>Ga0075424_100000364_pt1 | contig 34049 bp, 26 predicted proteins | sample SoiMethybrSBSTD3_FD_75301 | JGI IMG/M metagenome (GOLD analysis project Ga0075424, IMG submission 75301) | Bulk soil microbial communities from a Populus tree surrounding site in Tennessee, USA - Soil MetaG P. TD hybrid SBSTD3 | ecosystem: Environmental > Terrestrial > Soil > Tree plantation... | reverse complement strand
TCCGGTCAGAAAATCGTTGGTGCCCATATCGTGATGCTTCTCAGCGGTTTCCAGATCGGCGCGCAGCTGGCGCACGAGTGTCTCGTGGTCGGCCAAAAGGTTAGCAATCATATCTCGGGCGTTGGGGTACTGGCCCGGAACTTCCTTGAGCCTGGCGTGCTGTACGAATTCCTGCAGCGTGCCAAATGCCCACCCGCCGAGAGCCCGCGCGCGTTCGGCAACATCATCGACCACGACATTCAGCTCGGTGTATTGCTCCTCAAAAAACTTGTGTAGATCGTTGAACTGCGGCCCCAATACGTTCCAGTGATAGTTCCTGGTTTTGGTATAAAGAACATACTCGTCGGATAGCAGCGTGTTTAGGATCTTCGCGACAGCGCTACGCTGGTCGTCGGAAAGGCCGATGTTTAGATTCATAGTAGGCTCCTCCTTAGTTTTTGCGTTTGCTGTTTCGATGGTTGCGGCAGTTGGCTCGTTTTCCGTATAACGGTCGCGACCCAATGTCCAGCAAGGCGGGTCGCTGGCAGAAAAACTATCCGCTAGTGTCGCGTCGACTATTTCTTCAGAAAGTAGTTCGTCTCGGCCGTTAATCGATTCCATGACTTGCTCGTTTCACGTTAAGCGCCGGGCTGGCCCTTCTTCGCGTCCAGCGGCGCGAGCTCCCCAAGCATGGTCGGTATTAACTCACTGACCGTAGGATGAATGTGCATCGCGCGCTGGATGACTGTATAGGGCGCCTTGGCATACATCACATCCAGAATTGAATGAATCACCTCATCGCATTCAACTCCCAGGAGCGAAGCTCCGAGAATTTCCTTCGTCTCACCGTCCACCAGGATTTTCATAAACCCTTGGGTCTCGCCTTTCTCCACCGCTCGACCAACGCGCGTCATCGGGCGTGTCCCAAGCAAAGCTTTGCGCCCTGACTTTCGCACCTGCCCTTCGGTCATGCCGGCTCGCCCGAGCGGCGGGTCGATATAAAGCGCATAAGCGGTTATGCGGTCGCTCACGCGCCGCGCGTCGTTGTCCAGCAGATTGGCGGCGACGATCTCGTAATCATTATATGAAGTGTGCGTGAAAGCTCCCCGCCCATTGCAATCGCCCAGCGCGTAGATGCCAGGCACGTTGGTGCGGAGTTGATCATCCACCTGAATGTAACCGCGCTGATCGACTGTGATACCGGTGTTTTCCAGGCCAAGATCATTTGTGTTCGGCACGCGGCCGACTGCGAGCAGCAGGTGCGAGCCGAGAACCTTTTTATCACCGGAGCTGCAGTCGAGATTGATAGCGACTTTGTCGCCGTGCTTTTCCATTGCGATGCACTCGGCATTGAGCCGGATATTGATGCCTTCGTTCTCGAGGATCTCTTGGACGGCTTGCGAGACGTCTTCGTCTTCGCGATGAATCAGGCGCGGCCCCATTTCGACGACCGTAACCTCGCTGCCAAAGCGGCGGTACATCTGCCCAAATTCCAGACCGACATAGCTCCCGCCAACAATGATCAGATGCTCCGGCAAAAAATCAACGTCCATCATGCTCGAGTTGGTGAGATAGCGCACCTGACCAAGGCCGGGCATCGGGGGCACGTTGGCGCGCGCGCCGACATTGATGAAGAATTTATCTGCTTCGATTAACTCATTGTTGACACGAACACGATGCGCGTCTTCAAAGCGCGCATGGCCTTCATAGACTGTCAGGTTCTCGGTGCTTTTCAGCCAGTTCTCCAGACCTTCACTGGAACGGCGCACGATAGCGTCTTTACGCTCTTTGACCTTCTTCATATCGATGGCGATCGAGCCATCGATCGCCACGCCGTACTCAGCCGCGCGCCGTGCAATATGGGCTGCGTGAGCGCTGGCGATCAGCGCCTTGGTCGGGATGCAGCCGTTGTTCACGCAGGTGCCGCCGAACAACTTCCGCTCGACAATTGCCGCTTTCATTCCTGCGCCTGCCAGCCGGACCGCGAGCGTCGGCCCCGCCTGACCCGTGCCAATGATAATCGCGTCATATGTGGTTGCTGCCATGAGCTACCTCCAGTCCATTTTGTTGGCGTATAGCGTATCTTCCAGAACTCCATCCAGCGACCACGCTCAAGCACTTTTTGAGCACCGTCCGGGAAGATCACGAACGCGAGAGTCAATAAGAAGCAACCCTGCTATTCCGCTATCAGTCTGTAGCAGCCAATGAGATGTGTTCATCGTCGTCTCCGATAAATCTCCTGCCAATCGAGAAAGCACAGCCTGTGCTGGCGTTGGACAGAGTGTTACGCCGGTGTCGCGAGCTTGAGCCCAACGATGCCACCGATAATGAGCGCGACGCTGATCAGCCGAGCAGCGTTCACCGGCTCTCCCAGCAGCACTATGCCTAGTGCTACGGTGCCGACGGATCCAACCCCAACCCAAACGCTGTACGCGGTGCCAACGGGAAGTGACTTCATCGCGACGCCTAGTAACCAAAGACTGATGATCATCGATAGCACAGTGCCTACGGTAGGCCACAACCGCGTAAAGCCTTCCGTGTATTTCAGGCCGATTGCCCAGCCAACCTCAAATACCCCCGCTATAGTAAGAATGACCCAAGCCATGTGATTTCCTTCCCGATTGCTTCTCCGAGATGCCCTTGATGTCGGTTAAAGCCCGGTTCACCACCGAACACCCATGCCGGCTGAGCGCTTCCACTAAAGCGTCCGTCATCTCACCCAGACCGTTCCAAACCCTTCAGTTTCGCGAAAGTTTGGCGCGATCCGATCCCTTTCTCCGCTCGTAGGCGACGGCAGTCGGCGCTGCATGAGCTATTTTTCATTTTCGCTCGCCTGCTCGCACCCGAGCCAGAGCGACTCCATTCCGGATCAGGCATTTTGTGTTGCGACCTTCGTAGGTAGTTTCTACGTCGCCCGCGATTGCGCGAGGCGGCGTGTCCAGTCTCTGAGATTCTCCAAGAGCTGGCGAATCAATTTTTTCGTCGTCTCATCGGTCAGGGTTCCATTTCCGTCGAGCCGTTCCGCGGCATTACTGATCATGACCTCAGGCTGGTTGATCGGAAACATGTTGAGAAATACGAACATCTGGCGGAGATGATATTGCGCCCGCGCGGTGCCGATGGCGCCAATCGAGGCGCCCATGATGGCCACCGGCTTCCCCGACCACGCGCTGTCGCCGTAAGGCCTCGAGGCCCAGTCGATCGCATTCTTCAAAACGCCAGGAACCGAGTAGTTGTACTCCGGCGTCACTATCAGAACCGCCTCCGCCGCGCGAATCCGCTTTTTCAACTCTGCCACCTTATCGGGTGGATTCTGCTCCTCGTCCTGATTGAAGCCGGGTATGCCATCGAGCTCAAAGATGTCGAGAGTCACGTCTTGAGGCAGAAGCTGCGCGGCAGCGCGTAGCGCGGCGCGATTGTACGAGCTGCGGCGAAGACTGCCGGCGATTCCAATAATCTGAATGGGCCTGCTCATGGGCGTTCTCCTCCATTTCACTTCGATTCAGGGCTCAGTTTCTCATTTGCTGATTTAACCAGCGAAAAGCCGCTTCGGTGTTCTTTTCATGGCCGCCGTCAAAAGACGGTGTGATACGCGCGTTCGCCGATTGGCGCCGGAAGAGAATTTTCAGGCCGCCGTTCGACGAAAACGGCGCTTGGCTTTGCAGGTGCGGCGGGACTCTCGCCTGGCGGGTAAAGTATTCGATCTCCTCTTCCGTGAAGCGGTCCTGCGGCAATGCCAGCGCGTTAAAGGCGCGCAGTGATTGGCTGATCGGCACGGAGTTTTTTCCGTGGCCGTCGTGTATGCCATGATTGATGTCGATCGGCACGGCACGCGCTCTCTCAAGATAAGCGAGTGGCGAACGCTTGCGGCACTCCTTCGCCGCGGACTGGAGTTCAAGCATAGATTGCCGTCAATGACTGGAGCGTCCTCTTGTGCCCGGCAAGGTGTAGTATAGTAAGGAGCACAACAATAAACCCCACCGCTGGGTGGGCGATAAATTTGTTCGTCGTAAACGCCTCTTTAACGTGCCAGTTGTCTGATGGCATCACCGTGCTTGCCGCACCAGCGCGAGCGCAGAAAATGCGCAGCCAACTTGGGTCGCCGGTCGCGGGTGAACACGCCTTTAAAGTTCATCGCAGCCGCCCGCATGGTGCCTTGGCCGGTCTTGAAATCGGCGAAGTTCCACACGTGCATGCCAAACATGAATGGCCGTTCGGCGGCAACATCAAGAAAGCCGCGCAGGAACTCCAATTGATACTCCTCCGTCCACATCTCGGATGGCGTGTTGTGCACGCCGGGAAGCGTGTCGGCGCCGAACTCGGTGATCATAATGGGTTTGCCGAAAGCCTGGTGCAGTTCGTCCAGCTCGCGGGCTAGCGCCCTTCTGCCCAGCTCGAGCTGACCCGCTTGGGTGTACCACCCATAGTATGCATTGACGCAGACCACATCGAAGATCTCGTGCCATTCGCGCACTCCCTGCTGCACGGCAACGAACGTGACTGGCCGCGTCGGATCGAGACGGCGCGCCTCCGCATACATCTGCCGGAAGAACCGCATGCCCGACTGAACCGCCGCAGGTACCGACTGACCGCCCATTGGAACGCCGCCCATCGGCTCGTTCGCCACATTCCACATAATCGTGCTCGGGTGGTTCTTGTCGCGCGCGATCAGCTCTCGCAATTGCTGCTGGCACTGCGTGAGACGTTGGGCGTTCAGTTCATCGGGATCTTCGAAGTTCAGTCCCACCGCGGGGATCTCATTGATCACCAGAAAGCCGAGCCGATCGGCTAGCTGCATCGCCTCTTCCGCGTATGGATAGTGTGACGTGCGATAGGAGTTGGCGCCCATCCACTTGAGTAGCTCATAATCCCGAATCCACATCGGCATATTCAGGCCGCGTCCGCTGAGGAAAAAATCCTCGTGCTTGCCGAAACCCGTGAGCTTGATCGGTTCGCCGTTGAGCAGCAACTGAGTACCGCGAATAGCGACGGTACGGATACCGATATCGAGTTCATAGCTGTCGATGACGCGCTTCCCGTCGGTCAGCGTAACCGTGAGCGGGTAAAGATAGGGGTGCTGCGGGCTCCAGAGACGAGGTGTACGTACGCCTACCGTTGCGGCGGCGGCTCCCTCACTGAATTGTAAAGCGGTCTCTGTTCCATTCAGCCGAACAGCGCCGGTGCCCGCATAAGAATCGCCGGTAAGCACCCTCACATTCACGACACCGTCGCTACCATCGATTGTTGTGACCACGGTGACATCATCGATGTGCGCGTCAGCCGGGACAGAGTAAAGCCACACTTGCCGGTGCAGACCCGCGTACGGGAAAAAGTCGTACGTAGTTGGCGGGTAGCCGCCCAGGACTCCGGCCACGCCAGCACCCGCAGGTCCAGGTCCCGGCGGCACGCGTTCGGGCAGTTGCTTGTTCTCCACCGAAATCGCGATGACGTTCGGCCGGTCCCAGGCAAGTTTACTGCTGATATCGGCTACGAAGGGTAAATGTCCGCCGAGATGTTGGACCACGACTGTGCCGTTGACCCATATCGTTGCAGCGTAGTTGGCCGAGCCGACTCGCAGGAACACACGCTGGCCGCGCCAGCCGGACGGGACGTACACCTCGTATCGATACCAGGCGAGCCCCAGGTAGTCGCGCGCATCGTCGAAGAGATCGTTCCAGCTGCACGGTACCGCGATCGGTCGCGGCGCAGGCAACGTCTTGAACCAGCCTTGCGCTTCACCTTCTTCTTTCGGATCGAGTTGGAACTGCCAGAGCCCGGAAAGGTCGATCATGTTTCGTATTTGATTCTGTTGCGGGTACAGCAAGCCGCCGCTTGCCGAGAGAGTTGCGGCTCGCGAGAGCGGTGCATCGGTTTTCTGGGCAATCGCGTGAGTGGGCGCTAAGGCGGCCGCGGCGGCTGTAGCCGTAACCGACAGGAACTCTCGCCGGCTCATGTGGGAATCTCTATTCTGACGATCGCTTTGTCGAGGAGCTGATGTCTTCAAACCGAAGCCTTTGATCAAAGCTGCCCAGTTGTCGAGCACGGCGAGCCAGGACTGCTGCCGAGCCCCCGCTTGGACATCCTAACCGGCGAAACATTAAGCCTCGGCAAACAGCTCTCGGAGGCGCGCTTCCTTATCGGCGGCAAGGTTTGTTGTGAGGAGCTCGGGGTTCAAGCTCTTGAGTTCAGCAACGACCCTGTCCACAACGGCATCCGTCGTCATTAAGAACAGCGCCGAGGTTCCGGGCGTGACCTTATCGCGCGTCTGGTTGATGAAGTTGTCGTCAATACCTACATCGGTCAGCGCCCCTGCAAGCGCGCCGCTTGCCGCTCCAAATGCGAAACCCAGCAGCGGAATGAAGAAGATCAAGCCGAAAAGTGTACCCCAGAATGCGCCGCCTAGAGCGCCAATGGCTGTCGTATTCACCGCCTGCTTGGTTTTCGGTCCTTTGCTTTTTTTCGGCCAGGTGACCACGGCGGCATCTACAACCTTGATCAGTTGCTGCTGCTGGAGCTGCTGCAGAGTGCCGAGCGCTTGATCAGCGCTCTCAGGGCTGTTGAACTTTAAAACGGATAGAGTTGCCATAGTTTTTCCTCCTTCTCGGATTTATTTTGCAGGAGCGATGGACACATTTTGGACGGCCCAATCTCTGGCCGCTGCGTCGGGCTCAATCGTCTCTTGCGCCTTCGTTCTGTCGTCGTACGCAAGGCTTGAGTCGCTAGCCCGCAGGTCGTCAATGTCTGCGCCTTATTTCCGACAGACGGCCGGCCCAAGTAACCTGCGCACAAATCAGGCCAGTATCGATGCTCGGGCTAATCAGTTAAAGACGAGTGGATCGTCGAGCAGTCCGTAGAGTAGAGACGGTGCGGGTTTTCAATCGTCGGCTTCAAATACAAAACAATGTTCAGGAACTTAGCGAGCAAATGGTTTGAGCCTGACGGATAAGAATAACGTGCCGTGTCTCACGAATGGGAGCGTATGCCACATTCCAGATGCAAAACCGGGACAGAGTCGCAAGATCGATTTTCACTTCCTATCATCTCGAACCCACTCGATGATCCAAGGCTCAACTCCGTGAGAGATCTTTCTCGAGTCCTATTTTCCAAGGAGTTTCACGAAGATCACGAAGGAAGACAAAATCATATTAACGGATCGCGTTTCTAATACCTTTTCCGCTCTTCGTGCCTTCGCGTGCCTAGTGGTGAAAATTCTGGCTGCATACAGCACTCGATTTCGAAGTTGGAAGTTCGCGGGCGACCGCGGAAATTTTCAAGCATAGTAGTACGAACGGCATTAGTTCTGCACGGAGTAGCAAAGGATCATGCCGAATTTAATCCCGGAGAAAACATTATGGACGAAACTAAGTTCAGAGAGTGCTGGCCCGAGTTCAAAGGAGAGCTGAAGAAGAAGTGGAACGAGCTGACGGATGACGATCTTCAGGACTGCCAGGGAAACTACATGAAGTTTCTCCAGATACTGGAAAAATACGGCAGTCGGCGCGAGGCCATTAAGTGCTGGGCTGATGATTGGTATTCAGAGCGCGAGCAGAGAGAAATCCTTAGAAGACGCGCGACGATTTCGCGGAATCAAACGTAAATCACCTGTAACGCGCAGGTCATCGAGGACGGCAAACGCGACCTTCTGATTAAAGTTGCAGTTGCACAGTTCGGCGGCCGAAGCCCGTCCGTTCCGCTGTTATTTGCGATGAGCGCGTCGGCCATAGAATTTCATGATCGCAGTTTTTCTATTGAGACAGGCTCGACGGGAGTGGCCTCGTCGAGCCGTCCTTCCTCGCTCACGAGAAACCGGCTCGCCAGCAGAAGGCAGGCGCCGAGATAAACAATCCCCATCGGCACCCACATGAGAAGACCAGCGAGCTGCTGGTCTTCGATCGCGCTCAATCCCCAGACTTCCGTGCGGCCGCGGTACCAGACGTAAAGAGGGTATGGCGCGAGCGTAATGAGCGCGCCGAGCAGACTGCCATGTATCAGCGTGGCGAAGCTCGCGCCCAACGCCGGAGCGGCCCGGAGGCTCGAGCGGCCGTCGAGGATCGCACGCCAGAACAATAGGGCCGTGCAAAAAAATGAAGCATGCTCGACGGCATGCACACCGTCACTCGCAAGCGCTGCGTCGAATGCCGCCGGCGCATGCCAGAGCCACAGCGCCAGCGCATGCAGAACCGCGGCGGTCAGCGGCCGCGAGAGCACATCTCCCCATCGTGTGAGAACGCGCCAGCTCCTCGACCCAAGAAAATCTTTGCGGCGTCGCGCCGGCAGCGCCCAGGCAAAGACCAGACCCGGTCTGCCGGAAAGCAGCAGCGGTGGCGCGACCGCCAGCAGCAGAGCATGCTGCGCCATGTGCGCCGAGAGCAGTGTTTCGCCCAGATGATCGAGGGGCGAGATCAGGGCGATGAGCAGGACGGCCGCGCCCGCGCCGAATGAAAGAGCGCGAGCGTAAGTCACGCCGTGGCCCCAACCGGCGCGCTGCCAGAGCCGCCGCAGACCGCGCGCATAGAGCGACAATGCGACGAGGAGGGAAGAGATGATCAGCGGATCGAAGCTCCAGGAGCGCCACAGCGTGTCGGGTCGCACCGAGCCAATATCGTGCGCTCCGGCCGGGCTGATTGCGAAGATCCCGACGAGAAGACAAACAGCTATGCACATGCCGGCACGAGAAAAATGGGAAAGAGCTGCCACATGATCGCGACCAACGCGATCGCATCGCAGCCGATCGTCACGTACATAGGAAACTGCTGCTCGGGCTCTTCTCGCTGCTGGCGATAGCGGCGAACCCCATGCAGGACCACAATCGCTGCGGCAGCGACGGTCGCGAGCGCGAGCGCCACCGTCAAACCTGCGTTAGCGCTCGCTTCGGCAGGCGCGAGCGCGCACACAAGAGCGGCTCCGACGTAGACGATCAGGAAGTGAGCCGCCCAGATGAAAAATCCGAACACCAAATCGAGCAGGCGCGAAAGCCCCTCCCGCGCCGGGCCGGTTTCAACAACATCGCTATGGATTTCAGGAGACGACATAGGGAAATCCCACGATCAGAATGAGCGTTAGTACCGTGACCGGCGCCGTGAAGCGCCACCAAAGCAGGCAAATGCGCAATGCCAGGCAGCGCCAGGAATCGATCATGCCGAGCGCGACGCGCGCGAGACACCAGAGCGCCATCGCGGCGCCGATGGCAATGTGGAGAGCGCTGTAACCGAAAAGCGTCCATACGGCCGCACCGTAGCTATGCTGCGTCGAGTTTACGCCGAGACCGTTGAGCCAGCTCCAGCCTAGCGGGAGCGCCGCGCCCGCGACGATCGCCGAAATGATTAGACAAACACTCATAGCGAGACGGCGCTCGCGCCGGTTCAGCCGTTCGGCGGCCTCGAACAGGGCGTAGGCTGCAACGACCAACACCGAAATGACAGCGGGATCGAAAAAGCCCGAGAGCTGTGAGCCGTCTGGAGGCCAAACGGCCGGTCGGATGGTCCAGAAAAAAAGGTAGGCGAAGGCAAACGAAGCCCCGACCACCGCATCGGAAATGAGCAGCACGACCAATCCCCACCAACCCACGCTTTGTTTGCCGTTTCTGTAGAGCGGCAAAGCAAGGCCGCGCCCCGCGTCTGCAGGCTCGCGCGGCAGTTTCGAGTCGAGGGACCAAAGCCAATAAATGTACAGTCCGGCCGCGGCAATCCCCGCAGCCATCCCCACGATAGGTGCCTTAATAGTCATTCCAGCGAAGCAAATCGCCGTCGCCACCGCCGCCAGGAAAGTGATCCAGCCCGGACCCGGCATCCGCAGGATCTGCTCGGGCTCGGCTGTGATCGGTGATGTCACCAGCGCCTCCCGAGAGACCGTCGGCGCATCCGGGAGATAGCCGCGCCCCGCTACTATGTCGTCCTTTAATCGTTCCTGCTCCCAAACCGGATAGCGCGATGTGATCGGCACGATACTGCGAAAAGCGTGAGCGGCGTTCCCGGCGATCCATTCCAGCGATGGCGCCTGCCACGGGTCCAGGCGTGTCTCTGGCCGAGCGCGTAGATGGCGAATGAAGTCGAACAGGAAAAGCAGCACGCCCGCGCCGAGCATGAACGAAAAAACCGTGGTGACAAGATTGAGAGCGTTCCAGCCGAGATCGGCCGAATAAGTATAGATGCGCCGGGGCATGCCGAGGAGCCCGGTGAGGTGCATGGGCAAAAAGGCGGCGTTAAAACCGATGAACATCAGCCAGAAGGTCCAGTGACCGAGCCGGTCCGAGAGCATGCGCCCGGTCATTACCGGCATCCAGTAATAAAGCGCCGCAAAAATCGGAAAGACCATGCCGCCGATGAGCACGTAATGAAAGTGCGCGACGACGAAATAGGTATCGTGAACCTGCAAATCGTACGGCACGGCCGCCACCATGACGCCGGTGAGCCCGCCGATCGTGAAGATGAAAAGAAACCCGAGAATGAACAGCATCGGCACCCGGAGCACCGGCTTGCCATTCCAGAGCGTTGCTATCCAGGCGAAGACCTGAATGCCCATGGGAATGGCTATGGCGGAGCTCGCGGCGGCAAAAAATGAGAGGGAGAGAAGCGGCATGCCGGTGGCGTACATATGGTGCACCCAAAGGCCGAAACTCAAAAATCCAACGGCAATCGCCGCCAGCGCAACCCATACGTAACCTACGAGCGGAGTGCGGGCAAAGCTCGGCAGTATCATCGAGACCATGCCGGCGGCGGGGAGAAAGATAATGTAGACCTCCGGGTGGCCGAACAGCCAAAACAGGTGCTGCCACAGAAGCGGATCGCCGCCTCTGGTGGGATCATAAAAAGGCATGGCAAAAGCCCGCTCCAATTCCAGCAAAATATCCGCGGCGATCACCGCGGGCATGCCGATCATAATCATCCCGGCGGTCACGAGCATGTACCAGGCGAAGATCGGCATTTTGCCGAGAGTCATGCCGGGCGCGCGGGTTTTTAGAATGCCGACGATGAGTTCCACAGCCGCGGCAACCGCTGCGATCTCCACGAAACCGAGTCCGAGTATCCATATATCGGCGTTGATCCCGGGCGAAAAACGCGGGCCGGTCAGCGGCGGGTACATGAACCAGCCGCCATCAGGCGCCATGCGAAAAAAAAGACTGGAAAAAACCAGCACGCCGCCGATGGCGTAGGACCAGTAACCGAGCGACGAGAGACGGGGAAAAGGCATGTCGCGGGTGCCGAGCATTTGGGGCAATAACAAAACCGCAAACGCCTCGACGATCGGCACCGCAAAAAGAAACATCATCACGGTGCCGTGCATCGTGAAGAACTGGTTGAAAGTGCCGGCGCTGAGAAACGTGTTGCCGGGAATAGCGAGCTGGATGCGCATGAGCAGCGCGAGCACGCCGGCGCCGAGAAAAAAAAGAAATCCCGTCGCAATGTAGAGAAGGCCGATGTGGTTGTTGTTGACTTCGGTGAAGAACCCGAAACGTCGCGGCTTCTGCCACGCGGCGTTGAGCCGCTCAAAACCATCGGGGCCGGTGGATTGCGGATAGAGAGCCTGCGTGGCGCTCGGAGCAAGTTCGCTTGGCGGTCTTGCGGCGCCGGTATTAATCGCGGTCGTCATTTCAACGACTCCATGTAGGCGGCCACTGCGCGCAGCTCCGGGCCTGCGAGCCGATCGTAGGATGGCATAAGGTTGCCCGGTTTGAGGTGTTGCGCGCTGGCAATCCAGGCGGCGATGTTTCCCACACCGCCGGGGAGCGCGCCGGCTGCGATCGTGCGCCGCGAGCCGATCTGGGTGAGATCCGGTCCGAGCCTTCCTTCGCTCAAGCCGCGCACCGCGTGGCACGTGCCACAACCGAGACTCACGAACAGCTCGCGGCCGTGTCGTAACTCGGCGCCATCGGGCGCAGCGACGGGCCGCGCCAGGCCAGAGAGCCAGGCATCGAACTCCGGCCGCGGCATGACAACGACGTCGAACGCCATAAGCGAATGCTGAAGACCGCAGTACTCCGCGCACTGGCCGCGGTAGATGCCCGGGCGGTCCGCCTGGATTACCATGCGATTGATGCGGCCGGGGATCAGGTCAGTCTTGCCAGCGAGGTTGGGAACCCAGAAGCTGTGGATGACATCGTTGGCGCGCAGCAACAACTCGACGGGTTCGCCGGCGGGCAGGCGCAGCTCGTTCGCCGAGGATACGGCAGACCCGTCGCCCACGCGCCGGTACGACATCTCCCACCACCAGAAATTGCCAGTGACATCGATCGAGAGCTGGTCTGCCGTGGTTGCAGCGCGACTCTCATGGCCAACGCTCATCACATAAGGGACCAGCGCCATCAAGGTGAGAAAGGGCAAGACAACGCCGCCCCCCCACAAAAACAAATTGGTGTTCACCGGCCTTTCGCGGCGTCGTACGAACGGCCAGAGCATCAAGACCGTAACCAGCAACGTGACCAGAGTCGCCCCGACATACATAAAGATGCCGAGAAGATGGATCGATGCGGCGGACGGCCCCGCGGGATCGAGGGCGGATTGCTGCCCGGCGCATCCGGAGAGCAGCAGGGCAGCAAAGAGCACGAGGAAACGTGAGTCAGTATCCTTAAAGTCTAATTCTCTGGAGCCAAACCGTCTCGCCGCTTGAGAGGGCGGCGTAAATGTGATTGTGAGCCGCCAGATTGTGTGAAGCCTCATCTTCCGGCCAATTCGTCATCTCGCACATAAGTGAGAGATCTTGCATTTTCAGCTACATAAAAAGAAAGATTTCTTGGCTTCGCCTCGAAATGACAAGTTTTCGCACAGTCTGGCCGCAACCGAAGAATCTCGGCTTTGTACGATCTTGAAAATCTGAGATGCTTCGCGTTGCTCAGCATGACATCAAGTCGTTTCGCGAATTGCGACACACTCTGCTTTGACTACGATGCTAGCGCGCATCATTGGTCCCAAGGCTGTACAGATATGCGGCGATGTGTCGCGCCTGCTCTCGGGTGAGCCCGACATTGGGCATGCCCGTTTGGGGCACGAGCGCCGGCGGATTCTGTAGAAAAGCCACGAGCACGTCCGGCCTGTTGGGCAGTTGCCCGGCGATGAAGCCTCGCGCACGCACCCCGCCGAGCGGCGGCCCGACGATACCCTTGGGAGAACGAATGCCAGGGATCGTGTGACACGCGGCACAGCCGTGAATACCACTGGCGAGAATCGCCCGGCCGCGCGCCGGATCGCCGGCAAGCGCAGGTTGGTCAGATAAAACCGGCGCTGTGCCTTCTTTCGCAGCGTCACTCAGGCGCGGCCAATTCGTGCCGCTGGATGTAGTCGGCGTCTTTGGCGCAGCTTTGGAGCCATCGCTGCCGCCTGAGTCTTTAGTGCCGCCCGCTGGCTTGTCCTTTACTTCTTCCGTCGCGCCCTTTCCCTGAGTCCCGCCTCTCATCGGCGCTCCTTGCTCGGCACCTGCAGGTTCCTGTCGCTGATCTTCGGAACCCGCCACCGCTGTAGTGCCGGGAGCTAGCTTTTTCTGAGGCGGCGGCGCTTGTAACAGGTTCAACGGCGCGGGCCTGGGCGGCGGCAAGCTTGCGTAATATTGCGCGACAGCGTGGATGTCTTCGGTAGATAGCGCAGCTGCGATCCTGAACATCTGCTGGCCGGCATCATTGGTTCGCGTTCCGGTCTTCCAGGCGCTGAGCTCGCCACTGTGGTAGCCTGCGTCGAGACCTGCAATATAAGGAATGTTCGGCGGTTCGCCGACACCGCCCGGCCCGTGACAATTGCGGCAGGCCGGCACGCCCAATCGATTATCGCCCTCTATTGCCAGGACGCGTCCCCGTTCGGGCGGCCGCCGCGGGCCGGCGCGCTCATCAAACGGCGCATCTATGGTTGCGTAATGCGCCGCAATATCCGCCCTAATTTCCGGCGGCAGGCCTTTCGCGATCGGTTCCATGACGCGATCGCGACGGCTGCCGTTCGCATAACTATCGAGCTGCTTTAGAAGGTAGTAGGCCGACTGGCCGGCAATGCGCGGCGATCCCGAATTCGAATTGCCTTCGCCGTCTTTTCCATGGCAACCGACACAGGCTTGGACGGCCGCCGGCATCTGGCCCGGGGATTCGTTTGCGCGTTGCGCGTGAAGCGCACGCGGGCAAGCGACAACCAGACAGGAGAGGAGGATTAACCGCAGAGGCGCAGAGTTCGCAGAGTGGGAAATAATTTTTAAGAAGCACATGTTTTACTCCGCGTCCTCTGCGCCGCTTCGCTGGACTCGTCAGGATTTCAGGTTCACTTATTCATCAAAGGTCCGGGCGACTTGAGATACTTAGTCACGATGGCGTCCGCCGACCAGTAAGCGAGCGCACCTACCGTATCGGTGGGGTTGTACGAAGCGTTCTGCGGAAAATTGGAAGCGCCGATCACAAAAACATTGGGCACATCCCAGCTCTGCAGATAGCGATTGACGACACTCGTCGAGGGATCGGCGCCCATGATCGTGCCGCCCGTGTTGTGCGTTGTCTGGTACTCGGTGATGTCGTAAGGACGTTTGCGCGGCGATCCGGTGACCAGTTTTCCGCCCATCTGTTTGCCGATTTCGATCGTCTTCTGCGTACAATAAGCAGACATTCTGATGTCGTTTTCGGGAAAATCGAAAGTCATGCGCAGCAGCGGCAGGCCCCAGGCATCTTTGTAAGTGGGATCGAGATCGAGATAGTTCCAGCGGGTTGCCACCGAGCTGCCGTGCACGTTGATCGTGGAGGTGTGATTGTAGTGTCGCACCACGGCCTGCTTCCACTTGACTCCCCATGACGGCGTGCCGGGCGGCGTCGGATGAAAACCGATGGGCCGTCCGTTGGTCATGATCTCGCCGATATAAGCTCCCCCAATAAAGCCCAGCGAGCCGTGATCGAAGTTATCGCCGGCGAAATCGGCGATCATCGTGCCGTTGGCGCCCGAGCGCATGAACGGATTGATATTGATGCTCTCATCATAGAACACCTGCGGATAGCTCATCGTCTGGTAGGCGTAATTGCGCCCCACCACACCTTTGTTTGTTTCGGGGTCGTAGGGCGCGCCGATCTTCGACAGCAGCAGCAGGCGCGCGTTGTTCGTGGCGTACGCGCCGACAATGATCAGGCTTGCGCGCAGCTCGATTTCCTTTCCGCTCGCATCCACGTAAGTGACGCCCGTCGCAGTTTTCCCGCTGTTGTCGACATTGATGTGCAGCACCTGGCAGCCGGTGCGCAGCTCGAACTTGGAATCGTTCAAAAGCAACGGCAGAAGCACAGTCTGGGGCGTCGACTTGGCAAAATGCTCGCAAGCGAAGCGCTCGCAGTATCCGCAGAAGGTGCACGTATTCAGCGTGAGCCCCTCCGGGTTGGTGTAAGGCTGGCTCAGATTACAGGACGGTTGCGGGTAGGCGTGATAGCCCAGGCCTTCTGCGGCTTTTCGAAAGATCGCCGAGCCGTAGGGCTCTTTCTGCGGCGGCGTCGGATATTCGCGCGAGCGCGGATCTTCGAAAATATTGCCGCCGGGAATCTTCTTGCCTTTTATATTGCCGGCTTTGCCGCTGGTGCCGAGCAGGTACTCGAAGCGGTCGAAGTGCGGCTCGAGCTCCGCCGCGGTAACGCCCCAGTCCTGTATTGTCACATCCGGCTGAATAAACTTCTTGCCGTAGCGCGCGACCGTATGGCTGTACTGCTGGAAATCATGATCCTGGAATCGAAATGTCTGGCCGTTCCAGTGCACCATGGAACCGCCGAGTCCCGTACCCGGAAGAAAGCTCGCCCAACGCCGAATCGGTAACGCCGTATCCTTGATCGTGTGACGAAACGTGTAGGTCTCTCGGGTATTGTCCTGCATCAGCGCTTTGCGCGTCGCATAGCGCAACTCGTCGTGCATCTGCGGCCCCTGAAAATCGGGGACCGTATGGCGCGGCGCGCCGCGTTCGAGCCCGACTACTCTCAAACCCGCGCGCGTCAGTTCTCTCCCGAGTATCGCCCCGACCAGGCCGACTCCGATCAGGATTGCGTCTACTTCAGCGCGCGTCGTGGCCATGGTTCACTTACTTTTCGCGTCGGTCTCTTTTGCAGCGCCCCGCGGCGCTGTCACCGGATGCAGGTGAACTGTGCCGCTCGCATCCTGGGAAAGGCTCATCGGCGGCCGCTTGAACGCTATGCCATGCTGATCGACGAACTCGTAAAAGTTGGCGTAAGCGCCGGGAAAGCCGATCAGCTTCCAGCCGATCATGTTTTTGTTGCCGCCATAGACCGGATCGGAGAAGAAACCTTCGATGGTTATCTCGAGCAGCGACTCGAAGAAAACGTTCGAGGGCACGCCGCCCAGGTCCCGCGATTTACTTTCAAGCGTTCGGAGATAGGCGTCCTGATCTTCAGCCTTGAGCTTCGCAAAGCTGCCGCGCTCGGCCTTGCGCAGGTCCTCGCCAATTGCACGCAATGCGTTACGAAACAGCTCCGCGGGTGTAAAGGGAAGTTGATATCCCTGCTCGGGTTTTCCAGATCGCCATGGTCCGCTGCGGTACAGATCGGCGCCCGCTCCCCACGCGCCTGCGAGTTGCCGGTCAATAAAAACAGGCACATCGGCATCGAGCGCACCGGGCCCGGTCTCGTCCGCGGGAATCAGGCGTTCGACGGCGGCTTCGATAAACGCCGCCTCATCTGCGGTGAAAAAAGCGTAGCGGGTGCGTTGGGTTGCGAGTTGCTGCGTGCCGCGGTCGCATGCCGGTGCAACGATGGCGGCGGCGGCAACACCCGCGCCTTGAAGGAAGGATCGACGCGAAATCTTTTCCATCTTCATTCTCCTGCAGGACTCGATGTGGCCCGCCGAGGAGACCGACGACGACCGGAAGCAGCCCCGATCGCGAAACGCGGAGCAAGCATGACATCTGCCCGAACGTTCGTCGGAGACAACTCCGAGTTTCGATTTTTCAGCAACGAATATGCCACAAACACGCCGTGGCATTCAGTCAGTCGTAAACGATCGGCCAGACTGGCTTCGTGCTGACGTTAACCACTGGCTATTCAGAAAATTCATAACGGAAGAAGTGCCTGCGGTCGTTTTCAGATGTGTGGGATAGAAGTGCGATTTGCCTCGTCGCTGTCTTGCTCCTGCATCAACTGAACGGACGCCTGTCGCTTAAGTGCGACACTCAGCGAAATTCCGCGGGCAATTTAGCGGTCGGCTCAGCGGTGGGATTGATCGCGCAATGCGTTCCGACGATTATTGCCACAGACGAGCGCAGTGGACTCATGCTGGAGTCGCCTTAGTTATTTTTCCTTTGATCGTTAGCGTTCGTTTTCGGCGACGATTCTTTGAGCGAGCGCGCGATCGGAAGCTGCCAGCCTCGGCGCATCGCTATGGACCGCAGTCCAAAGCAGAGGACGGCGCCGGCTATTGCCGTTCCGGAAGACGGGAGATGCAGCATGCTTCCAACGACCACCGTGGCAGCGCCAATCAGGGCGGCGACTGCGTAAAGCTCAGTGCGCAAGACCGTGGGAATTTCTCGCACGAGCACATCGCGCACCATGCCGCCGCCGATTCCTGTCAGCATGCCGAGCAGCGTGGCCGCGACCGGCCCGGCTTGAAAAGCCAGAGCTTTACTTGCGCCGGAAACGGCAAAGAGCGCCAGTCCGGCGGCGTCGAACACCAGCACAGGGCTGCTCAGCCGGTTAACGATTCGATACCAATAGAACGTAATCAGCCCGGCAAGGATCGAGACAGCGATGTAACGCCAGTCGTGGATGGCCGCGGGCGGAACCGCCCCGATCAGCACATCGCGCGTGACCCCGCCCGAATTGCCGGCGGCGAATGACAAAACCAGAACCCCGAACAGATCGAGCCTGTTCTTGACTCCCGCTGTCGCGCCGCTGAGCGCAAAGACGAAGGTGCCCCCAAGATCGAAGGCTACGAGCAGCGTATTGACGAGGACACGTTCGTCTATGACCATGTGGCCCTATACCGACAGCCAGGCCTGAGCGGCAACCACGAGCGCCTCCACGCCGGTCTCCAATGTTGGATGAATCACTGGTGCGAAACGCGGGTTGTGGTTGGTCGGGATCTCACCGATCGTTCCATCCTTTTTGGCTTTTGCGTACAGTTCGGAATCGATGCCGCCTATGAACCAGAACACGGATGGAGCACCCCATTCGGCTCCGAACGATCCAAAGTCCTCGCTCGCCGTCGTCGGCTGAGTCTCCTGGACGCGTTCAGCAGGAAAGTACTGTCGAAATGCATCGGCTACCTGCTTCGTGGCTTGCGGATCATTCCTCACAAGAGAGTAACGATCCAGAGGCGTGATCTCCGGTTTCTTAGGGGCGCCTGAAGCGACGGCTTCGGCGTTGACAATCCGCGCGATCGCAGCGAGTACGCGCTTGCGGACGCCCTCATCAAAAGTGCGCACGTTGAGCTTGATGATCGCCTCGTCGGGGATGACGTTTTCCTTTGTGCCGGCCTGCAAAACGCCGATGGTGAGAACGGCGGCTTCATTCGCGGCCACCTCACGGGAAACGATGGTCTGTAGCCGCAGCACCGTAGCCGCAGCCATGACTACAGGATCGATGGCAGCCTCGGGCATTGACCCGTGAGCGCCGCGTCCGAATAGTCGAATCTGCAGACTGTCGGCGGCGGACGTTGCCACTCCGGCACGGCCGGCGACAATGCCAGCCGGTAAGCTCATCACATGTTGGCCGAGCACGACATTGGGCTTGGGGAAGCGCTGGAACAGTCGGTCGTCAATCATCGCCTGGGCGCCCGCCGCCGTTTCTTCTGCCGGTTGAAAAACGGCCATCAGCGTCCCCTTCCAGGCATCGTGAGATTTCGCAAACAGCGAGGCCGCGCCTATTAGCCACGTCACGTGCATGTCGTGACCGCAGGCGTGCATTACTGGCACGGTGTTCCCGGTGCTGTCAGCGACCGTTACCTTGCTGGCGTAGGGCAGACCCGTGGCTTCCTGAACTGGAAGCGCGTCCATGTCGGCGCGCAGCATGACCACCGGTCCCTCACCATTCTGGAGAAGACCGACCACACCGGTGTTTCCTACGCCGACGGTGACCTCATACCCTGCATCACGAAGACGGTCTGCCGCGATTCCAGCGGTCCGTTTTTCCTGCATCGACAGTTCGGGATGAGCATGCAGGTCTTTGTAAACGGACTCCAAGGCGGGAAGCAAGTCGCCGGCATTCGCAAGTACAGTGGCAGAAGCCTTTAAAATCGTCTCGCCCATAGATCCAATCCTTTCGCATGGATTTACAAATCTTCGCGCTGGTCGCGTGTGACAATCGTGCTCTTATTTGGCTTGGAACTGGCCAGCTTACGGAAGAGTGATTCCAACAAGCCTATTGCGCGACCGAGAGGCTCGCTCCCGGTCGCTGTCGGCCCGAATGATCCGGGCTAGGCGCTCCGGGGGGACGCCTGTTGCGCGCTTGGCGACTTACTCCAGGAGCGCAGACGAAACGGTAAGCCGATCATGAATATACCGAACACGAACGCATAGGCGCCGACCCAAACCATGAGCGTGAGCGCTCCGATCCCCGGAAAAGAGCGCCAGGCAGCACGCCGAATGCGATGGAGGCGACCCCGGCGAGCACGAGCCACCATTCGTGCGTAATGACCTTTCGGAGCCGGATGGCCGCGCCGATCTCCAGTACGCCGGTGATGAGCGCCCAGGGGGCGATCACATAGATGAGCGCGAGCGCCGTGATGCCGGGCCACAAAACTGTTATGACACCGACAGCGATGTCGATCACTCCTTCCATAATAAGGACCCACCACCGCTCGTTCTCTGCACGTGTACGAAACGCGCTGATGATCGCAAGTACACCGTCGGCGAATGTATAGGCGCCAAATACGAGCACAAGCGCTCCAAACGAGATTCCCGGCGCGAAAAACGTAACGATCCCGAATAATATCCCCACAATGCCGCGCAACAGGACCGCTCACCAATTGCGTGCGAGCGTGGTCAGCACAACGCGTTGCAGCGAACTCATGGATTCAGTCGACGGCCGAGCTGATTGCGGAAAGTTTGTTTCAGCTTTCATAAAGCCCCTCCGATTCTTCTGAACAACAGCCGATCTACCCGGGGCTCCTCACCTAGACGGATTTTTCAGCTTCGACATACAACGGATGACCTGACCGATTCCAACCGTTCACGCTGTTCAACCGTTCAAGCCGTCGACCTCGCACGCAAACTCCGAAAAAAATCTTTCCTCCCCCGCGACGCGGGGAGGATGAAGGAGGGGGTTTGAACGGAGCGCAGCGGTTGAACGGTTGGAATGGCTTGAACCATGGATCGTAGAGACTGCGGCCGGAGAGACAATGTTTCATTAACCAATCCGTCCTAGACCGCTGTTGCGTCCACTCTCGCATCGCCGTTCGGAGCCGCTCCCGTATCGGGCGAGCTTCGAGAGCTGAACGTCAGCTCGTTCCTGGGTTGATCGTAATCCACTAGAACGGTTTCGCCATCTCGGATATCCCCCCTCAACAGCGAACGGCCAAGCGGCGTTTCGATCTCTCTCTGGATCGCGCGTTTCAGTGGACGCGCGCCGTAGCTCGGGTCGTAGCCAACGGCGGCCAGATGCTCGCGCGCACGGTCGTTCAATTCGAGAGTGATGTGACGCTCGGCCAGGCGATCGCGAAGCCGTTCCAGCTGAATGTCGACGATTTCCTTCAAGTGCTCGCGCGAGAGGCTATGGAAGACGACGATCTCGTCAACGCGATTCAGAAACTCGGGACGGAACTGCTGCCGCAACGCATCGAGCACATCCTTTTTCATCTGCTCATACGAATCCGGGTCATCTCCGCCGCGATACGCGAGGATCAGATGACTCCCGATATTCGAGGTCATGATGACTACGGTGTTCTTGAAATCGACGGTGCGTCCATGACCGTCCGTCAAGCGGCCGTCGTCAAGAATCTGGAGGAGAACGTTAAAAACGTCGGTATGCGCCTTCTCGATTTCGTCGAACAGGATGACTGAGTAGGGACGCCGTCGCACCGCCTCGGTAAGCTGCCCGCCCTCGTCATAGCCTACATATCCCGGAGGCGCGCCGATCAGGCGGGCAACAGTGTGCCGCTCCTGATATTCGGACATATCAATACGCACCATGTTGTTCTCGTTGTCGAACAGGAATTCAGCGAGGGCCCGTCCCAGCTCGGTTTTGCCGACGCCAGTCGGGCCCAGGAAAATAAACGATCCGATCGGCCGGTTCGGATCTTTTAGGCCCGAGCGCGCCCGGATTACCGCATCGGCAACCGCTTCCACCGCCTCGTCCTGTCCGACCACGCGTTTGTGCAGATGCTCCGCCAACTGTAGAAGTTTTTCTTTCTCGCCTTCGACCAGTTTCGAAACCGGAATGCCGGTCCAGCGGGATACGACGGCGGCGATGTCGTCCTCGTCGACCTCCTCTTTGACCAACTGCATGTCGCCCTGCTCTTTAAGCCGTTTCTCTTCTTCAGCGAGTTGCCGCTCGAGCTGCGAGAGTTTTCCATACTTAAGCTCGGCGACGCGGTTCAGGTCGTACTGGCGCTCTGCCTGCTCCATGTCCAATCTGGTTTTTTCGATGTCCTCTTTAATGCTGCGAACCCGTGTTATGGCTTGCTTCTCCAGGTCCCAGCGCGCCTGGAGTTCCTGTTGCTGTTCTTTCAGTTCAGCCAGCTCCTTCTCCAGTTTACCCAGGCGATCGCGAGATGCCGCGTCGCTCTCTTTTCGCAGCGCCTCCCGCTCGATTTCGAGTTGCATCACGCGACGGGAAACTTCATCCAGCTCCGTCGGCATCGACTCGATCTCGGTGCGCAGCTTGGCAGCCGCCTCGTCCACGAGATCGATTGCTTTGTCCGGGAGAAAACGGTCGCTGATGTAGCGATGCGAAAGCACAGCGGCGGTCACGAGCGCGGCGTCTTTGATGTGCACGCCATGATGGACTTCGTATCGCTCGCGGAGACCACGCAAGATCGAAATCGTGTCCTCGACGCTCGGTTCGTCGACGACCACGGGCTGGAAACGACGCTCCAGGGCACGATCTTTTTCGACGTGTTTCCGATACTCATCCAGCGTCGTGGCTCCAATGCAGTGAAGCTCTCCGCGAGCGAGCATGGGTTTCAGTAGATTCGACGCATCCATGGCGCCTTCCGCGGCTCCGGCGCCGACGACGGTGTGTAGCTCATCGATGAAGAGAATAACCTCGCCCTCAGATTCCTGGACTTCTTTGAGCACGGCTTTGAGACGCTCTTCAAATTCGCCCCGGTACTTCGCACCTGCAATGAGCGCGCCCATATCCAGCGCAATGACTCTCTTGTTTTTCAGACTCTCCGGAACGTCGCCACGGATGATTCGCTGCGCGAGCCCTTCGACAATGGCTGTTTTACCGACGCCGGGATCGCCGATTAACACGGGATTGTTCTTGCTGCGGCGCGAGAGAACCTGAACGACCCGCCTTATTTCTTCATCGCGACCCACAACCGGATCCAGCTTGCCTTGAGCGGCAAGTTTGGTGAAATCGCGCCCATACTTCTCCAGAGCTTCGTACGTGGCTTCAGGATTTTGGGAAGTCACGCGCTGGTTCCCCCTTATGTCTTTCAGTGCGCCGGCCAACTTCTCGCGTGTAGTGCCAAAGTCCTTAAGGATGCGACCCGCCGCGCCTGTATCGCCGGTCATCGCGAGGAGAATGTGCTCGATGGATATATACTCGTCTTTAAGCTTCCTGGCTTCGTCGTCCGCTTGCGCGAGTAAGCTGTTCAAACGGCTGGTGATGTAAATCTGATCTGCCCCGCCGCCGGACCGTGAAACTCTGGGTATGCGCTCGAGCTCCTGTTCCACCCGGCGCTTGAGGTCGTCCGTGTTAACCGAGAGCTTGTCGAAGATCGAACTCGCGAGACCGCGTTCCTGCTCGAGCAGAGAAGCAAGCAAATGTTCTACGTCAACCTGTTGATGGCCGTAACGGGCTGCCTTGGTTTGCGCAGAGCTAATCGCCTCTTGGGCCTTCTGTGTAAAACGGTTGGCATCCATAAGAACTTTCCTCCCACGAAGAACGTCCCGGGTGTCGAGTTCCAGGTCGCGCATTGAACACGAGACTCGAAACTCGAAAGGCGAGATTGTTTATAACCTGCTTCGCAGCAGCTCATTTTCTCGCTGCAGCGCGCAGTATTTATCCAGCAGATCGAGAACCACGGCAACGCCGGCAAGATTGATCCCGAGGGCTTCACGCAAGCGGCGGATGGTGCGCAGCCGCGAAACCGCCGAAACCTCGAACAGCAACTCCGTACCTTCGCGCTCCGCGGGTTCGAGCAAACCGAACTTGACAAATTGTTCCACAAGCGCGGGGTGCAAGCCGGCGCGCGCTGCTAATGCCTCCAGGGCCAGCCGCTCACTCGCGCGCGGGCAAAGAACGATCTGGTATCGGATCGCCATGTCACCCCTCCGGCATCAAGTCCCGGGCGTTAAAGCGCGACTCGGCAGCAAGTTTCTCGAAAAGCTCTTTCTCTTGCGGCGAAAGCTTGGGCGGATTCACAATTTTAAGCTTCACATACTCATCGCCTCGCCCGCCGCCGCGCCTGTTGAGTCCCCTCGCCCGCAATCTCAGTCTCTGACCTCCTTGCGCTCCAGCCGGAATTTTCATCTGAACGGGGCCGTCGAGAGTCGGGACCGGTATACTGGCGCCCAGCGCAGCTTCCCAGGGCGTCATCGCCATTTCAATTTCCACATCGTTCTCGCCAACGACATGAAACAGCCGATGCGGCTGAATTTGCACGTAGAGGAGGAGATCGCCCACGGGCCCGCCGTTGATACCGGGCTCGCCCTGCCCGGCCAGCCGAATGATCGAGCCGTTGCGCACGCCCGCGGGGATCCTCACTTCCAGAGATTTCGGCCGCCTAACAAAGCCGGAGCCTTGACATGTCGGGCATACATCGTTGCCTCTATAACCGGTCCCGTGACAATCATTGCACGCCTCCATCGCTTGCAACGTTACATTGCGCTTCACGCCGCGATGCGCTTCTTCCAGCGTTAGTCCAATTTCTGCTTCCGCATCTTGGCCGCGCAAGGCGAAGCCTCGCCCCGCGCGAGCGCCCCGGCCACCGAACAAGCTCGCGAAAAAGTCACTGAAGCCGCCTTGACTGGCTCCTTGACCAAAAAAGTCGCCATACTGGGCATGCGCGCCTTCCCAACCCGGAGGGGGACGGAACTCCTCGCCGGCTTTCCAGTTCGGTCCAAGCGCGTCGTAGCGCTTGCGCTTATCCAGGTCTGACAGAACCGCGTAAGCTTCATTGATCTCCTTGAATTTTTCCTCGGCGGATTTGTCTCCTGGGTTGACATCGGGATGATGCTTGCGCGCCAGCTTGCGGTACGCTGATTTGATTTCGTCCTCGGTCGCGGTTTTGGGGACGCCGAGGACTTCATAATAATCTCTAAACTCGACCGCCATCTTGTTCGGAGCCTCGGGGGTTGCGTCGCCGATCTCGAGTTCTCAACCTGGATCTGATACAGCGCCGAACGCGAGAGTCGAACCGCCGGACTTTTTTATTGAGCGACGCGTACCCGTGCCGGCCTGAGTACTTCGTCCCCCCAAAGATACCCGCGCTGTACCTCTTCCGCCACGGCGCCGGGCGCAACCTCCTCGCTTTCGACCAACCCAATCGCATCGTGAAATTGGGGGTTGAAAACTTCCCCGATCGTGACCATTGGGGTCACTCCTTGCGCTTGCAGCAAGCTGATAAACTTCCGATGTAACGCCTCCAATCCCTCGGCAACAGACAAAGGCGCTTTACCTGCGTGCTGAAGCGCCCGGTCGAAATCGTCGAGTAGATCGAGCATCGCAAGGATCAGCTCTCGTTTGCCAGCCCGGGCCACCGTGGCCCGTTCGCGTTCGACACGCTTGCGGTAGTTCTCGTAATCGGCCAGGGCGCGGAGGTGCAAGTCATGCTCGCGCTTCAATTCCTGTTTGAGCCGCTCGATTTGGGCGGAATCGTCGGCGTCTCGAGGCCTGTTTTCCTCTTCGGTAGGTTCCATGGTTTACCCGCTGCGCCCCGCAAAACTGACGGGCTTGCCCGCCTCCGGCTCGACTCTATTTTTCCGTGAACTCGGCATCGACGACGTCGTCACCGCTTCCACCGCCCTGTTGAGTTGGCCCGCCGGGCCGACCTTGTTGGCTCGAGGCAGAAGACGACAATCCATGGCCGACCTGCTGCAGGTCGCCGGTGAGCTGCCGTAGTCGTGCGATATCCGTCGAATTGCTCTTCACCAGCTCGCGGATCTGACTGATCAGTTGCTCGGCCCGCGCCTTCTCGTTCAACGGCACGCGGTCGCCCAGATCCTGTATCTGTCGCTCCACCTGGTAAGCCATCGAATCGGCATGGTTGCGCGCTTCGACCTCTTCGCGCCGTCGGCGGTCTTCGTCGGAATGGGCCTGCGCGTCAGCGACCATGCGGTCAATCTCATCTTTTGACAGCTGCGTCGAGCCGGAAATAGTGATCTTCTGTTCCTTGCCCGATTCTTTGTCCTTCGCGGTCACGGTCAGGATGCCGTTCGCGTCGATATCGAACGTAACTTCGATCTGCGGCAGCCCGCGGGCAGCCGGTCGTATCCCTTCGAGCCGAAAATTGCCGAGCGTTCGGTTGTCCCGAGCCAGCTCGCGTTCTCCCTGAAGCACATGGATCTCGACAGCTGGCTGGTTATCTTCGGCCGTGGAGAAGGTTTCCGACTTGCGCGTTGGCACAGTCGTATTGCGTTCGATTAATTTTGTCATGACTCCGCCGAGCGTCTCGACACCGAGCGACAGCGGTGTAACGTCGAGGAGCACGACGTTTTTGACTTCGCCAGCCAGAACGCCCGCCTGGATCGCCGCGCCGACGGCCACGACCTCGTCCGGGTTTACCGACTGGTTCGGTTCCTTGCCGCCCGTGAGCCGGCGCACCAGCGCTTGCACTGAAGGCATCCGCGTTGCGCCGCCGACGAGAATCACCTCGTCGATATCGCGGTCGGTGATCTTGGCGTCCGAAAGCGCCTGCTTCACGGGTCCGATGCAGCGCTCGACGAGATCGGCTGTGAGCTGCTCGAATTTCGCGCGCGTGAGCTTCATCTCGAGGTGTTTCGGCCCCGAAGCGTCCGCTGTCACAAACGGCAGGCTGATCGTTGTTTCGAGCGCGCTCGAAAGCTCGATCTTTGCTTTTTCGCTGGCTTCGATCAGCCGCTGCAATGCCTGGCGATCTTTTCTCAGATCGATGCCCTGGTCGCGCTGGAATTCTTGCGCCACCCAGTCGACGATGCGCTTGTCGAAATCATCGCCGCCGAGATGAGTATCGCCAGCTGTGGAATGAACTTCGAATACGCCGTCGCCGACATCGAGTATCGAAACGTCAAAGGTGCCGCCGCCCAAATCGAATACCAGAATGGTTTCGTTTTTTTTCTTGTCGAGCCCGTACGCCAGCGCCGCTGCTGTCGGTTCATTGATAATTCGCAGAACGTTGAGACCGGCGATCTTGCCGGCGTCCTTGGTCGCCTGGCGCTGCGCGTCGTTGAAATAAGCGGGAACGGTGATAACCGCGTCGGTGACCTTTTCGCCCAAATATTTCGATGCATCGTCGGCGAGCTTGCGCAGGACCTGTGCCGAAATCTCTTCGGGAGCGTATTGCTTTCCCGCAATCTCAAAACGCACGGCGTCACTGGGTCCGGCGATAACCTTGTAGGGAACGTTCTTGATTTCGGATTGCACCTCGGAGTAGCGCCGGCCGATAAATCGTTTGGCCGAGTAGATCGTGTTTTCCGCGTTGAGGACCGACTGGCGCTTCGCGATTTGACCGACCAGCCGTTCACCGGTTTTTGTAAACGCGATGACCGAGGGAGTCACGCGGCTTCCCTCGCTGTTAATGACGACCGTGGGCTGTCCGCCTTCCATTACTGCGACCGCGGAATTGGTCGTCCCGAGGTCTATTCCCACTGCTTTTGCCATAATGACTCCTCCTTTTTTTCATCCTTCAGTCGCCGAGTCCGGCGGTTCTGAAGGTACGATCCTTTTGATTATTTTTTTGCCGCTTTCCGATCGAACCATCGCTCGAGGGGTTTTTCGAGTGGAGTGTGACGAGAGTCACTGGAAAGCTTCTCATCGCCGTAATCGAAGATGCGAACTATTCATGCCTTACAAAGCGCGGTAAGTCTTTTAAGGGATGTCCGAGCCTGCTCAGAATCCCGCTCTATTTGAACGCTATCACCGCGAAGTTATCAGTCAATGGGTTTTCCCGAACCCGGCGCGGTAAGGCGCAACCAAAGAACCCGAAGAATTCATCGCAGAGACGTCGAGAGCGCAGAGGTCGGAAACAATTTTCTAAACAAAAATTCTGCGCATAATCTGCGGTGAATCTCTCGAGAGTTTGTGCAAGCCGCGCAAAGTTGAAGGCATAGTAGTACAAAATGGAGATAACGAAGCGACGGGACACTTGTGAAACGGGAATCGCTAGCAGAGAAGTGATCGGATAATCGGTATCTGATACATTAACCGCAATGAGAGCCGCAGCGAACCGAAAAGATCTTACCGGATCTCGCCCGCGCTTATTGAGACGTCTCGCAATTGTCATTTCGATCCGAAGCGAAAACTCTTCACCCGCAGCACCCGGCAAAAGAAGTGATCGCTCATGAGTGAGGTTGGCAATATCCTGACGACGCTGCTGGCTATCTATGCGTTTGTTATGGGCGTGTTCATGATCTCCGAAAACCGCACGCCCCAGGCGACTCTGGCCTGGATGCTTGTTTTCATCTTTCTTCCTGGAATCGGGGTACTCGCTTATTTGTTTTTTGGCAGAGACGGGAAAGCTTTCAGCAAACAGAGCGAGCTCCTGAGGCAGGACGTCAGGGCTAGTCCGATGCCGTTGCTGAAACCGATTCTCTCGCGCCAGGATGCGGAGCTCGATCGGCTGGAAAGTGAAAGCCCGAGCCGCAGAAAACTCGCGATGCTGGTGCGGCGAAACTCTCATTCGGCGCTGACCAGACGCAATCGCGTCGAAATACAACAAAACGCAACCCGTTTCTATCCCAGTCTGATCGAGGATATGAAGGCGGCGCGGCACTCGATCCATCACCAGTACTTCATCTGGGCGGTGGACCCATTCACTGACCAGCTAAGGCAAATCCTCATTGAGAAGGCGAGAGCAGGGGTTGAAGTCCGGCTGCTCTACGATCCCATAGGCTCGCAGGCGCATGTGGGCCGGCGCTATGTCAGGGACATGCAAGCGGCGGGGATTCAAATGGCGCCGACATCCCCACCTTATCACCTGCATACGATCAGCTATCGCAATCATCGAAAGATCACCGTCATCGATGGAATCATCGGCTATACCGGCGGTATGAATATCGGACAGGAGCATCTGGACGGCGGCGAAGGATTCGATTTCTGGCGCGACACCCAGGTGCGGCTCGTGGGAGAAAGCGCCGCCGTTCTCCAGGCCGTATTCATGGTGGACTGGTACAACGCCGTCCGGGAGAATCTTTTCTCTCCCAAATATTTTCCCGCCGCTGCAGCGGACGCTGCGGAAGGTGACGTTCCGGTGCAGATTCTGACGTCGGGACCCGATTCCCAGTGGGCCGCCATCAGACAGCTTTACTCGTCGATGATCGTTTCCGCACAGCGACATGTCTATCTCCAGTCGCCGTTTTTTATCCCGGACCCCACCCTTGCCGAAGCTCTTCGGACCGCGGCGCTCTCTGGCGTTGATGTCAAGCTGATGGTGAGCGCCCGGCCGTCCGGCAACAGGCTCCCCGATTGGGCGGGAAACACATTCATTGAAAATATCGTGAAGGCCGGCGTCCGCGTGTATCTCTACGAGAAGGGCTACCTGCACGCCAAGACGGTCAGCATCGACTCCGAAGTTTGCTCGATCGGCTCCGCCAATATCGATATCCGGAGCTTCAGCATAAACTACGAGCTCAACGCGGTATTCTACAGCGCGGAGATCGCCAGAGAGTTGGAAGCCGACTTCCACCGGGATCTCGCGTGTTGTGCGGAATTCGACCCGGCGGTGTACCGGAATCGCGGCGTCGTGTCCCGGTTCAGGGACTCGGTTGCAAGGCTTCTGTCACCGCTGCTTTGAAATCGTCGAATATAGACGCCGCACCTCGGAATGAAATTTTTGCCTTGTCTCGACCGCCGGCGGCAGAAACCCGCGGCGCTCGGCGAGCGCCATCGCGTCCGACGACCCGCACCCTGACAACGACCGGCGTCGTGGTTACGGAGAGCGAACGCGTAACTCTGGGCGGAAGTCCGAACGATAACCATGATCTGCACTTTCTGGCCGTGACGGCACGATGGCTGTATCAAGGGCAACTCATATTGTTCGCTTTTGGAATCGTGATGAAGCTAATACTCGCAGGAGCAAAGGTCACCTTTCCCGGGCTTACGGGTGTGCCTCGCAATTGCGGCACAGCATCCCCGTCGCCCAGCTTCAACTCGCTCCCGTTCAGTCGTACCCGTCTGTCCAGAAGCTTTCCGGCTGTGAGTTCGTAACGCTCGGCTTCGGTCGTGAGTCCAACTGTTTGTGCTTCACTTCGACCGGTGTTGATGAAAAGAAGCGCCACGCCTCGTGACTGCCCGCGCAGGCAATGGGCATAGATATGGAAGGCTGGGGCAGACGATGGTCCCGGATCAAGCACTGTAGCGCCCATGAGCCTTCGCCATAGCAGAGCTGCCCAGTAGTTGGGACGCGGCTCGAAAGTATTCTCGTCCAGCAGTCCGTAGTCGCTCGCCGCAAGCGTGTTGTGCATGATGACTCGCACGCCGAGTTTCGCGAGCAGGCCGAGCTGATCGAGATAACGGAAACTATCCAGAAAAGTCGAAGCCCACGGATTCCCTCCGCATGCTGCATCGGCGGTTTCGGTGATCCATAGCGACTTGCCCGGCTCGAATTGATCGCGGAGACCCGCATAGAAGCCGTGAATCTTCGCCGGCCGGGAGAGCCACTCTTGTGAAAGCGCCGATTCGGCCGTTGTTTGTAATCCGCTGACCATGCTCGCGCACCGCTTGGAAGCGGCCGCGTAAAGATGGTACGAGAACACGTCGAACACCGGCCCGGTTTCTTTCAGCAGATCTTCTGTTTTCAGCACACTACCCATAGCCATGGCGAACGGTCCCTCGGCGACGGATCCGGGGCCAAGGAATAGCATTTCCGGAGCAGTTTTCTTGATGAATGGGCGAAACACAGCGATATCACGGCCGTATGCAGCGGCGTCATAACCTGGGGGCGCCCCGCCCATCGCGGCATATGTCGGCTCATTCATGAATTCGGCCGCTGCGATTCGTCCGCCAACTGATTTCGTATATGCAAGCCACTCCCTCGCCTGGTTGGGCGTCCACACGCCGGTGCGACCACGAGTTCCGGGACTCGTAGCAAAGGACGTAACGATTTCGGCATTAACTGCGTGAGAGAAATCGATGACGCCTTTCCATTGTCTTCGGGTCAGAACACTGTTGAACCCGGTCGGCGCTTTCGCCGGTGGCGGCCCATCGGAGTTGTGAAAATAGACACTGTTTGCCCATGTCCCGCTTACGCGAACGTACGCCGGACCGAGAGCCGTCGCGAGTTTGCGTAAGCGAGATTTAGATAGGTCAATGGGAGGGCGATATCGGTAGAGGGTTGGGTCCATGCCCGTTGGAGTGGATTCCGCCGCAAGTTGCGGCTCGCTACGATTCTCGCTCGTCGTACTGTACGGTTTCCAGAATCGGCCGCCCACGATCTCGACCATTTCGATGTTATAGGACTGGAACCGGTCATCCACTCTGCCGATCCGAGGCATTCTCGCCGGATCAAACCGAACGACCTGAGCTCCAAGTTTTGCCGGCACGCAACAAAGAATGAAGATAGCGACAGTTACCCCGCTTCGTATGCGGCCAATTTCATTTCTTTTCATTTGGATGACCTGTTCAAACAGATCCGTATATATCTTGGCTTTCTCCGGCATAGCGCCTATTTTGTGTTCCTTGAGCCTATAACTGTAGGATTGAAGCGGATCACATGAGCGAAAGACTCTCGCGGTAGGGCCAATTTGATTACCAACCCGCAAGGGTAGACAGATTTGGTTGCCATACCCATTCTGCACTGGAAGTAAACGCACCCGCCAGCGGCGGCGGCCTAAAGCCAGCGTGCGAGAACGACGACGGAGCGTGGTTGAACCGTGTAGTGTGATTCGGTGACAATCACCGCTTCTTGCAGTCGGCTGATATCATCGGGTGAAGCGAGCGAGGTGTCGATCCAGCGGCTCCAACCTGGCTTTGCATCCCCGGCGCCCGGTAACTCAAAGGTTAGCGCTTCCCAGTAGGCGCTGGCCATCGCATGAATGAGAAAACGTCCATGCGCACTGCGCAACGTGAACGCAATGGAACGCGAGTGCTCGTTCCAATCGGGGCGGTTAAGCATCACTCCATGCCATTCGATCCGCGCCTGTCGTAGGAATTGATTGAGGCTTAGGTGAGCTTCGTCCACGACGAGGTCTCGATTCTGACGAAATGCGTTGAGACGTTTTACGAACCGATGAACGTCTGCGTGCCTTTCCAGCAATGTCCAATCGAACCAGCTGATCTCGTTATCTTGGCAGTAGCCATTGTTGTTGCCACCCTGAGTCCGGCGCACCTCATCTCCCATAAGCAACATCGGAGTGCCCACGGCCAGCATCAGCAAAGTCAAAAAATTTTTACATTGGCGGTTCCGTAGCGCCTCGATAGATGGGTTTTCGGTTGGGCCCTCTGCACCGCAGTTCCAGCTCAGGTTGTTGTTCTCGCCGTCGCGATTGTTCTCGCCGTTCGTCTCGTTGTGCTTCTGGTTGTACGTAACCAGGTCGTTCAGGGTGAAGCCGTCGTGGCAGGTCACAAAGTTGACGCTCTGCTCGGGCTCGCGATTCTCATGAGCATAAATATCCGGGCTTCCCAAAAGCCGGCTCGCCAGGTTCGAAACGGTGCCGGTATCGCCTTTGAGAAACCGCCGTACATCGTCACGGAACCGGCCATTCCACTCCTGCCAGCTATCTCCGACAAAACTTCCGACCTGATAGAGGCCCGCGGCATCCCAGGCTTCCGCGATTAGCTTCGTGCCGGCCAGGACGGGATCCGATTCGATATCCCACAGGATTGGCGGATTCGGCAGCGGGCGTCCGGATTCATCTCGCGTCAGGATCGACGCGAGATCAAAGCGAAAGCCATCGACGTGCATCTGCGTCACCCAGTAACGCAGGCTGTCCTTGATCAGACGGCGTACGATCGGCTGGTTCGCGTTCAGCGTGTTGCCGCAGCCGGCGTAGTTAGCGTACTGCGATTTATCTTTTTCGAGAATATAGTAAACGTCGTTTGCGAGACCGCGATAACACAACGTCGACCCGCCGATGCCGCCTTCGGTTGTGTGATTGAACACCACATCAAGAATCACTTCGATGCCGGCGCGGTGGAGCGCCTTCACCATGTCCCGGAATTCATCGAGGACGCCGAGCGGATCCGGCCGCGAACTGTACGCATGATGCGGTGCGAAGAAAGAAATCGGCTGGTATCCCCAGTAGTTCGCGCGGCTCGGTGGCGCATCCTGCGGATCGAACTGAAAGACCGGCAATAACTCGACCGCTGTAATACCCAGATCTTGCAGGTAAGGAATTTTTGCGATCAAACCGGCGTACGTGCCGCTTTTACCGGTCGCGATACCCGAGCTCGCATGGCGTGTGAAACCGCGCACATGAAGCTCGTAGATGACGGTCTCAGCGAACGGCCGCCCGAGCGGGTGATCGCCTTGCCATTCATATTGCTGCGGATCGGCCACCACGCTCTTGAGCGCAAAGGGAGAATTGTCGCCGGGACGAACCGCTGCGCCGCGATTGTAGCGCTCCGGCACGGCAACGACCAAACCATAGGGATCGAGAAGGACCTTCTCGCTGTCGAAACGAAATCCGCGCTCTGGGGCAAACGGCCCATAAACCCGGTAGGCGTAAATCTGTCCTGGTTTTCGGTCCGGCACGAACACATGCCAGTAATGATAAGTTCGATGCCGCTCAGGGCGCAGCGGAATAACTGCCGTCGGTTCTGCGGCATCCTTGTGATCGTAGAGAAGCAAGTCAATCAGTGTCGCGTTTTTCGAAAATATGCTGAAGTTAACGCCGCCGCGGTACACGGTGGCGCCGATCGGAGCGCTCGTCCCTACGGTCACATCAAAGGAAGGCATCGTAGTGATTAGTTATTCGTATGGGTCTGACGATTGATGTGGGCCGGCCCGCCGAACATTGGAATTACGTTTCGCGGATGGCTCGTTGTTCAATCGCCTTCGCGCCAGACAACGACAATCATCCGATTCGCACGGCCAACATCGATACGGATCCGCCATCCACTCCGCTCACCGGAAACGCGATGCGTTCAGCCTCTCGCCCGGCACCCAGAACGTACAAGAGCGGAAGATAATGGTCCGGCGTAGGAATCGCCAGCATGGCGTCGCGGCCAAGCTCCTCATAATTGATGAGAGGATCGTATTCGCCACGGAGCATCATTTCTTTTGCTTTTGTTTCAAAGCGAACCGCCCAGTCATACGGCTGTGGCATGCGTCGTCCCCAGCTATAAGCGTGAAGATTGTGAACAAGATTGCCGCTGCCCATGATCAAGATCTGTTCGTCGCGTAAAACCGAGAGCTTCCTGCCCAGCTCGAAATGAAATGCCGCCGGCTGAGTCTCATCAATGCTTAGCTGCAGGACCGGCACGTCCGCATCCGGGTACACGTGCCGCAGCACTGACCAGGTTCCGTGATCGAGTCCCCAGGAATCATCGAGCCTGACCGGCAACGGCGGCAGTACTTCCTGCACGCGGCGCGCAACGCCCGGATCGCCGCGGGCGGGATATTGGATTTCGTAGAGCTCGCGCGGGAAACCACCAAAGTCATGAATGGTGCGCGGCGCCGTGCTAACGGTGACGGCCGTCTCGGGGAGGAACCAGTGAGCCGACACCGAAAGGATACCCTTCGGTTTGGGCATGTCGCTTCCAATGCGGCTCCAACCCTCTGTGTAGCTGTTGCGCAGCAACGCGTTCATCGGGTTGCCGTGGCCGAAAAAGATCGCGGGCATTATGTCAGGCATACGCCCCCTTCACCTTCATTGCTCTAATTTCAAATTCC
>Ga0075424_100000362_pt1 | contig 34112 bp, 46 predicted proteins | sample SoiMethybrSBSTD3_FD_75301 | JGI IMG/M metagenome (GOLD analysis project Ga0075424, IMG submission 75301) | Bulk soil microbial communities from a Populus tree surrounding site in Tennessee, USA - Soil MetaG P. TD hybrid SBSTD3 | ecosystem: Environmental > Terrestrial > Soil > Tree plantation... | reverse complement strand
GCGCCACTCGCTGTTCTCACCCTGGCCGGCGGCGTGCGCGCCGCGATCGCGGGGCCGGGCCGGCCATGGGTGTACCTGGCCGCGCTGCTCGTCGGGACCGAGCTCGCGATTGCGCTGCCCGGTCAGTTCTATCCGCACTACTACCAGCTCTGGCTCCCATCGCTCTCCGTCGGCGCCGGGTGCGCGCTCGCCGCGTTCGTGGGCGTGGCGCGGATCCCGCGGTGGGCGCCGCACGCGGTCGGTGCGGCGGCCCTGCTGCTCCTCGTGTCGCAGCAGCTGCCGCTGTATCAAGTGCCCGCCGAGACGTGGGCGCGCCTGAAGTACGGCGAGCTCTTCGTCTCCGAAGACCACCTGGGCCGCGAGCTCGGCGCGCTCCTGGCGCCGGGCGAGACGTTCTATGAGTGGGGCGCCGAGACCGGGCTCTATTTCAGAAGCCATCGCTCACCGCCGAGCGGGGCGTTCTACGTGTTTCCGTTGCTCGCCGGGCCGGCAGCCGCGCCACTGGCGGCGCGGGCGGTCGCGGACCTCGAGCGCCGTCCTCCGACGATGTTCGTCGTCAACAAGGGTGTGATGTTCGGCGGACGGATCCGGCACCCGGTTCTGAACTGGGCCGAGCCGCGTTATGTGGCCATGGCAGGCAGCGGAAATCGCGGAATGTTCACATTGTTCGTGCGCCGCGGAAGCCGACTGGACGTCACGCACGCGCCGTAACAAGGCTGACCTGACCACCTTGGGGCGGCCCCCAATAACTAGTGCTCGAGCGTGGTATCTCCCCTCGGGGTGCCACCTGAAGGATTGTTTGTAGGCCCCTAAAGCGCACGCTATTTCTGGATGATGGGTAGTGCTCGGCCGTGGGCGCCGGCGCTCGGAGCTCTCGGCATCGTCCTCCTGCTGGCCGGATGTGGAACGTCACGTCAAGCCGGCGCGGCGGTCGACGCGGGACGTCGCGCGGCGAACCGGGGCGAGCTTCGTGAGGCCCTGGATCACTACCGCGCCGCGACGAGGCTCGCTCCGGACTCCGCCACGGCGCAGCTGGCCCTGGGCGAGGCCGCCGAAGCCCTCGGAGAGTTCGACGAAGCGCTGAGCGCCTACCAGGCGGCGGCTCGGCGCGCACCGTCCACCACGACCTGGCTCCGTCTTGGCGAGATGGCCGATCGGATGGGGCAGGTAGACCTGGCACTCGATTCGCTCGAGCACGCGTACGGCTCATGGCGCGAGCACGCCTCGCTGGGCGTCAAGGTCGGTGTGGCGATGTTCGTGACCTGCGTGCCGCAGCGCTGGCCCAGCGTCACGGAGATGTGGACGGTATGCGTGCCGTCGTCGGCGCGCGTCGGCCGCACGTGGTTTCGCGCGTCACGCGAGCGGGTGCCGCAATACGCCTTTCGCGTGATGGTCGAAGCCGGCCGACAGCAGCAGGCGATCGCGCTCGCGCGCTCGCGGGGCTGGCTCCGGGACCGCGGTGACTACTGCGCGGTGAGCGAGCCTCCGGTCTCGAGCGAGACGTCGGGCCTGCTGGCGATGATCCAGGAGCCCAAGCGTGCCGACTGCCTCGCGGCGCTCGGCGAGCGGCTGGCCGACGACGGGCTCGCGCGGCTCGGGCGCCTCGTCCTGCTGGATCACGCGAAGCGCTCGACCAATCCGGAGACGAAGGCTCAGGCCGAGTGGGTGCTGCGCTATCGCCTTCCGGATCACGACATTCCCAAGCTCGCCGAATCGCTGAACGTAACGGGCTATCGGCTGCAGGCACGCGGTCAAAAATCCGCCGAGGCGCTCGCCGTCTACACGAAGGCCATCGCCGCCGACCCTACGTTCTCGTGGCCATACAACAACATCGGCCGGCTCTACATGGGACAGAAGGACGACCAGCAGGCTCTGACCTGGTTCACGAAGGCGCTCGAGGTCAATCCGTACCATCTGCGGGCTCAATTCAATCTCGGCGTCTCGGCGGCGCGACTGGGGCGTCACGACGAGGCGTTCACCGCGTACACGCGCGTGCTCACGATGAATCCGACCGACGCCCAGGCTCACGCGAGCGTCGGCTGGCTCCTGCTCAAGGTCGGTCGTCAGACCGAAGGCCTGCGCGAGCTTCAGGTCGCGGTGAACCTCGAGCCGAGCCTCGATCACGAGCGTCGATTCCTCGACGCGCAGTTCGGGCGCGACGCCCGGCACGGTCCGACTCCGTTCAGCGTGCGATGACCATCCCTCTCCGAACGATCGCGGTAGCGATCATGCTGTCACTCTGCCTGGCACCGGTCGCGACCGCGCAGCAGCGCAAGGCGGTAGCCGTCGGCAACGACCTCGACCGCGCGCAGGCGGCGTTCCAGGGCGGCCGCTACGCGGAAGCGCTCGCGCTGGCGCGGCGCGGCGCGGCGCAAGCGCCCACGTCGGCGCGCGCGCTCACCGTGCGAGCCGGCATGGCCGAGTTCATGGGCGAGTTCGAGGAGGCGAGCACCTACTACGATCGAGCCTCCGCCCTCACGCCCGACGATCCCGAGCTGATCTATCGCACCGCGTCGTTCGCGGTACGCGTGGGCGAATACGATCGTGCCCTGACCCAGCTCGACCGGCTCCTGGCGCTTCAGCCGACGCACGTCCGCTGGCTCTTCCAGTGGGCGCCGACGTACCTGCAAGCGGGTCTGCTCCGCGATCATCCGTCGCTCGAGCACATCGTGCAGATCAAGCTCGACATCCTCACCGAGAAGGGCGATCTCGCACAGGCCCGTCAGCTCGCCCGCTCCTACGCCATCGTTCGGCCCGGCGAGAACTACTGCGCCGAGGCCCAGGCGAAGTCGCGCGACGGCGGTGGCGAGCGCGAGGACACGTTCAAGGCGTTTCGCCTGGCCACCCTGGCCCAGCCGGACGCGGCCGACTGCATCTGGTGGTACGGACAGTGGCTCTCCGACGAGGGCTACGTGCGCCTGGGGCGTCTCATGGTCATCGAGGGCACGCGGGTGACGGCATCCGCCGGCAATAAAGAATCGGGCGCCCGCTATCTGCGCGTGCGTCTCGGCGGTAAACGCGAGGTCCCCAAGCGCGCCGAGCAGCTCTTTCTCATCGCCCGCCAGCGTTATCTGCGCGACGGCGATATCGACGGCGCAGTACGGCTCTTCGACGAGTCGATCCGCCTGTCGCCGGCGTTCGCGCGGCCGTACAACTACCGCGCGACGATCGCGGCGGATCTCGGCGACCGCGAGGCGGCGCTTGCGTGGCTCCAGCGCGGCGTGCAGGCCGATCCCGACTCGTGGCGCACTCATCGCAACCTCGGCAAGCTCCTCGCGGAGCTCGAGCGCTATCCCGAAGCCGAAATGCACTTACGAAAGGTCGTCGAGCTCTTCAGCGACGACGCGGGCGGACGACTGGCGCTGGCGCGCGTGCTCTACGCGCAGGGCAAGTACGACGACTTCGCCAAGGAAGCGCGCGCGGCCGTCGCGTTTCTCGCGAACTGGAAGGCGCCCGTCCCTGAGGTACGCGACTTTCTCGCGAAGTTCGATCGCTGGGGCCCGGGCGCCTCGCTGCCGCCGGCTCCCGACCCGCGAATCATCATCGGATGGAACTATGACTGACCGGCTCGCGGTCCTGCTGTCGATCGTCGCACTCGTTCTGATGCCCACCTCGGGCGTTGCGGAGACATACCGGTGGATCGACGAGCAAGGCAACGTCACCTACTCGGATCGCCCGCCGCAGCCGAAAGACAACGGCGCGCCTGCGCTCGACGCCAAGCCGGCGCCGGACGCGCGTGCGCCGGAGCTGAAGGCGTCCGACACGAAGGCGCCTGAGCCGAAGCCGTCCGCGGCGCTGCCCGAGATGAAGACCTTGGAGTTAAAAACGCCGGAGTCGAAGGGGCTCACGGCGCCGACGCAGACGCCGAAGCGGTTCGAGGTGAAGGGGGCGCCGCCGGCCGGCGCGATGCCGCGGATCGGTCCGACGAAGATCGACGACCTCCTCGAGCTCGCGGGCGTTCGCGTCCAGCTCGCGGGACTCCTGCATCGAGTCGCGGCCGACCTGCGGCCGCCGCCCGGCCAGATGAGCCCGGCCGACCAGGCCGCGATCGAGCGCGTTCTCGCGCAGTCCCTGCGCCACGAAACGATATACGCGGCGGTCCGCGACGCGTTCCGGCTGCAGGTCGATCGTCCCAATCTGGAAGCCGCCGCAGCGTGGCTCAGGACGCCGGTCGCCCGCAAGATCGTCGGGCTCGAGATCGCGTCGTCGGAGCCCGGCGTCGAGCAAAAGGTGGCGGACTACGCCGCGAGTCTCAAGGCCAACCCGCCGTCGGCGCGGCGCCTCGAGCTGCTGCTGCGTCTGGACTGGGTAACCGGCGCGAACGAGACGTCGGCCGACCTCGTGGCGGCGATCGCGCGAGGCCTGTCGAGCGCGGTGTCGGCGGCTGGGCCGCAGGACAGCCGGCTCCGGCAGGGCCAGATCGAAGACCGGGCCGCTCAGGTACGAGCTCGGGCCACCGAAACTCTGCGTGAGGTGCGCGCGATGTCGATGCTCTACACCTATCAAACGCTACAGGACGAGGAACTCTCGGAGTACGTACGGTTCTCCGGGACTGACGCGGGCCGCTGGTTCAGCATCTCGATGCACAAGGCGCTGGTCGGGGCGGTGGGCCGGACCGTCGAGCAGACCGCAACCGAGCTGGTCCGAGCCGTGCCGCTCGAGCGCTGGGCGCGCGCCACGACGCCGGCGCGGCAAGCGGTGAAGTGATGGCCACCGCGTGCCCTCGCTGCGGCGCGCCGGCGGTCGAGCGCGACAAGTGTGCGCAGTGCGGCGTCGTCGCCTCGGTGTACACGGCCGCGCTCGAAAAGATGCGCCGCGCGCCCACACCCCCGCCGTCCCCGTCCGGCGCTCCGCGCGCCGCGGCGCCATCCCCCGCGACTGCCGCGGCATCGTCGGCGCCCGCTGCAGCATCAGGAGCGCCCGCCGAGGCATCGCCGGCGCGACCGGGCGCGAACGGCTCCGTCGCGACGGCGCCGGCGGTTCTGGCTCCCACACCGGCGGCACCGGTCGCCACGGGAGCCGGCGGCACCCGCCGGCTGAGCTTCCACGGCTCGGGTGGAACGCTTTTCGGCATCTACGTCGTGAACATCCTGCTGACGATCGCGACGTTCGGTCTCTATCGCTTCTGGGGCAAGGTCCGGATTCGGCGCTTCGTACTGAGCCAGACCAGCTTCGAAGGCGATCGATTCGCGTACCACGGCACGGGCCGCGAGCTACTGTTCGGATTCATGAAAGCCCTGCTGTTCGTCGGTCTTCCCATCACCGCGCTCAGCGCGGCGGCGCGCCTGTCCGGGGACAAGTCGATCGCGATCGCGACCCAGGCCTTCACCTCGCTCCTGGTCTTCATCTTCATCCCGATCGCGATGGTCGGAGCAAGGCGCTATCGGCTCAGCCGGACGTCGTGGCGGGGAATCCGATTCTCGTTCCGGGGCAAGGCGTGGGCTTACGTCAGGATCTTCATGCTGGCCTCGCTCCTGAGCACGCTGACGCTCACGCTCTACTACCCGTTCTTCCAGACGCGCCAGCAGGCGTTCATGATCTCGAACTCGTACTTCGGCCGCCGGCAGTTCCGCTTCGACGGTCGCGGTCGCGATCTCTTCGGCGCCTATGTCGTCGCGCTACTCCTGCTGATCCCGACGCTCGGCATCTACCTGTTCTGGTTCCACGCGAAGAAGACGCGCTACTTCTGGGAACACACCTACTTCGAGACGGCGCGATTCCGGTCGACGATGACCGGCGGCGGGCTCTTGAAGCAGAACGTGGTCAACTGGCTCCTGCTCATCGTCACGCTCGGCCTCGCGTATCCATGGGTGCTCGTACGGCGCGCCCATTTCGAGTTCGCGTATCTTGCGATCGAGGGCGTCCTGGACCTCACCGGCATCGTCCAGGAGCCGCAGCTCCCGACCGCCACGGGTGATGCGCTCTCGAGCCTCCTTGGCGCCGACGTCGGGTTCGCGTAGCGGCGCGAATGCCAGGCGTATTCTCGGGCTCGTACCTCGACGGCCGCAGCGCGAGCCGGCGGTCGGCGTCGATCCGGCTCGCGGCGAGCGGTCTCGAGATCGCGTTCGAGGACGGCGCCCGGCTCTGGTGGCCGTTCCGCGAGGTTCGCCAGACGCAGGGCTTCTACAGCGGCGAGCAGATCCGCCTCGAGCGCGGCTCGCCGTTCCCCGAGATCCTCCTGATCGACGACACGGCGTTCCTCGCCTCGCTGCACGCCACGGCACCCGGCTTCGGGCGCCGCTTTCACGACCCGAGGCGGCGGCGAGCCCGCGTGCTGCTGACGGTCGGCGCGGCGGCCGCCGCCGTGGCGATCGGCACCGTGCTCTACGTGTGGGGGATTCCGGCGGCCGCCGGCATGCTCGCGGCGCGAGTTCCAGTCTCCTGGGAAGAGCGGCTAGGTCAGGCGGCCGTCGAGCAGATCACGGCCTCGAGACGGCGATGCGTCGACCGGGAGCGCGGGGCGGCCGTCGGCGCGATCGTGACGCGCCTGCTCGAGCCTCAGCCGGCCAGCCCCTACACGTTTCGCGTGACGGTCGTCGACGACGGAACCGTGAACGCGTTCGCCGTCCCCGGCGGTCAGATCGTGCTGCTACGCGGGCTGGTCGAGCGCACGCGCACGCCCGAGGAGCTGGCCGGCGTCCTCGCGCACGAGCTCCAGCACGTGCTCCAGCGCCACGCGACGCGGCTCCTCCTGCAGCACGCATCCACCGGGCTCCTCCTGGTGGCGGTATCGGGAGACATGACCGGCGCGATGGCCTACGGGATCGAGAGCGCGCGCGTGCTCGGCACCCTGCGCTACAGCCGGCATCTCGAGAGCGACGCGGATACGAAGGGGCTGCAGATGCTGCTGGCGGCGAACGTGGATCCGCAGGGAATGATCGAGTTCTTCGAGACGATGCGCGCCGCGGAGCGTAGCGCCGGCTCCACCGTGCGCTACCTGACCTCGCATCCGCTCGCCGCGGAACGAGTGGAGGCCCTGAAGCAGCTGGCGGGGTCCCAGCAGAGAGAGTACCGGCCGCTCCTGCCAGGCCGCGACTGGACCGAGCTCAGGCGAGTCTGCGGAGGTTAGGCGCTACCGGCGCGGGGCGTCGCCGAGCGCCACGATCACGAGCGATCCGTGGGCGTCGACGGGCCGCACCCCCCGGCCATAGCCCGCGACGTGGTCGCAGAGCCAGCCGACGCAGGGCGTGCGCGAATCGACCTCGCTCTTGATCGCGGCCCACTCGTCGGCCGCGGCGCGGCCGAGAGCCCGGTGCCGGGCGACCGACTCGATCACCAGGACCAGGCGCGCCCCGTCGCCTTCAAGGCGCTTCAGGGCCGAGCGAGCGGCCTCCACGGAGCCCTGGATGAGCATGTCGGAGTCGGGCGTCGAGCGTGGATCGAACCCCTCGGCGTAGCCGAGCCCTGTCGAGTAGGCGGCCTCGAGGCAGGCGGCGCTGGCCAGCGGCTCGCTGGTCGAGGCGCCGTAGACCAGCGGCGATGAGAGCACGCTGCACACGGTCCGCATCTTGGGTCCCATGAGGACCCGCCAGGGCTGCAGGAACGACTCCGCGGGCGCGCCGAATCCCGGCTTGACGAAGGAGAGGCCGAGACCGCGCGGGTACCGCATTCTGAAGGGCCACCCAGAGAGGATGAGTCGCGCCGCTCCCTGTCCAGCCTCGGTCAGATCTTTGCCGCCGGAAGCGGCCACGCCGCTGACGGCGCCCTCACCGTTGGTGAGGCAGACGACCAGGGCTCCCGCCGTGACCGCGCCGTTGTGGGTCAGGATCGCCGATGTCGCCCCTCCGGCCACCCCGACAGGCCCCAGCACGCCCCGGATGAGCGGGACGACGTCCTGAGCCGGGATACCGGCCGTGACGAGCAGCACCAGGTCCGGCGACGTGCCGTGGAGGCCCGTGCGGGCCATCGCAGTAGCACGGACCGCCGCCCAGATCGCGTCCTGGTGCGAAGCGAATCCGATTCCGACCTGGAGGGTTTTGGACTCTGTTTCGACGGGGATAGTCGCGTACATGGCTCGGAGCATCTGCAGCAGGGGTGCCAATCCGGAAGAGGCTTGAAGATCAAATACTTTCTACGATTTCGAGGGCGGCGGGGTGTCAGTTCGGCAACACGTGTGCTATTTAGAGCATCCCGTATTCCTTGAGACGGCGGTAAATCGTTCGGCGGGAGATACCGAGCGCGCTTGCGGCAGCCTCCTTGTCGTCCTTGTAGAAGGCCAGGGCGCGCAGGATGAGGTCCTTCTCCACATCGGCCAGCCGAGGCACTGACCCACTCGCCGGAGCCGCCACCGCGGGCACCGAGGCGGTGCCGAGGACCGGAAGGTCCGTCAGGGTGATCTGCTCCCGGGCGCCCATCGCGAACGCGCGCTCGACGACATTCTCGAGCTCACGCACGTTACCCGGGAAATCGTAGGCCGCCAGCGCCGCCAGCGCGTCCGGCGTGATCCCCTTCACGTCGCGCCGGAACCGACGGTTGTAGCGACGGAGGAAGTGGTTCACCAGCGCCGGGATATCCTCCCGGCGGGTGCGCAGCGGGGGCAGGCTCACGCGAACCACGTTCAGCCGATAGTAGAGATCCTGCCGGAAGCGGCCGTCGGCGATCGAGCGGTCGAGATCGCGGTTGGTCGCGGCGATGACGCGGACGTCGACCGGGTGCGCCTTCGTCGACCCGACCGGACGCACCTGCATCTCCTGGAGCACACGCAGGAGCTTCACCTGCAGGCCGGGAGACAGCTCAGCGATTTCGTCGAGGAAGATGGTGCCCTCGTTGGCGCCGCGGAAGAGGCCGAGCGCGTCGGAGACGGCGCCCGAGAAGGCACCGCGCACGTGTCCGAAGAATTCCGACTCGAGTAGGTCCTCGGGGATCGCGCTGCAGTTGACCGGGATGAATGGGCCCTTGGCGCGCCCGGAGAGCCGGTGGATCGCGGCAGCCACCAGCTCCTTGCCGGTGCCGCTCTCGCCCTCGATGAGCACGGGCGAGTCCGTCGTCGCGACCTTGCTGATGATCTCCTTCACCCGCTGCATCGGCTGCGCGTTGCCCACGAGCTCGTTGACCGTGAGCTCTTCGCCCAGGCGCGCCCGCAGCGATTGGACCTCGCCCTTCAGGAACCGCCGCTCGGTGACCCGCGCCATCAGATGGCGCAGCTCGTCGAGGATCAGCGGCTTGGAGAGGTAGTCGTACGCGCCTTCCTTGAGGGCCTCGACGGCCGAGGCGATCGTGGGGTAGCCGGTCATCACGATCACTTCGATGGACTCGTCGTGGCGCTTGATCTCGCGAAGGAGATCGAGCCCGCTCATCTCGGGCATGCGGATGTCGGTGATCGCGGCGTCGTAGAGCTCGGTACGGATCGCTTCGAGGGCCTCGGTGCCGGTACCGACGCAGCCGACATGATAGCCCCACTGGGTAAGGGCTTCCTTCAGCAATTTGAGGATCGAGGGTTCGTCGTCGACGACGAGGATCTTTGCGACTTCCATGTCCTTTACCGACTCTAGCATGGTCAACATGTCAAACTGACAAGCTATATAAAGGTTTCCGGCAAATGCCCGGCTTGCGTGGGAGGGCCCGCCATGTTAGCGTAGACGTTGACTTTTTACCGAGGAGACCGCACATGGCGAACCCCGAGACCGTCCACCTGACCGAACAGAATTTCGATGCGGCGATCAGCCGCGAAACCGGAGTCATGATGGTGGACTTCTGGGCCGAGTGGTGCGGGCCCTGTCGCGCGATCGCGCCGGTTCTAGAGGATCTCGCCAAGGAGTCCGCGGGCAAGGTCACGCTTGCCAAGGTCAACGTCGACGAGAACCCCGGCCTCGCCGCGCGCTACGGTATTCGCTCGATTCCCACGATCTTGTTCGTGAAGCAGGGCAAGGTTTCCGATCAGGTGATCGGCGCAGTACCCAAAGCCAAGCTCCAAGCAAAGCTGGACGCTCTCGCCTAGCGCGGCCCCGACGGGGTCTCTATCAGTACCGCCGGCATAGGCATCCCGTCGCTTTCACCGAGCCGGGACGAGTTCCGAGCTCTCGCGGCACAGGGCAACCTTGTCCCCGTGTTCGCCGAGCTGCCAGCCGATCTCGACACGCCGCTCTCCGCCTATCTGCGCCTGCGTCCCGGGCCCTACTCGTTCTTGCTGGAATCCGTCGAGGGCGGCGAGATGTGGGCGCGCTACTCGTTCCTGGGCGCGGATCCGCTCATGGTGCTGACGGCGAAGAACGGCCGGCTCACGCTCAGCCGTAACGGCCGGACCGAGCGGCTGTCCGAGGGCAGCCCGCTCGTCGCCGTTCGCGATCTGCTGAAGGAGTTCAAGCCGGTCCCGGTGGCGGGGCTTCCGCGGTTCCAAGGCGGCGCCGTCGGTTTCCTCGCGTACGACATGGTGCACCACATGGAGCGCCTGCCGCGCACGACCCAGGACGACCTCGGCTTGCCCGACGCGGTATTCCTGTTCACCGACACCCTGCTGGTCTTCGACAACCTGCGCCACCGGCTGCTCGTGATCGCCAACGCGGTCATCGAGAGACACGACCCGGCGGCACTGGACCGCGCCTACGACCGAGCGGCCGTCCGCATCGGGATGACGCTCGCCAAGCTCTCGCGTCCGGCGCGGGCGCCAGCGACCCTCTCGCTACCGGCGGCGGCGCCGCTCCTCGCCGAGGGCGAGGCCGGGTTTACCTCGACCATGAACGAGGCGCAGTTCATCGACGCCGTGCATCGAGCCAAGGAGTTCATCGCCGCGGGCGACGCCTATCAGATCGTGCTGTCGCGACGGCTCGACTGTCGGCTGACCGCTGACCCGTTCACGGTCTATCGCGCGCTGCGGACGATCAACCCGTCGCCGTACCTGTTCTTCCTCCGGATGGGACCGCTGGCGATCGTCGGCTCGTCCCCGGAAGTGCTGGTGCGCGTCGAAGGCGACCGGGTCGATCTGAGACCCATCGCCGGCACGCATCCGCGCGGCGCCACCGAGGTCGAGGACCGGGAGATCGAGGAGCGCCTCAAGAACGATCCCAAGGAGCGCGCGGAGCACGTGATGCTCGTCGACCTCGGACGTAACGACGTGGGCCGCGTGTCCGAGCTCGGATCGGTCAAGGTCACCGAGTTCATGGAGATCGAGCGCTACTCGCACGTGATGCACCTGGTGAGTCACGTGACCGGCAAGCTCAGATCCGGCAGCGACGCGCTCGACGTGCTGCAGGCCTCGTTCCCGGCCGGGACCTTGAGCGGCGCGCCGAAGATCCGCGCGATGGAGATCATCGACGAGCTCGAGCCGACCCAGCGGGGTCCGTACGGCGGCGCCGTGGGCTACGTGTCGTACTCCGGCAATCTCGACTCGTGCATCACGATCCGCACGATCGTGTGTCACGGCCGGCGCGCCTCGGTTCAGGTGGGCGCAGGCATCGTGGCCGACTCCGATCCGAAGACCGAGTGGCTCGAGACGAGCTCGAAGGCGCGCGGCATGATCCTGGCGCTCCGGCTCGCGGCGGGAACCGAGCGATGATCCTCGTGATCGACAACTACGACTCGTTCACGTACAACCTCGTCCAGTACCTCGGCGAGCTCGGCGCGACGCTCGAGGTCGTGCGCAACGACGCGCTGACCTGCGACGCGATCGTCGCGCTCGGGCCCGAGCGCGTCGTGATCTCGCCCGGCCCCGGGAATCCCGACCAGGCCGGCGTCTCGCTCGAGGTCATCAAGCGGCTCGGGGCCACCACGCCGATCCTCGGCGTTTGCCTCGGGCACCAGTCGATCGGCCAGGCGTACGGCGCCACGGTCGCGCGCGCCAAGACCCAGATGCACGGCAAGACCTCGGCGATCCGTCACGACGGCCGCGGCGTCTTCAAGGGCCTCGGCAACCCCTTCGTCGCCACGCGGTACCATTCGCTCGCGGTGATGCGTGATACCGTGCCCGACGCGCTCGAGGTCACCGCATGGTCCGAGGATGGCGAGATCATGGGGCTGCGCCATCGGCGCGATCCGGTCGAGGGCGTCCAGTTCCATCCCGAGTCGATCCTGACGGTCGAGGGAAAGCAGCTGCTCAGGAATTTCCTGTCCGGATGAGTCAGCCCGGAGCAATGACCGAGCGACGCCTGATCGAGATCATCCGCGGGGCGGCCAGGCGGGCGCCGGCGGTCCGGGTTGGGATCGGCGACGACTGCGCGGTCCTGGAGCCGGCGGCCGGCAGCGTCCTGCTCGCCACGACCGATCTGCTGATCGAGGACGTGCACTTCAGGCGCCGCTGGGCGACACCAAACGATATCGGATGGAAGGCTCTCGCCGTCAACGTCTCGGACATCGCCGCGATGGGCGGCCGGCCCCGTTGGGCGCTGATCGCGCTGGCCTGCCCTGACAGCGTGACCGTCGTCGAGGCCGAGGGCTTCTACGCCGGCATGCAGGCGCTCGCGACCGAGCACGACGTCTCGATCGTCGGCGGCGACACCGCGGCGTCCCGCGGCGGCTGGGTGGTCAACGTGACCATGCTCGGTGAAGCGGCGCGCGCGCCGATTCTCAGATCGACGGCTCGCCCTGGAGACACGATCGCCGTCACCGGATCTCTTGGACGCTCCGCGGCCGGCCTGGCGCTCCTGGAGGCCTCGCCGGCGCCGTCGGGTGTTCGCGACGAGGCGCGGGCCGACGTGACGGCGGCTCACCTCCGGCCGCGTCCTCGTACGCGGGAGGGGCAGTGGCTGTCGGAGACGGGTGGGGTCACCGCGATGATCGATCTCTCCGATGGGCTCGCCACCGACCTCGGCCATCTGTGCGAGGAAAGCGGGATCGGCGCCCGCGTCGATATCGGGCGTATTCCGGTCGCGACCTCCGCGCGCGAGGTCGCGCGCGCGCTCGGCGTCGACGCGATCCACTGGGCGACCGGCGGCGGCGAGGACTACGAGCTCCTGCTGGCTTGCGCGCCCGACGCGTTCGATCGCCTGGCCCGTGGCCTCGCGAGCGCGACCGGAACAACCTTGACGGCCGTGGGCGAGATGACGACCGGCGCCGAAGGGATCCGCTACCTCGACGCCTGCGGCGAGGCCGTGTCGGTCCGGCCGGGATTCGAGCATTTCGTGACGGGGCGCGCCCGTGCCTGAAGGCATCGGCTGGAAGCTGATCCTCCTGGCCGTGCTGATCGTCTGCTCGGCGATCCTCACGGGCGCGGAGGCGGCCTACTTCTCGCTCGGCCGCGCCCGGCTGAGGCACGTCGCCCCCAAGGACGAAGAGGCCGAGCCCGAGGGCGGCGCACCCAGGACGCTCATCGAGCGCCCGCACGAGCTGCTCGTGACCCTGCTGGTCGGGATCACCGTGATCAACATCGGCGCGGCCGCCATCGCGACCATGATCGCCGACAGCATCTTCGGCCCGACCATCGGCGTATTCGTCGAGATGGTCGTGCTGGTCTTCGTCCTCACGACGTTCGGCGAGGTCCTGCCGATGACCCTCGCGGTCACGTATCCCGAACGGTTTCTGATGATCGCGGGCCGGCCGGTGGCGTGGCTCGGCGTGGTCCTGGCGCCCGCGCGCGCCGCGCTGGCAGGCCTGACCACGTTGATGGTCCGCATCCTCAGCCGCGGCCGGGTCGAGCAGGCGATGCTGAGCGAGGAAGAGCTCCGTACGCTCGTGGACGTCGGCGCCAGCGAGGGCGTCGTCGAGCGTGAGGAGCGCGAGATGATCCACAAGGTGTTCGAGCTCGAGGACACGCAGGTGCGCTCGGTGATGGTGCCGCGCACCGACATGGTGTGTCTCGACTTCGAGACACCCACCGCCGAGATCCTGCCGGCGCTGCGCGAGCACCTGCATTCGCGCGTGCCCGTGTACGAGGGCTCGATCGACGTGATCGTCGGCATCCTGTACGCGAAAGATCTCCTGCCCTACATGGAGGGGCTCCCGCCCGATTTCGATCTACGCGCGCATCTGCACCCGCCGTACTTCGTACCCGAGTCCAAGCGCGCCGATGCGCTCCTGCAGGAGTTCCAGGCCAAGCGCGTCCAGATGGCGATCGTCGTCGACGAGTACGGCGGCACGGCCGGGCTCGTCACGCTCGAGGACCTGCTGGAGGAGCTGGTCGGCGAGATCGCCGACGAGTACGACGAGCCGGAGCGGCTGATCCAGCGGGTCGACGCGACGACGTATCGCGTCGCGGGCAAGCTGCCGATCGAGCAGCTGAACGCCGCGACCGGCCTCAAGATCTCCAACGAAAGCTACGACACGGTCGGCGGCTGGGTGCTCGACCTCTTCGGGCGCGTCCCGCGACGGGCCGAGCGGACCGAGACCGCCGAGCTCCAGCTGACGGTGGAGAAAGTCGAGCGGACGCGCATCGTGGAGGTCCTGGTGGCGCTGAAGAAGCCGGCGAAGGAGGTCGCGGCGTGAGCCTGATCTGGCTCGCGGTCCTGTGTCTGATCCTCACGATGTTCTTCTCGGCGGCCGAGATGGCGTTCATCGCCGCCAACCGGCTGCGCCTGAGGCACCTGGCCGAGGAAGGCAGCGGCACCGCGCAGAGCTATCTCGAAGCCTTTCGCCAGCCCGAGCGCGTGCTGTCGACCGCGATGATCGGCGTGACGATCTCGCACATCGTCGCCGCCTCGGCGGTGACCTGGACGCTCCTGCCGAGGCTCGGCGGGATGGCGCCGATCGTCGTGACGATCTTGTTGACCCCGGTGATGCTGGTGCTGGGCGAGATCATCCCCAAGGCGATCGCGCGCGAGTGGGCGACCAGCCTGATCCTGAGACTCTATCGCCCGCTGACCTGGGCGGCCGTGCTGCTGATGCCCTTCGTGTCGTTCGCGAACTTCGTCGTGGGAGCCATGGTCCGGACCTTCGGGGCCCGACAGGGCGACATGCGCGCCTTCGTCTCGCGCGAGGAGCTCAAGGCGCTGCTCCAGCTCGAGCCCGGCGAGGCCGACGTGACGACCATCGAGGCGCAGCTGATCGACAAGATCTTCGACCTGGGCGACACGACGGTGCGCGAGGTCATGGTGCCGCTGGTCGAGGTCGCCATGCTCCAGGACTCGGCGACTCCGCGCGAAGCGGTCGCGTTCATCCTGGGCCGCGGCTTCTCGCGCGTGCCGATCTACCGGCAGCGCGAGACCAACGTGGTCGGCGTGGTCGGCGCCAAGGACATCCTGAGCCGCGGAGCCGGCGTGCGGTCGCTCGATGAGCTCAAGCGCCCGCCCTACTATGTGCCCGAGACCAAGCGCATCGACGATCTGCTGCGCGAGATGCAGCGCAACCGCACGCACATGGCCGTCGTGGTCGACGAGTACGGCGGGGCCACCGGCGTCGTGACGCTCGAAGACATCCTCGAGCAGATCGTGGGCGACATCCACGACGAGCACGACCGGGCGGCCATGCCGGCCGAGCGCCTGCCGGACGGCAGCTATCGTGTCTCGGCTCGCGCGAACATCGACGAGCTGAACGAGGCGCTCGACTGGAATCTCCCCAAGCGCGATTACGAGACCGTCGCGGGGCTCGTGCTCGCGACCCTGCATCGGATCCCTCGGGCCGGCGAGGAGTTCCAGATCGCGGGCTATTCGATCACGATCCTCGAATCCGACGCCCGGCGCATCGTTTCCGTCAAGATCGTGCCGGTCGCCGGCACCAACACGTCCACGTAAGGAGGGTCCGAGCATGGCTGGAACAATGGTCGAGTTCGCGTCGAACGGCAGCAAGACCGCCGGGTACCTGGCGACGCCCGCGTCCGGCAAGGGACCGGGGATCCTGGTGCTCCAGGAGTGGTGGGGGCTCGTCGGCCACATCAAGAACGTGTGCGACCGGTTCGCCGCGGAGGGCTTCACGGCACTGGCGCCCGACATGTACCACGGCAAGACCGCGAGCGAGCCCGACGGCGCCGGCAAGCTCTTCATGGCGCTCAACATCGGCCAGGCCGAGAAGGACCTGCGCGGCGCGGCGACGTATCTCATGGGGCAGTCGTCGGCGAAGAAGCTCGGCGCCGTAGGCTTCTGCATGGGCGGTCAGCTGGCGCTCTATGCCGCCACGCTCAACCCCTCGGTCTCGGCGTGCGTCAACTTCTACGGCATCCATCCCAACGTGAAGCCCGACTACACCAAGCTCTCGGGCCCCGTGCTGGGATTGTTCGCGGAAAAGGACGGGTTCGTGACGCCGCAGGTCGCGAAGGACACCGACGCCGCGATCAAGAAGGCCGGCAAGCAGTCGGAGTTCCACATCTACCCGGGTGTGGATCACGGCTTCTTCAACGACGATCGCGCCGACGTCTACAACAAGCCCGCGGCCAGCGATGCCTGGGCGCGCACCTTGAGGTTCTTCCGCGCCAACGTGAAGTAGCCGGACCCGCCGGCAGCGAGGGCCTGCTCGTGGCGGCCCTCGTTGCCCGGCCGTCCCGACCGGTCCGGTTTCATGGTGCTTTGAGCCTCGGCGGGCGATAAGCTCGTGAAGATGCGTCAGTACCCCCTCGATGTCTTCCTTCCCGCGGCGGGGTTCGGCGAGCGCCTCAGACCCGTCACCAGCCATTTGCCCAAGCCGCTCCTGCCGATCCTCGGGACGCCGATCATCGAGCGCATCCTGAACAAGCTCGGCCGCGTGTGCGACGGCCGGATCGGCATCAACCTGCACTGGAAAGCCGAGCTGTTGCGCGCGTGGGCCGCGGCCTCGCCGTGGAGCGATCGGATCGTCTTCTTTCCGGAGGATCCGATCCTGGGAACCGGCGGCGCGCTCAAGAACGCTCACTCGCTGCTGTCGAAACGGCCGTTCATCGTCCACAACTCGGACATCCTGCTCGACATCGATTTCGAGCGGCTGATCGCCGAGCATCTGGCCTCGGGCAACACGGCCACGCTCGTGTGTCACCGGCTGCCGCATCTGAGCAACGTCGTCATCGACGCGCACGGCCAGGTGCTGGACGTCGAGAACCCCGGAGCGTCACGACCCGACCCCACCCGGATCGCCGACAAGGTGGCCTACACCGGCATCGCGGTGTACTCCCCGGAAATCCTCCGCTTCCTGCCCGAGGGCGTGTCGCACGCGACCGTCGCGTGGGTCGCGGCGTCGAAGGCCGGCCTCAAGGTTCGCGCGTACGACGTCACCGGGGCCTACTGGAACGACGTGGGCGATCCCGCTACGTACGCCCGCGGCGTGCTCGACGCGCTCCGGGAGAGCGGCGAGACGATCCATCTCGGCGAGGGTGCCCGCTGCGGAAAGGTCGAGATCGACGGCTACGTCGTGCTGGAGTCCGGCAGTCAGATCCACGACGGGGCGCGGATCAGGAACTCGATCCTGATGCCCGGGGCGAACACGTCGGGCGAGCACGAGAACACAATCGTCGGCCCGGACTACGTGATCACGCTGTCCGAGTCCGACATGCAGCCGTCGCTACACGCGGCCGAGAAGAGGCGAGTCTCGCTCAGCGATCCGCTCTTCGCGCGGCACTTCAAGACGCGGCCGACCGCCGGACGCGGTGCGGCCGCGAGCGCGGCCGTGTGGTCCGACGCCATCCTGGTCGGGCTGGGCGGCTCGGACCGGCGCTACTACCGCGTGCGCAGCAACCGCTGGACGGCGGTGCTCATGGCGTGCCGACCGGAGGACCCGGATTTCGAGCGGCACCTGGCCTACACGCGGTTCTTCGCCCAGCACACCGTGCCGGTACCCGCGCTGCTCACGGCGGACGACGCCGACAAGCGCGCCCTCTTCGAGGACCTGGGCGATACGTCGCTCTACTCGTACCTGAAGCTTCCGCGCGATCAGGAAAGCGTCGAGAGCATGTATCGCGACGTGCTGCGGAGCCTCGTGACCCTCCACACGACCGCCACCGCCCACGTCGACCAGTGCCCGCTCCTGCAGGCGCGGATCTTCGACTACGACTACCTGCGGTGGGAGACGACGTACTTTCTCGAGCGCTTCGTCAAAGGGCTGCGCCAGCTCGACATCCCGCGACGCCCCGCCCTCGACGAGGAGCTCCACCGTCTCGCCCAGTCCGTGTTCGAGAAGCCCAAGGTCATCATCCATCGCGACTTCCAGTGCCAGAACATCATGGTCCACGCGGGCGGGCCACGGATCATCGACTATCAGGGCGCGCGCATGGCGCCGCCCGCCTACGACATCGCCTCGGTGCTCTGGGACCCGTACCATCGCCTCGAGGACCGGCTGCGCGAGCGACTGCTCGCCTACTATCTGGACGAGATGAAGGCGGACCGGTCGCGGATGTTCGACGAGTGGGCTTTCCACGAGAGCCTTGTAGCGTGCCGGCTCCAGCGCCACATGCAGGCGCTGGGCGCGTACGGATTTCTCTCGGCGGTGAAAGGGAAGAAGTACTTCCTGAAGCACGTTCCCGAGGCGCTCCGGCTCCTCAAGCAGGACATCGCCGAAGCGCCCCGCGAGTACGCGGAGCTCGCGCAGCTGATCGCCGCGCTCTGATGCGCCGCTAGGCGGACGCCGCGGCGGCCTTTTCCTTCCGCTTGCGCCGTCCGGTCGAGCCGGACTCGCCCTTGGGCGCGCGCTCCTTCTTGTCGGCCTTCTTCTCCTTGTCCTTGGGCTCCTCGGCGCGATCGACCAGCTCCAGGAACACCATCGGCGCGCCGTCGCCGGGCCGCGGTCCGGTCTTGATGATGCGCGTGTAGCCGCCATTGCGGTCGGCGAACCGCGCTGCGATCGTGTCGAACAGACGGCCGACGACCTCGGTATCGGGAACCATCGACAGCACCTGACGCCGAGCGTGGAGGTTCTCGCGCTTGGCCAGCGTGATCATGTGCTCCGCCAGCCCGCGCACGGCCCGCGCCTTGGCGTCGGTGGTGGCAATGCGCTCGTGGCGGAACAGCGCCACCAGCAAGTTGCGGAACAGCGCCCACCGGTGCTGCGTGAGCCGGCCGAGCTTGTAGCCGGCGTTGCGATGCCTCATCGCGTCACTCCTCTTGCCCGCGTCCTGAGCCGCTTACCGTACGGGGGTGCCGCGGCCGAGCGCCCCCAGGACGTTCGGATCGATCCGCATCCCGAGCGAGAGACCGAGCGCGGCCAGCGCGGTCTTGATCTCGTCGATCGATTTCTCGCCGAGATTCTTCACGTGCTCCAGGTCGCCCTCGTTCTTCTGCACGAGGTCGACCACCAGGTTGAGCTCGGCGTTCTTGAGCGCGTTGATCGCGCGGGCCGGCAGCGCCAGCTCCTCGAGCGTCTTGCCGAGCGCGTCGCGCAGGAACGCCTCGCCCTCGGCGCCCTCCGCTTCTTCGTCCTCGCGGGGCACGCCGACCGCCAGCGGATGGAAGTGCTCCTTGAGATAGGTCGAGGCGCGCGTGAGCGCGTCGTCCGGGCTCACGGAGCCGTTCGTCCACACCTCGAGCACGAGCTTTTCGTAGTCGGTGATCTTGCCCAGACGCGACATCTCGACGTTGTACGCCACCCGCGTGATCGGCGAGTAGGCGGCATCGAGGGCGAGCGCGCCCGCGGGCGCGGCAGCGGTGGCCCGATCGACCGCCTCGTATCCTCGGCCCATCCCAACGCCCAGCTCCACCACGACGCGCGCGTTGGACTCGATCGTGAACAGGTGGATCTCAGGATTGACGACCTCGACGTCGGTCTCGGGCACGTCCGCGCCCGTCACCGTCTTGGGGCCGGTCACCTCGATCCGGAGCACCTTGGCCTCGCCCGACGGGACCTGGATCGCCAGCTTCTTGAGATTCAGCAGGACGTCGACGGTGCTCTCCTTGATGCCCGGGATCTTCGTCTCGACGCTCTTGACACCGTCGATCCGCGCCCACGACACCGCCGCGCCCGGCACGACCGCGAGCAGGGTCCGCCGGAGCGAATTGCCGACGGTCAGCGCATAGCCCTTCTCGAACGGCTCGGCGACGAGGCGACCGTAGCGGTCACTCAGAATCTCCCACTCGACCTTCTTCGGCTTTTGAAATGGGATACGTGGCATAGCCTTCCTTATCTGGAGTCGCGCGTCACTTGCTGTAGAGCTCGACGATGAGCTGCTCGGCTACCGGGATCTGGATGTCGTCGCGCAACGGCAAGCTCCGGACGACCCCCTTCTTCTCGTTCGGATCGAGATCCAGCCATTGAGGCACCTGTCCCCGGCCGGCGTTCACGTTGTCGTCGAGCCGCGCCTGGAGCTTCGACGTCGGCCTGAGCTGCACCGCGTCGCCAACCTTGACGAGGAACGACGGGATCGACACCTTACGGCCGTTCACCTGGAAATGGCCGTGCGCCACCATCTGCCGGCCCTCGCGCCGCGAGGCCGCGAACCCGAGCCGGTGCACGACGTTGTCGAGCCGGAGCTCGAGCAGCCGCAACAGATTTTCACCGGTGACGCCCTTCTCGGCTTCGGCCCACTGGAAGTACTTGCGGAACTGGCTCTCCAGCACGCCGTAGATGCGCTTGGCCTTCTGCTTCTCGCGCAGCTGCACGCCGAACGCGGTTAGCTTGCCGCGGTTCAAGCCGTGCTGGCCTGGCGGGTAGTTGCGCCGCTCGATCGCGCACTTGTCGGTGAAGCAGCGGGCGCCCTTCAAAAAGAGCTTCATGCCTTCGCGGCGGCACAGCCGGCACTTCGCGTCGCGATATCGCGCCATGGCCGCCCCCTACACCCGCCGCCGCTTGGGCGGACGGCAGCCGTCGTGCGGGATCGGCGTCACGTCGCGGATCGCGGTGATCTCGAGCCCGGCCGCCTGCAGCGAGCGGATGGCCGCCTCGCGGCCAGCCCCTGGGCCGCGCACGAAGACCTCGATCTGCTTCAAGCCGTACTCCATCGCCTTGCGCGCAGCGAGCTCGGAGGCGGTCTGGGCGGCGAAGGGCGTGCTCTTGCGCGATCCCTTGAACCCGGCGCTGCCGGCGCTCGACCAGGACACGACGTTGCCCATCCGATCGGTGAGCGTGACGATCGTGTTGTTGAACGTCGCCTGGATGTGCGCGATGCCGGTGCGCACCTCGCGCCGCTCGCGGCGCTTGGCGCCCTTCTTCCGTGGGGCTGCTTTCGCTTCTTCGGCCATGCCTTACGCTCCCGCCTTCTTCGGCGCCGCTGCCGCCGCCGGTGCTGCCGCGGGCGCCGAAGGCGCCGCCGCCGGCTTCTTCTTGACCATCACGCCCCGTTTGGGGCCCTTCCGTGTGCGGGCGTTGGTGTGGGTCCGCTGGCCGCGAACCGGGAGGCCGCGACGGTGGCGGATGCCGCGATACGCGCCGATGTCCATCAGGCGCTTGACGTTCATCGAGACTTCGCGGCGCAGGTCACCTTCGACCTTCAGCTCGCGCTCGATGATCTCGCGGATCCGGTTCACCTCGTCGTCGGTCCACGCCTTCACCCGCTTGCTCGGGTCGACGTTGGCCTTGAGCAGCACGCGCCGCCCGGTCGACCGCCCGAGCCCGTAGATGTACGTGACCGCAACCTCGCCGCGCTTCTCCCTCGGCAGATCCACTCCCGCCACTCTCGCCATGCTCCGTCTCCGTTCTTCCCGTTTCCCGTTCCTGTTTCGAGCGGCGGCTTTGCCGCCGCAATCCCCTTCTGGGGGAGGCATCGGAAGGGGGGCAAAGCCCCCCTCCGAGTGCTAGCCTTGTCGGGCCTTGTGCCGCGGGTTCTTGCAGATGATCCGCGTCACGCCCTGACGCTTGACGATCTTGCAGTGCTCACATCGAACCTTGATCGACGGTCGTACCTTCATCGCTTCCCTGTCTCCACTTCTGCGAAATCTTTACTTGAACCTATAAGTTATCCGGCCCCTGGTCAGGTCATAGGGCGACAGCTCGACCTTCACGCGGTCGCCCGGCAGGATCCGAATGAAGTTCATCCGCATCTTGCCGCTGACGTGCGCGAGCACCTTGTGGCCGTTCTCGAGCTCGACGCGGAACATCGCGTTGGGCAGCGGCTCGACCACCGTTCCCTCGACCTCGATCGCGTCTTCTTTGGTCATCGCCCTCGACTCGCCGGGACCGCGGGCGCCGACTGGCCGGTGCGGCTCGTCAGCACCTCCGGGCCGTTCTCGGTCACCGCCACCGTGTGCTCGAAGTGCGCCGCCAGGCTGCCGTCCTGGGTCACCGCCGTCCAGCCGTCGTCCAGGATCCGGACCTCCCAGCTTCCCATCGTGACCATGGGCTCGATCGCGAGCACCATGCCCACCTTGAGCTGCGGGCCGCGGCCGGGATCCCCGAAGTTCGGGATCTGCGGCTCCTCGTGCAGCGCCCGCCCGATGCCGTGCCCGACGAACGCGCGGACGACCGCGAATCCGTTGGCCTCGACGTGCGTCTGAACCGCGTGCGAGACGTCGGACAGGCGCCGGCCCGGGTGGCATTGCTGGATCGCCAGATCCAGGCTCTCGCGCGTGACGTCGAGCAGCTGCTGCACCTTGGCCGGCACCGCACCAATCGGCAGGGTGAACGCGCAGTCGGCGTAGTACCCCTCTACGATGCACCCGAGGTCAAGCCCGACGATGTCGCCCTCGCGGATCTTGCGCCGGGCCGACGGGATCCCGTGCACGACCTCCTCGTTGATTGAGATGCACGCCGTAGCCGGAAAGCCGCGATAGCCCTTGAACGCCGGCTGGGCGCCCTCGCGATGGATGAACGCCTCGACGTCCTCGTCGACGTCGAGCGTGGACATCCCGGGCTTCACGAAGCCGCGCAGCCGCTCGACGACGCCGGCCAGGATGTGGCCCGCCCGCCGCATGATCGCGATCTCGCGCGCCGACTTGAGCACGATCACTGCGCGCCTCCGGCGGCCTTGCGGATCGCCTCCCGGATCTTCGCGACCGGGCCCTCGCCGGACACGCTCGACAGCACATTGCGCTGCCGATAGTAGTCGAGCAGTGGCGCGGTTTGCTCGCGGTAGACCTCGAGCCGCTTGCGCACGGTGGCTTCGCCGTCGTCGTCGCGTTGATAGAGCTCGCCGCCACACGCATCACAGACCCCGGCGCGCTTGGGCGGGTTCGACACGAGGTGATACGTGTGGCCGCACTTCCGGCACACGCGGCGTCCGGTCAGGCGGCGCAGCAGCTCGGGCTCCGAGACGTCGAAGTAGACCACCGTCTCGAGCGTCTGACCGAGGTCCTTCAGGAGTTTGGCGAGCGCTTCGGCTTGCGCGATCGTGCGCGGAAAGCCGTCGAGGATGAAGCCCTGCGCGGCATCGGTCTTGGCCAGCCGCTCGCCCATCATCCGGATGATCACGTCGTCCGGTACGAGCGCCCCCTGATCCATGTACCCCTTAGCCTCGCGCCCGAGCGGGCTGTCCGCGGCCACCGCCTCACGCAGCATGTCGCCGGTGGCCAGGTGCAGCACGCCCCACTCCTGCGCCAGGTCGCGAGCCTGCGTGCCCTTGCCGGCGCCCGGAGGTCCGAGGAACGCCACCCGCACGCTCAACCGCCGTACCCGCTCGAGCGGCCCTTGCCCCGCTTCAGGAAGCCCTCGTAGTTCCGCATGAGCAGGTGCGATTCCATCTGGCGGACCGTGTCAAGCGCCACGCCGACCACGATCAAGAGGCTCGTGCCGCCGAAATAGAACGGCACGTTGAACCACCGGATCAAGTAGTCCGGCAGTACCGAGATCATCGCCAGGAACAGCGCCCCGGGCAGGGTGATGCGGGTCAGAGTCCGGTCGATATACTCGGCGGTCTTCTTGCCCGGCCGCACGCCCGGGATGAAGCCGCCGTACTTCTTCATGTTGTCGGACAGGTCGATCGGGTTGAACACGATCGCCGTGTAGAAGTAGGCGAAGAACACGATCAGCGCCATGTACGTCACGGTGTAGAAGAGACGGCCCGGCGACATCGCGTCGGAGATCGCCTGCATCCACGGATGCGGCACGAACCGCGTCAGGGTCGCCGGGAACAGGATTAGCGACGAGGCGAAGATGACCGGGATGACGCCCGCGGTGTTGATCCGGAGCGGGATGTGGGTCGACTGGCCGCCGTAGACGCGCCGGCCGACCACTCGCTTGGCATACTGCACCGGGATCTTTCGTTGGCCCTCTTGCATCAAGACGACCGCCGCCGTGACGCCGACCATCACCAGCACGATCGCGGCGACGACGATGAGCTTCAGCTCGCCGGTCGAGATGAGCGTGTACGAGGCGCTGATAGCCGACGGCAGGCGCACGACGATGCCCGCGAAGATGATCAGCGAGATCCCGTTACCGATCCCCTTCTCGGAGATCTGCTCGCCCATCCACATGATCAGTGCGGTGCCCGCCGTCAAGGTCACCATCGTCAGCAGGCGGAAGCCCCAGCCCGGGGTCGGCACGATCGAGAGACCGCTGGGGCTCCGCATGCTCTCGAGCCCGTAGGCGATGCCGAGTGCCTGGATGCCGGACAGCACGATCGTCCCGTAGCGGGTGTACTGCGTGATCTTTTTGCGGCCCGCCTCGCCTTCCTTCGCCAGCCGCTCGAGAGCCGGGACGACGACGGTCAGGAGCTGCAGGATGATCGACGCGGAGATGTACGGCATGATGCCGAGCGCGAAGATCGAGAGCCGTCGAAGGTTGCCGCCCGAGAACAGGTCGACCATGCCGAGCAAGGTGCCCTGGACCTGGTCGAAGAACTGCGCCAGCGCGTGGCCGTCGATGCCGGGCGTCGGCACGTGCGCCCCGATGCGGTAGGCGATCAGCAGCACCGCGGTCATGATGACGCGGCGCTTCAGCTCCGGGATCTTGAAGACGTTCTGGAAGCTCTGGAGACTCTCGATCACGAAGCGGACACCCGCTCGGCGAGCGTCTCGACCCGACCGCCCTTCGCCTCGATCTTCGCGCGCGCCGACTCGCTCACCGCGTGCGCGCGCACGGTCAGCGCGTGCGCCACGTCACCGGTGCCGAGAACCTTCACCCGCGCGCGGCCGCTCTTCTTGATGAGGCCGGCCTTGGCCAGACCGTCGGGATCGACCACGGCGTTCGCCGCGAAGCCGTCGAGCGAATCCAGGTTCACGACGGCGTACGAGGTCTTGCCGCCGTAGGGCATGAAGCCGCGCTTGGGCAGCCGCCGGTAGAGCGGCATCTGACCGCCCTCGAAGCCGCCGCTCTTGCCGCCGCCCGACCGCGCCTTGTGACCCTTCGCGCCCTTTGTGGAGGTCTTGCCGTGGCCGGAGCCCGGACCGCGCCCGATCTTCTTCCGCCGCTTGGTGGCGCCCGGCGCCGGGCGCAGCTCCTCAAGCTTCATGGGTCACGCTCAGCACGTGGGTGACCTTGGCGATCATCCCGCGCACAGAAGGGGAATCGTCGTGGTGGACCGTATGGCGAATGCGTCGCAGTCCCAGCGCCCGGACCGTCGCCTCTTGCTTGGGCGACAGGCCGATGATCGATTTGGTCAAGGTGACCTTAAGCTTCTTGTCGGGCACCGGCCATCTCCTCCGCTGGGGCAACGGCACCGTCACCGCGCCGCCGCGCCGCGTGCAGATCTTGAAGCCGCTTGATCCGCCGGAGCGCGTCGATCGTCGCCTTGAGCACGTTGTGGGGGTTGTTGGAGCCCAGCGTCTTCGTGAGGATGTCCTGTACGCCGGCCGCCTCGAGGATCGGCCGCACCGCGCCCCCCGCAATGACCCCGGTGCCCGGCACCGCCGGCTTGAGGAAGACGCGCCCGGCGCCGAAGTGGCCGGTGATCTCGCAGGGGATCGTCGTCTCCTTCAGCGGCACGAAGATCAGGTCCTTCTTGGCGTGCTCGACCGCCTTGCGAATCGCCTCGGGTACCTCGTGGGCCTTGCCGAGACCGACGCCCACGTGGCCGCGTCCGTCGCCGACGACGACCAGCGCCGTGAACGAGAACCGCCGGCCGCCCTTGACGACCTTGGCGACGCGGTTGATGGAGACGACGCGATCGTTCAGCTCGAGCACGCTCGGATCGATCTTCGTTTCGGCCACTCAGATTCTCCCTTGGGAGAAGGGGGCTCCGCCCCCCTCTCGACTCCCCTGCGAACTCGCGTTCGCTAGAACACTAACCCGCCGGCGCGCGCCGCGTCGGCGAGCGCCTTCACTCGTCCGTGGTACATGTACCCGCCGCGATCGAACACGACGCGCTCGATCCCCTGCGCCTTCGCCTTGCCCGCCAGGAGCTCGCCGACGAGCTTGGCGGCGGCGACGTTGCCGCCCTGCGGTTGACGCGTGCGGAACTCCTTGCTGCGGCTGTCCACCGCCAGCACGGTGCGCCCCGCGTCGTCGTCGATCAGCTGCGCGTAGATGTGGTTCAGGCTGCGGAACACGGCCAGCCGCGGCCGCGTCCCCGAGCCGCGCACGTACCGGCGCAGCCGCTGATGCCGGATATCTCGCGAAGCCCGCCGTTCCTTCGTGATCACTTGGCCCCCGCTCCCGCCTTCTTGCCGACCTTGCGGCGGATGACTTCGTCCGAGTACTTGATCCCCTTGCCCTTGTACGGATCGGGCTCTCGGAGGGCCCGGAGCTTCGCGGCGGTCTGGCCGAGAAGCGCCTTGTCGGCACCCTTCAAGGTGATCGCGACCTGCCGGTCGATCTCCGCCGTGATGCCGTCCGGAAGCGGAAAGATCACCGGGTGCGAGTAGCCGAGCGCCAGCGTGATCGTCTTGCCCTGGATCTGCGCGCGGTAACCGATACCGACGATGTCGAGCTTGCGCTCGAACCCGTCCTTGACGCCGGTGACCATGTTCGCGACCAGCGCCCGCGCGAGCCCGTGCAGCGCGCGGATCTTGCGATCGTCGCCCGTGCGCGAGATCACGAGCTGGTTGCCCTCGAGCTTGGCCAGGAGCCCCGCCGGGACCGGCTGCGTGAGCTTGCCCTTCGGCCCCTCGGCGCGCACGGTGGCGCCCTCGACCTGCACCTTCACTCCCTGCGGGATGCTGACGGGCTTTCGGCCGATCCGTGACATAGGTCGCCTACCACACGTAGGCGAGCACTTCGCCGCCGACCTTCTGTTTGCGCGCGTCGCGGCCGGTCACCACGCCCCTCGACGTCGACACCAGCGCCACGCCCATCCCGGCCAGGATGGACGGGATCTTGTCGTGGGTGACGTACACGCGCCGACCGGGTGTCGACACGCGAACGAGCCCAGAGATCATCTTCTCGTTGCCGACACCGTACTTGAGGTAGACGCGCAGGGTTCCCTGCTTGTCGTCCTCGAGCACACGGAAGTTCTTGATGAAGCCCTCGTCCTTCAGGATCTCGGCGATTCGCACCTTGAGCCTGGAGGCCGGGATGTCGACCTTCTCGTGCTCGGCACGGCTCGCGTTGCGGATGCGGGTCAGCAGATCGGCGATCGGATCGCTTCGCATAGCCCTACCAGCTCGCCTTCACGATGCCCGGCACCTCGCCCTTGAGGGCTAGCTCGCGGAAGCAGAGCCGGCACAGCTCGAACTTCCGGAGGTAGCCGCGCGGGCGGCCGCACAGCTTGCACCGCGAATAGGCGCGCGTAGAGAATTTCGGTTTGCGCTGCGACTTCATGATGAGCGCGGTCTTGGCCATGCGAAGCTACTCCCTGAACGGCATACCCAGGTGCGTGAGCAGCACCTTGGCGTCCTCGTCCGTGCGCGCCGTCGTGACGATGTTGATGTCCATGCCCCGGACCTTGTCGACCTTGTCGTAGACGATCTCCGGGAAGATCAACTGCTCGCGCAGGCCGAGCGCGTAGTTGCCGCGCCCGTCGAAGCCCTTGGGCGGCACGCCGCGGAAATCGCGCACGCGGGGCAGCGCGACGTTGATCAGGCGGTCGAGGAATTCGTACATCCGCGCCCCGCGCAAGGTCACCTTGGCGCCGATCGGCACGCCCTCGCGCAGCTTGAAGTTTGCGATCGACTTCTTGGCCCGCGTCACGATCGGGCGCTGCCCGGCGATCGCCTGCAAGTCGGCCGTCGCGAAGTCGAGCACCTTGGCGTTCTCGCGTCCCTCGCCCACGCCCATGTTGATGACGACCTTCTCCAGCCGCGGCACCTGGTACGGGTTGGTGTACCCGCGCTCCTTCATGACCGCCTGGACGATGGTCTTGCTGTACATCTCCTTGAGCCGCGGCTTGGTCTCGCCGGTGCCCTTGGGACGGCCCTTGGCGACGGCGGGAGCCGACGCCGCTTGCCCGCCGCCCTTCCGGGGCTGCTGCTGGCCGCCCTTCTGGGCAGGCCGCGGCGCCGCGGGGGCCTTCTGCTGCGGAGGTGCGGTTTCTTTCGCCATGGTCTCAGCCCTTGTCGATCGATTCGCCGCAACGCTTGCAGATCCGGAGCTTGCGCCCGTCGGCGAGCGTCTTGATTCCGCTGCGCGACGGCTTGTCGCAGCGGCCGCAGACCACCAGCACGTTCGACAGCGCCAGGGGGCTCTCGCGCTCGATGATGCCGCCCTGCCTGAGCTTCTGCGTGGGCCGCTGGTGCTTCTTCATCATGTTGATCTTCTCGACCAGCACCCGTCCGCCGATCGGCAGCACGCGCAGCACTTTACCGCGCTTGCCGCGCTCCCGGCCGGAGATCACCGCGACCGTATCGCCTCGTCGCACGTGGCTGTGTTGCATCAGATGACCTCGGGCGCGAGCGAGATGATCTTGGTGAACTGGCGCTCGCGCAGCTCGCGGGCGACCGGCCCGAAGATGCGGGTGCCCACCGGATTCTCGTCGGGCTTGATCAGCACCACCGCGTTGCGGTCGAAGCGGATGTACGATCCATCCCGCCGCCGGACTTCCTTCACCGTACGCACCACCACCGCGCGCGCCACCTCACCCTTCTTGACGGTCCCGTCCGGCGTCGCCTCCTTGATGGCGACGATGACGGTGTCCCCCAGCGAGGCGTAGCGCTTGTTGGCGCCCCCCATCACCCGGATGCACTGGACCTTCTTGGCTCCGGAGTTGTCGGCAACGTCGAGCATCGAACGGGGTTGGATCATCGCTAGGACACGCGGCTGAGGACCTTGCGGATCCGCCAGCGCTTCTCCTTCGAGATCGGCCGGGTCTCCTCGATCAGGACCCGGTCGCCCACCCGGCTCTCGTTGGTCTCGTCGTGCGCCTTGAGCTTCTTCGAGGCGCGCACGACCCGCTGATAGCGCGGGTGGCGGAACACCCGCTCGATCCGCACGACGCGTGTCTTCTGCATCGCGTCGGACACCACCACGCCTTCACGACTCTTTCGCTCACCCACGGGAGACGCCCTTCTTCTCGCGGAGCACTGTGTTGGCCCGCGCCAGATCTTTCTTGGCCTGGCTCAGCCGCGAGGGGTTCTTGGCCACCCCCATCGAGAGCTGGAACCTGAGATTGAAAATCTCCTCGGTCAGCTCCCGCGCCTTCTGCTGGAGCTCGTCCTCGGAGAACTCACGCCACTTCGCCGCTTTCATCTAGAGAGCCCTCGTGCGTGACACGAACTTCGTCGTGATGCCGATCTTCTGGGCCGCCGTCCGGAACGCATCGCGGGCGACGTCCTCGGGCACGCCGATCATCTCGTACAGGATTCGCCCGGGCTTCACCACGGCGACCCATTCCTCCGGGTTGCCCTTGCCCTTGCCCATGCGCGTCTCGGCCGGCTTCTTCGTCACCGGCTTGTCCGGGAAGACGCGAATCCAGACCTTACCACCACGCTTGAGGCTCCGGGTGAGCGCCACGCGGGCGGCCTCGATCTGTCGATTCGTCACCCAGCCGGGCTCGAGCGCCTTCAGGCCGAAATCGCCGAAGGACAGGGTCGACCCGCGCACGGCGATGCCCTTCATCCGGCCGCGCTGGGCCTTGCGATACTTGACGCGCTTGGGCATCAGCATGGGAGGCTCGCCTCAGGCTTCAGCCGGCGCGGCGCGGAGCACCTCGCCCTTGAAGACCCACACCTTGACGCCGATGGTGCCGTAGGTGGTGTGCGCGGTCGCCAGGCCGTAGTCGATGTCGGCGCGCAGCGTGTGTAGCGGCACCCGCCCGTCGCGATACCACTCGCGCCGCGCGATCTCGCCGCCGCCCAGCCGGCCGGCGCACGCGATCCGGATGCCGTCGGCGCCCAGGCGCAGCGCGGAGGTCACGGCCTTCTTCATCGCCCGCCGGAACGCGACGCGCTTCTGCAGCTGGAGCGCGACGTTCTCGGCCACCAGCTGCGCATCGAGCTCGGGATGGATGACCTCCTCGATGTTGAGGTAGATCTCCTTGCCGGTGCGCACCTGGAGCTCGTTCTTGAGCTTCTCGACCTCGGAGCCCTTGCGGCCGATGATGATGCCCGGTCGCGCCGTCGAGATCGTGATGCGCGCGCGGTTGGCCGAGCGCTCGATGTCGATCTTGGCGATGCCCGCGTGATAGAGCTGGTCCTTGATGAACCGCCGGATCTTGACGTCCTCGTGCAGGAGATTCGCGTACGCCTTCGTCGCGAACCAGCGCGAGCTCCAGCTCCGTGTGACGCCGATACGGAAGCCGATCGGATGCGTTTTCTGACCCATCGCTACTTTTTCTCCTTCGGCTTTCGGCGGCCCTTCGCCGCGGGCTTGTCGCCACTGCGCGCCGCGGCGCGCCGGGCCGGCCCGCGCCGGGTGGCCGGACGCGCCTCACGCGCCGGCGGCGCGGTCGGGCGGGTCGCCGGCGGCGCGGCCGGCGCCGCAATGGCGCCGTTGACCTCGTCGCTGACGCCGATCGTCAGATGGCTCGTGCGGTGCTTGATCGAGAACGCGCGGCCCATCGCGCGCGGCTGCACGCGCTTGAGCACCGGCCCGCCGTCGGCGTACGCCTGCACCACGCGCAGGTCGTCGAGATCACGCACCTGATAGTTGTGCTCGGCATTGGCGACGGCCGAGCGCAGCACCTTCTCGACCAGCCGCGCGGCGGCGCGCGGCGTATATTCGAGCGTCGCCAGCGCTTCGGCCACGGGCTTGCCGCGAATCTGATCGAGGACGAGCCGAGCCTTGCGGGCCGAGACTCGGACGAAGCGGGCGCGCGCCATCGTTCGCATCGCGATCAGGACTTGCCGGTCGGCGACGTCGCCGCTTTTTCGGCGGTGCCGTGCGCGCGGAACGTACGGGTCATCGCGAACTCGCCCAGGCGGTGGCCGACCATGTTCTCGGTCACGTACACGGGGATGAACTTCTTGCCGTTGTGGACGGCGACCGTGTGGCCGACGAACTCCGGCGGGATCGTCGAGCGCCGAGACCAGGTCTTCAGCACCTTCTTCTGCCGCGTGCGGTTCAGCTCTTCGATCCGCTCGTAGAGCGTCTCGTCGATGTACGGGCCCTTCTTCAGCGAGCGTCCCATCCCGTGCTCCTATTTCTTCCGTCGCGTCACGATCTGGCTATCCGACGGCCGGGCGCCGCGCCGGGTCTTGTAGCCCTTGGTCGGCTTGCCCCACGGCGTCATCGGATGGTTGCCCTTGCCCTTGCCTTCGCCGCCACCCATCGGATGGTCGACGGGATTCATCACGGTGCCGCGGACCGTGGGCCGGAAGCCGCGCCAGCGCACGCGACCCGCCTTGCCGATCGAGACGTTCTCGTGGTCGAGGTTGCCGACCTGGCCGATCGTCGCCATACATGTGAGCGCCACCAGCCGCACCTCGCCCGAGGGCAGCTTGAGCGTCGCGCGATCGCCTTCCTTCGCGAGCAGCTGCGCCTGGGCGCCTGCGCTCCGGCAGAGCTGCGCGCCACGGCCGGGCTGGAGCTCCACGTTGTGCACGAGCGTGCCGACCGGGATATTCCGCACCGGCAACGCGTTGCCCGGCAGGATGTCGGCCTGCGGACCCGACATCACCGTATCGCCGACGCGGATGCCCAGCGGCGCGATGATGTAGCGCTTCTCGCCGTCCTTGTAGTGCAGGAGCGCCAGCCGCGCCGAGCGGTTAGGATCGTATTCGATCGCGGCCACGCGCGCGGGAATGCCGAACTTCTCCCGGCGGAAATCGACCTGCCGCAGCATCTGCTTGGCGCCGCCGCCCCGATGGCGGACCGTGATCCGCCCGTAGACGTTGCGGCCGTTCGTCCGCCGCTTGGGTGCCAGCAGGCTCTTCTCGGGCTCGGTCTTCGTGATCTCGTCGTACGTGACGTACGTGAGGTAGCGAAGCGCGGCCGATGTCGGCTTGACGGTGCGAATGGGCATGACGCTACGCTCCCTCGACCAGCTCGATCTTGTGTCCGGGCGCGAGCGTCACGATCGCCTTCTTCCAGTCGGCGCGTCGGCCCTCGGAGCGCCCCATGCGCTTCAGCTTCCCTTCGAAGGACGCCGTCCTGACGGACGACACCTTGACGTTGAACACGGTCTCGACCGCGGTGCGGATCTCGACCTTGTTCGCGTCGGGCCGCACGCGGAACGCCACCGTGTTCAGCTCTTCCTTCTGCCGCATGCTCTTTTCCGTCATGAGCGGACGGATCAGGATCTCGCGCGCCGTTCGGCTCACGACAACGCCTCCTCGAGGGCGACCAGGCCCGCGCGCTCGCACACCACGCGATGGGCGCGCAGGAGCTGGTAGACCGACACATGGCTCGGGGTCTCGACCGTGATCCAGGGAACGTTGCGCGCCGCGCGCGTCAGGCTCGAATCCAGCTCGCGCACGACGATCAAGGTGGGCGCGTCGGCGACTCCGAGGCCCGCGAGGCGGCCGACCAGTGACTTCGTCTTGCCGTCGCGCACGTCGAGCGCCTCGACCGCGGACAGCTCACCCGCGGCGATCTTGGCGGCGACGGCCGCGCGGAGCGCTTGCCGCCTCATCTCGCGCGGCATGTCCTTGGTGTACTTGCGCGGCGTGGGGCCGAACGGCTTGCCGCCGCCCTTCCACTGCACGGCCCGCGTCGAGCCCTGGCGCGCCCGCCCGGTACCCTTCTGCTTCCACGGCTTGCGCCCGCCGCCCGAGACCTCGCTCCGGCCCTTGGTGTCGTGCGTGCCGGCGCGACGATCGGCGAGCTCGCGCGTGACGGCCTGATGGAGCAGCGGCCCGCGGATCTCGACGCCGAAGACGTCCGCCTTCAGCTCGACCGATCCGGCCGCCTTACCCTTCGCGTCCAGCACCTGTACGCTCGGCATCGCTATTTCTTTTCCGCGACCTTCTGCGGCTGCGGCGCCTTGGTCGCCTTGACCGACTTCCGCAGCATCACCAGAGATCCATTGGCGCCGGGCACCGCGCCACGCACCAGCAGGAGATTCTGCTCCGCCATCACGCGCACGACCGAGAGGTTCAGCACGGTGCGCCGATCGCCGCCCATGCGTCCGGGTAGATGATGGCCCGGCCACACCCGGGAGGGATCCGACGAGGCGCCGATCGACCCGGGCGCCCGATGGAACATCGAGCCGTGGGTCGCATCGCCGCCGTACCAGCCGTACCGTTTGACGCCGCCCTGGAAGCCCTTGCCCTTCGTGACGCCGACGACGTCGATCAGCTCGCCCGGTGCGAACATCTCGACGGTCAGCGCCTGACCAACCTGATAGGCCTGGACCTTCTCGGTCTTCTCCAGCCGCATCTCGCGCACGACCTGCATCGGCGCCACGTTCGCCTTCTTGAACACGCCGGCCGCCGGTTTCGACACGTTCTTCTTCTTCGCGCCGAATCCGAGCTCCACCGCGTCGTATCCGTGCGACTCCGCCGTCTTGATCCCGATGACCGTGCACGGTCCGGCCTCGATAACGGTCACCGGCACGTGACTGCCATCGTCGGCGAAGACCTGTGTCATCCCGACCTTCCGCCCGATGAGTCCTTCCTTGCGCGCCATGACTATCCCCGCCGCGATGCTGCGGCTCGAGCTCCTGCAGTTCGCGGCCGATCAAAACCGTCCCAGATGCGAGGCGCCGACGAGCGACGACTGAGGCGCATGCCGCATACGCCGCAGGGAGGAGCGAGGGGGCAACGAAGCAGATGGGCGGTTTTCATCGGCCGCTCAGAGCTTGATCTCGACATCCACACCCGCGGGGAGGTCGAGTTTCATCAGCGAGTCGACCGTCTGCGGCGTCGGGTCCACGATGTCCAGCAGTCGCTTGTGCGTGCGCATCTCGAACTGCTCGCGCGACGTCTTGTCGACGTGGGGGCTGCGCAGCACCGTCCAGCGATTGATGATCGTCGGCAGCAAGACCGGGCCCGATACTCGCGCGCCTGTGCGGCGCACCGTCTCGACGATCTCCTTGACCGACCGATCGAGCAGCTGGTGATCGTACGCCTTCAAACGAATCCGAATTTTCTGATCAGCGGCCAAGGTAGCCATGACTTACTCCGCGATCTCGGTGACGACGCCCGCGCCCACCGTCCGCCCGCCCTCTCGGATCGCGAACCGCAGCTCCTTCTCCATCGCGATCGGCACGATCAGCTCGATCGCCATCGTCACGTTGT
>Ga0075424_100000357_pt1 | contig 34281 bp, 46 predicted proteins | sample SoiMethybrSBSTD3_FD_75301 | JGI IMG/M metagenome (GOLD analysis project Ga0075424, IMG submission 75301) | Bulk soil microbial communities from a Populus tree surrounding site in Tennessee, USA - Soil MetaG P. TD hybrid SBSTD3 | ecosystem: Environmental > Terrestrial > Soil > Tree plantation... | reverse complement strand
GATCGACAGGTCGAACCTACGCAAGATGCTCATCGACGACGCCACGATGAGCACCGCACAGGCGGAGGAGGTAGCTGAAGCGGTGGGCCTGGAGTTCATCGTCGTACCTCGGCGCGCACGGAAACGGAGGGTCGCATGATCACGCCGTTCCCGGTGCTCACTGCTCTTCCGGAGCACAAGAACTGGACATCCGACGCGTGGGCGCCTCCGGGACAGTCTGTCCGTGTCCCGGACGCTCGCACACCGATCCGTCCGTCCCATTCCGCGGCCCGCTCGTCCTCGCGTACACCGTCGAGCCTCGTCACCCATCATCCGATGCTCCGGTCGAGTGCTTGCGCCCACATCTCCGGGCGTGAGTGCGGTGACGAGCGGGCCGCACCTTCTCTCACCGTGGAGTCCTGAGTGGAAAACCTCGTCCAACGCCTCATGCTCGAGCGTACCGACTGGCTCGAGCACCTCGAGAACGACCTGCACATCTCGGTTGTGCGCGACGGCGACCTCGCCTCGCTCAAGTACAACCAGATCGAGTCGCCGATGGCCGACCCTATGGTCCAGCAGTGCCGCGGGATGGTCGTCGACGTGGCCCAGCGCCGCGTGCTCGCGTGGCCATACAACAAGTTTTGGAACCACGGTGAGCACCTCGCGGCGCCCATCGACTGGGCCAGTGCTCGCGTACAAGAGAAGCTCGACGGCTCGCTGATGATCCTACACTACAGGGGCATCGACTACGGGTGGTGCGTCGCCAGCAGCGGACATCCGACGGCCGGCGGTTCGTTCGGAAGCGACACCAGGACGTTCCGCGATGCGTTCTGGCAGGTGGCGGCCGATCGGCTCTGGCACCGCGCCGCCGACGTGCGCGTGACGTACATGTTCGAGCTGTGCGACTCGCCGAATCGCGTGGTCGTCCGCCACGATAGGCCGCGACTGGTCCTCCACGGCGCGCGCTGGCTGGACACCGGGCTCGAACTGACGAGCGCGGAACTCGCCGAACACGCAGCTCAGATGCACTGCGAACTGGTCAGCGAGTTCCCGATCGGAACCGTCGACGCCTGCCTCGCGGCGGCCGAGGCGCTCGACCCGCTCAGGCAGGAAGGCTTCGTCGTGGTCGATGACGCGTTCAACCGCGTCAAGATCAAGTCGCCGCGCTACGTGATCCTGCACCACCTCAAGGGCGAGGCGACGCCGCGGCGCGCGTTCGAGCTCTGGCAGACCGGCGATACCGAGGAGTTGCTCAACAGCTTCCCCGAGTTCAGGCCGGTCATCGAGCCGATTCAGGCGGACCTAGACCTGATCGCCGAGCAGTGCGTGAAGGACTTCGAGGAGAACATGCCGCGCGCGACCCGCAAGGAGTTCGCGATGGCCGTGAAGGACCGACCGTGGTCGTCGGTGCTGTTCAGAATGCTCGGCGAGGAGCGACACGACCTCGACACCGCCAAGGCGATCATGCGGCGGGGCTCGCTGCAGAGCCTGGAGAGGATGCTCGGGCGATGACCGCCTCCTACTTCGACCACCTAACCGCGCGCCCCACTCGCTCAGTCCCCGACAGCGACGGCCTGTGCTCGTACCTGCTGGTCGTCGACGGAACGTTCGTGCAGTCGCTGTCGCCCGTCAAAACGACGCTGTCGGATCTCGAGGCGATCGCGTTCCTGTGGCCGCACTCGGAGGCGGAGCGTCGGTTCCGCGAACTGGTGGAGCGATGGCCGTATCTGAGAGGAGCACAGGCTGTGAGGTCCAGACCGTGAGGTCCAGACCGTGAAGCTCATCGAGTCAGCCGAGGTGATTCGGCTAACCGACGACGGCTCGACCGTCACAGTCGTCAAGCTGACGCCTGAGGCTCGGGCCGGACTCAGCACCAACGGCGCAGAGATTCCGGCAAGCACAAGGCCGTCCATAACCCTCCGCGCCACCGCTCGCATCTACTCGACCGTTCTCGTCGCGTTCGTCGTCGCCGTCTACGCTACGCTGTACGCCCTCGCCGGCGCGTGGCCGATCGTGGCGCTGGCCGTATTCGGTGGGCTGTTGATCGCCGCGGCGGTTGGCGGGCTTTGCTTTGATGGTGAGCCGTGAGGGTACGCCGCGAGACTTCCGCCGAGTCCGCCGCTCGGTTCTTCGAGATCAGGCGACACCGCCGTATTCGTGTTCGCGAGACCGCGAACCGTCGTCGTCGGGATCGCGCGCGAGCCTCGACGCCGACCGTCGACACGATTCGCATCAGCCTCGTCCGCTCCATCCTGCCCGTCGACCTCGTCCGCGCGGCAGCATGGATCCCGGACTCGCCCGTCACTCGCGCGCTGACCGAGCGGCCCATTGTCACTGCCGCGTGGCCAACGATGCCGTTCTCGTCCAACGCCATGCGGTTGCGCCAGTACCGTGCCGATGCAGTCGCGCGCGGTGACTGCTACGCGTGCCGCTGCCGCCCCGTCAAGCCCGGAACGAGATACTGCTCGGCCTGTATCCAACGTGCGGCCGACTACGCAGACTCGATCGCGTACAAGAAATGCCAGACGTGCGGCGTTGCCCTGAACGGACGCAGGGCGCTCCTGTGTGAACGGTGCACGGCGAGCAACACTGCGCACGGAGCGAAGGTAGCCGCCGGGCGCAAGGCGCAAGGCATCTGCGTGCGGTGCGGGAAGCGCGAGTCGTTCGCCGGCGCGGCGCAGTGCCTCGTCTGCCTCGACAACATGAGAGACCGCGTGCTCGCTGTGACCAGGGCGCAAGGCCGCAAACCGCGCCCATGCCCGGTCTGCCGCGAGCTCGGAATCGACGGCACGGGCCACGACAGCAGAACGCATGACCGGTGGATGGAGCGAGGCAAGCGGTGGGCGCCGGAGGCCGCATGACCAACCCCGCATACCTCACCACCGGCGTGACCCTCGTCCACACCGAGCAACCCTCGACGTGGCACGCACTCCGCGCCGCGTACCCGGGTGGGCGGATCGTCACGACCTGCGTGCTCGAGCTGCCGTACGCGCGGGTCAACGTCATGGTTGTGCGTCCTGGCGAGCGCCTACCGCACAACACCTGCCCGGCTTGCAGGCGGCACGTGGAGATCGCGATGCACGGGGCGAGCGTCCCGGTCGAGGCGGTTGCGGTAACGAGGACGAGCACGCCGAACCTGCGGGGCGCGAGGATTCGGGCGGCGACGTTGACGGGCGTGGCGAGGACGACGACGCAAGAGCAGGAGTGGTGCGAGGGCGGGGTGCCCGAGATGGTGATGGCGGAGATGACGAGCAAGGCGGTGATGAGGTGAGACCAAGGGGCGCCGGCTACCCTGAAGTTATGGGTTGTCGGCTCGCGTGCAGGCCCGATATTGCGATTGGCAATCTCCGATCGATCGTGGAGTATTAGTCGAGTGAGCGCACCCGTTCGCATCGAGGCGCGCGCGTGGAACGACCCGAGGTTCCGCACGCTGGCCCGCCTGACCGGACTCGGCGACCCTGACTTCGCGATCATCAAGGTCGCGCGGATCTGGAGCTGGCAGACCGAGCGGTTCGGTGAGGACCACGACGCCTACGTGGTGGACCGAGACACCGTGGAGAGCATCCTGGGCGATGCCGGCTGGGATGCTCTCATTCGGTCCAAGCTGGCCGACGAGGTCCCGGGCGGGCTCAGGATGCGCGGGACTGAGGGCCAAATCGAGTGGTGCGCCGACCTGACCAGCAAACGTCAACATGCTGGACGGGCGCGCGCGGCGAAAGCGAGACGAGATGACACAGGCAGGATGATTGGTAATGGAACCGACACTCGACCAGCACATGCTGGAGATGCTGGACTAGCAAACGACCAGCAAAGCCAGCAGGCGACCAGCACCGAACCACCACAATCCAGCGCTCCTACTCCTACTCCTTCTCCGGAAGATCTCTCCCTCCCGCGCGCGATCCCACCAACCACACCACCACCGGGCGAGAGTGCGTGGGCTAGGCGCCAGCGCTGGTGGGGCGCCATGCTGGAAGCCGACGCCGGTCTCAGGCGGGCAGGGATTGAGCAGAGCGCCCCATTGTTACCAGCCTCTCCTGCTGGGGTGAACGAGCAGAACCTGAACAGCTGTGAGAAGCAGCTACTCGAGGCTGGCTTCGACGCGACCGCCGTCGACGCGAAGATGCTGCACATCGTCGCTGTGGCGCTCGCCGAGGCGATGCGTGAGCGGAGCCGCAAGTACTTCAAGCCTGCGCTGATCTGGGAGCCCGCCCGAGCGAATCGTGCCGTCGACACATCGCTCGAGGAAGCCGCACGGCCGCGCGCGCGGCCGCCGAGCAACGGATCTCGCAAGCCAACCGAACCACAACGAGCACCGACGAAGATCCTATGACCTCACCGATCGCAGCCCACGCACTCGAAGCCTCCGTCCTTGGAGCCGTCTTTCTCGATCCCGGAACGCTCGCGCAGTTCCCTCGGCTCGAGGTCGCCGACTTCCAGCACGCGCAGCATCGGCTCGTGTTCGGCGCGATGCGCAATCTCGAGCACGAGAACCGGCCGATCGACGTCGTGACGGTGCAGGCGCAGCTCGCGAAGGACGGCTACGGCGGCGCGGTCGACTTCGCGTTCCTCGGGGAACTCTGCCTGAACGTCCCGACCGTGGACAACGCGGTCGAGTACGTGCGGCAGATCCGAGATGCGTCGCTCGCTCGACGTGTTCGGGTCGGTCTGTCCGATGTTCTCGAGAGAAGCACCTCGGAGACCGGCGGCGCAGAGATCCTATCCGCGGCGATGGCGGTGTTGTCGAAGATCGACGAGGACCAGCCCGACAAGACGACCAGCATCACCGACCTGGTGAGGCGCCGGTTCGGTCAGCTGGACCGCATCCTCGGTGAGCGAACCACCGGTGCGAAGGCGATGACCGGGTTCCCGACTGGGGTGGCAAAACTCGACGAGAAGATGGGCGGGTGGCAGCCCGGGATCGTGAGCATCGTCGCCGCGCGGCCCGGTATGGGGAAGTCGAGTCTGGGGCTTGCCACCGCGGAGGCCGGCTCTGCTGACGGCGTCGGGGTCCATCTGTTCTCTCTCGAGGACACCGAGGACGCGTACGCCGATCGCGCAATATCGCGCTGCAGCGGTGTCGCGGCCGAGCGCCTGAGGAACGCGGAGGTGAACCGTGGCGAGATGGACCAACTCATCCGAGCCGCAGCGAAGATGCGCGGCCGGCGGTGGATGGTCGACGGGCGCAGCGGAATCACCGCAGACGAGATCGTGCGCAGCGTGCGGCGCCACAGGAAGCAGAACGGCACGCGCGTGGCCATCGTTGACTACGTGCAGCTCGTGAAGCACCCCGACCGGCGACCTCGGCTGTCGACCCACGAGGCGCTGAGCGAGATCGTGTCGACGTTCGCAGACGCGGCGAAGCACGACGGGATCGCCTACGTGGTCATGTCTCAGCTCAACCGCGAGCTCGAGCGGCGACAGGACAAGCGCCCGCAGCTCTCGGATCTACGCGAGAGTGGTTCGCTCGAGGAGAGGGCGAAGTGCGCCGTCGCGATCTACCGCGGCTCGGTGTATGGCGACCCGATTAAAGGGGTCGACTGGCATCCCGAGTGGGAGGGCCACACGTTGGAGCCGACGCGCGACGAATTCGAGGCGACGGCGCAGGTGATCGTGATGAAGAACAGCAACGGCAGAACCGGAACAATCTTCGCCCGCTGGCGAGGGGAAACGACGTGTATCTCGTGACCAAGAAACACAAACAGACGCGCCGCTCAGTCTCGCTCTCGAACGAGCTATACCAGGATGGCGTCGACTTCGCTGCGGCCCACGGCATCTCGCTGGCACAAGCCGCTGCTCGAGGTCTCCGCGCCGTGATCGACGGCGAGGTTCCACTCGGCCTGGTGATGTCGTCGTTCGACGCCGGCATTGCAACGAAGCGACGCCGCGGGATCGTGCCGCTCATCGAGCCGAAGGCCGCGCCCGTCGTAGTGTCGTCTCGCGAGGAGCTGGACGCCCGATGTGCCGCGCGCGATGCCGAGCGCAAGCGTCGCGACGAGGAGCGCGTGATCGCCGCACGGGCCGCGGCTGCGCCGCCCGACGCTGGCCTATCTCGCTTTGTGGCGCTTGCCGTGTCCGATCCGACTGCGTCGCTCGTTGACGACCAGATCGAGCGCGCCGCAGCAGACGGCGTTGCTCTGACCGACGGTGAGGTGTTCGACGGGGCAATCAATCGCATGCTGGACCAGGTCGGGCTCGAAGCAGCGGCCGGTGCGCTGTGCGCGAACTGCCTCGAGTCGGACCTGTGCCGGTGCAACGGGCACCGAAGTGCGCTGGGGCGATGAGAGCACCCCGTTCCGACGTCATCGCCCGCCTGTTCTGCGACGGGGCGAGCGTCTCCGATCTGTCGTACAAGTTTCGAACGAGCCCGGACGTGATTGAGTCGGCGATCCGGCGGCAGCTGAACAAAGCGAGGAAGCGATGATCGCCCGCACCGAGAACTACGGCCACGGTTGGCGCGTCCTGCTCGACCCGGTGCCGGCCACGCGATGGCCGTTCGGTCCGCCGGAGGCACACGAGCCATGCTGTCGGCTGCACTCGATGCGAAACCAGGAGCGCCCTGGCGGGCTGTACTGCGACTGCTCGGCGAGTGACGCGAGCGATCGCGGCTGGGGCGTCGCGCCATGACCCCGGGCGAACGCGCGCTTTGGCTCGCCGTGTACGCCGCGTCGTGGCATCAGTCGACCGGCTCTCCAGCGTGGGGCGTCGTCGGTGATGGCGAACGGGCAGCGTGGTGCGCGAAGCAGGCTGGTCGGGCGCTCGAAGCGCTTCGCATGTTCGCGCGGATTCCGGCCGGGCCAGACTTCCACGCTCCAGCACAAGCGGCCGAGGTGCTCGGGTGAGCGATCTCGAACGACTCCAGCAGGAGATGCTGGTCGAACTCGCGAGGTGCGGTGGTCGACCGACGCGCATGTGCACGTCAGCAGACGGTGAACTCGTGGCCTACTTTGGGAGCCTGCGCATCGCGCTCGATCCGGATGATCAAGCGGTTACCGGCCGCGACACGATCGCTGGCGCGACGATCTCGTGCAGGGTTACGCGATGAGCGCCTCGTGTCCCAAGTGCGGATTCTCGCCCGACGCCGAGGTCACCGCACGCTGGGCGTTCCGGCTCGACAAGCGAATCGAGTCGGCGAACACACGCACCGTCAACGCCGGGGCGTCGAGGTGGCGGTACGCGAAGGCAAGGGACGAGTGGCAGTGGCTGGTGAAGCTGGCCGCGCTGGCTGTCGAACGCAGCGGGCTGATCATGGCCCGCCCATCGAGCAAGCGCCGTGTCACGATCACGCGCCACTATGCAGGGCGGTGTCAGGAGATGGACCGCGACAACCTCGTCGCCGGGTGCAAGGCACTCGTCGATGCGATGGTCCGCGAGGGTGTTGTGCACGACGACAAGCGCGAATACCTGGAGCTGCACGTCTTGCAGGAACGATGGGACAGCAACGAAACATGCATCGTAGTGGAGGAGTTGGCATGACGAACGTTGAGCCGGTATACGTTGAGATCGATCGTCGGATCGCGCGCGCTCGTGCGCGCCGTGGGCTGACACAGGAGATGCTGGCTGCGAGCCTGCAACCACCCCTGACGCGGGCTGCGCTATGCAACATGGAGCTCGGCCGGCAGCGGCTGATGCTTCACGTCCTGATTGACATCGCAGACGCCTGCGGGACGACGATCGGCAGGCTGATTGGCAGGGTCCAGTCGTGACCGACTTCTCCGTCCGCTTCGGCACCGACCCGCGCTGGACGACCTGGCGCGGATGGCCACCGGCGATCGTGATGCGCGCCTGGGCGGCGACCGAGCGGGCGAGGCAGATCGGGGTCGTGCCATGAGATCGTCGCTGGAATGGGACTGCGGCGGAGATTGTGAACCGGCCATCGATGCAAGGCAGTACGCCGACGACCTTCAGACCGCGCTACAGGCGCTCGTGGACGTCGTGGACCGGGCCGGCGGCTACATGACGCCCGAGGACCAGCGCGTCCTGCTCGTCGGGAGTGAGCGGGACCAGCTCTTGGCGAGCCGCTGGGTTCTTCCTCTTCGGCACAGACGGAGAACGGGAGTGCTTGATCTTCGGACTAATAGACACATAGGTACGCATAGTTAGACATTGTCGCAAGCAGCTAGCTTACGCTGGCCGAGTAAATCGACGTCATGGCAGAAAGTATCGGAGTAGCGCTACCAGGGTTCGCCTAGTTGAGACTATGACACAAATGTCCGTATGGTCACGTATGGTCATTTCGTGTAGAACCAACTCGACCATGCGCTTCCGGTGCCTTGCAACGCCGTACCCCGGGCAGAAGTAGCGTGGGTCGCCCGCGCGCTCAGTTCCCGGCCCTCGTCGACGTCAACATCGACGGCATCGTCATCGGATCGCACGCGCTCACGAAGAATGTCGAGCGCCTCGAGCGCATCCTGAACGTCGTCGGCCGGCGCCTCGCGCACTGGCTCAAGTCGACCGCGGATGAGCAGCCGCTCCCCCCTGAGGAGTGGACCGAGAATTTCAAGTTCTACTCGAGCGCGCTGACCAACCTGCTCAAGGAGCAACGCGAGCGCTACCGCCTGACGCAGCACGATCAAGCCACGCCCGAGCAGCTGCAGGCCCAGTTCCGCGAGGAGCTGCAGCGAGCTCTGCAGTCCTTCACGCCGCAAGAGCGTGCGTTCACCCTGGCGCTCTGGGATGCGAGCGCGACCACCACCACGGAGACGCCACAGTGATCGACCCCAAGCGCGCCGTCGAGCGCTGTGAACGACTCGCTGCTCTCGGTCCGCCACCGCCGCAGCGCCACAACCGCAAGCTGAGGCGCTGGCTCGCCGCGTTCTCGTCGATCATGGCGCTCGACATCAGCGAGTGCGCGGAGATGCTGCGCGCGATCTACACGCCGGAGTTGGTGCTCGAGATGGCGAACAGGCCGAGTCCGATGATGTCCTTCCTGGGGAAGGCGATCTGATGCCTGATCATCGCCCTCATCCGCGCCTCCGCTGGCACACCGAGGACGTCACGCGCTCGCCGATCTTCGTCGTGCCTGGCGCGTCGGTCGGCCACTCGAGCGTCGTTCCCCGCGGCAAGACCTGGGGCATCCGCGAGCGCGGCGACACGGGCAAGCTGGTGCCGCACAGCTACCGATGCCCGGTTCACGGGGTGTTCGATTTGAGGGTGCCGGTGAGCGATGTGCCGGATGAGGTGGCGTGCACCATCGAGACAGAGCACTACGACGGCGTGACGCGGTCGTTGGTCGCATACTGTGGCCTGACCTCGCCCTGGGCCGGCTCGACCTGCGCGATCGGCGTGGAGTCGGGGACGGTGAACGGGTGAGCGACGATGACTTCGAGACGACCGACCTCGAGTGGCTAGCGATCCACGATGCGTACCTCAAGTGGACGCGGGGCTTCACCGAGCAGGACCAAGCGCGGCTGAATGAGCTACGCGGCCTGACCTACCACAGGTCGAGGCGGCTACTGAAACGCGGCGACGCTCAACTGGTCAGCATGGACGACCGCATGCGAGCGCTGTTCCTCGATCTGCACCCAGCGCTGCGGACCGCGCCGTGGATTCCGGGCTGGATCGGTGACGCGAAGAGGCTGGTGCTGTGAGCGCCTTCGACTTCGCCAACGCGCCCCGCTCATTCTCGTGTGGCAAGCGCGTCACCCTCGACGGTGCGTTCTGGGCAGAGGGCTGCATCGGCGCGGCGCTGCTCGGACTGCCCGCGATCCCTGTACATCGCCTCGGGCTCGACTGGCCGCGCTGCTTCCACTCGCTCGGCGTGGCGCTCGGGCGGCATGAGTTGCGTCGGCTCGAGATGCAGGTGGCGCAACAGGCGTGGGCGACGAGTCCGATTGCAACACGGGTCGCGGCGTGGCCCGCCTCGATCTCGCGCTCGATCGCTGCGCCGATCTTGAATTTCGAGTCGTCGCGACCGTCAGCGGCTGGCCACGCCGCGCAAGACGCCAAGGAGCGTGCGCTCGAAGAGCACGGGTACGGCGGCAAGGAGCCGGTCGACCCATCGAAGATCGTGGGCCTGGAGGATTTCATTCCATGACCCTCCTCGAGCGCCTGCACTGGTGGCACCGACGCCTGCATCAGCGAGGTGGCAAGTGAAGTTCGATCGCGCTTGGGCCAAGCGTCTCGTCGCATGGTCGCGGCCGTGGACGATGATGGAAGCGAAGCCGACGGACCCGCAGGAGCCGAGCACCGGAGCGCTGGTCCGCCTGCTCGGGGACGAACTCGATGCCGCGATCGGCCGGCTCGACCGCGTGACGACCGAGCTGTTCCAGCTGCAACTCGATGCACAGCGCTGGCTGAACGAAGGCGAGGACCGCATGAATCTGCGCGCTGCCGAGTGCCGCATCGGGAAACTAGTGGCGCTGGCACAGGACCAATCTACGCAGGACGACGAGCAGCTGCGACGCATCCGAGGGCTCAGACCGTGAAGCACTCCCCCGACTGCGCGATGGTGCTCTACGCCAACATCGACCCGGCGACGCTCAAGCGACCGCTCGAGTGCGACGGCGTGGAGTGCGATGGGGCGGACGCGCTACCCGACGTGCCCGATGAGCCGCCGGCGGAGGATGAGACGCCCTCGAACGTGCGCCCGATCCGCACTGCCGATCGCGTGACGCTGGAAGGCGATGCGGCGCGCGCGTACCGACAGCTGCAGAAGGCCGAGCAGGCACTGCGGGGTGCGCAGCGGAGCAAGGACGAGGCGCTCAGGGCGTTTCTCGAGGCTGTTACCAAGTGACTCACGCGACCGTACGCCAAGCGGTAGAGCGGCCGACCGGTGCTGCAGCACAGCCGGCGGTGGGTGATGGTTCGAAACCATCCGTGTCGCACCAGACAGGGCTGCAGATGGGCGGGTCACCCGCTCTCGCCCTCCGCATCCGCCACGCGCACCGCGACGACCCCGGCGAGATGGCCTACATCCGCTCGTCGTTCGGCGAGGGCTACAAGCAGAGCTCGAATCGCCTGTTCAAGCTGCCCTGGCCCGACTTCAAGCGCCTCGAGCGGCCCAAGCTGGACGCTGTGCTCGGTCGGACCGACACACAGCTGCTCGTCGCGGACCTCGACGGCGCGGTCGCGGGCTGGCTGGCGTGGTGCCCGGGCCGTCGTGTCGACACCGTGCACTGGACGCACACGCGGCTGCGCATCGGCAAGGGCGAGCTGCTGCGCAAGCGGGGCGTGATGACCGCGCTGGTGAACGCGGCGCAGCTCAAGAATCGACTGGTCTACACACATCGCGGGGCACGTCGCTCCGACGAGTGGATCGTGCCGTGGCTCGCAAGGTGCGGCGTAACCGCGGCGTATCTGCCGCTAGGAGAATGGCTCACATGAGTGACAAGCACTTCAAGTTCGATTTCGACGTGGCGACCGCAGCTCTCAAGGAGATGGTCCACGACACCGGCCTGCGGATCATGGCGCTGAACGACAAGCAGTCGATCTGCGTCGACGCGAATCGCGATGGGTACGCGCTCAGGTTCTACGCCTACCATCCAATCCAGACCTTCATCCCGCACGAGGATATGCTGTCGCAGCAGGACGTCGCGCTTACCCTGAGACGTGCCGTCGGTGACGCTCGCAAGACGATGGCCGCGGAACTGCGCGCGCTGGCCGATAGGATGGATCCCAAGTGAACGCCGAGATCGGAATCGACGAAGAGGGCCGCGCGTACATCGCGCTGTCCGTGACCAGTGAACACGAGGCGTCACTTCTTGCCCATCTGAGGGCCTTCCTGCCGATCGAGAAGCACGAGGCGCACCGGCTCGGCTCGTACCGCATCACCGGCGATCGCCTGCCTGGCTCGGGAGGTCTCAAGGCACAGGACGCCAGCCGATGAAGCAGTACCAGCACCACCCAGACCGCGATGAGGTCCTCGAGTTCGAGGTGCCCGACGACGCGGTGTACTTTGCCGTCGGAGGACGGTGCCCGACATGCCTGGACGACCTCCGCGTCATCGAGATCGACTTCCTGGCCAAGAACTGGAAGTGTGGGCTACGGATTGGGATGCCGCTCCATGTTCACCATGACGGGCTTCCTCCGCAGCACTGGTACGTGACCATCCCGAAGCTCGGGGCCGCGTTCGCCACCATCCGCACCGACTCTACGTCCACTGTCGTATGGCCAGTCGCCCACAGCGGAGCCGACAAGGACGGTGGGTCGCTCCTCCTCGACTCGGAGCCGAACCGATGAAGCTCCTCTCCATTACGCTGCCCCACATGCCGCTGTTCGGCTCCCCATCGAACGTCAACTGCGATGCGCCGCCCGCCAACCTGAAGGGCTTCTCGATCCGCGTGCGAGGCCGTGCCGTGTTCCTCGTCTCGCCGCCCGGCTGGACGAACGAGAAGCGACTGCCAAGCCAGCACGATCCGAAGGGCCCGCGACGCATGTTCGGTCCGTTCGAGGCGGGCGCGGAGTGCATCATGCAGTGGGACAGCGACGACATCGACGCCGCCGCGAAGTACGATGGTGAGCCGATGGGCATGCCGGTCGAGGTGTTGAGCGACGAGGAGATGGAGCGGGCGACGGCGCCCAGGGGCAAGGCGGTGGGTCGGTGAGCGACTGGAAGGCCGAGGAGCAGGCGCTGGTGCGCTCCTGGAAGACGAGCGACCTACTGCGTGCCATGGCCTACTGCGAGAAGTACAGCCACGATCCGCGCCTCGAGCACCGCGCGAAGTGTGTAGCCGAGGAGATCGACCGGCGGTTCCCGGTCACCTGACGCCATGCATCTCAGCCCCTCTGTCCTCTCGACCCTCGGCAGACTGGCCAAGCTGCGGCCGGCGGAGGTCGTGAGTGCAGAGCCAGACGCCACGACCGAGCTCTGCAAGCTGCTGCGCGAGCGGTTCGAGCAGCACCCCAAGCAACGCGCCTTCTGGCAGACCGAGGCGCTCCAGGCCGCGGCGCTGTGCACCCGGCGCGCGGGCAAGAGCGACGGTGGTGTCCACGAGTGGCTGTCGCTGGCCATCGAGGTGCCCGGCTGGCGCGGCGTGTACGTGAACGAGACGAAGCCCGAGGCGCGCAAGATCGTCTGGCGCAACGACATGGGGCAGGGCTTCTGCGACCTCATCGCGAAGCACGGCACGGCCACCGGCGACGGCTGGAAGCTCGGCTCGGTCGTCGCGCGCACCAACGACACGACGCTCGAGATCAACTTCTCGAACGGCTCGCAGATCGCGCTGTTCGGAGCCGACGACGAGCAGTCCATCGGCAAGCTGCGCGGCCAGGCGAAGGATGATATCTGGGTCGACGAGGCCCAGAAGATGCGCCACCTGCGCGCGTTCATCCTGCAAGTCGCCCAGGCCTGCCTCGCCGACAAGCGCAAGCACAACGACAAGCCGGGCGCCCGCAAGAGCGGCAAGCTGAAACTGACCGGCTCGCCGAGCGAGGACTGTGCCGGCTACTTCTACGACTGCACGCCCGAGGAAACAAGCGGTGACACCCCGCTGCCGAACTGGGAAGTGCACCGCTGGTCGGTGATCGACAACCCGTGGTTCGGCTCAACGCCCGAGGAGCGGTTCGCGCGCACCGCCGGCGAGGCGCTCATCGCCAACGGCTGGACCGGAACCGAGCCCGACTACGTCCGTGAGTGGCTGGGCAAGTGGGTCAAGAGCGACGCGCGCTACGTCTACCCGGTCCACGCGGTACCGCAGCACATCGGGCTCACCTACGCCCCGCAGCGGCTCACCGACAACCGGATCAATCAGGCACACCCGCCGTGGGTCGACCTCAACGCGGCGCTCGCCGACCTGCCGATTCCGGGGCGTGGTCGCAAACCGTATGACTGGCTCTACGCGATCGGCGCCGACTTCGGATACGCGCAGGATCCGTTCGCGATCTGCGTCTGGGCCTTCACGCACGCACCCGATCGCCCGCAGATCTACGAGGTGTTCAGCTGGAAGGAGTTCAAGGTCGTGCCGGATGACCAGCGCGACTACCTGAAGGCGCTGTGGGAAGGCCTGGACAATGTCGTGGTGCTCGTCGGCGACCCCGCTGGCCAGGTCGCGGCGAACATGGCGGGCTGGCGCGAGCGCGTCGGTCTGCCGATCGACGAGGCGGACAAGAGCAGCAAGCCGACGTGGCAGGCGCTGATGGCCGGCGATATCCGCAAGGGCATGGTGCGGTACCGCGAAGGATCGCCGCTCCTCGACGAGCACCGACACCTCGTGTACCTGCCGACGAAGCCGGGCAAGCCGCTGAAGGACGATGCGGCCAGGCGCGCGAGTGACGGCAAGATTCACGGCAACCACGTGTCGGATGGGGCCCTTTACGCCTTCAGGCACCTCACGCACTACACGAACCGGCCTGTCGCCGATAAGCCTGCACCAGGCACTCGCGCTGCGCTGCTCGCTGAAGCCGAGCGCGAGGAGCGCGATCTCGACGCCCGCATGGCCCGGCAGCAGCGCGCGTACGAGGAAGGCGACGAGGTCCCGGGCGAGTACAATCAGACCGAGAACACCGTGTATGGGAGCCACGCGTATGACTACTAGGGTCGACATGCCGGCGTTCACCATCTCCCGCGATGAGTACCTGCGAGAGAGGGACCGCGTGTTTCGCCAGCCTCTACTCTGGCAGTACTTCGAGGCGTGGCGAGCCGAGCAATGCCATCCGCGCGAGAACCACGACCCCGGCGACGAGGACAGGAGCGGACAATGAGGGACGGCGAACTCGACCCAACGCCTCGTTCGCCGCAGGTGCCTCGCTGGCAGGAGTGCCGATGCGATCGCATCGAACGCGGCGAGTGTCGGTGTGAAGACGACGGTCAGGTCACGCATCGCGGCGTCTACCGCGAGGGACTCGACCACGGCGCATATCGAGGCCATGAGTGGGCGCCGACATGAAGCCACCCACCGGCCCCATCGACGCCGACGAGGACGGCAACGTCGTCCCGGTCCCGCCCGCTGAGTCTGATCTTGCCCAGCTGATCCAGCTGCTTGAGTACGGGCGCCGCCGCGGGTTTCGCATCGGCCCCACCGTGAAGATCGGCCAGCTCGTGACGCAGGTACAGGACCTGAGGCAGACGGAAGGCACCGGCCAGGACCTGAAGCCCGACCCCGGGCCGTGGCGCGCCGCGGGGTACGAGGGAGACGAATGAGCAAGGACATCCTGAAGAGGGCGGACAGCCAGGAGCTGACCGACGAGATCGCTAGGCTCTACGATCGTCTAGCGTACCTCGAGCGCGAGCGTCCGCGTTGTCCGGAGTGCTTCGACCGCGGCTGGACGGAAGGCGGGACGCCCTGCGGTTGCCCGGCTAGCCCGCCCCAGTATCGGCGCAGGGAGATTCGATGAAACCCAGCAGCGAGATCGACACGCGCCCGATCCGCAAGCCCGCATCGCTCATCCCCGTGATGCAGTACGTCGGCGCGCTGCGCGTCTACTTCAACCGCCTGTCCGCCGAGCCGATGATGTGGTGCGTCAGCCCCGAGGCCGGAGAATGGGAACTGGCCGTGCGCACCGTCAAGATGGGGCCGTCCGTGACCTCGGAGACCGTGTGGCGCCGCAAGGAGACGCCCGACGACGAGGACGGCAGGCCAAGCGCCTGGCTCGCCACGACCGGCCACCTGCGCATCTACGCGGACGGGACCGCCACCGTGACCGCGGACTGAACAATTGCCGACACCCGGTAGCCACTCCGGGCGTCCAGGTTGCGACCCTCAGGCTACTAACCCAGCTTCGACCTCGGGCCGGTAGCAAGCCAACCACCAATCGAAGGTTCCCGGCGCGACCGGGGGTGCCCAAACGGTAGCACCTGAAGCTCCTACTTGCACTGATTCGCGACTCATGTAACGCTCCCTGCAAATCAACCGGTCCACAGGCAAAGGGACCATCGATCCCTTGCCATGGTCCCACGATACAACGCCCCCATCCGCAGCGACGCACACTGGATGCGCGCGGCGCTGGGTGAGCCGGTGCACGATCGGCTGGTCCCGTACGGCAAGGCGCTGCTCGAGCGTGAAGCGAACTTCCACGCGAAGAACCTGACCCGCGAGCGGGTCTACCGCGGCGTCGAGTTGCAGAACCAGCGCCTTGCGATCGCCGCCCTAGCGGGCTCGGGCATGGGCATCGCGCGACTCAACGTCATCAAGGCGATCGGCGACACCTTCGCGTCGCGGCTCTCGAAGGACCGGCCCATGCCGGGGATCGTCGTCGATGACAGCGACTTCGAGCTGAAGAAGCGCGCGAAGAAGTACCGCGAGTTCGTGGTCGGCCAGATGCGGGACACCGAGTTCGATGCGCTGTCGGTCCGCGCGCTTCAGGACGGTGTCAAGTTGGGTCTGGGGTTCACACGCGTCGACGACAGCGACGAAGCGGTCATCGCCGAGCGCATCCCGGTGAACGATCTGCTGTTCGACCGGCGCGAGCTCAAGTACGGCAAGCCGCGCCAGGCGATCCGGATCCAGCGCGTCGCCCGCGACCACCTCGCCGAGTTGTTCCCGAAGAGCAAGGAGTGGATCCTCGAGCGCGCGCCCGCCTCGCTGCGCCGCAAGGATGACACCGACGTGGACGGCGACGGCCCGAAGGTCGGCGACCTCGACGACTACGTGGACACATGGGAGGCGTGGTTCCCGCCGATGGTGCCCGACTCCGACATCGGCCGGCACGTGCTCTGCGTCGAGGGCCTTACGCTCGTCACCGAGCAGTGGCACGAGCCGAGGTTCCCATGGTCGATGTTTCAGCTCGGCGACCCCGACTGGGGCATCTACCCCGAGGGCTTCGTCGACATGCTCATCGGGATCCAGCACCGGATCAACCTGATCGTGCGCGACATCCAGCTGAACCTCGCCGCGACGGGCCGCGGGATCTGGATGGTCAACAAGGCGAACGACATCCCGGTGGAGATGCTCGCCGGCGCGGCGCCCTACAAGGTCAACTACAACGGCTCGCAGCCGCCGACGTACATCGCGCCGCAGTCCTTCAACATGGCGCAGATGAGCGCCCTGAAGGAATTCATCGGCTGGGCATTCGACCTCTCCGGCGTCTCGAAGGCGAACGCGGAATCGAAGTCCTCGCTCGGCGCCGGCGCCAGCGGCGTCGCACTCGACACCCAGTACGACATCGACTCGGACCGGTTCCGCATCCCACAGGCGAACTACGCGCGGTATCGGATGCATGGCGGGCAGTGCTACCTCGACGCCAGCGCGCGCGTTGCCCGTCGGCGCTACGAGGGCAGCGGCGCCAAGCGCTCCTGGGTCGCCACGACGTGGAAGAGCCGTGACGCCATCCAGCAGCTGGACTACTCGAAGGTCGTGCTCAAGGAAGGCTCGTACCGCCTGCGCATCGAGCCGGTCGGCTTCATCCCGGACACCCGCGCCGGCAAGATCGCCGTGGTCGAGCAGCTGGCGAAGGCCGGCGTCATCCCACAGTGGCTCGTGCCCATGCTGTTCGACGAGCCCGACCTGCAGGAGGCGAATCGGATCCTGCTCGCGCCGCTCAAGAACTGCCTGCGCAAGATGGATCTGCTCGCCGAGGTCGACGAGGACCTGCCGATGCCCGAGCAGTACAACGATCTCGACATCGAATTGAAGGTCTCGGTCGCGTTCTACAACTGGATCCAGTGCGAGAACGCGCCGCCCGAGATCCAGGAGCGCTACCGCACGTACTGCGACCTCGTCACCGAGGCGCTCAAGGTCAAGGGCCCGGCACCGCAGCCGATGGGCATGGCGCCCGCCGAGCAGCCGCTTCCCGGTGGCGTCCCGCTGATGCCGCAGGGCCCGGTCCCACCACCCATGCCGATCGGCGCACCGCCGATGGGTCAACCCATGATGCCGCCGGCGCAGATGCCGATGGCGGCCTGAGGAAGAATGCGAATCGTTTTCGACCACCCACTCTCCATCGAGCAGGCGCAGATCGCCGTCGACGAGTCCCGCTATTCGTACGGCATCAAGCTGCCCCGCGTCGACTACCGGACCATGGAGGGCGACACGAGCGCGGCCGACGCGGCGATCATGGCGCGCGAGTGCCAGCCGTCGGACGAGTCGGACTGGAACTGGGGCGAGCAGGATTCGCTCGCGAGCATTCCGCGGAAGAAGGTCCCGTCATGGGTCAAGGCGCTCAGCCTCAAGGATAACGAGTAATGGACGTCGAGTTTCACGAGGAGATGTCACCGATCGGCGGCGCCAAGCCCGCCGCTGGCAACTCGCAACGCGCGCGCGGCCAGATCCACGAGTCGGTGACCATCGGGTCGGGATCCTCCGAGCCGGTCCGCGACGTGGCAGCCGGCTCCGTCGAGCAGGAGTCGGTGACCGTCGGCAAGGGCGGCCGAGGTCTCGGCCTGAGCCCCACCGCGCGCAAGATGCTCGAGAACATCGACAAGCACGGGACGGTCTCCGACGAGCCACCCGAAGCACCCAAACCCGATTCGCCGCCCGCTGCAGGGGCGCCGGTTGCCGCTGTCGCTCCGACTCAGGCGACGCCACCGGAGACTTCGACACCCCCTGCAGCTGCCGCGGCGCCCTCTACCGCTCCGGCGAAGTCCACCGAGGACGCGATCGCCGAGCACAAGGCCCGCGCGGACCGGTTCGCCGAGCACAACACGAAGCTCGTGACCGAACTCGAGCAGCTGCGCGCGCGGCCCGCCCGCGGTGAGCCGACGGCGCGAGAGAAAGCCCTCGACGAGGCCGAGCGGACCATCATGGAGGACTCGATCGGCGCGCTCCGTCGGGTGTACGCCACCGCACTGGGCGTCGATGACCCGAAGCACCCCGACGTCGACAAGCACCTGACGTGGCTCTACCACGACCTCACCGAGCGCGAACTGGGGGTGCCGCTCGACCCTAGCATCAAGGCGCAGCGCGAGTCCGAGCGCGTGCGGCACCTGCTGGCGCGGGACCGCCGTGACCGCACGGCAGATGCGACGAAGCCCGCGCCCGCTCAGGATCCTGACGCGGCGGAGGCGGCCACGAAGGTGCCGCTCGTCGCACAGTTCATCGGCGCCGGCGATCACGCGACGAAGTATCCGCTCCTGCGCAACCTCAGCACCGACTTCGACGGCATGAAGCCCGAGGAGTTGCTCTGGAAGGAGCTGAACCGCGGGTTCAAGACGGGCGAGTACAGCCGCGCCGACCAGGACACCAACTTGATCGATCTCGCATCCCGCAAGATCGAGACTCGCTACCAAGCCCTTGCCGACAAGATCGCCAAGGCAACGCAGAAGGCACCAGCAGCAAGCACCGCCACGCCAACTCAAGCAGCCGTAGCGACGGATCAAAAAGCGGAGCCACAGGGAAACGGGCCCCGGACCATCACGAACGCGAGCGCGAGTGTTGCACCCGCAACAACTCCGGCAGCAAAGCCAGCACCGACCGAGGAGCCACCGAAGAAGACTTGGCGCACTGAAAAGGAGCGCATCAAGCTGCTCGCCGTCAAGCACTTCGGAGACTCCTGATCGATAGCTGACTCGCGGTGCTCCCCAACAAGGAGCACATCACGTGACCGCACATACGCTAGCGAATCAAGACGCCTTTCTGAAGGACGTCTACACCACCGAGAAGATCCTCGAGCAGAGCTACGGGGAGAACGCCCTGTTTGCCTTCATGTCGAAGGAGCAGGGCGTCATGGCCGGCGGACGTCGATACGTCCAGCCCGTCGAGTTCGGCAACCCGAGCGGCGCGAACGGCGACTACGCGTCCGCGATGACCGACAACACGATCAGCCAGTACGAGGACTTCCTCATCCCGAGGAAGACTCAGTACCAGCGCATCGTGGTCAACCACGAGCTGCTGTTCTCGACGGCGCGCAAGTCCGACGCGTACGTCTCCTCGATCAAGGAGTTCGACCGCGGCTTCAAGTCGCTGGGCGAGAAGATCGGTCGCCGGCTGTACCGCACCGCCGGTGGCAACATCGGCAAGCTCGCGATCGCCTCGACGAACACGACCACGCTGACGTTCACCGACAACGCGGCCGTCTTCAACTTCCACATCAACCAGGTCCTGCAGCTCAGCGCGACCGACGGCACGGGCACGCTGCTCGACGGCGGTGACACCACGACCGTCACGGCGGTGGACCACGAGGCCGGCACCGTCACGATCGCCGACAACCTCGGCACCAAGATCGCTGGCGTCGCGACCTCCTCGTACGTCTTCCAGCGCGGCGACTACGACGTCTGCCTCGCCGGCGTCGAGGACTGGCTTCCGATCGACGACCGCACCACGAAGCTGGCCGCGTCGTTCAACTCGGTCGTTCGCACGCCAGCTCCGGTCTACCTGGGCGGCATCTACTACGACGGCACCGCGGCCGGCGGCCTCGACGAGGTCATCATCAAGGCGACCGGCAAGGCTGGCAAGTACGGCGCCAAGACGTCGCACATCTTCGCGAACCCCGAGTCGCTGTCGGACCTCGAGCTGATCTCGAACTCGAAGATGCGCATCCTGGGCGAACTGACCACGTCGATCCGCAACGAGACCGGCGACCTCATTGTCGGCTTCAGCGGCTACAAGGCGCTCGTCGGCGGCCGGGTCGTCCGCATCTACCCCGACCGCAACTGTCCCTCGAATCGCCTCACCGGCCTGCAGCTCAACACGTGGACCCTGTGGCACACGGGCGAGCTGATCAACTGGACCGGCGAGAGCTACACCGGCAACCGCCTGCAGCCCTCGCAGAACGAGGACAGCGCGGAAGCCCGCCTCGCGAACTACTCCAACGTCGGCTGCTCGGCACCGGGATGGAACTGGAACGCGAAGATCAACCCGAGCACCTGAGGAGCGGCCATGACGATTCAAGGAACCGCTCGATGCACTCATCCGCTGGAGACGGCGCGCGCCAGCAGCGTCACGCTGTACGCGCACGTCACCGGTGGCGGCGCAGCTGCCAACTGCACGCTCGACGCGCAGAGCGCCCTCAACGGCGAGATCACCGCGCTGACGTACTCGGGATCGACCGGCATCTACACCGGGACGTTCCGCTACGTCTACCCCGCGCTCGTCGGCTCCCCGATCATCTCGTGGGGCGGCGAGGGCACCGCTGGTCTCTTCGGAAAGATCACGGCCATCGACGTCACCGCCGGGACCTTCACCGCCAAGTTCTACGTCAACAACACGCTGACGGACTTGGCGACCACCGACATCCCCTACTTCACGTGGACGGTTCGCACGTCCTCAAGGAATCCGTAACATGCTGACTGCAGCTCAACTCAAGCAGGTCGGAAACTTCGACCAGAGCACCATCGACGGGCTCTCGGACGCGATCGGCGCCGGCATCGACGCCGTCTCCGCGGCCGGCGCGCTGTCGCTCACCACGTACCTCACCGAGCTCACCGTCTCGGGCACCAAGGCGTACACGCTCGCCGCTCCGACCGTCGCTGGTCAGCGCAAGCGCATCGTGTGCGTCTCGGCTGCATCGACGCCTCTCGGAACGGTGACGATCTCCAGCCCGGACACCACGACGGGATTCGCGTGTGCCTCGGCGTTCACGTTCACCGACGTGGGCCAGGCGATCGAACTGGTCGCGACGGGCGCAACCACGCCGCTCTGGCGCGCAACGCGTGTCCAGCGCGCAGGTGGTGCGGCCAACGCGGTCGTGGTCGGCACGACCCCGCTCACCGGGCTGAACCTGTGGATCCGGTACTGCTGCTCGGTGACCAACACCGTGTCGTCGACCGGGGCCAACGCGCTGCCGAACGGAAGTGCGGTCGGCGAGCGGTGCATCGTCACGTGCTCTGCTGTGTCGGGAACCCCGGTCGGAAGCATCGACGGTGTGTTCACCGGGATGATCGCGGAGGCGTACACCCACCTCGGCGCGATCGGCGTGGTCGCATCGGCCACCGTGGTCGGTGACTGCGCCGTCCTCGAGTGGACCGGATCGGCCTGGTCGGTGATCTACCAGAACGGCTGCACGCTGAGCTGAGTCGTGACCAACTTCGTCGACGACAACACCGCCCTGGACGCTGCGCTATACGCGGCGAAGACCGACATCAAGCCGGTCACGAACGCGACGAGGCAGATCACCGCGGCCGATCTCAATGCGATCAGGACCGCGCTCGACGACATCCGGACCGTGCTCCAGCGCGCTCCGGTGACCATCAAGGCGTTCGGTGCTGTCGGCGACGGAGTGACCGACGATACGGCGGCGATTCAGGAGGCGCTTGACTACGCGGCGTCGCTGGGATCGATCTCGAACGGCACGTTTCGCGGGTCCGAGGTGCTGATCCCGCGATCGACGCGGCCGTACATGTTCAGCAACCTGCAACTCCCCGGCTACGTGTCGCTGGCCGGAGAGCAGATGGGGCACTGCGTTCTGCGGCGCATCACCGGCTCGACGGGCAGCGCGATCCGCGAGCAGAACAGCACCGAGGACCCGAGTGGTGCCGGCGGCTCCGGGTCCTGGATTCGAAATCTCAGCCTCGATGGCAACGGCACCGCGGGCGATGGGATCAACCTCGGTGCGATCACGCAGCTCAACTTCCTGGCCGGCATCGAGAACGTGTTCGTATCCGGCTTCCCGTCGGGCTCCGGGTTCAAGCTCAACGCGAATGCGATCTCGTGCCGCTACCTGTGGGCCAACGGCAACCAGATCGGCGTCAACATCACCGGCGGTGGCGGCAATGGATGGTTCGGCATCTGGGCAGAGAACAACACGCAGAACGACGTGGTGATCGGCAGCTCGGGGGACAACTTCTACCACATCCAGACCGAGCCTGGACCCGATGTCGAGACCACGCCGAGTATCCTCATCACCGGCGCAGACAATCACTTGTTCGGCGTGTACGTCGGGCTGCTCGCTAACCGGAACGAGATCATCCGGATCTCGACCGGCGCGAACAGATGCGGAGTTCGCGGCGTCAGGATGGCAGCCAACGGCCACACCTTCACTCACCTCATCCTCAATGAAGCATATGCGCTCGGCACCGGGAACACCGTCACGGACGTCGACGAGTACGTGATGGGCGAGGCCACCGGCGCCGCATCCTTCTACATCAACCAGAGCACCGGGCAGGTCAACTCGACCATCGCGGATCTGGTGACGCTCGGTGGGGCGCTCAAGGGCGCGGGTACGCGCGCGGCAGCGCCGAGTACCGGGACCCATGTTGCCGGCGAAGTCGTGTTCAATGCTGACCCTATCTCCGGTGGCTTCGCCGGATGGATCTGCGTTACCGGAGGAACCCCGGGGACATGGAAGTCGTTCGGGGCGATCTCATGAGCAGCCTTCCCGCATTCCTGCCTGCTCCTCTCGGAGGCGACACCATGAAGTCTCTCGCCGACATCATCTCGATCGTTCGCTTCCGGGGCGACATGCGGAGTTCCATCCGCTTCCCTGACGCGAACCTGACGACCGAGATCCAGGCGTCTTGGGCCGAGCTCTACCAGCTGATCGCGCAGACGAACCAGGGCTACTGGGACATCGTGAGCACGGTGTTCACGATCGCCGGCGTGGACTATTCGCCGCTGCCCGACAGCACGTGGGTCGTCCGCAAGATCAGCCGGCTCGAGGGCACGTCGTACGTTCCGATGGACCAGATCGGCATCGACGAGATCGACAGCTTCGCCCCGACCGGTCGACCCTACTGCTTCCGGTCCACCGAGCGCGGGGTCGACCTGTACCCGACACCGGACGCGGTCTACACGCTGCGCTTTGTCACCACGCCGCTGGCGCCGCAGCTGAACGAGGCGCGCGAGTTCTTCAACGGATGGGAGGAGTTCGTCATCTACGGCGCGCTCATCCGGCTCGCGGCGAACAGCGAGCGCGACATCACCGCGTGGGAGCGCCAGCTCGAGAAGGCGCGCGTCGTCATCACCGGTGGAGCGTCACAACGCAAGGCGCAGGAGCCCGACTACATCCCGATCCGCGAGTGCTACTGGGATGACGTCGTTCGCGACGAGAGGTGGCGCTGATGGCCGGGCGCAGACCACAGCGCATCCCGCCGGCGACGTCGCTCGGACTGACGCAGGTCGACGATCCGCAGGTCGCACGCGCGTTCGAGGAGACCGGCGCGGCGATTGAGCGACTGCAGCGCGCTCGGAACCGCGAAGCGAAGGTCGTGGATCTAGTCGTCGGGACGAACAAGGTGCAGCACGGCCTGGGTCGCGACGCGCTCGGATACACGATGGTCGCCACGGTCGCCGACGCGACGTTCGCGCACGCGATGGACATCGCGAACCCGCATCCGGATCTCGAGGTCTGGATCACCGTCGTCGGCGTCGACCAGCCCGATGCGCGCGTGGAGGTCTGGTGACGACATACCCAAACATCGGACTCACGTTGCCGGTGCGCGGAGTCTCGGGCGCTGGCGTTTGGGATGACACGCAGGACGCGAACACCGCACTGATCGACGCGCATGACCATTCGCCAGGCAAGGGCACGACCGTCAAGACGAACGGGATCGAGATCAACGCCGATCTGACGTTCGCGTCGCTGTACGCGCCCATCAACCTGCACCGCCTGACCTTCGCGTCGATCGTCGCGCTGACCTCGAACAATAAGAGCCTCTTTGTCAACGCAGTCAACAATGAGCTGACGTGGCGATCGAGCGCCGGCACCAACGTGCAGATAACCAACGGGGCCGCGTTGAACGTTGGCGCCTTCGCGGGCGCGATCGGCGGCGACTACGTCTCGGTCGCCGCGGCGCTGAACTTCGACGACTCAGGCGATCGCTACACGTTCAAGCAGAACAGCGGCACCGGATGGGCGCGGCTCGCGAGCGGCGACGTGCGCCTGTTCGAGACCGGCACGAGCGACGCGGTGTTCGTTGGGCTCGCGGCACCGTCGGCGCTCGCGGTGTCGTACACGATGACGTTCCCGACGAGCCCAGATCCGGGGAGCACTGGGTTCGCCCGAGTTCTCACGGTCAGCCCCTCCGGTACGGTCTCAACGACGCCGTTCGCGGCGGCCGGGCAGGTATTCCCGATCCAGCTTGCCGCCCCGGCCTCAGGAGCGACGCTTGGCAGCACGCTCGCGCTGCTGACGACCACCGGATCGAACTATCTGCCGGTGATCATGCCGACGGGCGGAACGGTCACCGCCTGGAAGGTCTGGATCCAGAAGACCAGCGCGGCGGGGACGATCAGCGCACAGCTGGAGCTCATCAACGGTGCCAACGGCTCGGTCAGCAACATCGGCGCGGCGGCGACGAACAGCGCGAACAACCCGGGCTACGTGCAGCTCGAGATCACCGGGCTGAGCAACGCCAACGGCGACGGCTTCTTCTTCCGCATCAACCTGACCGGCGGCGGAACCACCGGAGACATCGTTCTTGGCTACCGGGTGGTGTGGACGTGATGGCCGGGCGTCACGGGGCTGCGTCGCAGGCCACTCGCGCGCCGTCGTCGCGGATCACCGCGGCGCCAACCTGCAGGTCCGGCTCGAGCGCATTCACCAGGTTCACCAGGATGATCTCCGGGCACGCGAACCTGGCCACGGCCACGCTCAATTCTGTTTCGCCGTCAGCGACGTGCAAGGAGAGCGTCCTGGTCTCCCCGGCTGGGCAGGAACCAGTGACGCGGATCTCCGACGCGTACTTGTACCGCCAGATGGCAACGGCACACTGGTCCGCCTCGCTCGGGGCTGGCATAGCAGCCGGCCCCTCTACGCATGAAAACAGAAGGGCACTCGACAGCAGCAGTACGGTCTTCATTAGCTCTCGCACCATCCTGAGTCGCGCTCGGTCGGCGCGCAACCTGAACCCCCGCGCAGAGGTGCCGCATGGCGCTACGCCCCGCTGAGGTTCACGTCGGGTTTCGCGGGGGCGTATCTACGCGCGCCGACAGCAAAAACGTCCCTCCGACGCAGCTGCTCGTGCTCGAGAACGGCGTCTTTTCCCGTGAGACGTCCATCCGCAAACGCAACGGCTACGAGTCGCTCGCATCGGTGATCGACGGCTCGGCGTCCGTCCTGTCCGGCGCGATTCGTACAGCCACACGCGACAACGAGCTGATCGCGTTCACCTCGAACCGCGCCTACTCGCGCCAGACCGGCGCGGACCAGTGGAGCGACACCGGAGCGGTCTACAGCGTAGTCGGCAACGATCGGCCGCTCGTCAAGACCGGGACGCAGCAGCTACAGCCAGATCACGCCACGCTCGACGACGTCACGGTCGCGGCATGGGAGGACTCCGCCGGCGGCGTGTGGTGGAACGTCGTCGACGCCGTGAGCGGCAGAGTCTACCGCGCGGCAACGCAGGCCGATGCGCTCGGGCGGTCTCCTCGGTGTGTCACGTGCGGCCCCAACCTGCACATCTACTACGCCGTCCCGACGACGAACAGCGTGATGGCGATCGTCGTCAACCCGGCGGCCCCGAGCGCGGCGATAACGCCCGTCGTTCTCGTCTCTGACCTGGACTTCACCCAGCCGATCTACGACGCGTGCGCGACTGCGCGATCCGGGACGCCGGCGGCGATCGCATGGTTCGAGGCTGGAACGACGGCGATCCGCCTCGGCTACGTCGACGCGTCGGGTACGCTCGGGTCGCCGATCCTCGGACACCCATCCGTGTTCACGTTCGCCGCCGCGCGGGATGCGACGTCGCCGCTTGGTCTCGCGTTCGAAGACAATGACGACCCAGGATCCGGTCTCTTCGGGATCGCCTACATCTCGGGGGGCGCATCCAAGGTGGCGATGTTCGGCGCCGGGGCCGTCTCACCGGCGGATCCGATTGCGCAAGTCGGCTCGACGAAAACAGGACCGGTGGTCGTCAGCATCGTGCGCGTCACCTTGGCTCTGACCAACGTCGTCGCGATCACGGCATGGGAGGAGGATGCAGTCGACCCGTCGAACGCATCGGTGATCATCGCCCGGGTCAGCTTGAACTCTGGACTGGGCGCGACCTTCACAGTGCGGTCGGTCGGGATCGTCGCCCGCGCCTTCCTGATCGGCGGCTCCTCGCTGACCAGCAGCGCCTTTGTCACGCTCGTCCACGACACGACGTTCTTCAACGTCTACGTGACGCTCCGAATGAGCGACGGGGTCTGCGTTGCGCGACTAGCCCCGGGCGCCGCGGCTGGACTCCCTGGGCGACAGCACCTCGCGTCGGCGCCGCTCGATGGTGACTCCGTGTCCATCTCCCTACCCTTTCGTGAGCGACTCGTCTCCGAGAACAACGACAAGTTCCGCGAGACCGGGATCCGCCTGTTCACGCTCGATTTCGATAGCGAGGACTCGCACCAGTACGCGCAGCTCGGCCGCGGGCTCTACCTCGCCGGTGCGTGCCCGCAGCACTACGACGGGCGACAGTGGACCGAGCAGGGGTTCCACGTCGGGCCCGAGCTGATCGTCACAGTCTCCGCAGGCGGTGGTTCGATGACATCGGCGGTGACGTACCTCTACCGCGCCTGGTACGAGCGCACCGACTTCCAGGGCGAGGTCCATCGCGGCCCGGTCTCCATCGGCACGCTGGTCACGATGGGCGGCGCCGACACACAGGTCACGCTGACGCTCCCCACGCTGCGGATCACACAGGGCACCAACACGCGGATCTGTGTTGCGCGATCGCTCGCATCGGACACCGGTGATACGGCCGAGCTGTTCCGCGTCACCTCGCTCGACCCGACCACGGCGGGCACTGCGAACGGCTACGTCGCGAACTCGACCAGCGTCGACACCGTCTCGTTCATCGACCAGATGAGCGATGCGACGCTGCGCACGCAGGAGCCGCTCTACATGAACGGCGGTGTTCTGAGTAACGACCCATCGGCGCTCGGCTCGGTCGTGTTCCGCGGGCAGTCGCGGCTATTCTTCACCGACCCGTCGAATGGCCTGAACCTGCGCTACTCGCAGCCGCTCGATGACGGCTACGGCGTCGAGATCCCGCCGGACCTCGTGATCGGATGCGACCCGTTCGGCGGCGACATCACGGCCGGTGCGTTCCAGGACGGGCGCGGCGTGATCTGGAAGGCGTCGAGCATCTTCCTGTTCCAGGGCGATGGTCCGGCGCCGAACGGCGACACCTCGACGGGCGGCTTCTCGACGCCGCAGCTCATCACGTCCGACGTCGGCTGCACAGACCCGTCGTCGATCGTCCTGACGCCGAACGGCCATATGTTCAAGTCGGCGAAGGGCATCTACCTGCTCGCTCGCGACGGGTCCGTCTCGTATGTCGGTGCCCCGGTAGAGGCGTACAACGCCCAGACGGTGCGGCGCGCCACGGTCATGCCGGACCGCACGCAGATCGTGTTCCTGACCGACAGCGGCCTCTCGCTGCTGTTCGACCACTACCACACGCAGTGGTCGACCTTCACGAACCACGAGGGCTTCGACGCCGCCGTGGTCAACGGCCGTTACCACTACCTGCGCACCGACGGTCGCGTGTTCCGCGAGACGCCGGGCGTCTACCTCGACGACAACGCGCGGATCCGACTGCGGCTCGAGACGGCGTGGATCCACATGCTGCCCCAGCTGCAGGGCTTCCAGCGCTTCTGGCACCTGCACCTGCTCGGCACGTGGGCGTCGCCGCACCAGCTCGGCATCCAGTACCAGACCGACTACACGCCGGGCTGGACCGACAGCTACTGGTACGACGCGACGGGGCTCACCGACGACGCCGGTTGGATCACCGGTGGGAACGCAGCGACCATCGGGCTTGAGCCGATCGTCGGGACGAACTACGGCGACGGGAACTACGGCGATGGCGCGTACGGCGGGACCGCGCCAGGCCTGTACCAGTGGAGGCTTCATCTCGACGAGGCGGGCCAGTCGATTCAATTCCGCTTCGAGGACTTCGAGGCGGAGGGCCACGCGGGTGCGTCGTTCGAGCTGACCGAGATGTTGCTCACCGGCGGAGTCAAGGCGCACGCCATCAAACCATTCACGTCGTCGAGGAGCCTATAATGGGATTCTGGGATATTGCAAAGCGAGTCGGTCTCGGTGTCGCGACCGGCGGCATATCCGAGGCTGGAGGTGCACGACCGATCATCGATGCTGCAGCGGGCTCCGACTACACGAAGAACCTCCTGTTCGGTGGCGATGCGACCAAGGGTGTCGACGGGAAGCTCGCGAACTACGGGCAGGCCACCAACCAGCTCGGACAGATCGCGCAGAACGCCCAGGGACGCGCCGCGCCGACCGCAGCTGCAACGATGGCGGGCCGCACGCAGCTCGGCGCACCGGCGCAGCTCGCGACCGGGCAGATCGACCAGTCGCGTGGTGGGATGCTTGGCGTCGCGAACCGGCTCGGCGGGATCGCGAGCGGGCAGCAGGCAGGCGCCGGCGAGCTCGCGGTGAACCGCCAACTCGGGCAGGCGAACGCTGCGCAACAGGCTGCGGCGAGGATGGCGCGTGGCGCAAACGCTGCGCTCGCGTACCGCAACGCTGCGCGCAACAGCGCAGACCTCGGGCTCCAGGGCGCAGGGCTTGCGGCGGGCGCGCAGATGCAGGACCAGCAGGCCGCAAACGCCCAGCTCGGCCAGCTCTACGGCGGCATGTACGGCCAGGACGCAAACGTCGCCACGCAAAATGCGCAGCTCGGCCAGCAGGCAATTCTCCAGCAAGGCGCAATGGACCAGCAGACGACGCTGGCCAACGCGCAGGCCGGAAACACGGTCGCGCTCGCGAACCTGCAGGCCCAGCTCGCGCAGCGCGGGATGAACGACCAGCAGCAGCTCGCGGCGCTCGGGCAGATGCTCGGCTGGGATCAGGCGACGCTCCAGGCCCAGCTGGCGAAGGCCCAGATCGCCGCGAACGACAAGGGCATCCTCCCCGGACTGCTCCAGATGGGCGGCCAGATCGGCGCGGCCTACGCGACAGGCGGCATGTCCGCGGCGGCACCCCGCGCAGCGGCACCACCGGGCGGCGCGCTCGGTGGAAACAACTGGGGGCCGTAGCGAGCCATGGCGCTCTTCGGGACCGACATGACGGAAGTGACCACGCCGGACGGGCGGCGCATCACCGTGCCGCAGCAGCTGGCGCAGGCCTTCCCGGGTCTACAGCCATACTCGCCTCCGCCCGAGGTCGCGCAGCCACCGGTGTTTCCTGTGGCGCCCCCACCGCCGACGTTCACGCCACAGGACCAGCAGGACCTCAGCAAGCTGACTGCCGCGCCCCCGCCCGACGCGTCCGGCGCGCCCGTGACGATGCCGAGTCAGTCACCACCGCAGGGCCCCGGCGGCCCGCGCGGACCCGTCGCTACGCCGGCACAGGAGACCGACGCGGGACGGCCGAACACGCCGGGCCCGATGACGAACGACCAGCTGGCGAAGATCGGCACGGCCGGCGCCTACAACGCCTCGGTCACCGCGCAGCAGGGCGAGCGCGCGGCGGTCCAGCGTCAGGGCGAGGCGCTCGCGAACCAGGCCACCGCGGTCGGCAAGGTCATGGAGGCCGCGGATCGGCATGCCGACGAGCTGCTCGCCGAGCGCGCGAGAGTCGCCCAGGAGAACGCCGCGGCGCTGCAGGCCAAGACGGAGGAGTACCAGCGCAACGCCAAGGCCGTCGCGGACACCAAGATCGATCGCAGCGTCGACCACCCGGTGCTCGCGGCTCTGAGCTCGGCGCTCATCGGCATCGGGCAGGCGATGGCTGGACAGCCGATCGACGCGATGGGAGCGGTCTACAAGGCCATCGATCGCAAGGTCGCGGCCCAGATGCAGGACCTCGATCAGAAGCGCGCCAACCTCGGACTCCAGCGGGATGCGCTTGGGATGCAGCGGGAAGCTGGGCGCGACCGACTCGCCGAGATGGATACGCTGCGGCTCGGCTACATCGAGCAGGCCAAGCGCCAGGTCGAGACGATCAAGCAGCAGACCACGAGCGACGTGGTGCGCGCGAATGCGGACGTCGCACTCGCGAACCTCGACCAGAAGGCCGCTGACACGCTCGGCACTGCGGTTCAGCGCGAGCAGCAGAAGCGCGAGGCCGAGGCTGCTCGCAAGCAGACGCTGATGATGCATCAGCAGACCATCGGTGTGCAGCTGCGCGGACAGAACCTCGAGCAGAAGCGGTTCGAGAGCCAGCTGGAGTTCCAGAAGCAGAAGGAGATCGACGAGATCGCGACGAAGATCGCCACGGCGAAGGGCCTGCAGAAGAGTGAGGTCGAGAAGAAGATCGCCGAACAGGGCGTCGTCGACCCGTCGACCGGCAGCCTGATCCTGACGCCCGAGGGCCAGAAGAAGTTCGCCGATGCCGAGAAGGCCGAGGCCGCGGCGCGCGCTGCGAAGGACCAGGCGCAGGCGCAGAAGCTGAACGACTACGCAGGCCAGCTACGGGACAGCGCGCGCATCAATGACGTGGCGTTCGGCGTCAACAAGGAGAGCGCCCAAGAGGCGATGAAGGTCCTGAAGAACACGCAGAACCTGACGAACGACATCGACACCGCGAAGCAGATGCTCGAGAGAGGTCCAGACGCATGGAACCGCGAGGAGTGGGCGCAGCTCAAGGTCGGGCTCCAGAACGTCAAGATCAACTACGCCACGACCATCGGCGAGCGGCTCTCGGTGCGCGCGCTCGAGGCGCTCGACGATGTGCTGAGCGTGGACACCGACAGCGTGTTCTCGCGCTCGGTCGACAAGGGTAAGGCACTCGCCGCGCTCAAGACGCTCAACACCGAGCTGATCCAGAAGGGCAACGTCGCGCTGCGCGGTGCGGGGATCAAGACGACGTGGAATCCGGCGACGGCGACCAAGGCGGAGCAACTCGGCAGCGAGAAGACAGCGCAAGAGCTGGCCGCCGACGCGACCCCGGGGGGATTCCGCGGCGACGTCGAGCAGCGGCTTGGCGAACTTGGCGCGCGCACCGAGATGGACGCGGCGCTCGAGGAAGCCAACGCGCGCCGCAGTGCGCCCAGCAAGGCGTTCCCGGAAGGGCGGACGTCCGACTACGGCCTCGCCCCGGACACCGACGAGAAGATCCGCGCGCTCGTCTCGCAGTCCGCCAAGGTCGGGCACGAGAAGTACGCCGACATCATCGGCAAGCTGAGGGCGCCGCTCGAGGGCGACCGACCGTCCCTGGCGATCGGCACGGCCAGGCTGATTCGCGACACCGATCCGAAGCTGTTCGCCGACGTCATGGCTTCGTTGCCCGAGGCGACGCGCAACGAGATTGCGCAGTCGGTCGCGCCGCCGCAGCTGAGCGGGCCGTACACGCAGCGCACGACCGATAGCCTGTCGCCCGAGGAGCGCGCACAGCTCGAGGAGCAGCGCCGGCAGCGGACGACCGAGGCAGAGCGAGCCAGGTATCGCGCCGCCTACGACGAGCGCGCCGCCAAGGGAGCGCGCGGAGTTCCAGGGTCTGCCCCAAACCCGAGGGCGGAGGGTGAGCGAAAGCAAGATAGCGATCGTTTCTGGGACTCGCAGATGCGCGCCTCCGATGCCGAGTGGAGGGCCAAGGTCCAGAACTTGATGTCCACCAAGGGCCTCTCGTTTCAAGAGGCGGTCAACGAAATCGGGAACGTCAGCGACTTCTGGGATCAGAGAGAGAGAGCCAGGCTCGCTCGGGGTGGACACTAGATGCCGCTACTTCGCTCACCCAGCGGCGCCGTCATCGACGTTCCGGCCGAGCAGGTCGGCAACTACGTCGGGTACGAGCCGGTCGAGGGCACCGACGCGTCCCGTGCGATCGCGTCGCCCGAGTCGCCCGATCGCGGCGTGCTCGGCGGCATCAACGCCGCGGCGACCGGGATCCTCAGCGGCGCAACGCTCGGCCTGTCCGACTACGCCCTCAAGGGCCTGCTCGACCAGGGCGAGTTCGAGCGGCTCGCCGCAGAGCGCGAAGGGCACCCAATCGCGAGCGGCGCAGGCCAGGTCGCGGGCGCGATTTTGCCGGCTGTTGCGGCACCCGGATCGCTGCTCGGCAGCGCGCCGTCCGGTCTCATCTCGCACGCGCTCTCGCCGATGGTTGCCGAGGGCCGCGCGATCGGCGGCGCTGCGGGTGTCGGCAAGGTGCTCGCCGCGGGTGGCATCGAGGGCGCCGTGCAGAACGCCGGCATGTACCTGTCAGACACGGCGCTCGGCGACCGCGAGCTGTCGGCGGAGGGGTTGGCCGCATCGCTCGGGCCGGGGTTCGCGTTCGGCGTTGCCGGCGGCGCTGCGGCGCTCGGGATCGAGCATGGGACGATCGCAGCGCGGCGCCTGTTCTCGCGGGTCGGTGCCGCTGACAAGGCTGCGCTCGAGGCCGAATCGGCGTGGCAGGCGGCGCATCAGTCGACGCTCGAGGCGAATGACGCCGCGGCGGATATGGCGCGTGCGCGGCTGGCCGAGACGCGCGCCGCGCGCGAGCAGGCTCAGCTGGCCAAGCAGCGCGCGAAGCTGCGGGTGGTCGAGACCGAGCAGGCCGCGCCGCAGATCGACGCGACGTACAAGGCTGCATCGGTCGAGCGCGAGCAGGTCAGGGACGCGGCCAAGGCGGCATATGAGCAGGCCGCAACCCCGCCCGCTCAGCCCATCACGCCCCGCCTGCACGAGGGCCTCCGTGGCATGGGGCTCACCGACGCCGAGATCTCCGCCATGTCGCCGGCCGACCTCGCCGAGGCAACCCGGCTGATCGAGGGCGCCGATACGGAGCTCGCGGCGATGCAGGGCGCTCGCCCACCCCTACCTGAGGCCAAGGCTGCCGAACTCGCACAGGCCGTCGCGGAGCACGACGCCGCTCGCGCCGAGCTGGACGACATGCTGCGCCACCTCGAGGCGCCCGACATCGGCCCGGGCGTCGCACCGCCGTCGCGCGATGTCCCGATCGGCGAGTTTGGGGCGCCCGGTCAGCGCGGCTACGATCCGGGCAACGTCAAGGCGCCGGGTCCGCCGTCGGTCGTCGAAGCACAGACCGCCGACGTCACCGCGATCGGCAAGAAGAAGTTCGCGCAGGGCACGCCTACCGAGAGCGCCACACTTGGCGCCCCCGTCGAGCGTTCGCTCGAGCAGCAGCACGACGACATCATGGCGCACCTCAAGACGCTGACGCGTCCCGAGGATGTCCCGCTTCGGCGGCAGCTGTCGAAGCAGGCTGATGAACTGCTGGACCGGATGTCCGAAGCGGCGCCGGCTGCAGCGGCGCCGGCTACTGCAGTGCCTGCCGAGCCAGCAGGCCCGCACCCGATCGAGAAGGGCAAGACGGTCGCCGAACTGAAGCACCCGGACGAGACCGCGGAGAACTTCGTGCTGCGGCGGATGCGCGAGCAGGGCCAGCCATTCGGGCCCGACAAGCGTTTCCTTGGATCGCTCGGCATCGACTGGTCGGTTCCCGAGAACAGGGCGCTGATGCTCAAGATGATGCGCAACGGCGACGCCGCGTTCGCACGCGCCGATCTCGTAGGCGCCATGGATCCGGAGATGGTGACGGCGTCGGAGATTGTCGACAAGGGCCCGGGTGGGTTCGGCGGGTCGAGTTGGCACTTCATCCGCGACGAGGGACAGCCGATCAAGACGCTGCAGGAGCTGCAGGCAGCGGCGCAGGCGCCGAGAGGTCGGG
>Ga0075424_100000356_pt1 | contig 34311 bp, 31 predicted proteins | sample SoiMethybrSBSTD3_FD_75301 | JGI IMG/M metagenome (GOLD analysis project Ga0075424, IMG submission 75301) | Bulk soil microbial communities from a Populus tree surrounding site in Tennessee, USA - Soil MetaG P. TD hybrid SBSTD3 | ecosystem: Environmental > Terrestrial > Soil > Tree plantation... | reverse complement strand
CCGTTCCGCGTGAAGTTCAGCCGCCAGGACAAGACGCGCTACGACTACTGGAAGCGGATGGAGTTCACGGAAGAAGGGTGGCGCGGACTCGCCGGGCACGCACGCGAGCGCGGCATCCTGTTTCTTGCGTCGCCATTTTCCATCCAGGCTGTCGATCTCCTCGAGCGCATCGGGATGCCGCTCTGGAAGATCGCATCAGGTGAGACGTCGAACGCCATGCTGCTGGATCGCGTTCTGAACACGCGCACACCGGTGTTGCTCTCGACAGGGATGAGCCCCCTGGAGGAGATCGATCAGGCCGTCGCGCGCGTTCGCGCACGCGACGTCGATGTTGGTGTGTTCCAGTGCACGACGGCCTACCCGTGCCCGCCGGAGAAGATCGGCCTCAACCTGATTCCGTTCTATCGTGAGCGCTACGGTTGCTGGGTGGGGTTGTCGGATCACTCGGCGACCATTTATCCGGGGCTCGCGGGCGTGGCGATCGGAATGGACATGCTGGAAGTGCACGTCGCGCTCTCGCGCGAAATGTTCGGGCCCGATGTCGTGGCCTCGGTCACCACGGAGGAGCTGCGGCAGCTCGTGGACGGAATCCGGTTCATCGAACGCATGCGCGCGCATCCGCTCGACAAGAACGCATCGGCGCAGGAAACCGCGCCGCTGCGAAAGCTGTTCACGCGAAGCCTGGTCGCCAGCGCCAATCTTCCAGCCGGCACCGTGATCGCGCGCGAGCACGTCGCGATCAAGAAGCCTGGAACCGGCCTGCCGCCGGATCGGCTCGACGACATCATCGGACGCCGCCTCGCGCGGCCCGTCGCCGCGGACCAGGTGCTCGCGGCTGAAGACATCGAAGGGCTCGCGCACTCTTGAACAAGCGAACAATCTGCGTCGTCGTCACCGCTCGACCCAGCTATTCCAGAATCCGCACCGCGCTGAAAGCGATCGAGGACCACCCGGATCTCGAGCTGCAGCTCGTCGTCGCCGCGTCGGCGCTGCTCGATCGCTATGGCAACGCGATCCAGGCGATCGAACGCGATGGCTTTCCGATCAAGGCGCGCGTGTACATGGTGCTCGAGGGAGAAAATCTCGTTACGTCCGCGAAATCGACGGGCATCGGACTCTCGGAGCTCGCGACGGTGTTCGACAACATCAAGCCTGACGCCGTGGTTACCGTTGCCGACCGCTACGAGACGCTCGCGACCGCGGTTGCCGCGTCGTACATGAACATCCCGCTCGTCCACGTACAGGGTGGAGAAGTGACGGGATCGATCGACGAGAAGGTGCGCCACTCGGTCACCAAGCTCTCGAACCTGCATCTGGTGTCGACGAAGCTCGCCGCCGAACGCGTGCGGAAGCTCGGTGAACATCCGGACAGCGTCCACGTCACCGGATGTCCCTCGATCGATATCGCCGCGGAGGTCGCGTCCAGTCCGAAGATGGACTTCGATCCGTTCGTGAAGTACGGCGGCGTTGGACCGACGACCGATCTCTCGAAAGGCTATCTCGTTGTCATGCAGCATCCGGTGACGACGGAATACGAGGAAGCCCGGCGGCAGGTTGACGAGACGCTGTATGCCGTCAGGGACTTCGGCTTGCCCGTGCTCTGGTTCTGGCCGAACGTGGATGCGGGATCTGACGGCACGTCGAAGGGCATCCGCGTGTTCCGGGAAAAGGAAAACCCGAAGAACTTCCACCTGTTCCGGAACATGTTTCCCGAGGATTTCCTCCGTCTCCTCTGTGGCGCGACTGCAATCGTCGGCAACTCGAGCGTCGCCATCCGCGAGTGTTCCTATCTGGGCGTTCCCGCGATCAACATCGGCACGCGGCAGCTCGGACGCGAGCGCGGCCACAACGTCATCGACGTCGGACACGACCGGCGGGAGATTGCAGACGCGATTGCCGCACACGTCACGCGAGGCAGGCCGTCGCGCGATTTGCTGTATGGCGACGGCAGAGCGGGCGAGCGCATTGCCGACTGCCTTTCGCAGGCCGAGCTCACCATCGAAAAGAGATTGACATACTGATGGCGACGGTTTCAGCCGACCGCAAGGAGCGCATCGCGGCGCTCGACTACGATTACGCGGCGCAGCCAAAGCAGGCGCAGACCTCGTGCAATCTGTGCGGCGGAGCCGGGTTCGTCATCCTCACGCATCGCGACCGCTACGGTTATCCCGCAGAGGCGCATGCGTGCCGGCGGTGCGGGCTCGTGTTTCTGAATCCGCGGATGACGGTAGAGGCGTACGGCCGCTTCTACGACGGCGTCTATCGCCCTTTGGTGAGCGCGTTTCATGGCCGGCTGATCGATGCGCGCACGATTCAGGCCGAGCAGCGCGACTACGCGGTTGAGCGTGCGGAGTTCATCCGTCCGTTCATCACGAGCTTCACTCCACGGACGTTGCTCGACATCGGCGGTTCGACGGGAGTCGTGGCCGCCCACTTCGCGCGGGAGTTCGGGCTGCACGCGACGGTCATCGATCCCGCGCCGCTCGAAGTCGAGCACGCGCAGCGCCTCGGGCTCGAGACGATTACCGGCCTCGTCGAACAGCACGATTTCGGCGCTCGCCGCTTCGACGTCGTCATCATCTGTCAGACGGTCGATCACCTGCTCGACGTCGCGGGCACGCTCGCGCGCGTCAGGAGGCTTCTCTCCGACCGCGGCCTGCTGTTCATCGATATCGTCGATTTCCGCGCGGCGTATCTACGGAACTGGTCGGTCGAGGAGGCAATCAAGATCGATCATCCGTACTACCTCGCGGAGCCGACGATGGTGTCGTACTTGCGGCGCTCCGGCTTCGACGTGCTCCGGAGCGACTACGCCAGCGATCATCTGCACGTGAGCTACGTCTGCCGTCCGGGCACGTCGGCCGCGGGTGCGTTGCCGCCTGCTTCATCCGTCGACGAGTTCCTTCGGGAAGTGCGCTTCGTGCAGAACGCACCACATCGGATGTGACGATCGCGGCGTCACCTCGCTTCTGCGTCGCGATCTGCGCATTGCTCATCGTAGGCTCGCTGGGATACGGCCTTCTGCAGGTCCCCCTTCAGGTGAACGATTCGCTGCAAAAGATTGTGGAAGCCGGACGTTCCCCCGGCGTATGGGCCTCGTTCACCTCGGAGATCGGGACGACGGATTTCCGTCCGCTGTGGGTTGCGGAGATAAAGCTGCTGTTCGATCTGTCGCACGGTCACGTGCACATCGCCTACAAGGCGTTTCACATTGCACTTCTGCTGGCGGCGTTCGCCTTGTTCATTGCCGCGCTGCGTATCGAGACGGGAGCAGACGTCGCCGCTTCACTCTTCGCGCTGAGTGTCCTTGTCGGCAGCAACACGTTCACCGGTCTCGTGAAAGAAGCAACCCCGGTGAACGTGTATCTGCCAATCGTCGTGCTCGTCTTGCTGGCGATGCGTCTTTCTCGCAGCCCTCACGCATGGTGGGTCGATGCCGCGGCGGCGCTCACGTTGATCGCCGCGTGCCTGACGCTCGAATCTGGCGTTCTCGTGTGGGTCGCGCTGGTGGCGGGACGAGTCGCCGGAGGTCGCGGTGTTTCAGACCGTGCCTTGCTCTGCATCACCGTGGTGGTGGTGGTTTACCTCACCGTGCGTCTCACATTGCTTCCACTGGACACGCAGAACACGTCAGGGTACCTGGCGGAGCGGCTCGAACCCGAACAGATTCGAGAGCGCTTCGGTGAGGGTTTCAGCCGCTTCAGCATCTATACGGTGCTGGCATCGATATCGTCGGTACTCTTCTCGGAGCCGCGTGACGGTACTGTCGTGCTGTTGCGGGCATGGAAGGCGGGAGACATTCCTCCGCGCATGTGGATCAGCCTCGCGTCATCGGTGATGACAACCGTGCTGATCGGAGTCACTGCGTGGCGACTGTCAGGCTCGGTGACTGCTGCGGCCGAACCTCACCGCGACGACATGCGGGCCGATTTCTTCGTCTTCGGCGCCATACTGGCAGCCAGCGCGGTGGTCTCGTTCTCCTACGCAAAGGACGTCATTATGAGCGCAGCTGGCGCCTGCTACGCGCTCGTGGCGTTCTGGGCCGTTCGCGATCAGCTGATTCGCGTCCGGCGTGTCGGAGCCGCGGTCGCGGTGGCGGCTGTTCTCCTGATAACCAGTTCACTCTGGGCGGTGCGCGTAATCAGTGTGCAGCACGTCTTGCGGACGCAGGCATTCGCGTTTCACAACGATTGGGCAACGATGCGTGACCACCTGCCGGACGATCCGGCGGGGCGGCGGCTCGTCTTGGGGTTGCGCGCCGAAGCGCTCTCCAAGCCCGTGATCAACCCGTGGTTCATTCCGCGATGGGCCGACCGGGTGTTCGACATCGACTACTTCTAATGACGGCGGTCACGTGGGTCGCTTGACGACGTTGCCGGCGGTCTGCGCCGCGATCCCGGCGCTGGTCGCCGTCGGTTTTTGCGCCGCGGTGTTCGGCGCGGCCGTGTTCGGATCTACACCGACGTTCTGGCAGGGTGGCCCGCTGACACTCGCGGAAGCTGCCGCCCTGCGGGATCAAGGAGAAGTCGCGCGGCTCATCGAGGCGGGAGCCGACCCGAACGGCGAGTACGCGCTCCGGCCCGACATTCTCGCCGTCAATCGCGCAACGCCGCTCGAAGCCGCCGTTGCGGCGCGTCGTCCTGAGATCGTCAACCTGCTGATGCGTGAGGGCGCGACCGTCGATGGACCCGCGTGGCGTCATCTCCATTGCGTCGCCATCGACATCGGAGCTGCGGATGTCATTCAAGCAGTTGACGCGTATCGACCGGAGACTGCTTCCGCGGGCTCGTGCACGCAATGACGCGAGGCCCTGGCCCTGTACTGGCACTCGTGCCCGCACGCGGGGGATCGAAAGGTGTTCCGGGCAAGAACGTGAAGCCGCTGGCGGGCCATTCGCTGCTGGAGTACGCTGCGCGCGCGGCGCGCGACTCCGGCGTGATCGACCGAATCGTGCTCAGCACCGATTCGCCTGAAATTGCCGAGACGGGCCGTCGCGCAGGGATGGAAGCGCCGTTCATGCGGCCGGCATCGCTGGCCGCCGACGATACGCCGATGCTGCCGGTGATCCAACACGCGCTCGCCGAAATCGTGCGCAGCGGCTGGTCGCCCGACATCATCGTCCTCCTGCAGCCGACGTCGCCGCTGCGGCGTCCCGATCACATTCGGGATGCGGTCAATCTGCTGCGTGAGACGGACGCGGATTCGGTCGTCACCGTCGTCGAGGTGCCGCGTCATCTGTCGCCCGACTACGTCATGCGGATAGACAAGGGGCGGCTGATGCCGTTCCTGCCGGACGGGGCGCAGATCACCCGCCGGCAGGATGCACGTCCGGCGTACTCGCGCGACGGGACGGTGTACGCATTTCGCAGCACGACGCTCGAACGATTCGGCAGTATTTACGGCGAAGACTGCCGGCCGCTGCTCATCGATGCGAAAGAGTCATTGAGCATCGACTCAGCGTCGGACTGGGATGAGGCTGCGCGGATCCTGACGAACACCCAACGCCCAACGTCCAACGCCCAAGGAGCATGACGACGGGGGGTATTCGCCACCTGATCCCGCGGCAGGTACGGCTTGCGGCGAGCGCCGGTCTCGCACAGTGGCAGAGTCTGCGGCTGCGCAACGATTTGCGGGACATGGCGAGACGCGGCGCGCCGATCGTCGCGGGACCGTGGCTCGGCGAAGTCGGCTTCGAGCTGCTTTATTGGGTGCCGTTCCTCCGGTGGTGCGCCGATCGCCTCCAGGTTGCTCCGGATCGCTTCATTGTGATGTCGCGTGGCGGAACGGCGTCGTGGTACCAGCCGTTTGCGTCGCGCTACGTGGACGTGTTCGATCAGGTCAGCGCCGAGACGTTCCGCGATCAGCATGATGCGCGGGTGCGCGAGCTCGGCGAGCAGAAACAGAACCGCGTCACCGCGTTCGACCGCGAGCTCGTCGACGCCGCGATGCGCCGCGCGCACGTGGCCGAATGGTCGTTGCTGCATCCGTCGCGCATGTACGACCTGCTGAATCCGTACTGGTGGGGCCATCGGTCGAGCGACTGGGTGCGTGAGCACGTGCGGTACGCGAAGCTCGCGGCGCCGCCGCCCAGCGGCATTGCCGGCATGCCGCCGCACTACGTCGCCGTGAAGTTCTACTTCAACGACTGTTTTCCGGCCGACGCGCTAAATCGCACGTTCGTGCGCGAGGTGCTCCGCACGCTCGTTGCGCGAGGTCCGGTCGTAGCGTTGTCGACGGGGTTGAACATCGATGATCACGGCGGCGTCAAGGTGGATGACTGCGGCGTGGGACATTTGCCGGAAGGGATCGACCCTGCGCGGAACCTCCAGGTGCAGAGCGCGGTAGTCGCGGGCGCCGACGCGTTTGTGGGCACCTACGGCGGGTTCTCGTACATGGCGCCGTTCTACGGCGTGAAGTCGGCGGCGTTCTACAGCAACCCCGATGGCTTTTCCGAGAAGCACCTGCATATGGCGCGCTCCGCCTTCGACGCGATCGGCGTTGGAGGAATGCTGGATGTGCGGGACATGAAAAATGGGGTCGGGAGTCATTTGTTGGAGACACTGTCCTAGAAAAATGACTCCCGACCCCATTTTTGCGGGTATCGATGCGCGCGCACGGACCGCCAAGCGGGCGCTGTTTGCCGAAACGAAACGCGGCGTCAAGCTGCTGCGCGAAAAGATCCGCAATGGCGGCGTCGCGCTGGCGAACATCTCGGCCAAGCAGCTGCGGCGCATTTCGTGGCTCCGCGCCCGTGCGCAGAAACAGGTGCACGAGATTGGCGAAGCGAAAAAGCGCGTCGATACCTATCGCGCGGAATGGGCGGTCGAACGCGACATCGGCCGCGTGGTCTCGGGCTCGGGCCCCGTTGTTGTTGGTCCCTGGCTGTCGGAAGTCGGCTACGAGGTGCTTTACTGGGTGCCCTTTGTGCGCTGGGTGCAGTCGCAGTTCCACATTCCGCCGAGTCGGCTCGTCGTGGTGACGCGCGGCGGCGCGGCCGCGTGGTACTCGGACATCACGGACAACGCCATTGAACTGTTCGATCTGATGTCGCCGAAGGACTATACGGCCGGCAACGCGCAGCGCAGCGTCGAGGATCGCGGAACGCTGAAGCAATTCGGCGTCTCGTCGATGGATCAGCGGATCGTGGCGGAAGTCGAACGTCGGCTCGGCACGAGCAACGTGCGTGTCCTGCATCCGTCATTCCTCTACCAGCTGTTCCACCAGTTCTGGCTCGGGCACAGGCCGCCGTCGTTTCTCGAGAAGCGCACGCGCTACCGCCGCATCGCTGCGCCCAGCGTCGCCGTGCCGGAACTGCCGCCGCAGTTTGTGGCGGTGAAGTTCTATACGGCGGCGTCGCTGCCGCCAACCGACGGCGTTCGGCGCGCGCTCCAATCACTTGTCCTCGCACTCGCCGAGCGGAGCGACGTGGTGATGCTCGACACAGGACTGGCGCTCGACGATCACGAGGACTACTCGTTCGCGCTGGCCTCACGCATCCACAGCGTGCGTGAATCGCTGCGGCCGCGCGACAATCTCGCGGTGCAGACCGCCATCATCAGCCGCGCCTCATCGTTCGTCGGCACGTGCGGCGCGCTCGCGTGGCTCGCGCCAATGCTCGGCGTCGACACCACCGCCGTGCTCGCCGACGCGCGATTCCTCCACGGCCACCTTCAGGTCGCACGTCGTGTGTATCAGGTGATCGACGGCGGCCGCTTCTCGCCACTCGACATCTCCGCGTTCGAACAGTTGGGACTTCCAATGAGATTTACGAATTGAGCATCCGCGACATTCTCGTCACCGGCGGCGCCGGGTACATCGGCTCGCACCTCGTCGATGCGCTGGTCGCGCGCGACTACCGCGTCACCGTACTTGACAATCTCGAGCCGCAGGTCCACCGGTCCGGTCACTGGCCGAGCTACGCGAATGCGAAAGCAAAGTACGTGAAGGGCGACGTCCGCGACCGGTCGGTGTTCGAGCCGCTTGTGCTGGCGTCGCAGGCGGTGGTGCATTTCGGCGCCGCGGTGAGCGTCGGCCAGAGCATGTATCAGGTCGATCGATACGTCGACGTGAACACGCGCGGCACCGCGCTGCTGCTCGACATCCTGGTCAACGCCACGCACAAGGTGGAGAAGGTGCTGGTCGCCTCGTCCATCGGTGTGTACGGCGAGGGTGCGTACGAATGTGCGACGCACGGTGCGGTTGCGCCGACCATCCGCCCCGAGCAGCAGTTGGCATTGCGCGACTGGGAGCAGCACTGCCCGTTCTGCGGCGCGCATGTGAAGTCGATCCCGACGCCCGAAGACAAGGCGCTGTACCGCGACAACATCTATTCGATGACCAAGTACCACCAGGAAGAGATGGTGCTGCTCATCGGCAAGACCTACGGTATCCCGTCCGTCGCTCCGCGCTTCTTCAACGTCTACGGCCCCCGGCAGAGTCTCAGCAATCCGTATGCAGGGGTCGCCGCGATCTGGCTATCGCGACTACTGAACGGCAAACAGCCGATCGTCTTCGAGGATGGCGGCCAGCTTCGCGACTTCGTCTCCATCCACGATGTGGTCGATTGCCTCGTGCTGATGCTCGAAAAGCCAGGCGCCGATTACCTGCCAATCAACGTCGGCTCGGGCGAGACGATTAGCATCCTGGAGATCGCGAAGCTCCTTGCCCGGCTGCTTGGCAGTTCGATCGAGCCGGAGGTCACGCAGACGGGCCGCAAGTTCGACATCCGTCATAACACCGCCGACATCACGCGGGCCCGCGAGACCCTCGGGTTTGCGCCAAAGGTTTCGCTCGAGGATGGCTTCTCCGAGCTGATCGAGTGGGCAAAGACAACACCTGATGTCGCCGTCGACTTCTTCGACAAGGCGCTGCAGGAGCTGCAGGAGAAGGGGCTGCTCGTCAAGTCGTGATCGTCACGTTCGAGCAGCTGAAGAACTACTGGAAGAAAGTGGCGATGGTCGACGGCGCCTTCGATCCACTGCATCGCGGCCACATCGAATACTTCCGCGCGGCGTCCGAGCAGCTCGACGTTCCGCTGCTCTGCAACGTCGCCTCAGATCGCTATGTCCGGACGAAACATCCACCGTTGCTTCCCGAAGATCACCGCGCGGCGATCGTTGATGCGATCCGTTTCATCACATACACGCACATCAACCAATTCGATACGGAGACGATCCTCCGCGAGCTGCGGCCGAAGTACTACGTCAAGGGCAAGGACTGGGTAGGCCGGCTGCCGCCGGACCAGGTGACGATCTGCGCCGAGTACGGAATCGAGGTCGTCTATCTCGACACGGTGGTCGATTCGTCGAGCCGTATTTTGAAGAGCTACACGGAGCAACAGATCCGCCAATGAACATTACCGAGTTCGAGCAGCGCGTCATCGACCAGAAGCCGGTCGAATCCGGGCATTACGATTCCGAGTACTTCACGGGCGACTGGCGCGCCGAAGGCAACAACTACAACCTGGAGACGCGCCGGCAGATCGAGGCGAAGAACCCGTTTCTCATCAAGGAGGTGTTTCAGCCAAGGAAAGTGCTCGACCTCGGCTGCGGGCCCGGCGCGCTGATGCACCTGCTCTGGGAGCTGGGGGTGGATGTCGAAGGGATCGACTTCGCGGAAAGCAGCAGACAGCTGGCAACGCCGCAGGTTCGCGATCGAATCACCGTCGGATACGTCGGCGACCCGACGCTGAAACCGTCAAATGCATACGACCTGGTCATCTGCCGCGAGGTGTTCGAGCACCTCACCGTGCTGCAGGTGAAGCAGACCGTCGCCAACATGGTTCGCATGGCATCGAAGTTCATGTACGTGACGACACGGTTTCATCCCAATCCGAACGGTCTGCTCGACTTCACGACGCAGTTCGACGTGGATCCGACGCACATCACGCTGTTGAACAAGGACATGCTGCGCCTGATGTTCGTGCTGGAGGGCTGCCGCTCGCGCCCCGACCTCGAAGCGCGGATGGATTGGGGCAATAAGGGGCGCGTCCTCGTGCTCGAAAAGCTCGGGTAACCGATGCCGATAGCGACCAGCGTCCGACTTGGGCGAAATGTGGTGATTCACCATCCGGATCTCGTGAACCTCTACGGCTGCCAGGTCGGCGACGAGACGAAGATTGGCGCCTTCGTTGAGATTCAGAAGAACGCGACCATTGGCGCGCGCTGCAAGATTTCATCGCACACATTCATCTGCGAAGGTGTGGACATCGAAGACGAAGTTTTCGTTGGTCACGGCGTGATGTTCATCAACGACCCGTATCCGCGCGCGACGACGGGCGGCGCGCTGCAGACGGACGCGGACTGGAAAGTCGTACCGACGCGGGTGCGGAGGGGTGCATCGATCGGCAGCGGAGCGGTCATCATGTGCGGCGTGACGATTGGCGAGCGGGCGCTCGTCGGTGCGGGAGCCGTCGTCACCCATGACGTGCCGGCGGATGCGGTTGTGGCCGGCGTGCCGGCGCGGCTTCATGCGCGCGCGCAGGGGGCGCGGTGATTACCGTCGGGGTAATTGGCTACGGCTACTGGGGGCCAAATCTCGTACGTAATTTCACGGAGGCTCCGGGGGGCCGCGTGGGGTTCGTGACAGATACCCGCGCGGAGCGCCTGTCACACGTAACGAGCCGCTACCCGGCTGTGAAGGTGTCCACCGACTACCGCGATCTGCTCGCGGATCCTTCCGTGGATGCCGTGGCCGTCGCGACACCAGTCTCGACGCACTTCGACCTGGCGATGGCGGCACTCCGAGCGGGCAAGCACGTGCTTGTCGAAAAACCGATGACCGCGAACTCGGAACAGTCGCTCGTCCTCATCGATGAGGCCGACCGGCGCGGTCTGGTCCTCATGGTCGACCACACCTTCGTGTACACGAATGCTGTCGCGAAGATCCGCGAGCTGACGCAGGGCGGCGACCTCGGCGAGATCTATTACTACGACTCAGTGCGCATCAACCTTGGTCTGTTCCAGCACGATGTCAACGTACTCTGGGACCTCGCGGTCCACGATCTCTCGATCATGGATTACGTGCTGGGGCAGACACCGGTCTCCGTGTCCGCGACCGGCCTTGCCCACGTCGCGGGCCAGCCGGAGAACATCGCCTACATGACGATGTTCTTCGACGGGAGGTTGATCGCGCACGTCCACGTCAACTGGCTTGCGCCGGTGAAGGTGCGCCGGACGCTGCTTGGCGGCAGCCGCCGGATGATCGTCTTCGACGATCTCGAGGCGAGCGAAAAGATCAAGGTCTACGACCGTGGCATCTCGGTGAACCCGAGCCCGGAAAACGTCTACCAGATGCTCGTCGGCTACCGTGCCGGCGACATGTGGGCACCGCAGCTCGATCTGGCCGAAGCCCTGCAGACCGAGGCCAGACATTTCATCGAATGCATCGACAAGGGAAAGACGCCAACCACTGACGGCCACGCGGGACTTCGCGTCGTCCGCCTGCTCGAGGCGGCGACACGGTCCATGGCGCACCAGGGCGCACTGGTGCCGATTGGCGCGTCCACGTCCGTCGCCTGAATTGACGAAACGCTGGCCGCTCGCGGTCTACGCGGCGCTCTTCGCGCTGACGGCCGCGTTCCGGTTCCTGGCGCTCAAGAGCGGATTCGTCAACGACCATTTCGTCTACATCAGCGGGGGCCGCCAGATGCTGTTCGGCGAGTGGCCGACGCGCGACTGGATCGATCCCGGCCTTCCGCTGATGTTCGCGGCCTCGGCCTTCGCGCAGAAGATCTTCGGGCCGACGCTGCTGGCCGAAGCGATGCTCGTCTCGGTCGCCTTCGGTCTTGCCGCCGCGTGTACGGCAGCAGGCGTGCGGCAGCTCACCGGATCGATGACGCTGGCGCTGCTGGCGACGCTGCTCGAAGTTGCCGTGTTTCCCCGTACCTACAGCTATCCGAAGATCCTCGCCTATGCCGCGGCATTCCTGGCGTACGGCTGGTATCTGAAGCGGCCCGGGACCGAACGGGTGGTTGTGATGGCGGTGATCGTGGCGATCGCCTTCCTTTTCCGCCACGACCACGGCCTTTTCCTCGGCATCGGCGCCACGCTCACGATCCTCCTCGGTTCAACACGGCGGAGCGTCGATCTGACGACACTCTCGCTGACGACGCTGGCTTTCGTGTTCCCGTACCTCCTGTATGTCGAGTTGCATGGCGGGCTGCTCGTGTATTTTCGGACCGGCATCGAATTCAGCCGGCGGGAAGCGTCGCGTCAGTGGCACATCTGGCCGCGCGTCTTCGGTGGGGAGCGTCCGCTCGAATCGGCTTTGCTCTACGAGCTGTATCTGCTGCCCATCATCGCGCTCGCGGCGCTTACCGCCGCCCGCTTCCGCCGAGCAGCGCCGGTGGGGTCCGGCTCGAGCCGGGCCGCTGGCTGGCGAGCCGCGGCCGCAAGCGTGGCGCCCGTTGCGGTGGTGGCCCTGCTCGTTGACTTCAGCTTCATTCGCGATCCGCTGAACACGCGGCTTGCCGATGCCATCGTGCCCGCCGTGTTCGTCGGAGCGTGGCTGCTCAAGAACGCCTTCTCGTCGTCGAGCGTTCGGCTCGTGACGGCGCCGGTCGCCGTATTGTTTGTGCTGTTGTTCAGCGCCTCAGTGCTCGCAGTCGGCTCGACCTACGAGGAAATCGACCGCGCCGGCCTGCTGGGTCACCGGCAGGAAATTCCGCATCGTTTCGTCGAACGGACCGCAGATCTCACACAGCGCTTCGTGGACTATCAGATGCCGACCGCTGCATCACGGCTGCTCGTGCCGTTTTTCAAGTACGTCGATCGCTGCACGAAATCCGACGACCGGTTGCTGGTTGGCGGGTTCATGGTTGAAGTGCCGTTTTACTCGCAGCGGCTCTTCGCGGCAGGGCAGGAATACTTCGGCGCCTATTTCAGCTCCGACGCCAACGAACGGTTCGCGTTCGATCGTCTTCGCCGCCAGCGCGTCCCCTTTGCGCTCCTCCCCAGCGAAGACGCGGCAGGGTTTGACAGCAGTTTCCCGATCGTCGCGCCATACGTTCGTGCGCATTACGCGCCGCTGACCGATGTGCCGGTCGACGAGGACCAGACCATTCGTATTCTGGTCAGCCGCGATCTGCCCGTTACCGGACACGATGCGGAAACCGGCTGGCCCTGTTTTCAATGATTCCATACGTCGATTTGAAAGCTCAGTACCACAGCATCAAGAGCGAGATTGATGCCGCGGTTCTGCGCGTGCTCGAGAGCAGCCAATTCATCCTTGGCGAAGAAGTCGCGGCATTCGAGCGCGAGTTCGCCTCGTACTGCCAGGCGCCGGACTCCGTTGCGGCGAACTCGGGCACGAGCGCGCTCCACATGGCGCTGCTCGCTGCCGGCATCGGCGCGGGTGATGAAGTGATCACGACGCCGTACACGTTCGTGGCCACCGTCGCTGCGATTCGCTACACGGGCGCGCGCCCGGTTTTCGTTGATATCGAGCCGGACTATTTCACGATCGACGCGGTGAAGATCGAATCGGCGATCACCGCTCGCACGCGCGCCATCATCCCCGTCCACCTCTATGGGCAGCCGGCGGACATGGACCCGATTCTCGACCTTGCGCGGCGCCGGGGCTTAACGGTTATCGAAGATGCCGCGCAGGCCCACGGTTCCGAGTACCACGGCCGGCGCTGCGGATCGCTCGCGGAGATTGCCGCATTCAGTTTTTATCCCGGCAAGAACCTCGGTGCGTACGGCGAGGGCGGCGCGCTCACGACCCTCCGCGCGGAGATCGCGGCGACGTGCCGGACGCTCCGCGACTGGGGACAGGAGAAGCGGTACGAGCATCGGCTGAAGGGGTTCAACTACCGGATGGACGGCATCCAGGGCGCCATTCTCCGCGTCAAGCTGCGCCACCTCGAGGCATGGACCGAACAGCGGCGGCGGGTCGCCTCGTGGTACGGCGAGGTGCTCGATCGTGAAACGCTGCGTGTGCCAAAGGAGCGGCCCGGATGCCGCCACGTGTACCACGTTTACGTCGTTCGCAGCGAGGCGCGCGACCAATTGCGTGCCGCGCTGACGAGGGAGGGGATTCAGACGGGAATCCACTATCCGATTCCCGTCCATCTGCAGGCGGCGCACGCCGACCTCGGGCATCACGTCGGTGATTTCCCGATCGCGGAAGCCGCCGCACGTGAGGTGCTGTCTCTCCCTATCTTTCCCGAGATGACACGTGGCCAGGTGGAGGCCGTTGCCGCCGTCGTTTCGAAGGCGCGCGTGTGAGCATTGCCATCGCCGCGCAAAATGTCGTGAAGGTCATCTGGAACCGGACGGCAAAGCTGTATCGACGGGGCCGGCAGTGGACGCGGCGCCGCGGCAAGGATCTGCGCGAGACGCGCAAACACGCGCGCGCGCAGGTGAAATGGAGCGGGGAGCGCGGCCGCGATACCGCGCAGCAGGCATATGCCGGCGTCGTGCGCACGTCACGCTACTGGGACCGCCTGCGGCAGCGCGCGTGGCCGGCCGTGGCACGCGACGTGGCGGTCCGTCGCGCGCTGCGCGCCGCTGTGCACGGTTCCGGGCCGATCATCGTCGGCCCCTGGTTGTCGGAAGTCGGCTATGAGGCGCTGTACTGGGTGCCGTTCCTGAGGTGGTTCACGCGCCACTACGACGTCGACCCCGAACGCGTGATTGCCGTTTCGCGTGGCGGTGTCAGCGCGTGGTACGGAGGCATCGCGGCGCGCTACGTGGAACAGTTCGACCTGTTTACGCCACGCGAGTTCGCGGAGCGCAACGAAGCGCGGCGCGGCGAGGCCGATCAGAAACAGCTCGGAATCTCGGACTTCGACCGGGAGATTGTCGCGCGTGCCGGCGCGCGGCTCGGCATCGACGGCGCAAACCTCTGCCACCCCTCGGCGATGTTCCAGTTGCTGCGGCAGTTCTGGCTGGGGAACGATTCGCTGCAGTCGGTTCTCGAGTACACCGAGTACGAACCGATCGCGGAGGCCGCGCACGTCGATCTGCCGAAACTTCCAGACCGATTCGTCGCCATCAAGTTCTACACGGGGCGAGCGCTGATGGACACGCCCGTCAACCGCCAACAGCTTCGACGCCTCGTCGAGCGCATCGCCCGTCGTCATCCGATTGTCGCCTTGAACACGAATCTCTCGCTCGACGAGCACGCGGACTATGTGTTCCGCGAGATCCCCGGTCTCGTGACGCTCGACGGCTGGCTGACGCCGCAGAACAACCTCGCCGTGCAGACCGAGGTCATTCGGCGGGCGGCGCGGTTTGTCGGCACATGCGGCAGCCTCGCCTGGCTGGCGCCGATGCTCGGCACCGACACGCTTGCGGTGTACGCGGACGATCATTTCCTGACACCCCATCTGTACGCCGCGAGGCACGCCTATAACGAGATGCAGGCCGCGCGCTTCACGCCGATGGATCTCGCGGTGCTCGATCACATCGACGCGGCGGAACTTGCCTCGGTCGACCAATCCTCGTGAGCAGACACACGATCGTCGTCACCGGCGGTGCGGGTTTCATCGGCTCCGAGCTTGTTCGCCAGCTGGCTGCCGGCGGTTCGCCGGTCGTCGCGATCGACAACCTCGTGAACGGCAAGCGCGAGAACCTCGCGGATGTGTCAGGGCGTGTGTCGCTCGTCGAGGACGACATCAGGAATGTCACCGCGTACGCGCCGGTCCTGCGCGACGCAGAGGTCGTGTATCACCTCGCCTGTCTCGGCGTCCGCCACTCGGTTCACTCGCCGGTCGAAAACCATGATGTGAATGCGACCGGCACGCTGCGTCTTCTGGAAGCGAGCCGCGCGGCAGGCGTGCCGAAATTCGTCTACGTCTCGAGCTCTGAGGTGTATGGCACCGCGCAACGTGTGCCGATGACCGAAGACCATCCGGCATTTCCGTGCACCGTCTACGGCGGGTCGAAGCTGGCCGGCGAGGCCTACACGCGGGCGTTTCACCGCACGTACGGCTATCCAACCGTCGTGGTGCGGCCGTTCAACACCTACGGACCCCGAAGCCATCACGAGGGCGACAGCGGGGAAGTCATCCCAAAGTTCCTGCTGCGGTGCCTCGCGGGGAAGCCGATGATCGTCTTCGGCGACGGCACGCAGACGCGCGACTTCACGTATGTCTCCGATTCGGCCCGCGGGATCATCCTTGCCGGAACTACGGGCGCCGCGGTCGGGCGGACGATCAATCTGGGGAGCGGCTTCGAGCTGACCATCAACGACCTGGCAAAGACCGTCGCGCATATTGCGCAACGGCCTGATGCGGTCGTTCAGTACGGGGAGCCGAGGCCGGGCGACGTGCTGCGCCTGTATGCGGACATGTCGCAGGCCCGGGCGCTGCTCGGCTACGAAGTACGAGTTTCTCTCGAGGACGGATTGCGACAGCTCCTGTCCTGGTATCGCGGGCAGGGGGTTTCTCCCGAGGAACTGCTCCGCGACGAAGTCGTCCGCAACTGGGACCTGAAGACCGCGGTGCAATGACGGTCAACACGATGATTCCGGTGGCGCGTCCCTGGATGGGAGAACAGGAGGCAGAGGCCGCACGCCGCGCGATTCTCTCCGGGTGGGTCACGCAGGGTCCGGAGGTGGCCGCCTTCGAACAGGAATTCGCCGAGGCCGTCGGCGCCGCGCACGCGTGCGCCGCCTCGAGCTGCACGACCGCGCTGCACCTGGCGCTGGTTGCGCTCGGCGTTGGTGAGGGCGACGAAGTCATCACCGTCAGCCACTCGTTCATTGCGACGTCGAACGCGATCCGGTACTGCGGTGCGATACCGGTGTTCGTCGATATCGACCTCGCCACCTTCAACATCGACCCGGCGCTCGTCGAAGCCGCGATGACGCCGAAAACGAAGGCCATTCTTGCGGTGCATCAACTCGGTATGCCGTGCGACCTGGCGTCGCTCGCGTCGATCGCCTCGCGGCGAGGTCTTCCGTTGATCGAGGACGCCGCGTGCGCAATCGGCAGCGAAATCGAATGGCAGGGGAACTGGCAGCGCATTGGCAGGCCGCATGGCGACATCGCCTGCTTCTCGTTCCACCCGCGGAAGCTCCTTTCGACCGGCGACGGCGGGATGTTGACCACGTCGAATGCGGAGCTGGATCGTTCGTTCCGGCTGCTGCGGCAGCACGGCATGAGCGTGCCGGACACGGTGCGACATTCGTCCGAACGCGTAATCGTCGAACGCTATCCGGTCGTCGGCTACAACTACCGCATGACTGACATTCAGGCCGCTATCGGACGCGAGCAGTTGAAGCGTCTGCCGGCGATCGTTGCCCGTCGCCGCGAGCTGTCGGCGCGCTACGACGAGCGGCTCCAGTCCGTCGACTCCGTTATCGTGCCCGGTGAGCCACGGTGGGCGCGCTCGAACTGGCAGAGCTACGCGATCCGCATCCGCGCAGGGATCGATCAACAGACGTTGATGCAGAAGCTGCTCGACGCGGGCGTCTCGACGCGCAGAGGTGTGATGAACGTTCACCTCGAGGCGTCCTACCCGCCGGGTTCGTGGCGGATGGGCAGCCGCCTCGCACGCAGCGAGGAAGCGCAGGAAACGGCCATCGTCCTGCCGCTCTATCACCAATTGACCGAAGAAGATCAGGACAGGGTGGTCGCGACCCTGTCAGCGGCCATTCGTGACTTGTGAGTTGTGATTAGCATCCTCACGCCGGCGTTCAACGAAGCCGCCAACCTGCCGCGGCTCTACGAGCGTCTCATCGAGACGATGCGCGCGGTGGGAGGGGACTGGGAGTGGGTGATCGTTGACGACCACTCGCACGACCAGACCTTTGCGGTGATCGAGGCGCTCGCCCTCCGCGATGCGCGCGTCCGCGGCTTCAGGCTCGCTCGCAACTCGGGTTCGCACGTGGCTATCACGTGCGGGCTTCATCAGGTCGAAGGCGACGCCGCGGTGATGATGGCTGCGGATCTGCAGGATCCTCCTGAAACGCTGCCGTCGATGATTGCGCGCTGGCGCCAGGGCGCGCAGGTCGTCTGGGCGACGCGGCGGATGCAGCCCGGCGACCGTTCCCACAAAGGATTTGCGGCGCTCTATTACTGGATGATGCGGCGGCTGGTCGGCATGAAGGAAATGCCGGCACGCGGCGCCGATTTCTTTCTCGTCGATCGTGTCGTGCTCGAGGCGTTCCGCCGGTTCCCCGAGCGCAACGTCAGCGTGCTTGCGCTCATCACGTGGCTTGGCTTCCGGCAGGAGTTTGTCGAGTACGACAAGCAGCCGCGGATCGCGGGGCAGTCGGGGTGGACGCTCGCGCGCAAGATCACGCTGGTTGTCGATTCGATCACGTCGTTTTCCGATTTCCCGATTCGCCTTTGCACCTACCTGGGGCTTGCGTTGATGGCCGCCTCCGTTGTGCTGCTGATCTTCGCGCTCGCGCTGCTGCCGCAGCTCGGCGGCGGCGTCCTGTTTCTGCTTTTCCTCATCGTCGGTCTCGCCGGCCTGCAACTGGTGGCCGTGGGGGTGGTCGGGGAGTACGTCTGGCGGGCGCTCGAGGAGTCACGGCGGCGGCCGGCTTATGTGATCGAGGCGATCGCCGGTCAGCGGGAACCCGCCAAGCTGCAGTAGAATGGGCACTTGCGCTCGCCTGTACTGCTGGGCTGAGCTCTTCCCCGAAACAATTTGAGGCCTGTTTTGATCGACTGTATCGCCGGTTATCACCTCAACCCATGGACCTGCGGCATCGCGAAGTTCAACGCGATTCTCGCCCGCAGGCTGGATTTGCCTGTTATCCGGATTGGGTCGGAGGAACTGACGAGCTATCGACGCCCGTTGTTGTCGTTGAAGATGTCCGAGTTTTCGGCGGAAGACGCGCTCGCGCTCGATACGTGGATCGAGCGCCACGCCGGCGAATTCGAGCTCTTCCTTCACGCTTTCGACAACACCGCGCTCGAGAAGCGGATGCTCGCGGCCGCCGCACGCGTCGCCTGCGGCAATCGCGAGCTGTTCGAGCAGCTCCATCCGGCCCGTCCGGATATTGTCGAGTCATTCTGCCCCGGTACCCTGCTGAACCCGCAGCGTTTCGACGATACGGAGTTGAGGGTGTTCACCTTCGGCATGGCACACAAGATTCGTGTGCCGCTGTACCGGCGGCTGCGGGATCTGCTGGACGCGACCGGCAAGAGCTACTCAGTGTTTGTGTCGACGGCGCTTCATGAAAATACGAGCTTTGACGACTCCTTCGTCGTTCGGTTCGAGGAGCTGCAATCGATTTTCAACGGCCAGATCTACTTCATGGGGTATCTGTCGGACACCGCGGTGTTCAACCATCTCGTGGACTGCAACTTCCTCGCAGCGTTCTTCGAGAAAGGGCTGCGCGCGAACAACACCACGGTGAACGCCGCGATGGAAGTCGGCTGCGCGGTCGTTACGAACCTGGACGAATACTCGCCCGACGGGCTCGTCCACATGAAGAACGTGATCGACATCAACCGGTGCGAGCGGCTTCCGGAACCGGCGGACGCGGAGAAGATTGGGCGCGCGGCGCGTGAGATCGCGCACGCCGACTATGGGTGGGATCAACTGGTCGCGCAGCTGCGGCCGGTGGTCGAAGCGTAGAGCGTAGAGGCGGACCTTCAGGTCCGCTACTGGGAGCGTAGAAGCGTAGGGGCGGACCTTCAGGTCCGCTATGGGGAGCACGCCATTGGCAGGGACATTCAGGATCGGGCAGCACGAGATCGGCGATCACGCCAGGTGCTACGTCATCGCGGAGATCGGGCACAACCACCAGGGCAGCCTGGAGAAAGCTCGCGAGCTGTTTCGCGAGGCGAAGCTGGCTGGCGCGCACGCGGTGAAGCTGCAGAAGCGCGACAACCGGGGACTCTACACCCGCGCGGCGTACAACAAGCCGTACGACAACGAGAACAGCTTCGGCTCGACCTACGGTGAGCACCGCGAGTTCCTCGAGTTCGGCGTAAGGGAATATCGCGACCTGCAGGCATATGCTGCGGAGCTCGGCGTCGATTTCTTCGCCACCGCGTTCGACATGGCGAGCGCGAACTTCCTGCGCGAGCTCGACGTGCCGGCCTACAAGATTGCCTCCGGAGACCTGAAGAGCACACCGCTGCTGCGGCACGTCGCGGGTTTCGGCAGGCCGATCATCATCTCGACGGGCGGCGCCACCATCGAGGACGTGCAGCGCGCCTACGACACGGTGATGCCGATCAACCAGCAGCTGGCGATCCTGCAGTGCACGGCCGGCTATCCGGCGGCGTTCGAGGAGCTTGACCTGCGGGTGATCTCGACCTTCCGCGATCGCTTCCCCGGCGCGGTCATCGGCTTCTCGAGCCACGACAACGGCATTTCGATGCCCGTGGCCGCCTACATGCTGGGCGCACGCATCGTGGAGAAGCATTTCACGCTGAACCGCGCGAGCAAGGGAACCGATCACGCGTTCTCGCTCGAGCCGGTGGGCTTGCGCAAGATGGTCCGCGATCTCGAGCGGACGTACAAGGCGGTGGGCAACGGCGTCAAGAAGATTTACGAGAGCGAAAAGGCGCCCATCATCAAGATGGGCAAGAGCCTTGTCGTCGCTCGCGATCTGCCGGCCGGCCACGTGCTCGGCGCCGATGACATCGTCATGAAGTCGCCGGGCGGCGGCATCCCGCCGTACGAGCTGCACAAGGTGCTCGGGCGCGTGACGCTGCGGCCGCTGAGGGAGGACGACTTCCTCACATTCGAGGTATTGAGCAAGTCCGACGTCGAGCTCGCGCGTTCGTGAACGACTCGGCCGGATCGGCGGCGAGCAATCTGTTCAGCCTCGACGGCCAGATCGCGGCCGTCACCGGCGCATGCGGCAGGCTCGGTCCGATCTGGATCGAGGCGCTTGTCGGCGCCGGCGCGCACGTGGCCGCCCTCGAACTGCCTGGCGCCGCGGCATCGCCCGCGTATCGCGCGGTCGAGGAGTGCGCGGGCCCGAAGCTTCAGCGGTTCGATTGCGACATCACGAATCGCAGCTCGATCGAGAGCGCCTTCGCAGCTGTCATGGGACGCATGGGGACGCCGACCATCCTCGTCAACAATGCGGGCGTCGATCAGCCGCCCGATTCCGGCGGCAATCGATCGCGCATCGAAGACCTGCCCATCGAACAGTTCCGGCGCATGCTGGATGTCAACCTGACAGGGACGTTCCAGGTGACACAGGTGTTCGGCTCGGCGATGGCCGCTCGCGGCGCGGGGTCGATTATCAACATCGGATCGCTGTACGCGTCCGTGTCGCCTGACCAGCGCTTGTACGATCATTTGCCCGGTGACCTCCCGTTCCTGAAGTCCCCCGCGTACGGAGCATCGAAGGCCGCCGTCGTCAATATGACGAAGTACTTTTCGACGATGTGGGGCGTGCGCGGTGTCCGCGTGAATACGCTGTCGCCCGGCGGCGTGCTTGGCGGGCAGGACGATCAGTTCCGGAGCAAGTACGGCGCCCGCGTGCCGCTCGGGCGCATGGCGCAGGCTGACGATTTGAAAGGGCCGCTCGTGTTCCTCGCGTCCGCCGCCTCCTCGTACGTGACGGGACACGAGCTGAGGGTCGATGGAGGATTTACCGCCTGGTAGCAGGATCGCGCCGTGTGGTGTTCATCGGCAGCAAGCGGATGGGCCTCCGGTGCGTGAGCGCAATGCACGGCACCGGCGCGTCCATTCTGACTGGGATCATCACCTTTGACGATCGGGTGGACGGCCGGCATGTATTTCCAGAGCTCCACCGCTTCGGCGACCAGCACCGGATTCCGGTGACCGTTACACAAGGCAATGTGGATCTGCAGGCGGCCGTTCGAGCAGCTGACGCCGAACTCGCAATCGTCTGCGGCTGGTACTCGATGATCCCGGCAGCCACGCTCGCCGAAGCGCCGCGCGGCTTCATCGGCGTGCACAACTCGCTGCTGCCTCGCTATCGCGGCGGCGCCCCGCTCGTCTGGGCCATGCTCCAGGGCGAACGTGAGGTCGGGCTCTCGATGTATACACTGACCACCGGGATGGACGATGGCGACATATGGACGCAGGCGTCGACGTCCGTCGGGCCTGACGACTATATCGGCGCGGTGCTGGGGCGGCTCGAAGACGCTTGCGACGAGATGATTCGGCGCGTCTACCCAGACATCGTCGACGGCGCAATCCAGCCGGTCCCGCAGGACGGCACGCGGGCGACCTACGGCACCCTGCGCGGCGCCGAACATGGACGCATCGACTGGCGTCAACCTGCAGAACGCGTCTACCGCTGGATTCGCGCGCAGTCGACGCCCTATCCGGGCGCGTTCACATTGTGTCGCGGCCGGCGGCTGACGATTTGGAAGGCGCATCTATTTGCCGCTCCGTACTACGGGCGGCCCGGCGAAGTCGCTCGCGGACCTTCAGGGGAGACGCTGGTGGTGTGCGGCGACGACCGCGCCCTTGTGATCGACGAGATGCAGGTCGATGACGCCGAGCCAGGTTTGCCTCGCGGGGTCCTTCGCCCGCGCACGATGCTTGGAAACGTTGGTAACCTTGAGTAACACGCTCTCAATGACTGTATGACCGTGAACGCTCCGTCATCCGCTCTCGATCTGTCCGAGATTCCAGCACGGATTCCGAACCACATCGGTCATCAGGACCGGATGTCCGACGAAGGCAAGTTCTTCGTAAAGATGAATCCGGCCACCGGGCGGCCGCTCTGCGAGGTCGTGCGATCGACACGTGCGGACGTCGATGTCGCTGTGGCGCGGGCGAAGGCGGCACAGCCTGCATGGGCCGCGATGACCGTCGTCAAGCGCGGCGACGTTCTGCGGAACATCGCGCTGCTGATGCGCGAGCATCGCGATGCCATTGCCTCGCTCGTCGCAAAGGAGACGGGCAAATCCCGGAAGGATGCGCTCGGTGAGACCGACGCGGCGATTGAAATGGGTTTCTTCGTAGCCGGCGAAGGGCGCCGGTTCTACGGTCAGACCACGACGAGCGCTGTGCCGAACAAATCGGCGATGGTGATGCGGCAGCCGCTTGGCGTGGCGGGTCTGATCATCGCGGCGAATACGCCGATCGCCAACGTCGCATGGAAAGCGTTCCCGGCGCTGCTCTGCGGCAACGCCGCCGTTCTGAAGGCGGCCGAAGACACGCCGCTGTCTGCGTGGGCCTTCGGCGTGCTCGCGCGCGAAGCAGGTGTGCCGGACGGCGTATACACGACGCTCCACGGCTTTGGTGAAGAGGCGGGCGCACCGCTCGTCGAGCATCCAGACGTCGCCGTCGTCAGCTTCACGGGTTCATGCGAGGTGGGCCGATGGATTGCCGAAACCGCAGGCCGCCGGCTGGCAAAGGTCTGTCTCGAGCTTGGCGGGAAGAACCCATTAATCGTCTGCGACGATGCTGATCTGGCCAATGCGGTGACCTGGACGATCGGGTCCGCGTTCAGCAACGCCGGGCAGAGATGCGCCGCGGGCAGCCGCATCATCGTGTTCGACGCCGTCTACGACAGGTTCAAGACGATGCTCGTCGAGGCAACGAGGAAGCTGAAGGTCGGTATCGGCGATACAGACGATTACGGTCCCGTCATCAACGAAGAACAAATGCGCAACATGCTGGCCGCCGTTGGCCGTGCCAGGGAGTCGGGCGCAGTTGTTCTGACGGGGGGTGAGCGTCTCGCCGGGGGGACGTACGGTGATGGCTACTTCGTCGCGCCGACGATCGTCGAGCATGTCGGTCCCAACGACGAGATCACGCGAAGCGAGCTGTTCGGGCCGATTACCTGTTTGTACCGGGTGAAGGACTTCGAGGAGGCCGTGACGCTGGCCAACGACTCGCCGTTCGGCCTCACGGCGTCGATTCACACGCAGAACATCAACCGTGCGATGGCCTTCATCGGCCGGATACAGGCAGGAGTCGCCGTGGTCAACGGCGGCACGTATGGGAGCGAGCCTCACATGCCGTTTGGCGGTCTGCGGAACTCCGGCAACGGTTGGCGGGAGGCGGGGACGCAGGCGCTCGACGTCTATTCCGATCTGAAGACCGTCTACATCAACCACAATCCGGAAAAGGTGTAGTTCACGCTTCCGGGTGCTGTGTTCTCGGTTCGTGTTCACGTTTCATGTTCAGTTCTCTGTTCGGTGTTCAAGTTCGGCGTTCGCGAGGCGAACGCCGGAACCGAACATGAACACGAACCGAGAAGGGGGAACATAGAAGCGTGAACTGCGTAGCTCTCATCCCGGCGCGTCAGGGCTCCAAACGAGTCCCGGGGAAAAACGTCCGCGTTCTCCACGGGCACCCGATGCTGGCCTACACGATCGCGCCCGCTCTCGACAGCGGTGTGTTCGACGCAGTGATCGTGTCGACGGATTCGGAAGAGACGGCGGCCATTGCGCGCCATTACGGAGCGGAGGTGCCGTTTCTGCGACCGGCCGCCTTTGCGACCGATACATCACCGGATATCGAATGGGTGGAGTACACGCTCCGCGAACTCGGGAAGGGTGGCCGCAGCTGGGAGGCGTTCTCGCTGTTGCGTCCGACCAGCCCGTTCCGCACCGCGCAGACGATCCGGCGCGCGTGGCAGCAGTTCACGTCCGGGCAGGGCGTCGACTCGCTGCGCGCGGTCGAGTTGTGCACGCAGCACCCGGCGAAGATGTGGGTCGTGGAAGGCACCAGAATGCGGCCGCTGCTCGAGCAGCCCGAGCCGCGGACCCAGCCCTGGCACAGCACGCCGTATCAGGCGTTGCCTCGCGTCTACGTGCAGAACGCGTCGCTCGAGATTGCGTGGACGCGTGTCGCGCTCGAGAAGCGCACGATCGCGGGCGACGTGCTGATGCCGTTCATGACGGAAGGCTACGAAGGCTTTGACATCAACGATCCGCACGACTGGATGATCGCGGAGCGTTTGCTGGCAGACGGCGCGGCGATGCTGCCGCGCGTCGCGCAGGAAGCATTTCAATGGGCGACCTACAAACAGAACACGGCGAAAGTCTAGAGCTTCGCTACGTTCCGGTTTCGGAATTCACGCGTGTCGTCAACGCGAAGGCCGACGCTAAGGCGAAGACCGCCGCATTTGCGGCGCTCGCGCGCATCAACACGCTCTACATGATTGCCGGCGCGTGGTCCGGCCACATCGGCACGAGCTTCAGCTCGCTCGAGATCATGAGCTGGCTCTATCTCAACGAGCTGCGCGATCTCGACAAGGGTCCGGAGGAATGCGACATCTTCTTCTCGTCGAAAGGCCATGACGCGCCGGCGCTCTATTCGGTGTTGATTGGCCTTGGCCTGCTCCCAGCGGACAAGCTGCATCAACTGCGGAGGCTTGGCGGGTTGCCGGGCCATCCGCACGTCGAGACGCCGTATGTCCAGGCCAATACCGGTTCGCTCGGCATGGGCATTTCGAAGGCGAAGGGGATGGCGCTGGCGAACAGGCTTGCTGGAACATCGCGCCGGATTTTCGTGCTCACGGGAGATGGCGAGCTGCAGGAGGGGCAGTTCTGGGAATCGCTCGGTTCTGCGGCGAACCTGAAGCTCGGTGAGATCGTCACGATCATCGATCACAACAAGATCCAGTCCGATACATGGGTGCGGAAGGTCAGCGACCTCGGCGACGTCGAAGCGAAGCTGCGCGCATTCGGCTGGCATGTCAGTCGCTGCGATGGTCACGACGTCGGTGCCCTCGAGCGCACGTTCCGCTCCCTCGATGCCATCAGTGACCGGCCCAAGGCAATCGTCGCAGACACCATCAAGGGTCGTGGCGTTTCGTTCATGGAAGGACCCCAGGCGCTCAGGAACGAGGAGGATCTGTATCTGTTCCATTCCGGCGCACCACCGGAGCAGCAATACGTCGACGGCCTGGCGCAGCTGCTCGACACCGCGGCGCGCGCGTTCGGCGCGCTCGGCCTGGGGGAGTTGAAGACCGAGACTCGCACGCGCAACCCGCGCCGTGAGCCTCGCGACACGCACAACCTCGTCGCCGCCTACGGCAAAGCGCTCGTCGAGCAGGCCGGGCGGCATCCGCAACTCATCGTGCTCGACGCCGATTTGATCAAAGACTGCGGCTTGCTCGAATTCGCGGCGAAGTATCCGCAGCGATTCGTCGAATGCGGCATCGCCGAGCAGGACATGGTATCGATGGCGTGCGGCATGGCGCGCCGCGCTGCGCTGCCCATCGCACATTCCTTCGCCTGCTTCCTGTCCGCCCGTCCGAACGAGCAGATTTACAACCAGTGCAGCGAAGCGTCGAAGGTCATTTACGTCGGTTCGCTTGCCGGACTGCTCCCCGGAGGGCCGGGCCATTCGCATCAGTCCGTGCGCGACATCAGCGCGTTGAGCGCGGTCCCGAATCTTCTGCTCGCGGAGCCCGCCGCCGAAGGCGAGGTCCACGCGCTGCTCGACTACCTCGTCAACGGCACATCCGACAGCGCGTACCTGCGGCTGGTCTCGGTGAAGTGGCCGTTGCCGTTCACCTATCCGTCGAGCATGCGCGTCGAGCTGGGGAAGGGGTGGATCGTTCGTCCGGGCACGGATGCGGTCGTCTTCGGCTACGGCCCGTGGATGCTGTCGAATGCGTGGCACGCGGCTCAGGAGATCGAGCAGAGCGTCGGCGCGCGTATACGGGTCGTCAATCTGCCGTGGCTGAACCGCGTCGATGCTGCGTGGCTGAAGGAGACGATCGGTAGCTGCCGCACCGTCGTCACGCTCGATAACCATTACGTCCAGGGAGGCCAGGGCGAGATGCTTGCCGCCGCCATCGCCGAGCTCGGCCTCGATTCGTCCGCTCGCGTGTCGCGCGTCGGCGTCACCGAACTGCCCGAGTGTGGCACCAATGACGAGGTGCTCGCCTATCACGGTCTCGATGTGGCCGGACTGGTCAAGCATTTCCGAGCCGCGCTGCAGCGGATCCCGCAGGTCGCATGACCCTTCGACAGCCTCAGGGTCACGCCGAGTACAGTCGAGGGGTGACGATTCTCTTCTGGGACATCGACGGCACGCTGCTGACGACCGGCAAGGCCGGCGTGCCTGCGTGGGAAGCGGCGGTTCGCGAGGTGACGGGGAAGGACTTCCAGCTCTCGTCGATTCGCGTGCCGGGCCTCACAGACTTTCAAATCGCCGCCCGTACGTTCGAGTTGCTCGCCGTCTCGGCGGAAGGCGGCGTGCTGGAACGCATGGTTACCCGCTACGAGGACCTGCTGCCGTCAACGCTGCCGCTCAAGCAGGGGCGCGTGCTGCCGAATGTCCGCGAGATTCTCGAGACGCTGCGAGGCCGCAGCGATGTGCGGTCGTACCTGCTGACCGGAAACACGCGACGCGGAGCGCGCGCGAAGCTGACGCACTACGACCTGTTCCAGTACTTCCCGGACGGCGCATTTGCCGAGGATCAGGGAAGCCGCGCGTCGATTGCGGCGCGGGCGGTGGAGCTCGCCCGCCGGCACGGACCGGTCAACGAAGAGCAGATCTTCGTCATCGGCGATACGCCGCACGACATTGAATGCGCCGCTGCCATCGACGCCCGCACGATTGCGGTGGCAACCGGCGGCTACGCGGTTGAGGAATTGTCGGCGCATCGTCCATGGCGGGTCTTCGAAGAGCTCCCGCCGCCTGCCGACTTCTTACGATTGATCGAGGTGGGCGCCACGGCCCCGACCACTGCGTGAAGCATTTCATCCGGAAATTTCCGACGCTCTGGCGGACGACGCGTCTTGCCCGCCGGTGGTATCACGCGCGCCGTGACGCGTACCCTGACTGGAGCGCAGCGATTGCGGCGGACCAGCAGCTGTGGAAGTCCGCCCGTGCGTCGGCGCAAGGGGGTCCACGCATTCTGATGGCGACGGCGATTGGCTCCTACGCGCATGCCGTTACGCTCGAGAGCGCGCTCGCGGCCGCGCTGACGTTCCGCGGCGTCGAAGTGCACGCGCTCCTCTGCGACGGCACCATGACCGCATGCGCCGAGTGCGAAGCATCCCTCTATCCGGATCTGCAGCAGTTTGTCGATCACGGGCCCGCGCCGGACCTGTGCCGCGACTGTACCTGGCCCGCCGAAAACGTCTACAAGACGCTCGGCCTGAAGATCCATCGCATGAGCGATTGGCTGACGGCGACGCAGCGTGAGCAAGCGCAGCGCATCGCCTCGACCCTTCCGCTCGACCAGATTGAGGGGTTCACCTTCGAGGGACTCAACATCGGCGAGCATGCGTACGCCGGCGCGCTCCGTTTCTTCGCGACCGGATCGCTGCAGGACGAACCGCTCGCCGAGCCGATTCTGCGGCGCTACCTGGAGTCGGCGCTGCTGACCGCATTTGCGTCCAGACATCTGATGCGAAGCCTCGGCTTCACGTCAGCCGTGTTCACCCACGGCATCTACGTGCCATGGGGAATCGTTGGCGAGGTTGCGCGCCAGGAACGTATCCGCGTGTCGAACTGGAACGTCGCGTATCGTAAGCGCCGGTTCATCTTCAGTCACGACGACACATATCACCACACGCTGCTCAACGAGCCGCGCGAGCACTGGGAACGGCTCGAGCTCACCACAACGCAGGAGCGTGAGCTGCTGCAGTATCTCGGGAGCCGGCGCGAAGGAATGTTCGACTGGATCGTGTTCCATCGTCCGACGAGCCAGGACGCAGGCGAGATTGCGAAGCAGATCGGGATCGATCCATCGAAGCCGGTCATCGGTCTGCTCACGAACGTCACGTGGGATGCGCAACTGCACTACCCGGCCAACGCGTTTCCGAACATGCTCGAGTGGCTCGTCCAGACGTGCGAATACTTCGCGACGCGGCCGGACCTGCAGCTGCTGATTCGCGTGCATCCGGCCGAAATCAGCGGCTTTCCGCCGTCGCGGCAGCCGATTCTCGCCGAGCTGCGCAAGCGTCTCGCGCGCCTGGCGCCAAACATCATCGTTGTGCCGCCAGAGAGCGGGCTGAGCACGTACGCGCTGATGTCGCTCTGCAACTCGGCGATCATCTACGGGACGAAGATGGGCGTCGAGCTCACGAGCGTCGGCCTGCCGGTCATCGTCGCCGGAGAGGCCTGGATCCGGAACAAGGGGATCACGCTCGATGCGAGCTCACCGGAGGAGTACTTTCGGCTGCTCGCGCAGCTGCCGTTTGCGGATCGTCTCTCTGCGCCGCAGCTCGCGCGCGCCCGGCGCTACGCGTATCACTTTTTCTTCAACCGGATGATTCCGCTGCCGTTCATCGAGCCGAAGGCCGGTTATCCAATCTACCGTCTCAAGCTCGATCGTCTCGAGCAACTGCTGCCCGGCGCATCAGCGGGTCTCGATACGATCTGTGAAGGCATCCTCGCCAGGGCGCCCTTCGTTCTTCGCGACAAGCAGAGCCGAATCGCGTCGGTGTCCCCCATACCGCGGCCGTCCGCTGTGCCGTCACGCTGATCTACCCTTCACTCGCGTTTGTCGTGTCGCTGCTTGCGTCGGTGGCGCTGTGTGCCGCCGTGCGCCGAAGTGCCGCGACCTTCGGCGCCGTCGTTCCTCCGCGTGCGGACCGCTGGCACAGTCAGCCGACGCCGACGATGGGCGGCATTGCTATCGCGGTGGCGACGGTGCTGGGGTTCATCGCGGTCGTGTTGCATGTCAACGCGGGGCTTCTGCCGGCGGCATGGCTGCCGATTCCTCTCGCGGCGGTTGCGATGTTCGTGGTCGGGGTCCTGGACGATCGAATCCAGCTCTCGCCGCTCGCCAAGCTCGTATCGTCGCTCATCATCGGCGCGTTCCTCGTCTTCTCGCTCGGCCGTCAGCCGGACAACGGCCTGCCGTGGACGTATACGCTGGCCGGCACGATCTGGTTTGCAGGCGTGTGCCACGCCTTCAACCTGCTCGACAACATGGATGGTCTCGCGGGTGGTGTGGCCCTGATCGCGGCGTTGTTTCTGGCATGGCTGCTGCCGTCGGCGCTCGGGATGCCGATAGTCGTCCTCATGATTGCGCTGTCCGGCGCGCTGCTTGGTTTCCTCTACTGGAACCGTCCGCCCGCCCGCCTGTTCATGGGAGATTGCGGCAGCCTCTTCATCGGCGCGGCGATCGCGGGTGCGTCGCTCGTGCCGGTGGTCCAGGAGCGAACGGCATTTCCGTGGACGCCGCTCGTCGTCGTCACCGTGCTTGTCGTACCGCTGTTCGACACCGGGTTCGTCCTGGTCCTGCGCCGACTGGCGGGGAGAAGCGCCACCCGCGGCGGAACCGATCACGTCTCACATCGACTGGTTTCACTTGGCTTTTCGGAGCGGAGTGCTGTCCGGATCCTGTATCTGCTTGGCATCAGCGGCGGCGTTACCGCGTGGGGACTGATGTCGGGCGGCATCGAGCAGATGATCCCGCTTGCGGCGCTCTTTGCCGTCGTCGTCACACTGGTCGGCATCTATCTCGCGCGCGTTCCCGCCTATAACGCCCAGGACTTCAAGGCGCTCGAGCGCTCCTCGTTCGCGCCGCTGCTGAAGGACTTGACGTTCCGGTGGCACGCGGGCGAGGTGATGCTCGATCTCGTGCTCATCGTCGCCTGTTATTACTTTGCGTACCGGCTGCGGTTCGAGGGGCAGACGCTCGATCAGTTCCTGCCGTACTTCACGGCGTCGCTCCCTGTCGTGCTCGGCTGCAAGCTGGCGTCGCTATACGGCTCTGGTCTGTATCAGCGATCCTGGGAGACGTTCAGCCTTCGCGACATCGCGGTGGTGCTGCGCGGCGTGCTGACCGGGTCCATGCTGTCGGTCCTCGCCGCGGCGTATTTCTACCGTTTCGAAGGGTTCTCGCGCGGTGTCTTCATCATCGACGCGCTGCTGCTGACGGTCGCGATTGTCGCGACCCGCGCGTCATTCCGCAGCATGAGCATGGTCGCCGCCTCGCGCAGCAAGCGGAGCCGGCGGGTATTGGTATATGGCGCGGGATCCTTTGGCCAGTTGATCGTCCGGGAGATACGCGCCAACCCGCAGTGGCGCATGAACCCGGTAGCCTTCATTGACGATGATCCGACGAAGGCGCATCGGTGGATCATGGGCGTTCCCGTACGCGGCGCGCTCAACGAGCTGGAAGGGACGCTGCGGAAGTACAAGATCGAGGAAGTGATCTTGAGCAGCCCGTCGATCAACGGGAGCATCGAGCGCACGATCCGCGATGTGTGCGCGACGCACGATTGCCGCGTCCGCAGGCTGAATATGAGCATTACGTAAATTCAAAATGCAAAATGCAAAATGCAAACAGTTCTTGCGCGCGTTGCAACGAGGTGAACGTCGTCGCGACATTCACGGCGGCATTCCAGCTTAGTAGTGTTTGCATTTTGCATTTTGCATTTTGAATTTACGTCGACTCCGAATCGGCTTTGACGGGCACGCGTTCAGCTCACCCGCCGCCGGCGTCCGTCGTTATTCGACGGAGCTTGTGCGCGCGCTTCTTGCGTTGGGCGAGCCCGTCGAGATTGTTGCGCTCGGCGGAGATCCCGACCGCATTCCCACCGGCGTCGAGCGTGTCGCGGAAGCCACGCATCCGCCAACCAACGCCGGTTGGGCCCTGATTGGGCTGCCGCGCACCGCCGCGCGCAGCCGCGTCGATCTCATTCATGCTCCCGCCTACACGGCCCCGTTCTGGGCCCACGTTCCCGTCGTCCTCACCATTCACGACGTCAGCTACGAGATGCATCCGGAGTGGTATCCCTACCGTCGTGACTGGCTGAGGCGCTTCTTCTATCGGCGCAGTGCCAAAGGGGCCACCCGCGTGCTGACCGTCTCGTCGTTTTCGGCGTCGGAAATCACGACCGCGTACGCGATTCCGCCATCGCGCATCACGGTCGCGCCGCTTGGCGTGCACAGCACGTTCGGCGCGGGCGACCCGAACGTGCCGGTGGACCTGCCGACCAACGTCACCGAGCCGTTTCTGCTGCATGTCGGCGACATCCACGAGCGGCGCAATCTTCCCGTCGTCGTCGATGCGCTGCTCCACGCGCGGCGTCACTTCGGTGCGGCCTCGGCTCTGTCGCTCGTCCTCGCAGGCGTCGATCGCGGCGTCACCGAGGGGCTCTGCGCCATGGCATCTGAAGCCGGCAGTCCGGACGCGGTGGTGCCACTCGGGGCGGTCAGCGAAGATCGCATCCATGCGCTGTATCGTGGTGCGGTGGCGCTCGTCTACCCGTCTCTCTACGAGGGCTTCGGCCTGCCGCTCATCGAGGCGATGGCCAGCGGGACGCCCGTGCTCGCGGCGCACGAGGCGTCGATTCCGGAAGTGCTCGGCGGCGCGGGGCTGCTGCTCGACGCGCGCGACGTGTCCGTCTGGCGCGACGCGATCATCCGCATCGTCAACGACGAAGCGCTTCGCCGCGACCTGCGGGCACGCGGCCTCGCGCGCGCGGCGACCTACACGTGGCAGAGGACGGCGCAGATCACGCTGAATGTGTATCGCGAGGCCGTCAGTGCAGCCTGACGTTTCCGTCGTGATCGTGACGTGGAACGGCCGGCAGCATCTTGATGCATGTCTAGCCGCCGTTGAGGCGCAGCGCGGCGTGGCCATTGAAGCAATCCTCGTCGATAACGGTTCGACCGACGGCACCTCCGAATACGTCCGCGCGCGATTTCCGCGCGTCAAGCTGGTGAGCCTTCCGGAAAACCGCGGCTTTGCGGGTGGCAACAATGCAGGGGTACGCGAAGCGGCGGGCCGGTTCGTCGCGTTTCTGAATAACGACACATCTGCCGACTCGGGCTGGCTGGGCGCGTTGCTCTCCGGCATCGACGAGCCGGCCGGCTTCGCGCTCGTGACTTCGCGCATCGTCTACATGCACGATCCGAACGTCATCGACAGCGCAGGGGATGGCGTCCTGCGGTGGGGCGGCGCGTTCAAACGGCATCACGGTGAGCCGGCGTCGGTTGCCGCCGCCACGCAGGAGGTATTCGGCGTCTGTGGCGCGGCATGCATGATGCCGAGGGCCGTGTTTGATGAAATCGGCGGGTTCGATGAGGATTTCTTCGCATCACATGAGGACGTGGATCTCTCGTATCGCGCGCGGCTGCGAGGCTATCGCTGCCGGTATGTTGCGGATGCCGTCGTCAGGCACGTCGGCAGCGCGACGCTGGGAACGGCGAGTCCGTTCTCGGTGTTCCACGGCCAGCGCAATCTGGAGTGGATGTACGTGAAGGACACGCCAGGCAGCCTGCTCCTCAAAACGCTGCCCGGCCACATCGTCTACGACGTGGCGGCCGGCGTGCACTTCGCGCGGATCGGAATGCTGCGTCCGTATCTGCGCGCGAAGGCTGCCGCGATTGCCGGATTGCCTCGAATGCTGCGCAAGCGGGCAGCCGTTCAACGCGCGCGCCGGGTCGGCGCATCGGCCATCGCGCCGCTGCTCGATCGGCACTGGCTCTCGACGAAGCTGCGCGAGAAGCGGTTCGACGCCCAGCTTCGCGCCAGTGTCCTCTAGAAATGACCTCCGACCCCATTTATGCGGCGATTCTCGTCAACTACAACGCGGGGGCGGAACTCGAGCGCGCGCTCGGTTCAATCTCGGATCAGCTCGCCGGCCAATTGTGGGAAGGCGTCGTCGTGGATAACGCCTCGACCGACGACAGTACAGGAGCGCTTGATCGGTTTGCCGCACACGTGAGGCTTGTCCGCAACACCGTCAATGTCGGATTCGCGAGCGGCGTGAACCAGGGGCTGACGGTCACGAAGGCGCCCTACGTACTGATCATGAACCCGGACTGCCGTCTGATGACCGGCGCCATCACGACGCTGCGCGCCGTGCTGGACGCGCACACTGGGTGCGCGCTCGTCGGACCACGTATTCTCAACCCGGATGGCTCAGTGCAGGGCAGCGCCCGGGGCGATCCGGACATGCTGACCGGACTGTTTGGCCGGACGACATTGCTTCGAAGAGTCGTGCCGTTTCTGCCTGTTTCCAGGCGCAACATCGTCGTGGACGATGCGATTGGCAGTGGACAGGAGAGCGTCGCCGTCGACTGGCTCTCCGGAGCGTGCATGCTCGCGCGGCGCGATGCTCTCGATGCGATTCACGGGTTTGACGAGCGCTTCTTTCTCTATTGGGAGGACGCGGATCTGTGCCGCCGCCTGCGGAACCGCGGCTATCACGTGCGGTATGTGCCGGGCGCGACCGCTGTCCACCGCGTCGGGCACTCGAGCCGCACTGCGCGTGCCTCTGCTATCCGGGCGTTCCACGAGAGCGCGTACTTGTATTACGCGACGCACGTCGCGCCTGCGCCGCTCAACCCGAAGCGCGCGCTGGCGCGAGCCATCCTGCATGCGCGATGCTGGTTTCAGTTGCTGGCGGCCAGATGAAAACCACGATGGTCACGACGTCGTTTCGTTCGTGACGTTCGTGGTTTAGGCCAGGATCTCGTCCACCAGCCGCGCAACGTGCTCGCCGATGGCGAGACACGCCGTCAATCCCGG
>Ga0075424_100000355_pt1 | contig 34360 bp, 35 predicted proteins | sample SoiMethybrSBSTD3_FD_75301 | JGI IMG/M metagenome (GOLD analysis project Ga0075424, IMG submission 75301) | Bulk soil microbial communities from a Populus tree surrounding site in Tennessee, USA - Soil MetaG P. TD hybrid SBSTD3 | ecosystem: Environmental > Terrestrial > Soil > Tree plantation... | reverse complement strand
GCTGGTCGAGAACATGCACGCGTATCACGACCAGCCGTTCGCCGATTACGCCAACGGCTTCGACGGGCTGGCCACGACGCTCAAGATCAACGGTCCGTTCGGCGTTAAGATGATGGAGCTGCTCGCGCGCGGCGCCAAGGAAGGGTGGTTCACCTACGGCGGCCGGCTGAACAAGGCCGAAGCGCTCATGACCGCCGGCGAGTGCGGGATCTTCACGACGTCGTCGGCGTACATCGGCAACCTGACGCGCGCCTCCGAGGGCAAGTTCACCTGGGGCACCGGCTACCTGCCGCGCCTGGCGGGTTTTCCGCAGGGTAACTCGATCATCGGCGGCGCCACGCTCTGGGTGATGAAGGGCGCCAAGCCCGAGGAGTACAAGGGCGTCGCGCAGTTCTTCAAGTTCGTCGCGTCCACCGAGAACCAGGCGTGGTGGGCGGGCGTGACCGGCTACCTGCCGCTGACGAACGCCGCCGCCAAGGCGCTCGAGGCGTCCGGGCACTACGCGAAGAACCCGAACCAGAAGACCGCAGTGAATCAGATGAACGCCGGCAAGACCACCCCGAACAGCCAGGGGATTCGGCTCGGGAACTTCAATTCCGTGCGCGACGCGATCGAGGAGCAGATGGAGCTCATCTTCAGCGGCGGCAAGACGGCCAAGCAGGGCCTCGACGACGCGGTGGCGAAGTCCAGCGAGATCCTGAAGGAGTTCGCCGCGCTCTACAAATAGGCCGGCGGCAGGGCGGATGAAACGCACGGTCTTTCCCAACCGCTGGCTGCCGTACGCGCTGGTCGCCCCGCAGCTGGCGGTGACGATCGCGTTCTTCTTCTGGCCGGCGTTCGACTCCCTCCGGCTGTCGCTCTACCGCGCCTCGCCGTTCGGCGACCGGCTGATCTTCATCGGTCTCGGCAACTTCGAGCGCCTGCTGTCCGATCCCGCGTACTTCCGCAGCGCGGCGACGAGCCTGCTCTTCTCGGCGCTCGTGACCGTCATGGGCCTGGCCGTGGCGCTGCTGCTGGCGGCGCTGGCCAACGCGAAGATCCGCGGTCTCGCGATCTACCGCACGCTCCTGCTCTGGCCGTACGGGATCGCGCCGGCGATCGCCGGCGTCATCTGGCTCTTCGTGTTCCATCCCTCGTTCGGCGTGCTGCCCTACCTGCTGTCGTTCGTGACGTCGTACCAGTTCAACTGGTTCTTGAAGGGCTGGGTCGCGCTGGTGCTGATCGTCGTCGCGGCGATCTGGAAGCAGTTCGGCTACAACCTGGCGTTCTACCTGGCGGGACTCCAGGCGATTCCGGCCTCGGTGCTCGAGGCGGCCAGCGTCGATGGAGCCGGGCCGATCCGGCGCTTCTTCGCGATCACGTTTCCGCTCCTGTCGCCGGTTACGTTCTTCCTGTTCACGCTCAACATGACCTTCTCGTTCTTCGAGACGTTCGGCCTCGTGCACGCGGTGACGCAGGGCGGCCCGGGCGACGCGACGTCGATCCTGGTGTTCCGCGCCTGGAAGGACGGCTTCGATGGGCTGCAGCTCGGCTACTCCGCCGCGCAATCGGTGATCCTGATGCTGCTGGTGATCGCGCTGACCGCGGCCCAGTTCCGCTTCGCGGAGAAGAAGGTCACTTACTGATGGCCGCGAGCACGCGCGTCGCCACCGCCGGCGTCGCCACCGCCGAGCTCGCGGGCCGCGTACCGGCCACCCGGCGGCGCGACCTGAGCGGCGCGATCGCCCACGCGATCCTCATCGCCTCGGTGCTGGTGCTGGCCTTCCCGCTCTACTACGCGTTCGTCATCAGCACCCAGACGCTCGACGAGGTGACGAGCCTGCCGCCCAAGCTCGTGCCCTCGACGAACATGTTGCAGAACTATGCCGACGCCTGGGCGCGAGCCAAGATGGGACGCTTGCTCCTGAACAGCGCGATCGTCGCGCTCGCGGTCGCCGTCGGGAAGATCGCGATCTCGCTGCTCTCGGCGTTCGCGATCGTCTACTTCAACTTTCGCGGCAAGCAGCTCGTCTTCTGGATGATCTTCATCACCTTGATGCTGCCGGTGCCGGTGCGGATCGTGTCCACCTATCAGGTCATCAGCGTGCTGGGCTGGGTCGATACGTACTGGGGGCTCACCGTGCCGCTGATGGCGTCGGCCACCGGCACGTTCCTGTTCCGCCAGTACTACCAGACCATTCCGGACTCGCTGGCCGAGGCCGCGCAGCTCGACGGCGCCGGTCCGCTGCGCTTCCTGTGGTCGTTCCTGCTGCCGCTGTCGAAGGCCAACATCGCCGCGCTCTTTGTGATCCTCTTCGTCTACGGCTGGAACGACTACCTCTGGCCCCTGATCGTGACGAACAGCCCGGAGATGCGGACGGCCGTGATCGGCATCGACTCCTTGATCCCGCGCACGTCGCAGCTGCCGGAGTGGAACGTGGCGATGGCAGCGGCGATGATGGTACTGCTCCCGCCCGTCGTCGTGATCGTCGTGATGCAGCGCTGGTTCGTGAAAGGCCTGATCGAGACCGAGAAGTGACACGGATCGCGGCGCACCGCGGCGGCGCGGCCCTCTGGCACGAAAACAGTCTCCTCGCGTTCCGGAGCGCGATCGTCCTCGGCAGCGACCTCCTCGAGATGGACGTGCACCTCACCCGCGACGGCGCCGTCGCGGTGATCCACGACGCGACGCTCGAGCGGACCACGAACGGCACGGGGCCCGTCGCGTCGCTGACCGAGGCCGAGCTCGGCCGGCTCCGGCTTCGGGGACGCGACGGCACCTTGACGGACGAGCCGGTGCCGATGTTCGATGACGTGCTCGCACTCGCTCTGGCCGCGCCGCGCCCGGTCGGGCTGCTCGTCGAGGTGAAGGAAGCGGCCGACGGCGCCCGCTACGACGGAATCGAAGAGCGCGTCCTCGCCGCGCTCGGCCGAACCGGGCTCCAGGCGCAGGCGACGGTCATGGGGTTCAACCGCGACGTGATCGTGCGAGTGCGCGAGCTGGCGCCGCGCACACGCACGGGCCTGTTGATCGAGCGGGCCGCCGTCGAGCGGGCAGGGGCTCGATCGGAGCAGACCGTCGAGTGGGCCACCACCGCTCGCGCGACCGACCTCGGCCTCGAATACACCCTGGCCGACGAGCGAGTGGTTGTGGCAGCGCGCGCGGCGGGCATCGCGCTCGGCGTGTGGACCGTGAACGAGGTGGCGAGCATTCGAGCGATGCTCGCGCTCGGCGTCGACATCGTCACGAGCGACCGGCCCGATCTGGCCCAGCGCATTCAGCGGGGCGAGGCATGAGAGGACGCGCCCGCATCCTAGTCGCTGCTGCCTTGCTGCTCGCGCTGTCCCTGTCGATGGCCGCGGCGGCCGGGCCCGCGACGCGGGTCGCGGCCCATCGCGGCGGCGCCGCGCTCTGGCCCGAGAACAGCCTGATGGCCTTCCGCTCGGCCCTCGCGCTCGGCGTCGACGCGCTCGAGCTCGATCTGCACCTGACCGCCGACGGCGAGGTCGTGGTCATCCACGATCCGACGCTCGAGCGCACCAGCACCGGCAGCGGAGCCATCCGCGATCTCGCGCTTGCCGATCTCGCGGCGACGACGAGACTCAAGACACGCGACGGCGCGACGACCGCCGAGCGGGTCCCGACCTTCGCGCAGGTGCTCGACCTCGCCGCGCCGAGCGCTATCGAGCTCCTGCCCGAGATCAAGGTCGACGGAAATCGACGGCGCTACGACGGCATCGAGGAGAAGGTGCTGGCGCTGGTCCGCTCGCGCGGTCTACTGGCCCGGACGACGATCCAGGCGTTCCAGCCCGAGACGATCCGCCGCCTGCTCGAACTCGAGCCGGCGGCGCGCACGATGCTGCTGGTGGCCCGCGGCGACGTCGAGCGCGACCGCGCGCGACCGGCCGAGGCGGTGCGGCGCGCCCGCGAGCTCGGCGCGACCGACCTCGGAATGAACCACCGGCTGATCGACGCCGACGTGATGACGGCGGCGCGGGCCGCGCACATCCGCGTGTCGGCGTGGACCGTCAACGACGAGGCCGACATCCGCCGGATGATCGCGCTCGGCGCCGATCTCGTGATGACCGATCGCCCGGATCTCGCGAAGCGCCTCGTGGGCCGATGACCGCCGGCCGCTACATCCTGGCCCTCGATCAGGGCACGACCGGATCGACCACGCTCGTGGTGGATCCCGAGGGCCGCGTGGTCGCGCGCGGCTACGCGGAACTGCCGCAGTACTTCCCTCAGCCGGGCTGGGTCGAGCACGATCCCGAGGAGATCTGGTCAACGGTGGAGCGATCGGCGCGCGCGGCGCTGGCCGAAGCTCGCGTGACCGGGAGCGAGATCGCCGCCGTCGGGATCACGAACCAGCGCGAGACGACGGTGATGTGGGAGCGCGCGACGGGCGTGCCGATCCATCGCGCGATCGTCTGGCAGTGCCGTCGCACCGCGCCGATGTGCGATCGGCTCCGCGCCGAGGGCGTCGAAGGGCGGGTGCGCCGGACCACCGGTCTGGTGCTCGACGCCTATTTCTCGGGCACCAAGATCCGCTGGCTCCTCGACGAGGTCGCCGGCACGCGCCGGCGCGCCGAGCGCGGCGAGCTGGCTTTCGGCACCGTCGACTCCTGGCTCGTCTGGAAGCTCACGGGCGGGCGCGTGCACGCCACGGACGCGACCAACGCCTCGCGCACGCTCTGCCTCGATCTCAGAACGGGCGACTGGAGCGAGGAGATGCTGAAGATCCTCGGCATCCCGCGTGGCGTGCTTCCCACGGTCGCGCCGTCCTCGGGACCCATCGGCGAGACCATCGACCTCGGCTGGCTGCCGCGCGGCGTGCCGATCACAGGGATCGCCGGCGACCAGCAGGCGGCGCTGTTCGGCCAGGCGTGTCTAAGGGCCGGCGCCGCCAAGAACACGTACGGAACCGGCTGCTTCATGCTGCTCAATACCGGCGGGGAGCCGGTCGCCTCGTCCCACGGCCTCCTGACCACGATCGCCTGGCGCATCGGTGGCACGACGACGTACGCGCTCGAGGGCGCCGTGTTCATCGCGGGTGCGGCGATCCAGTGGCTGCGCGACGGGCTCGGGCTCATCCGGAGCGCCGCCGAGAGTCAGGCGCTGGCCGAGTCGGTTCCGGACACCGGCGGCGTCCACTTCGTCCCCGCATTCGTCGGCCTCGGCGCGCCCTACTGGGATATGTACGCGCGCGGCACGATCGTGGGGCTCACGCGCGGAACGACCGGCGCGCACCTGGCGCGCGCCGCGCTCGAAGCGATCGCCTTCCAGAGCCGCGACGTTCTGGAGGCGATGGCCGCCGACGCCGGCGTCGCGATCCGCGATCTCAGGGTCGACGGCGGTGCCGCCGCCAACGATTTCCTGTGTCAGTTCCAGGCCGACGTGCTCGACGTCGCCGTGCTGCGGCCGCGGATCATCGAGACCACGGCGCTGGGCGCGGCCTATCTCGCCGGGCTGGGCGCGGGCGTCTGGCGCTCACTGAACGAGGTCGAGCGGCGCTGGGCCCTCGAGCGCCGGTTCGAGCCGAGAGTGGACGAGACGACGCGGGCGGCGCGATACGATGGCTGGCGGCGCGCGGTGGAGCGCGCCAAAGCGTGGGTGGTCCCCTGAGAGGAGACGAGCGATGACAGGATTCGTGGTCGTGCGCGCTGCAGGCCGTCGCGGGGCTGGGGCCCCGCCGGCCGAGGCGCGCCTACTGATGGTGCTAATGCTCGCGGCCCTGCTGGTCGCGGGCGCGTTCGGTCATGCGGCCGCGCAGACGCCACCGATCGAGAGTGAGCTGGCGTTGATCACGCCGGTCTCGAAGTTCATTCACGACGCGGCGCTCAAGGCGTTCGCCGACTACGCGAAGGAGAAGTGGAACGTCGCCGTGAAGGTCAACGCGATCCCCGCGGGCACGCCGGTCGCGTACGGCCGCGTGGTCGAGTGGAAGGGACGCCCTGAGGTCGACATCTTCTGGGGCGGCGAGTCGGCGCTGTTCGAGAAGCTGGCCGAGCAGAAGCTCCTGCAGAAGGTCGAGATCTCCCGCGAGGCGTGGGACTCGATCCCGACATCGATCGGCAAGCCCAGGCCCATACCGCTCAAGGACAAGGACGGCTACTGGGTCGGCACGGCGCTCGAGCCCTACGGGCTCGTCTACCACCCGCGGAAGATCCAGCGCCTCGGGATCCCCGAGCCGCGCGAGTGGGACGATCTCCTGAATCCCAAGCTCAAGGGCGAGGTGGCCCAGTGCGCCCCGACGCGCTCGTCGTCGTCCAACGCCACGTACGAGGTGATCCTCTCGATGCACGGCGAGGACAAGGGCTGGGAGTGGCTGCGCAAGCTCGCCGGCAACACCGGCCTCTTCACCGCGCGCAGCCGTGACGTGCCGACGGTCGTGGCCAAGGGCGAGTTCAGCGCCGGCTTCGCCGTGCCGTCGTACATGGCGTTCGAGGAGAAGCTGTCGGGTTTCGACCTGAAGTTCGTGGCGCCGAAGAACGCCTTCGTCACGCCCGAGCCCATGGCGATCCTGGCCGGCGCGCGCAATCCCAAGGCGGCGCGCGCGTTCATCGAGTTCCTCCTGAGCGAGCGCGGACAGCGTGTCTTCATGGAGCGGGGGCTGTTCCCGATCACGCCGAAGTACAAGGTGCAGGGGGCGCCCGGCTCGACCGCCGAGATGGCCGTCGAGTTCACCGGTGGCGTGCGCTCGTACTTCGACCGCGAGGTGGCCAACGTGTACGACGAGGCCGTCGCGCAGAAGCGGTCGGAGGCGCTCAAGCAGAAATTTCAGACTGACATCGAAGCGACCTGGAAGAGGCCCTGAGGCCTCGGCGGCCGGGGCGCGGCGCTCGCGGCGCGCGGAGATCGCGCTGAGATGAAGATCCGGCTCGACCACGTCGTGAAACGATTCGGAGGCGTGAGCGCCGTCGATGGCACGAGCCTCGAGATCGGCGACGGCGAGCTGTTCACCCTGCTCGGGCCGTCTGGATGCGGCAAGACGACGTTACTCAGGTTGGTGGCCGGGTTCTACACGCTGGACGGCGGCGCGATCTGGTTCGGCGAGCGGCGCGTCGACGGGCTCCGTCCGTACGAGCGCAATATCGGAATGGTATTCCAGAACTACGCGCTCTGGCCGCACATGACCGTGCGCGCCAACATCGCCTACGGGCTCAAGCTCAGAAAGCTCGACGCCGCCGCCATTGCCGCGCGCGTGGCGGCCGGGCTCGCGAAGGTGAACCTGGCGGGGCTCGAGCTTCGCTATCCGGGCCAGCTGTCCGGGGGCCAGCAGCAGCGCGTCGCGCTGGCGCGGGCGCTCGTGCTGAACCCGGACATCCTGCTCCTCGACGAGCCATTGTCGAACCTCGACGCGAAGATCCGCGTGCAAGTGCGCGCGGAGATCCGCAAGCTGCAGAAGGACCTGGGGATCACGACGGTCTACGTCACCCACGACCAGGAGGAAGCGCTGTCGATGTCCGACCGCGTCGCGGTCATGCGCGATGGCCGGGTGCTCCAGGTCGCGTCGCCCAAGGATCTCTACGAGCGCCCGGTCGGGCGCTTCGTCGCCGACTTCGTCGGCACCAACAACTTCATCGACGGCAGGTGCCGAGAGGTCGCGGCGGGCCGGGTCGCCGCCGAGACGGCGCTCGGCGTGATTCGTGCCTCGACGACCACTCGCGTCGGCGCCGGCGAGCGGTGCGTGCTCGCGGTGCGTCCGGAGAACATCGGGCTCGGGGCGGCGCACGAGAACACCTTCGCCGGGCGGATCGTGCTGGCCTCGTATCTGGGCAGCACGCTCCGCTACGACGTCGAGGTGCGCGACGGCATCGTGCTCAAGGTCGACGTCGGCGACCCCTGGCATCACGAGGTGCTGCCGATGGGCGCCGCGGTGCAGATCACTTTTCCGGCGTCGGCGGCCTTGACGCTTCCCGACGAATGAGCGGCCCGGCCGTCGCGCCCGCCGCCCGGAGCCACCCAGGGTCGAGCGCGGCCCGCATTCTTCCCGCCCTCGGCGTCGCCGTCGTCTGGCTCTTCCTGCTGGTGTTCCTCGTCTATCCGCTGCTGCGCATCCTCTACGATGCGTTCAGCGACGAGGCGGGGGGGCTGACCCTGGCCAACTTCGCCGAGTTCGCGCGCGACCGGTTCTACCTGCGCTCGCTCGTGAACTCGTTGCTGCTCGGCCTCGGCACGGTCGTGGCGACGTCGGTCGTCGGCTTCACGGTGGCGTTCCTGCTCGTGCGCTACGACTTCGTCGGGCGCAACCTCTTCGGCTACCTCACGCTGATCCCGATGATCTCGCCGCCGCTGGTCGGCGTGCTCGGGTTCACGTTCATCATGGGCCGCGCCGGTACCGTGAACGTGCTGCTCGAGGACTGGTTCGGGCTGGCGCGCCCGGTGAACTTCGTCTACGGGCTTCACGGTGTGCTGCTGGTGGAGACGCTGCACCTGTTTCCGATGATCACCCTGAACGTCGTGGACGCGCTGGCGAAGATCGATCCGGCGCTGGAGGAAGCCGCCGAGAGCGTCGGCGCGCGGGGCTTCACCAAGCTCGTGCGGATCACGCTGCCGCTGACGACGCCGGGCTACATGGCCGGGGCGCTCCTGGTCTTCATCTGGACCTTCTCGGATTTCGCCACGCCGCTGGTGCTCGGCGTGCACGACCTGCTCGCCTCACAGGCGTACCTGAACATCGTCCAGTTCGTCGACCGACGGCTGTTCCGCATGGGGATCGTGATCTCCGCGCTGATGATCGTGCTCGCCGTGGTGTTCCTGGTCGCGGCCCGCCGCTACGTGGCGATCAAGGACTACTCGTCGCTCTCGTACTCGAAGGTGGCGCGCCGGCGTCTATCGCCGCTCGGCCAGACCGGCGCCGTCGCCTTCCTGTCCGCGCTGATGCTCCTGTCGTTCATTCCCTATCTCGGCGTGTTCTTCGCGTCGGTCGGCAAAGGGTGGTCGCTCACACCGTTGCCCGTGCACTACACCTTCGCGTACTTCGAGCGTGTGATCGTCGAGACGCCGAAGTACATCGTGAACAGCTTTCTCTATTCGGCGCTGGCGGTTCTCCTGTGCATCGCGGTCGGCGTGCCGATCGCGTGGATCTTGGCGCGCACCCGGCTGCCCGGGCGCGACACCCTCGACGGCCTGAACACGTTGATCCTGGCGATCCCCGGCACCGCGATCGGCATCGCGTACATCCGCGCGTTCCACTTCGATCTGCCCGGGCTGGACCGCGGGCTCACGAGCCTCTGGATCATCCTGCCGCTCGTGCTCGCGATCCGGCGCCTGCCGTACACGGTGCGCGGCTCGTACGCGTCGCTGCTGCTCGTGCATCGATCGATGGAGGAAGCGGCGGCCAGCGTGGGCGCGCGCGGGCTCCGCTCGTTCGCCGACGTGACCTTGCCGCTCATCTGGCGCGGCGTGCTGGTCGGCGGCCTCTTCTCGTTCATGACGTCCTTGCAGGAGGCCTCGGCGGTCCTGTTCCTGTCGCTCGGCGGGTGGGAGACGATCACCGTGGGGATTTTTTCCTTCTACATCGCCGGCAGCGCCAACGAGGCGGCCGCGCTCGGGGTGATCCTGATCGTCGTGGCGGCGATCAGCGTCGTCGTGATCAACCGCATCGCGGGCGCGCGTTTGGGGGGGATGTTCGGCTGAGGTTGTGCCGCACGGGCCGAGCGTCGATTCCACTGATATTAGCGAAATCAGCCACTTCCGATCGCTTGTCCGCCCTGGGTCAATGTGCTAGTGTCCTTCTTCACATGGCGCCCTCCGGGGATCAAGGAACCTGGAAAGCGCTCGGGGAACTCTCCTCGATCGGGCTCGTGCTGGTGCTCGCGACGGTGATCGGGCTCGTCGGGGGCTACTACTTGGATCGCTGGCTGGGAACGTCGCCCTGGCTACTGCTGCTCGGCCTGGTGCTCGGAATCGCGGCGGGTTTCGTCAACCTCTTTCGATCGGTGACTCGCGCCGACCGGGATCTCGATGACACCAAGTGAGCTGACCACGAGGGTGACGCTCGACACGTGCGCCGCGGTGACCGCACTCGCCGCGCTCTCCTGGGCGCTCGCCGGCGCGGCGGCCGGTCTCGGCGTCCTCGCGGGGGGCGCGCTCGCCGTCGTGAACTTCCGCTGGCTCGTCGCCCGCGCGTTCGTGGCGACCTCGACCGGCAGCACGTCGGCCACGGCGTGGTTGATCGGCGCCGGGCTGCGGTTCGTCGCCTGCACCGGGGCCTGCGGCGTGCTGCTGGCGACCGGCTGGGCGCATCCGGTCGCGCTGGTGGCGGGATTCACCGTGCTGCCTTGCGATTTGATCGCGCGCGGCCTCGCGTCGGCGCGCACCGAACGCTGACCGATGGAAGCGATCGAGCATCCGCCAATCTTCCGCCTGCCGGGCATCCCGGATCACGTGACGTACACGTGGCTCATCATGGTGATCCTGGCCGCGCTCACCTTCGTCGCCTCGCGAAATTTACAATTGGTTCCGCGCGGCGTGCAGAATTTTCTGGAGGTCGTGCTCGAGCAGTTCCTGCAGATGATCGACGACGTCATGGGCCCCAAGGGCCGGCCCTATCTGCCGCTGATCGCGACGCTCGGCCTCTTCATCCTCGCCGGCAACCTCATGGGCCTGGTGCCGGGCCTGGTCGGCGTGACCGGCAACCTCAACACGAACGCCGCCTGCGCCATCGTCGTCTTCGTCGCGTACCACTGGATCGGGGCGCGCAAGCAGGGCCTCTTGCCGTACCTCGCGCATTTCGCTGGACCGGTGCCGCTGGCCCTCAAGCCGCTCATGTTCGTGATCGAGATCATCAGCCACCTCGCGCGTCCGCTCTCGCTGACGCTCAGGCTCTTCGGCAACATCGTCGGCGGCCACATCCTCCTCGCCGTGATCTTCCTCCTGATGGGTCTGGACGGCCTGATCGGGTGGGCGCTGTCGGGGAGCCTTCCGGGCCTGGTCATCGGCGGGATCGGCGGCCTCGTCACGATCGCCTTCACGGTGGGCTTTCTCTACCCGCTGAAGATCCTGGTGGCGTTCCTGCAGGCGTTCATCTTCGTGATGCTGACGATGCTCTACATCTCGGGGGCGATCGAGGAGTCCGAGCACCATTCCGAACAGCATTCCGAGCACCACTAGCAGATCACACGTATAGAGGAGGGAGTCGTGCGACGTTCACTGATTCTCGCGGGGTTGGCGGTTCTGGCGTTTCCGTCCGCGGCGCTGGCGGCTGAGGGCGGCACGGGCGGCTGGATCGCTCCGTTCGCGGTCATCGCGGCCGGCATCGGCATGGCGATCGCGGCAGGGTTGTGCGGGCTCGGACAGGGACGGGCGGTCGCGTCAGCCGTCGACGCCATGGCGCGGCAGCCGGGCGCGGCGGCCCGGATTCAGACCGCGATGATCATCGGTCTGGCGCTGATCGAGTCCCTCGCGATCTACACGCTCGTCATCGCATTGATCCTCTTGTTCGTGAAAGGTATCAACTTCGCATGACGCCCAGCGCATAGCGGAGGGCCGGCGCGCCGCACGCGCCACGCGCGCGGCGCGCCGCACGATGACGCCTCGGCCGAACGCCCGCCTCCCGAAAATTCCGGAGATGACGATCCGTCGTCTCTCGGTCTACACTCGATGCCTGCTGCAGCTCGAAGAGGACGGCGTGAAGACGGTGTCCTCGCAGGAGCTCGCCGACCGGTTCAATCTCAACTCGGCGCAGGTCCGCAAGGACCTCGCGTACTTCGGCGAGTTCGGCGTGCGCGGCATCGGCTACTACGTTTCGGGGCTCAAGGCCGAGCTACAGCGCATCCTCGGTCTCGATCGCGAGTGGCCGGTGGCGCTCATCGGCTTCGGCAATCTCGGGTCGGCGCTCTTTCACTACCGCGGATTCGGGCGCCAGGGATTTCGCATCGCGGCGATCTTCGACGAAGATCCGTCGAAGGTCGCGCACGAGGTGGACTCGACGCCGATCTTCGCGGCCCGCGATCTCGGCCGCGAGATCAAGGCACGCGGCATTCAGATCGCGATCGTCGCGGTACCGATGGAGGCGGCGCAGGCGGTCGCCGACCAGCTCGTCGCGGCCGGCATCAAGGCCATCCTCAACTTCGCTCCCGCCCGCATCAAAGTTCCGCGGGACGTCCGCCTCAAGAACGTCGACCTCTCGATCGAGCTCGAGACTCTCTCGTTCTATCTCGCCAAGTCTTCTCGCTAGCTCGTCGTCTAACGCGGGCCGGCGGGCGGGGCGGCGGGGCTGGGGATGGGGTCCCGGGACCACGCGGCACGCGTCCGCTGCCCCTTTGCGGCTGGGCTCCATCTGGGCACGTTGCGCCCGCTTGGGCTTGGAGGGAACGGGTCCCGGCGACCCCCTCCCCAACCCCACCGCCCCGCCCGCCGGCCCTCCCTTGGCGGCCAGCTAGCGAGAAGGCTAGGCACGTAGATCGCGAGTCTCGATCGCGATCGAGCGCCGTCGAGCTTAGTCGCCAGCGAATCGCATCGTGCCCTCACCGCCGGTCGGCTCGGCTTGAGCTAGGCGCGAGCCAGCGAGTCGAATGCCAGTCGAGACTTTCGATATCGAACCGAGGGTGTTCGGGCCAAGGCACGGGAGACGGCCTGGCGGGTGGGGCGGTGGGTGGGGGGTAGGGTCCGGGACCCGTTCCCTCCAAGCGAGCGGCGGACGAGGGGCGCCGAGATGGAGCCCAGCCGCCCCGGAGCAGCGCACGCGTGCCGCGTGGTCGCCGGGACCCCTGCCCCCACCCACCGCCCCACCTGCCAGGCCGCCTCGGGTGCCGTGGTACCGTAGACTGCTCGGTTCGATGTTGAGAGAGTGGCCGGCATTCGAAGCGCTGGCGAAATCTTTCGCTGAGGGAGAAGTCTGCCTGCGCGTCGCCGGCCTCACCGGCTCCGCGCGCGCCCTCGCCGTCGCCGAGCTCCTCCAGGCTCATCCGCGCCCGGCGCTCGTGGTCGTCGCCAGTCTCGCTGACGCTCACCGCTGGAACCAGGATCTGAAGGTCTTCGGCGCGACCGCCCTCGAGTTCCCGCCGCCAGAGCCGCGGCTCTGGCGCGGCGGACATCACCGCGAAGCTGACGCCGAGCGCGCCGTGATCGCCAGGCGGCTCGCCGTGGCCGAGCCCATCATCGTCGTCGCGACACCTGCCGCCCTGATCACCCCCCTCTGGAGCCGCCAGGAGTTCGCGTCGCGCACCCTGCGCCTCTCGAAAGGCGACAGCCTCGACCGCGAGCTCCTCCTCGAGGCACTCGAGCGCTGCGGCTACGAGCGCGTCGAGACCGTCGTCTCGGTGGGGCAGTGGAGCTTGCGCGGCGGCATCGTCGACGTGTTCTCGCCGAGCCAGGCGGGGCCGGCGCGGCTCGAGTTCTTCGGCGACGACATCGAGTCGATCCGACTCTTCGATCCGACCTCGCAGCGCTCGGTGGCGAACCTCGACGAGCTGCTGGTGCTGCCGTTGACGCCGGAGGACGATGCGCCCGAGTCGTCCGCGCGCCTCCTCGACTACCTGCCGGCGTCGGCGCCGGTCGTGGTCGATCTGCCCAAGCTGCTGGACGAGCCCACCGACGAGACCGTGCACGAGCCGCCCTTGCGCGAGCGTCTGCCCGGACGCCAGATCGTCGAGCTGAGCCTCGTCGCCGGCACCTCGAGCGCCGCCGCCGGAGCCGTCGCGGGCACCGAGATCACGCTGGAGACGCAGGAGGTGCCGCGCTTCACCGGGCGCTTCAATCAGCTGACCGCGGAGATCGCGCGCTGGCGCGTCGAGGGCTTCCGCGTCCGCCTGAGCGTGGCCGACGAGCGCCAGGCGGAGCACGTGCGCCAGATTCTCCGCGAGCACGATGTCGAGGCCGAGATCGCGACCACCTTCGAGGGATCGCAGACGCTTGCGATCGTCGTCGGCGAGTGTTCGACGGGCTTCTCGATCCCGGCGCTCGGGCTGATCGTCCTCACCGAGGGCGAGGTCTTCGGCTCGCGCCGCCGGTCGCTGCGACGTCCCAAGTATCAGCGCGGCGCGTCGCTCACCGCGTTCACCGACCTGGCGCCCGGCGACATCATCGTGCACGAGGATCACGGGCTCGGCCGCTATCTCGGCCTTTCGACGATGAAGGTCGGCGATCGCGAGAGCGATTTCCTCCTGCTCGAGTACGCGGAGGGCAACCGGCTCTACCTGCCGGTCGAGCGGCTCGAGCTGATCTCGAAATACCTCGGCGGCGACGCCGGCGCCGCGCGGCTCGACCGGCTCGGCGGCGCCTCCTGGCAGCGAGTGAAGGAGTCGGTCCGTGCCGCCTTGCGCGAGATGGCCGAAGGCCTGCTGCGCCTGTACGCGCAGCGCGCCGTGGCCGACGGCCACGCCTTCGCGTCGGACACGCCGTGGCAGCGCGAGTTCGAGGCCGCGTTCCGCTTCGAGGAAACGGCAGATCAGCTCAAGGCGATCGAGGACTCCAAGCGCGATATGGAATCCGGCCGCCCGATGGACCGGCTCGTCGCCGGCGACGTCGGCTACGGCAAGACCGAGGTCGCGCTCCGCGCCGCCTTCAAAGCGGTCGGCGACGGCATGCAGGTGGCCGTGCTGGTGCCGACGACGGTGCTGGCCCAGCAACACTGGTCGACGTTCGCCGACCGGTTCGCGCCGTTCCCGGCCAAGGTCGAGCTCCTGTCGCGCTTCCGCTCGCCGAAGGAGCAGAAAGCCGTCGTCGAGGGATTACGTAAGGGAACGGTCGACGTCGTCATCGGCACCCACCGGCTCCTCTCGAAGGACGTCGCGTTCAAGAACCTGGGCCTCATGGTCATCGACGAGGAGCACCGGTTCGGCGTGGCCCACAAGGAGCGGATGAAGCAGCTGCGCGCATCGGTCGACGTGCTGGCGCTCACCGCCACGCCGATTCCGCGCACGCTCTACATGTCGCTCTCGGGCGTGCGCGACATGTCGGTGATCGAGACGGCCCCGCTGGATCGATTGCCGGTCGAGACGGTCATCCGCCGCTTCAGCCGCGGCGTCATCAAGGAGGCCCTCGAGCGCGAGCTCGAGCGCGGCGGACAGGTCTTCTTCGTCCACAACCGGGTCCAGTCGCTGCCGTCGATGGCGAAGCTCGTCCAGGAGCTGGTGCCCCAGGCGCGCGTCATCATGGGCCACGGCCAGATGAAGGAGCGAGAGCTCGAGGCGGCTATGGTGAAGTTCGTCACCGGTCAGGCCGACGTTCTCGTCTCGACGGCGATCGTCGAATCCGGCCTCGACATCCCGGCCTCCAACACGATCATCATCAACCGCGCCGATCGTTTCGGCCTCGCGCAGCTCTACCAGCTGCGCGGGCGCGTCGGACGCGAGCGCCAGCAGGCGTACGCCTACCTCCTGGTTCCCGCCGACGGTCGCGTCGACGAGCAGGCGCAGCGTCGGCTCCGGGCCCTGCAGGAGCTCACGGAGCTCGGCTCGGGGTTCAAGCTCGCGATGCGGGATCTCGAGATCCGCGGGGCCGGCAACCTCTTGGGGGCCCAGCAGCACGGGCATATCGCCGCGGTCGGCTACGATCTTTATTCGAAGCTCCTGGCCGAGGCTGTGCGAGAATTGGCCGGCGGTTCGACCCCCGCGACGGTCGATCCAGTCATCAGCGTTGCCGTGGAAGGGTTTTTGCCCGACGAATATGTGCCCGAGGTCAATCAGCGGCTTGCCCTCTACAAGCGCCTCGCCGGCGCGACCAGCGATGCGGAGGTCGCCGATCTCCGAGCGGAGCTGGCCGACCGGTTCGGTCCACTGCCGGCGCCGGCCGAGCAGCTGCTCGACATCGTACGCATCCGCGTGGCGGCGCGCTCCGTGGGCATCGAGAAAGTCGAGGCCGGTGACGGCAAGGCGCTGGTCACGTTCTCTCCGGCGACCACGGTCGCTCCGGAGCAGCTCGTGCGGGTCATCCAGAAGAGCCGGGGCCGGCTCAAGATGAAGCGAGAGTTCACGCTCGAGGCCGCGATCCTGCGCGGCGAATGGCCGCGGGTCCGCGACTCGATTCTCTCCGTGCTGGGCGAGCTGGCCCGCGCATGATCGGGCGACTCGCGCGGCCCGCCCTCCTGGTCGTGGTTCTCGCGGGCTGTTCGGTGCCCCAGTGGATGCCGTTGATCGGCGAGAAGCCAGTGAAGGACGAGCCGCCGAAGGCGGCGCCGGCGACCTCCGCGGTCCCGGTGCGGATCGGCAACAACACCGCGGCGCCGGCTCCGGACGACCGCGTGACCGACCGCGTGCTGGCCATCGTCAACAACGACGCGATCACGCTTTCCGAGCTCCAGGAGGCGATCGCGGTCTACCGGTACGAGAACCGCGAGCGCGCCACCGAGAGCTCCGACCAGCTCATCCAGCAGTTCCTCACGCGGATGATCGACAGCCGCCTTCAAGTGCAGGAGGCCGAGCGCGAGAAGATCGCCATCGAAGAGACGGAGATCGACGAGGAGCTCGCGGATCGCATCAAGAAGATGAACCTGAAGAACCGCGAGGAGTTCGAGGCAGCGCTGAAGGCCCAGGGCATCCCGCTGGCCGCGGTCCGCAAGCGCGTGGCCGACGAGCTTCGGCGGGGCCGGATCATCAGCCGCAAGGTGCGGCTGCGCGTCTCGGTGACCGAGGATGAAGTCGCCCAGTATCTGGAGGCCAATCGGCCCAAGCTCGAAACCGGACTCTCCTACCACGCGGCTCACATCCTGGTCGTGCCCGAGACGGGAGCGGAGGACGTCGCCTGGGAGAACGCGCGCATCCGCGCCGGCCTGATTCGAGACGAGCTGCTGCGCGGCGCGAACTTCGCGGAGCTCGCCAAGCAGTACTCGCGCGACGCCAGCGCGCGCGACGGCGGCGATCTCGGCACGCTCAAGCGCGGCGAGCTCTCGCAGGAGATCGAGGCACAGATCCTGGCCTTATCGCCCGGGCAGATCTCGACGCCGTATCGCTCGGCGCTCGGTTATCACGTCTTCCGGCTCGAGTCGAAGGAGACGCTCGAGGGCGAAGGCTTGGCGCGCGTGAAGGCCCAGATTCGCGAGATCCTCTTCCGCGAGAAGTTCGACACCCGGCTTGACGCGTGGCTCAAGGAGATCAAGCAGCGCGCCGTCATCGACGTGCGCCTGGACGGACAACTCTGAAAACCATTGACAATTCGGCCGCAAAATGGCAGGATGAAGTTCGGCGTTAGCTTTCCAACCCCGCAGAAAACCTAGGGAAACAGGCTAACCTACTCACTTGCTTGCGGCGCCAAGTCGCCGCGCCCGGAGCCCTTTGATGAGCGCCCGCCGAGAAAGAAGCCAAGGTCAAGGTCAAGGAAGTCCGACGCAGAACCCCGAAGTGAACGGGATGAACCTTTCCGAGCTGAAGGAAAAGAGCATCTCGGATCTCAACGTCATCGCCCGCGATCTGAACGTCCAGAACATGGGCGGCCTGCGCAAGCAGGAGCTGATCTTCAAGATCTTGCAATCGCAGGCCGAGAAAGACGGTCTCATCTTCGCCGAGGGTGTTCTGGAAGTCCTGCCAGACGGATTCGGATTCCTGCGCGCGCCGGACTACAACTATTTGCCGGGACCGGACGACATCTATGTTTCGCCGTCCCAGATCCGGCGCTTCGACCTCCGAACGGGCGACACGATTTCCGGCCAGGTGCGGCCGCCGAAGGACACGGAGCGATACTTCGCGCTCCTGAAGGTCGAGGCGATCAACTTCGAGACGCCCGAGCAGGCGCGCGAGAAGATCTTCTTCGACAACCTCACGCCGCTCTATCCGATGGAGCGGCTGCGTCTCGAGCACGATTCCGAGAATCTGACGACCCGCGTGATGGATCTGCTGTGTCCGATCGGCAAGGGCCAGCGCGGCATGATCGTCGCCGCCCCGCGTACCGGTAAGACGATGATGCTCCAGTCGATCGCCCACGCGATCGCGACGAACCATCCCGAGGTCTACCTGATCGTGCTGCTGATCGACGAGCGCCCGGAGGAAGTCACCGACATGCAGCGGTCGGTCAAGGGCGAGGTCATCTCGTCCACGTTCGACGAGCCGCCACAGCGCCACATCCAGGTCGCGGACATGGTGATCGAGAAGGCCAAGCGGCTGGTCGAGCACAAGCGGGACGTCGTGATCCTGCTCGACTCGCTCACCCGGTTCGCACGCGCCCACAACGCCGTCATCCCGTCGTCGGGCAAAGTGCTCTCCGGCGGTCTCGATGCCAACGCGCTGCAGCGGCCACGGCGCTTCTTCGCGACCGCGCGCAACATCGAGGAGGGCGGCTCGCTGACGATCATGGCGACGGCCATCGTCGACACCGGCAGCCGGATGGACGACGTCATCTTCGAGGAGTTCAAGGGCACCGGCAACATGGAAGTCCACCTCGATCGGCGGCTGATGGACAAGCGGATCTTCCCGACCATCAACATCGAGCAATCGGGAACCCGGAAGGAAGAGCTGCTCCTCGAGAAGGACGAGTTGCAAAAGGTGTGGCTCCTTCGCAAGGCACTCTCTCAGCTGAACCCCGTCGAGGGCATGGAGCTCCTGCTGGACAAGCTCAAGCTCACCAAGACCAACAAGGAGTTCCTGGCCTCGATGCATTCGATGGGGTAGGCGAGGCCGGATTTCCAGGGTTTTGCGTGTTCCGGCCGGGGCTGGTATCCTTTGTAGCCCTGAGGGGGTGGCGACAGTGAAGGTGGGTATTCATCCGGACTATGTGGACACGACGATCACCTGCGCATGCGGCGAGGTGGTTCATACCCGTTCCACCAAGCCCGACATCCGCGTGGAAGTGTGCTCGAAGTGCCATCCGTTTTACACGGGCAAGCACAAGCTCATGGACACCGCGGGTCGGGTGGAGCGATTCCAGAAGAAGTACAAGCGCCAGCCGCTGGCGACTTCGTAACACGCGCTCCGAGGCCGGCGGGATCAACTTCCTGCCGGCCTTTTTCTGTCCATTGACCGGCGTCCTCGAACGGGAGCATTGAGCCGCGATGCTGTTTGATAAGCTCCGCCAGATCGAAGAGCGTTCCAGCGAGATCGAGCGGGCGCTGGCCGATCCCGCCATCTTCAGCCAGCCCAACGAGTACGCGCGGCTCCGCAAGGAGCACGCCGACACCATCGAGATCGTCGAGCGCTTCACGGCCTATCGTGACGTGCTCAAGAGCCTCGGCGAGGCGCAGCACATCCTGGCCGAGGGCGGCGACCGCGAGCTGGCCGAGCTGGCGCAGGCGGAGATCGACGAGCTCACCACGAAGCAGACCGCCCTCGAGGACGAGCTCAAGCGCCTGCTGCTGCCGCGCGATCCCAACGACGACAAGAACGTCTTCGTCGAGATCCGCGCGGGCGCCGGCGGCGACGAGGCGGCGCTCTTCGCCGCGGACCTCACCCGCATGTATACGAAATACGCCGAGCGCCAGCGCTGGAAGGTCGAGGTGATGGATGCCAGCCCCACCGGCGTCGGCGGCTTCAAGGACGTGATCCTGTTCATCCACGGCAAGGGCGCCTGGAGCCGGCTCAAGTTCGAGCGCGGCGTCCACAGGGTCCAGCGCGTGCCGGTCACCGAGTCGAGCGGGCGCATCCACACCTCGACGGTGACCGTCGCGGTCCTGCCGGAAGCCGAGGACGTCGACGTGAAGATCGAGGAAAAGGATTTGAGAGTCGACGTGTATCGCTCGTCGGGACCGGGCGGGCAGGGCGTCAACACGACCGACTCCGCCGTGCGGATCACGCACCTGCCGACTGGGCTCGTGGTGACCTGCCAGGACGAGCGCTCGCAGATCAAGAACCGCGCGAAGGCGATGCGGGTCCTCAAGGCGCGGCTGCTCGAGCGCGCCCAGGAAGAGCAGCAGGCCGCGATCGCCGCGGACCGCAAGAGCCAGGTCGGTACCGGCGAGCGCAGCGAGCGGATCCGCACGTACAACTTCCCGCAGACGCGCGTCACCGACCATCGCGTCGGCCTCACGCTCCATCGGCTGCCGACCGTGCTCGAGGGCGACCTCGACGAGCTGGTCGACGCGCTGGTCACGGCGGAAGAGGCCGAGCGGCTGCAACGGGTCGAGAACTGATGGGGATGGCGGCCGTCACGTTCGCGGACCAGCTCGACGCGGCCACGGCCGCGCTCGAAGCCGCGGGCCTCCCGAGCGCCCGGGTCGACGCCGAATGGCTGCTGGCCGGACTGCTCGGCGTCGGGCGCATCGCGGTCCGCCTGGATCCGCGCGGCGCGGTGCCCGCGTCGATCGCGGAGCGCTACGCCCACGCCGTGAGCCGGCGCGCACGGCGCGAGCCGCTGCAGCGCATTCTGGGCTGGGAGGAGTTCCGGAGTGTGCGGGTGCGCCTGACCGATGCCGTGCTCGTGCCCCGGCCCGAGACGGAGACGCTCGTCGAGTGGGCCCTGGCGCTCCTGCCACCTCCCGGCGATCGCCGGCTCCTGGCCGTCGATCTCGGCACTGGATCGGGATGCATCGCCTGCGCGCTCGCGTGCGAGCGGCCCGACCTCGACGTGATCGCCGTCGACGTCTCGCCCGCCGCCGCGACGGTCGCGCGCGACAACGCGCGGACGCTCGGGCTGTCCGCGCAGGTACGCGTGGTTGCCGGCGATTGGCTCGCCGGCATTCGCGAGCTGGGCGCCGACCTGATCGTCAGTAACCCGCCGTATCTGCCGACCGCGCTCGTCCCCGACCTCTCACCCGAGGTGCGCATCCACGAGCCGAGGCTCGCACTGGACGGCGGCGCCGACGGGCTAGCACTGATCAGGACGATCGCGAGCATGGCGCGCGGGTACGTGGGGCGATCGGGCGCGATCGTGCTCGAGACCGCCGGCGGCGACCAGGCCAAGGCCGCCGCGGCGCTGCTGCGCGCGGCGGGCTGGGACCGGGTGGCCGTGCGCGCCGACCTCGCCGGCATCGCGCGGTTCGTCGCCGGGAGGGCCTGATGCGCGCGAAGGAGCGTCTCACGCTCGCGCTGCCGAAGGGACGCCTGCTCGACGGCGCGCTCGAGCTCCTGCGGGAGCTCGGCGTCGACAGCATCGACCAGGACTCGCGTCGCCTCATCTTCACGGACGAGCACAGCGGTCTGCGCATGCTCTTCTTGAAGCCGGTCGACATTCCGGCCTACGTGCTGTACGGCGCCGCCGACGTCGGCATCGTCGGCAAGGACATCCTGCTCGAGCAGGAGCCCGACGTCTACGAGCCGCTCGATCTCGGGTTCGGCTTCTGCCGCCTGGTGGTTGCCGAACCGCGTGAGCTGCAAGAGCGCGACGATCCGACCAAGTGGTCGTGGGTACGCGTGGCGACGAAGTATCCGCGGCTCGCCGAGCAGTACTTCACAGAACGCGGCGTCCAGGTCGAGCTCGTCCGTCTCGACGGCTCGGTCGAGCTCGCGCCGCTGGTCGGGCTGGCCGAGCGCATCGTCGACCTGGTCCAGTCGGGCGAGACCTTGCGCGCCAACGGCCTGGTCGAGGTGGCCGAGATCACCCGATCGACCGCGCGGCTCATCGTGAACCGCGCGTCGATGAAGACCGAGCACGCGGCGGTCAACGAGCTCGTCGACGAGATGAAGAAGGCGCTCAAGTCATGATCCGCACGCTCGACGCGCGGGCCGGGATCGACGCGGTGGTGGCGGCGCTCGGGCGCTCGCCGGAGACCGTCCCGCCCGAGATCCATCGCACGGTCGACGCGATCCTCGCGGCGGTGCGCGCGCGAGGCGACGCAGCGGTCTGCGAGCATACGGCCCGGCTGGACGGATGGAATCCGGCGCGCCCGGGTGATCTGGCGTTGAGCCCCGCGGACTTTGAGAGCGGCGAGCGCGCGGTGGCCCCCGACGTGCGGGCTGCGCTCGAGTACGCCGCCGAACGCATCGAGCGCTATCACGCGGCCGCGATGCCGAAGTCGTGGCGCATGACTGACGAGCACGGCTCGGTGCTCGGTCAGGAGGTGCGCGCGCTCGACCGGGTCGGCGTGTACGTTCCGGGCGGCCGCGCGGCCTATCCGTCGACGGTCCTGATGACGGTCGTGCCGGCCCGCGTCGCGGGCGTGAAGGAGATCGTCCTCGTCACCCCCGCCGGCGCCGGTGGCCGGATCGACAACGTGGTGCTGGCCGCCGCGCGGATCGCCGGCGTTACGGAGGGCTACCGGATCGGCGGGGCTCAGGCGGTGGCCGCCCTCGCCTACGGCACCTCGCTGATCCGCCGAGTCGACAAGATCGTCGGGCCCGGCAACATCTACGTCGCGCTCGCCAAGGCGCGAGTCTTCGGCGAGGTCGGCATCGACATGGTGGCGGGGCCCAGCGAAGTGGTGGTCGTCGCCGACGCGACCGCGGATCCGGACTGGATCGCGAGCGACATGCTCGCGCAGGCCGAGCACGACCCGATGGCGCGCGCGCTGCTCGTCACCGACGCCAACGAGCTGATCCCGCGCGTCGAGCACGCACTCGGGCGACAGCTCGAGTCCCTGCCGCGCCGGGCGATCGCCGAGCAGGCGCTCCAGGCCAACGGCGCCTTGATCCGCGTGGCCAACCTCGACGACGCGATGACGCTCGCCAACCTGCTGGCGCCCGAGCACCTGGAGCTCCTGGTCGCCGCGCCCACCGCGCTGCTGCCGCGGGTGAAACATGCGGGCGCCGTGTTCCTCGGCGGCCACACGCCCGAGGTGGTCGGCGACTACGTGGCCGGGCCCAATCACGTGCTCCCGACCGCCGGCACCGCGCGGTTCGCGTCGCCGCTGTCGACGGAAGATTTCGTGAAGCGCTCGAGCGTGATCGAGTACTCGCGCGGCGGATTGCGTGCTGCCGCGCCGCATCTGAAGACCTTGACGCGCATCGAGGGCCTGGACGGCCACGGCAACGCCGCCGCGCTGCGACTCGACTCCGAGGGAGGAACGAAGCCATGAGTGCCGACACGACGGGCCGACAGGGACGCGTCGAGCGCAAGACGAAGGAGACGGAGATCTCGCTGCACCTGAACATCGACGGCACCGGCGCCTCGAAGGTGCAAACGCCGATCCCGTTCTTCAGCCACATGCTCGAAGCCTGGTCGAAGCACGGGCTGATGGATCTCGCGGTCGAGGCGCAGGGTGACGTCGAGGTCGACCAGCACCACACGGTGGAAGACGTGGGAATCGTCCTGGGCCAGGCGCTCCGGCAGGCACTCGGTGATAAGCGGGGGGTCGTCCGCTACGGAACCGCCTACATCCCGATGGACGAGGCGCTGGTATCGTCGTCGGTCGATCTATCGGGCCGGCCGTTCCTGGTGTTCAGCGTGCCGGTCGCGCGCGCCCGGGTGTCGAACTTCGACCTCGATCTGCTCCAGGAGTTCTTCCGGGCCTTCGCGTTCAACGCCGAGGTCACCTTGCACGTGACGATGCACTACGGCCACAACCTGCACCACGTGACCGAGGCGGTGTTCAAGGCCGTCGGGCGGGCGCTGGCCGAGGCCACCCGCCTCAATCCAAGGATCACCGGGATCTTGCCGTCCACCAAGGGCACGCTGTGATTGCCGCAGTGCGAGCCGTAGCCGGAGGCGAGGCGAGCCTATGATTGCCGTCATCGACTACGGACGAGGAAATCTCGGCTCGGTCGAGAAGGCGTTTCGCCGTGTCGGGATCCCGGCCTCGATCACGCAGGATCCCCGGACCGTCGACGAGGCGGATGGCGTGGTGCTGCCGGGCGACGGCGCGTTCCACGACGCGATGGCGAATCTCGAGCAGCTCGGCTTGCTGCCGGCGCTCCGCCGCGCGCTCGACGGTAGCCGGCCGTTTCTCGGGATCTGCCTCGGCTATCAGCTGCTGTTCTCGACCAGCGAAGAGTTCGGCGAGGGGCGGGGACTCGACGTTGTGCCAGGCGCGGTGCGCCGCCTGCCGGCCGGCCCGAAGATTCCGCACATGGGATGGAACGAGGTCGAGCACCGCGGCGAGCTCAGGCTCTTCGAGGGCATTCCGTCGGGCGCGCACTTTTACTTCGTGCACTCGTATTATCCGGAGCCTCGCGCGGCCGGCGATCTGCGGATCGCCTGGTGCGAGTACGGCATCCGGTTTGCGGCGGCGATGGAGGCCGGGCGGCTCTACGCCACACAGTTCCATCCCGAGAAGAGCCAGCGGTGCGGGCTCCGCATGCTCGAGAACTTCGCCTCGATCGTGAAGAGCGGCCGGTGATCGTCATCCCCGCGATCGATCTGCGCGGCGGGCGCTGCGTGCGTCTGCACCAGGGGCGCAGTGACCGCGAGACCGTCTTCTTCGACGACCCGGTCGCGGTCGCGCTTCGATGGAGAGAGCTCGGCGCCGAGCGGCTGCACGTGGTCGACCTCGACGGCGCATTCGCCGGTGAGCCCCGGCAGACCGCGCTCGTCAGGAAGATCGTCGCGACCATGGCGCCGGTGCCGGTGGAAGTCGGCGGCGGCTTGCGCGACCCGCGCGCCGTAGAGGGCGCACTCGAGACCGGCGCCCGCTGGGTCGTCGTCGGGACCCGCGCGGCGCTCGATCGGGCGTTCCTTGCCGACGTCTGCCGCCGCTACGCCGACCGCGTCATCGTCGCCGTCGACGCCAAGGGCCGGCAGGTGGCGATCAAGGGCTGGACGGAGACCGTGAGCGACACCGTGATGGAGATCGGCACCCGCGCGCGCGACCTCGGCGCCGCGGCGCTGCTCTACACTGACGTCAGCCGCGACGGCACCGAGAGCGGACCGAACGTGGAGGACACCGCCGCGCTCGCGCGCGAGGTCGCGATGCCAGTGCTCGCGTCGGGCGGCGTCGGTCGCGTCGAGGATCTCGCGAGGCTCGCGGCGATCGCGGGGGTCGTCGGCGCGGTCGTCGGTCGCGCGCTCTACACGGGGGCGATCGACCTGCGCCGCGGTATGGAAGTCGCGGCCGGCGCGGGGCCCGCCGGCTCGGCGCGAGGCTGAGCGTGCTCGCCAAACGTATCGTTCCCTGCCTCGACGTCAAGGACGGCCGCGTCGTCAAGGGCGTGCGCTTCGTCGATCTCCGCGACGCGGGCGATCCGGTCGAGGCCGCACTCGCGTACGACGCGCAGGGAGCCGACGAGCTCGTCTTTCTCGACATCACGGCCTCGCACGAGGCGCGCGACATCATGCTCGACGTCGTCCGCCGCACGGCCGAAGGTATCTACATGCCGCTCACCGTCGGCGGCGGCATCCGGAGCGTCGAGGACGTGCGGCGCCTGCTGCGCGCGGGCGCCGACAAGGTCTCGCTGAACACCGCGGCCCTCGAGCGGCCCGAGCTGATCGGCCAAGCCAGCAAGCGGTTCGGCAGCCAGTGCATCGTGGTGGCGATCGACGCGCGGCGCGAAGCCGGCCGCTCCGACGCCCCGCCCCGCTGGGGCGTCTACACGCACGGCGGCCGGCGACCAGCCGCGCGAGACGCGATCGAATGGGCGCGCGAGGCGGTCGAGCACGGGGCCGGCGAGATCCTCTTGACGAGCATGGACCGCGACGGCACCAAGGACGGCTACGATCTCGAGCTCACGCGCGCGGTCTCGCAAGCCGTGACGGTTCCGGTGATCGCCTCCGGCGGCGCCGGCTCGCTCGAGCACCTCTACGAGGGGCTCGTGGAGGGCTGCGCCGATGCCGCGCTCGCCGCGTCGATCTTTCATTTCGGTACGCACACGATCGCGGAGGCGAAGGCCTATCTGCGCGGGCGCGGCGTCGAGGTGCGGAGCGCGCCGTGACGCTCGACGAGCTTCGCTTCGACGCGCAGGGTCTCTTGCCGGCGGTCGTGCAGGAAGCCGATACGGGCGAGCTCCTCATGGTGGCGTGGATGGACCGCGTCGCGGTGGAGGCCACCCTCTCGAGCGGCGTGACGCACTTCTGGTCGCGCTCCCGCGGCAAGCCCTGGAGAAAGGGCGAGAGCTCCGGCCACGTCCAGCACGTCCAGTCCGTCTACGCCGACTGCGACGGCGACACCTTGCTCGTTCAGGTCCATCAGGAAGGTGTCGCGTGCCATACCGGGCAGCGCACGTGCTTCTACACCGCGCTCAAGGGGGGCGTCGGCGACGAGCCGCGCCCGGCGCCGCCGACCATGCTCGAGCGGATCGAGCGCACCATCGAGGAGAGAAAGAGGAACCGGCCGTCCGGCTCGTACGTCACGCGCCTCCTGGCAGCGGGCGAGCCCGAGATGTGCCGGAAGATCGGTGAAGAGGCGACCGAGGTGATCACCGCGGCGCTCGGCGGCCAGGGCGACCGGCGGGTCATCGAGGAAGTCGCCGACCTGTGGTTCCACACCCTCGTGCTGCTCGGCGCGCGTGGGATACCGCTCCGCGAGGTCCTGAAAGAGCTGGCGCGACGCCACGCGGCACGGCCCACGCCGGATCGGTAGCGGCGCGTGGGCCGGGCGCCGTTGGCGCTCGCGCTGGGGGCCGTGATCGTGTTGGCCGGGTGCGCCGGCGCCGGCCGCCGGATCGAGAACGGCGTCTACCACTCGGTCAAGGGCTATCGCCTCACGTTGCCGGGCGCCGACTGGTCCATCGCCGTCGACAGCCAGGCCGATCTCGAGCTCCGGCATCAGGACGGCCTGGCCGCGATGCTCGTGAACGCCGAATGCGACGAGCGCGCGAGATCGCGAAGCGCCGGGTTCCTGCTGGGCCGCCTGTTGATCGGGCTCCGCGACCGCGCGACGATCGAGCGGGGCGAGGTCTCGGTGAACGGCCGGGTCGCCCTGCATCGGGTGCTCGACGGCCGGGTGGCCGCTGACGGCGCGCCGACCCGCATCGAGGCCTACGTGCTGAAGGACGAGGCGTGCGTCTACGACTTCGCCTACGTGGCGCCGCCGGCGTCGTTCGACGCGTGGCGCGCCGACTTTCGGCGTTTCGTGGAGAGCTTCGCGAAGGAGCGCGCGGACTGAGCGATGGACTCCTATCTGAGGCGGACGGTGGTCTGGTACGGCGGGGTCGGCGCGCTGACCCAGCAGGTGTTCCGGAGCCTCGCGCTGCCGCCGAAGTACTTTCGTCTGATCGTGCAGGAGATCGAGGTGATGGGCGTGCGCTCGCTCGGTGTCGCGCTCACGGCCGCGATCTTCACCGGCATGGTGTTCACGATCCAGAGCGCGGTCAACATGGCGCGCTTCGGCGCGGCCAACTACGTCGGCCCGCTCGCGGCCCTGGCCATCTTGAGAGAGCTCGGCCCGGTGCTGACGGCCATCCTGGTCGGCGGCAAGGTCGCCTCGGGCATCACTGCCGAGCTCGGCTCGATGAAGGTGACCGAGCAGATCGACGCGCTCCGCACGCTCGGCGTGAATTACATCAAGCGCCTGGTCGTGCCGCGCGTGCTGGCGGCGCTGATCGTGTTTCCGCTCCTGACGACCCTGTCCGACGCGGTCGGCGTGCTCGGCGGTATGCTGATCATGTTCCTGGAGCGCGGGGCCGACATATACGCGTACTGGAACATCACGACCTATTGGGTCGTGCCGAAGGACTTCCTGACCGGGGTCGGCAAATCCATCTTCTTCGGATTCATCGTGACGATGATCGGCTGCTACAACGGCCTCAGCACGGAGGGCGGGACCGAGGGGCTCGGGCGAGCGACGACGGACACCGTCGTGCACGTGACGATGGCCGTGATCGTCTCCGACTTCTTCATCACCAAGCTCTTCCTGACCCTCTTCTACTGACCATGCCCGAGCTCATCGTCGAGGCCAGCGATCTCAGGAAGAACTTCGACTCGAACGCGGTGCTGCGCGGCGTGTCGTTCGAGCTCGCGAAGGGCGAGACCCTCGTGGTCATGGGCGGCAGCGGCGCCGGCAAGACCGTGCTCCTCCGGCTGGTGGCGGGGCTCATCCGCCCCGACGGCGGGCGGCTCACCGTGTTCGGACGCAGCATCGAGAATCTCACCGAGGAGGCACTGCTGCCGCTGCGGCGCCGGATGGGCTACGTGTTCCAGAGCGCGGCGCTGTTCGATTCGCTGTCCGTTCACGACAACGTCGCGTATCCTCTTCGCGAGCACACGAGCCTCGGGGAGGCGGAGATCGACGAGCGGGTCGTCCGAAACCTGTCGGTCGTGGGGCTCTCGAGCGAGGTGCTGCCGCTCCTGCCGTCCGAGCTGTCGGGCGGCATGCGCAAGCGCGTCGGGATCGCCCGCGCGCTCTCGGTCGAGCCCGAGATGCTGCTGTTCGACGAGCCCACGGCCGGGCTCGACCCGACGAACTCCAAGCTGGTCGCCGACCTGATGCTGGATCTGCGCGGCGGCGTGTGCGACACGGCGATGGTCGTCACTCACGATCTCGAGCTGGCTCGGACGGTCGCCGATCGCGTGGCGGTGCTGATCGCGGGGCAGTTCGCCGCGCTGGGGCCCGCCGACGAAGTGCTCAGCGGCCACAATCCGGCCGTCCAGGCGTTCCTGGCCGGAGGCGCGGCCCCGAGCGGCACCCCACAGCCGGGCGCCGGCCGCGGGAAACAAGGACAAGGCATGAGAGGGAGTCGCTGGTGAGCGAGAAGCGCGAGATCCTACTGAAATTCCGGGTCGGTATCTTCGTCCTGGTGGCGCTCGCGACCTTTCTCGGCCTGGTCTACGCGCTCGGCGCGCGGGCGCGGCTGTTCGAGTCGCGATACACGATCCACGCCGAGTTCACCGAGGTCGGTGGGCTGGTGGAAGGCGCGACGGTCCGTCTGGCCGGCGTGCAGATCGGGCGCGTGTCGGCGGTGACGCTTCCCGCCAGCCCAGGCGGCAAGGTCCGGGTCGACCTCACGATCGCGCGCCGCTTCTCCGATCGGATCCGCAAGAACTCGGTCGCGCGCATCGAGACCCAGGGCCTGCTCGGCGACCGGATCGTCGAGATCACGGTCGGCGACGCGAGCTCGCCGCCCGTGATGCCGGGCGAGGTGCTCGTCTCGCGCGACCCGGCCGACTTCGGGCGCGTGATCGCTGCCGGCGCCGACACCGCCAGAAACGTCGGGGCGCTCGCCGAGGCGCTCCGCGAGACGGCGGAGCAGATCAACAAGTCGAAGATGATCGAGGACGCCGCCCGGACCGTGAACAAGCTCGGCCGCGTCGTCGATCAAGTGGAACACGGTCGCGGATGGGCGCACGCACTCCTCTACGAGGAGCCGGTCGCGCTGCGCCGGGTCAACGAGCTGATCGCCACCACGCAGACCCTGATCGAGCGCGTCGAGAAGGGGCAGGGCGCGGCCGGCGTGCTGGTCTCGCCCGAAGGCACGGCGTCAGCCAAGCGATTCGTGGCCGCGATGGATCGGATCAGCGCGATGGTCGCCGAGCCCGAGCGCGAGCCGGGGCTCCTGCCCGGACTCATGTTCGATCCCAAGTACAAGGCGGTCCTCGACGATCTCCGGGCGGTGTCGCACAACCTCCGCCTGATCTCGGACCGTGTGGCCGGCGGCAAGGGCACCCTCGGCAGCCTGGTAGCCGACTCCGGCGACGACGGCTCGCTCTCGCTCACGATGCAGGACCTCCGGGTCGCCGTCGCGAATCTGAAAACGGTCAGCGAGAAGATCAACGAGGGCGAAGGCACGGTCGGCCTCCTGATCGCCGACCCGACGATCTACGAGCGCCTCGTCACGATCCTCGACGGCGCCCAGCGAAGCTTCCTCCTGAGGTCGATGATCCGGAGCCTCGGGGACAAAGGAACGAAGTCGAAAGATGACGACACGCGACGCTAGCGTCTATCGGTGTCAGGAGTGCGGCTTCTCGAGCCCGAAGCCGGGTACGTGCCCCGATTGCCGACGCACCGGCAACAACTGGGTCCAGCTCGTCGAGGAGCGGCCGGCGTCGTCGCGCGCCTCGCGGCGGGCCGGCGTGGCGTCCGGGCGGCCGCGCCCGCTCAAGGACATCTCGATGGAGCGCGACGACCGCGTGCGCACCGGCATCGGCGAGCTCGACCGGGTGCTGGGCGGTGGCGTGGTGCGAGGCTCTCTCGTGCTGATCGGTGGCGATCCCGGCGTCGGCAAGAGCACGCTCTTGCTGCAGGCGGCCCGTGCGCTCGCGCAATTCGCGCCGCCCGTCCTCTACGTCACGGCTGAGGAGTCGGCGGCCCAGGTGAAGATGCGCGCCGACCGGCTCGGCATCGCCACGGACGGACTCCTGCTGTGGCCGGAAAACGATCTCTCCGCGGTCCAGGGGCATCTCGACGACGTGAAGCCGCGCGCGCTCGTGATCGACTCGATCCAGACCGTGTTCCTGCCGGATCTGGAATCGGCGCCGGGCAGCGTCGCGCAGGTGCGCGAGTGCGGGGCGCGTCTCATGACCCTGGCCAAGGGACTCGGCATTGCGACGTTCCTGGTCGGCCACGTCACGAAGGAAGGTGCCCTCGCCGGCCCGCGCGTGCTCGAGCATCTGGTCGATACCGTCCTCTACTTCGAGGGCGAGCGTCACCACTCCTACCGCGTGCTGCGGGCGGTGAAGAATCGCTTCGGCTCGACGAACGAGATCGGCGTCTTCGAGATGGTCGAGGGCGGGCTGGTCGAGGTCAAGAACCCGTCGGGGTTCTTTCTGGCCGAGCGGCCGCAAGAGGCACCTGGCTCCGTGGTCGTCTCGAGCCTCGAGGGCACGCGGCCGGTGCTGCTCGAGCTCCAGGCGCTGGTCTCGCAGGCGTCGATCGGAACTCCGCGGCGCACGGTGCTCGGCGCCGACTACAATCGCGTGTGCCTCCTGCTGGCCGTGCTGGAAAAGCGCGCCGGCGTCCCGCTCGGCAGCCAGGACGTCTACGTGAACGTCGCCGGGGGCGGCCGCGTCACCGAGCCGGCGGCCGATCTCGGCATCGTCGTCGCGGCGGCGTCGAGCTACATGGACCGCGTCGTGCCGCCGGACGTCCTGGTGGTCGGCGAGGTCGGCCTCACCGGCGAGGTCCGCGCGGTCGCCGGGCTCGAGCTCAGGCTACGCGAGGCCGCCGCGCTCGGCTTCCGCCGGGCGATCGTGCCGCGGAGCAACGTCCTCGAGCCGACGAAGGTGTCGCTCGACATCCGCGGCGTCGCCACCGTCGGCGATGCCCTGAACGCGCTGCTCGGTTGACCGGGGGAGGCCATGGCGGAGAAGCCGAAGTCTCCGAAGCTGGCGGTCGTCATCCCGGCCGGCGGCGTGGGCACGCGATTCGGCGGTCGCCTCCCGAAACAGTTCGTGAAGCTGGGTCGCATCCCGATCCTGGTCGCGACGGTGAGCCACTTCACGCGCCACCCGGCCGTGATCGCGATCGTCGTGGCCGCGCCGGAGATCCACGTCGAGCGCACGCGCCGGGCGCTGGCGCCGATCACACGGCGCGCGCCGGTGACGGTGGTGCAGGGCGGCGGGATGCGCCAGGATTCGGTCTGGCTCGCGCTGCAGGCGGTTCCGCGCGGCGCCGACATCATCGTCGTCCACGACGCGGTCCGACCGCTGATCACGCGGGGGCTGATCGACGCCGTCGTGGCCGCCACGGCCGAGTCGGGCGCCGCGATCTGCGCGCTGCCCATCACCGAGACCATCAAGCGCGTGCGCCAGGACGTGGTCGAGACCACGCTCGATCGCTCGGAGCTGTGGGCGGTGCAGACGCCTCAGGCGTTCCGCGCCGCCTTGCTGCGCGAGGCGCACGAGAAGGCCCGCCGCGACGCGGTGGTCGCCACCGACGACGCGATGCTCGTCGAGCGGCTCGGCCACCAGGTGCGCGTGGTGCGCGGGCTGGTCGAGAACGTGAAGATCACCACCCCGGAGGATCTCCGCCGGGCGCGCCGAGCGTGGGCGCGGTGACCCGCGTCGGCTTCGGATTCGACGTCCACCCCCTGGCGGCCGGCCGGCCGCTCGTCCTGGGCGGAGTTACGGTAGAGTTCGAGCGCGGGCTCGGCGGGCACTCGGACGCCGACGTCCTGTCGCATGCGGTCGGCGAGGCGCTGCTCGGCGCCCTGGCGCTGGGCGATCTGGGTCGACATTTTCCCGACACCGATCCCCGCTATCGAGGCATCTCAAGCCTACGGCTCCTCCGGAGCGTGGTCGAGCTGATCGCCGCGCGCGGGGGCCGGCTCATCAACGTGGACGCGACCGTCCTTGCTCAGGCACCTCGTCTGGCCCCGCTGCTGCCGGAGATGGCCAAGCGGCTGGCGGACGTGCTGGGGGTCGAGGTGGACCGCGTGAGCGTGAAGGCGAAGAGCCCGGAAGGGCTCGGCCTGGTCGGCAGGCAGGAAGGGATGGCGGCGATGGCGGTGGTCAGCGTTGAGGTGACCGAATGATCCGGATCTGGAACACGATGACGCGCACCAAGGAGGAATTCGTCCCCCTCACCCCGGGCGAAGTCCGCATGTACGTGTGCGGCGTGACCGTCTACGACTACTCGCACATCGGGCACGCGCGCAGCGCCATCGTCTTCGACGTGATCTGGCGTTACTTCACCTTCAAGGGCTACCGGGTGACGTTCGTGAAGAACTACACGGACGTCGACGACCGCATCATCAAGCGCGCCAACGACAGCGGGGTGACGGCGCGGGAGTTCGCCGAGCGTTTCATCGCCGCCGAGCGCGAGGACATGGCCTCGCTCGGGGTCCTGGCTCCCGACATCGATCCCAAGGCGACCGAGCACGTGCCCGAGATGATCACGCTGATCGACCGGCTCGTCGCCGGCGGCCATGCCTATCCGGTCGACGGCGACGTCTACTTCGCGATCGGGAGCTTTCCCCCGTACGGACAGCTCTCGGGCAAGAATCTCGACGACCTGCTTGCCGGGGCCCGCGTGGAGGTCGATGAGCGCAAGCGCGATCCGCGCGACTTCGCGTTGTGGAAGGCTGCCAAGCCGGCCGAGCCCTCGTGGGAGAGCCCGTGGGGACCGGGCCGGCCCGGGTGGCACATCGAGTGCTCCGCGATGGCCATGAAGTACCTCGGGGCCACGTTCGATCTGCACGGCGGCGGCGAAGATCTGATCTTCCCGCACCACGAGTGCGAGATCGCCCAGGCCGAAGCGTGCACGGGCCAGACGTTCGCGCGCTACTGGATACACAACGGCATGGTCAACATGGGCAAGGAGAAGATGTCGAAGTCGCTCGGCAACACGCTGAACATCCGGGAGATCGTCAAGCGCCACAGCCCCGACACGCTCCGGCTCTGGATGCTCGGGACGCACTACCGCAACATGATCGAGTGGTCCGAGGAGCGCGTCGAGGAGAGCAAGCGCGCCTTCGAGCGTCTGAGCCGCCTGCTCCACGACGCCGCCGCCGCGCGCGACGGGGGCGCCGCGGTGCCGCTGCCGTCCCAGTTCGCGGAGTTTCGTCCGCGCTTCGAGAAGGCGATGGACGACGACTTCAACACGCCGCAGGCGCTCGGCGCACTCTTCGACTTCGGTCGCGCGCTCGCCGAGGCGCGCGATCGGGGCGCCGGCGGTTCGGGCGCGTTCGTGGCCGGCGTCGAGGAGCTGGTTCGCCTCGGCCGGGTGCTCGGTCTCTTCGGCCGCGAGGCCGCGCCGGACGGGCCGCCGCCCGAGGTGCAGCAGTTGCTCACCGCGCGCGGCGAGGCGCGGGCCCGCCGCGACTTCAAGCGAGGGGACGAGATCCGCGACGAGATCGCGCGGCTCGGCTGGCTCGTCGAGGACACGCCGGCCGGCCCCCGGCTCACGCCGAAGGGCCGGTAGTGACCGAAGGCCGTATCTACGGCCGCAACCCCGTGCTCGAGCTCTTGCGCGCGCACGGTCGCCGGGCGGACGAGATCGCGGTGCTCGCGGGCGCCCGGGGTCCGGTGGCCGAGATCGTGGCGCTCGCGCGCCGCGCGGGCGTGAAGGTGTCGTACCGGACGCGCGAGCAGCTGACGGCGATTGCCGGGACCGATCGGCACCAGGGGGTCGTCGCGCGCGTGGCCTCGGCGGAGTACGCCGACCTCGGGGCGCTTCTCGAGATTCCGGGGGCGCGCCGAGAGCCCGCGTTCTTGCTGGCCCTCGACCAGGTGCAGGATCCGCGGAACTTCGGCGCGGTCCTGAGGACCGCCGAGGTCTTCGGCGCCCACGGCGTGATCGTCACCAAGCACCACCAGGTCGGCCTGACCGACGCCGCGGCGCGCGCCGCCATGGGCGCGATCGAGTATCTGCCAGTCGCCCGCGAGACAAATCTGGTCAATGCGCTCGAAGCGGTGAAGAAGGCCGGCGTTTGGGTCTACGGGGGTGTCGCGGGCTCCGGGGTTCCGGCGTGGGGCGCCGATCTCACTGGGCCGCTCTGTCTGGTGCTCGGCAGCGAGGGCGGGGGGCTCAGGCCGCTGGTCGCCCAGGCCTGTGACGTGCTGCTGACGATCCCGATGCGGGGAAAGGTCGGCTCGTTGAACGTCGCCGCTGCGGGCGCCGTTCTTTGTTATGAGGTCGCACGTCAGCGAGGAGCCAAAGGTAAAGAGCTTGACTTATCGAAAAGTCAAGCCTAATGTGAGCTTTTGTCCGTGCTGGCGTAGCTCAGGGGCAGAGCAACTGCCTTGTAAGCAGTGGGTCGGGGGTTCAAATCCTCCCGCCAGCGCCAGCTTTTTCGAGGAGTTGCCAGGTGCGGCCGGCGGATTCGGGGA
>Ga0075424_100000354_pt1 | contig 34450 bp, 35 predicted proteins | sample SoiMethybrSBSTD3_FD_75301 | JGI IMG/M metagenome (GOLD analysis project Ga0075424, IMG submission 75301) | Bulk soil microbial communities from a Populus tree surrounding site in Tennessee, USA - Soil MetaG P. TD hybrid SBSTD3 | ecosystem: Environmental > Terrestrial > Soil > Tree plantation... | reverse complement strand
GTTACACTGGCGGCGGTGAACTTCCTCACGGTGCCGCTCGCGCGCGTTGACCAGCCTTCGCCGCGCTCGCGTCTGCTCTCGGTCGACATCAGCGGGCACGCCTTCGAATACCTTGCTGGACAAGCGGTGACCATGGGGCCGCACGGCGCGCCCGTACGTCGCCCGTTCTCCATCGCCTGCTCTCCAGAGCGCGCAGCAGAGACGCACGCGTTGGAGATGCTGATTGCTCTGGAAGGCGGTTCCGAGGACATGACGTGGGCGACGAGCGGCGCCCTCGTGGATGTCGAGGGACCCATCGGTACCTTCACGTTTCCCTCGTCACTCTCTCAGTCGCGAATCCTGTTTGTGGCCGGCGGCACCGGCATCGCGCCTGTCCGCGCCATGCTCGATCACGCGCTGCGGCGACACCCGACCGAACGGATTTCCCTGCTCTACAGCACACGGCGAAGCGACGAATTTGCGTTCGTTGAAGAGTTGCGCACGCACGAACGCGCCGGCCGGCTGGAGCTGCATCAGACGGTCACGCGCGATGACAGCACGTCGTGGTACGGCAGGCGCGGACGAATCGGGCGCAGCCATTTCGAGGCGGTGCTGCACGAGCCGGCGGCGACGTTGTGCTTCGTTTGCGGGCCGCCGTCGCTCGTGAGCGATTCCGCGGCGACCCTCAGAGAGCTGGGCGTACCCGACGCGCTGATCCGGACAGAGGGCTGGGGAAAAGTTACGGAATGATCTGCAGCGCGTCCTTCACTTCGGTCACGCCATCAACCTGATGCGCGAGCGCAACAGCCTGATCGTGCTCCGCCTGGCTCTTGACGCGTCCCGAGAGCGTGACGACGCCTTTGTAGGTGTCGACGTCGATGCTCGTGCCGCCCACACCCGGATCGTTGAGCATGGCGGTCTTGACGCGCGTCGTGATCGTGGTGTCGTCGATCGTCTCGCCAATCGTCTTGCCGCATCCCGCGACGAGCGGCATTGATATCAGCGTGGCCAGCAGCGTCGTCTTCCAACAGCCGAGCTTTTGCATGACGGGCCTCCGTCCGTTGGCGTGTCCAAAAGGACCCGCCCTACCATGGTGGGTAGGCCGGTTCTTCGGACCCGGCGAGCCGGAGGCTGCAAGCTACATTCCGGTGATGTGAAACCCTGCGTCAACCATCAACACCTCGCCCGTAATGCCTCGCCCTGCATCACTAAGAAGGAATGCTGCCGCCTCGCCCACTTCACTGGTCTCGATGTTGCGGCGCAGCGGCGCACGGTCCTTATACACATTAAGGATGCCCGAGAACCCAGAGATGCCGGCTGCGGCAAGCGTTTTCACCGGACCTGCGGAGATGGCGTTGACGCGGATGTTACGCGGGCCGACATCGGCGGCGAGGTAACGAACCGATGCCTCGAGCGCTGCTTTCGCCACACCCATCACGTTGTAGTTGGGAAAGACGCGCTGGCTTCCGAGGTAGCTCAACGTGAGGACGCTTCCGCCGCCGCGCTTTTCCATCAATGGGGCAGCGCCGCGGGTGAGCGCGATGAGCGAGTAGGCCGAGATGTCCAGCGCCGTACGAAAGCCGTCGCGCGTCGTCTGAGAAAACGGCGAGGAGAGTTCTTCGCGCGGCGCGAAGGCGGCGCCATGCACGACGAAATCGAGGCCGTCGAACTCCTGCGCGATCTTCTCGAAGACCGATGCGATGTCCTGATCCGAGCTGACGTCGCACGGCAACACGAGCGGCGGCTGCGCGAGTCCCTGCGACAGCTCGTTGACGTGCTCTTCGAAGCGGCCCTGATACGTGAGCGCGAGGCGCGCGCCGCGTGAGGCCGTCGCCTGGGCAATCGCCCACGACAACGACCGCTTGTTCGCCACGCCGACGATGAGACCGAGCTTGCCGGTGAAATCGTTCAACGTCCGCGTTTCCGTCCAGGGCCGCGCTGCTGGCCGTGAGGTCGGCCACCGCCGCGCTGACCACCGGACGGTCCGGGTCGATTGCCGTTCTGCCGTTGACCGCCGCCATGCGGGGAGTTCTGGCGCGGTCCACCGAAGCGCGAGGGGCCGCTGAATGACCCCTGCGGGCCGCGCGCGGCGCGGCGTCCGCGGCCAGGCCGCTGACCACCGCCGCCTGTCCGATTGCCATCAAATTCGCGACCGCGGCCGCCCGGCTGACGGATGGTGAAGTCGGGAATCTTCCGGTCGGGTGACTGACCTTCAGGACGCGGCAGCGTTGCGCGGATCAGTCGCCGGTGCACCGGTCCATCGTCTTCACGTTGCTCGCCTTCACTCTGCTCGCCTTCACGCTGCTCGTCGCCTGCATCGCCCGTATCCTCGTTCGCTGCGGCGGTCACCTGCGGCTGCTCCTCAGACGCGGTGGCCTCGACAGGCATCTCTTCGGCAAACGGCGTGTCGTCAACGGTCTCCTGCTGCTCGGGTTCGGACATGTCTGTCGGCGTCGGGGGGGCCAGCGTGTCCTTCTTGCGGCGGGGCGGGGGAACGCGCGCCTGCTTGTATTCGTGGTCCGCGTCACACGTGGTGCAGCGCGTCTGCTTCACCTGATCGTCAATCATCGCCACGATGGCGTGGTTGGTGATGCGGCGCTCACGCGGACAATAGTCGTCCAGAATGTCACCCAGCCGAAGCCGGCGTTGCTGCATGAACTCCCCCGGAGCCGTTCCTTTTCAGGCGGGATCGTTTAAAAGGCGGCGGTAAACCAGAGTTTACAAGGAATGTGGCGATTTGGCGAGCCACTCCCTGCACTCTTTCAATGCCGCCTGCACGGCATCGGGGTTGGTGGACTGGGGTGTCCGCTTCGCGTGCACGGATTCGAGGGCTGTTGCCGCCTGGGGGGCATCGTCGCCGAAGAAGTCGCTCGCCTCTTTCCATTCCTTCAGCGTGAGGCTGCTGAAATCGCGCCCTTCAGCCAGCAGACGCCGGACCATGGCGCCGACAATTTCGTGCGCCTGACGGAATGGCATCCCTCGAATGGCTAGATAGTCGGCCACGTCGGTCGCCAGCAACAGCCCGGACGCCGCACGCGAGGCGTTCGGCGCGTTCAGGGTCAGGCGCGAGATCACGGCGCGTACCGCGCTCAGCGAGATTGCGAGCGTGTGCTCGGCGTCGAAGACGGCTTCCTTGTCTTCCTGAAGATCCTTGTTGTAGCCGCTCGGCAGCCCTTTCATCGTCACAAGCCAGCCGGCGAGCCGGCCGATGGCGCGTCCGCTCTTGCCGCGCGCGAGCTCCAGCGCGTCGGGATTCTTCTTCTGCGGCATCATGCTGCTGCCCGTCGCCGTCGCGTCCGACAGCTCGAAGTATCCGTGCTCCTCTCCGGTAAAGATGATCAAGTCCTCCGCGATGCGACTCAGGTGCACCATTGCCAGCGAGGTGGCGAACAGGAATGACGCGACGAAATCGCGATCCGACGAGGCGTCGATGCTGTTGCGGACGATGCGCGAAAACCCGAGCCGTTTGGCCAGAGCGGCAGTGTCGATCGGATAGCTGGTTCCCGCGATTGCGCCGGAGCCAAGCGGCAACGCATCAGCTTCATCGCTCGCGGCGCCGAGCCTGTCGGCATCGCGTCGCAGCGCTGACGCATGCGCCAGAAAAAAGTGAGCGACCAGCACCGGCTGCGCGCGGCGCATATGCGTGTAGGACGGCATCAGCGCATCGCCTGCACGCTCGGCCTGATCGGCGCACGCCGCAATGACGTGCTTCAATGCCTCCTGCAGGAGCGGAATGCGGCGCCGCAGATAGAGCCGAAGGTCGACCGAAACCTGTTCGTTGCGCGATCGCCCGGTGTGCAGCCGCTTGCCCGCTTCTCCAATCTTTTCGACCAGCGTGCGTTCGACAAAGCTGTGCACGTCTTCATCCGGGCCTGCCACAGAGGACGCGTTGCGGCGACCCTCTTCGAGAATCTCCTCCAGTCCTTTCCTGATGGCCGCCGCATCCTGCTTCGAGAGGACGCCGGCGGCGCCGAGCGCTTCGGCCCACGCAAGGCTGCCGGTCACGTCATCTTCGAACAGCGCGCGGTCGACGCCGAACGAGACCTGGAAGTCGAACGCCGCCGGATCGGGCGCCGTATCGAAACGGCCGGACCAGAGTGTCATGAACGGTGAGCGGAGAGGACGCGGTGCTGTCCCTTGAACAGCTCGAGGCACACGGTGGCTTCCGACGCACCCGATGCATCGCCGAGCGCTTCCTGCGCCGCCTGAAGGATTGCGGCCGGCGGCGCGTCGGCAATCGTCGCGACACTCTCGATGAGCTCGGTCAGCGACATCGGCACGCCGTTGACGGACACGGGCAATCCGCGCTCGAACGCGATCTCGAGGCGCGCCGGCTCGTTCAGCTCGGGTTTACCGGGTGTTCGCTCCCACAACGTCGCCTCGATGTCGTCATCTTCTGCGGCAGGAACGATCGTGGTCGCGCCCTCGATGCGCGCCACCTCGTCGAGCTTTCTCGCGATGAGCGGACGCACGGTTGGCGTCTGCTCCTGCCGCAGCCCCACGATGCAGTGCCGCGCGAATTCTTCGCGCGCATCGAGGACGTGCGCACGTACAGCGCCCGCGGCGAGCGCCGCCTGACGAACACCCTCGAGCTCGCGTGCCTGGCCGATGTCGAGCGTGACGGTCACGACTTCCGCGTCGAATTCCGAGGCGAGGCGTGGAATAGCCGCAAGACTCTCGGGACTGCCGGAGCAGGCGATGACGATCCGCCGTTTCACGGGTGTCTCTGTCACGCCGGTTGCCCTTCTCCTGTGAACCGCTCGAACCGTTTGACGAGCGCCTTCGCACGTTTCGCGTCCGGCGCAATCACCAGCACTGTGTCCTCACCGGCGACGGTGCCGACCACTTCCGGCAGATGGGCATCATCGATCGTCACGCAGAGCGCCTGGGCGCGGCCGAGACCGGTGCGCAGGAGGACGAGCTGCTGCACGCGATCGACGCGCAGCAGGTACTCCGCCACCGCGCGCTGCAGCATCGTTTCCGCGACCTTGCCATTCGGCGCCGCGGGTCGGCCCGGCGGCTGATACGCGCCGTCGGCGCCGCCTTTGACGAGGCCGAGCTCGCGAATGTCGCGCGAGAGCGTCGCCTGCGTCACGTCGAAGCCGGCGGCGCGCAGGCTGCGGCGGAGCTGCTCCTGGCTGCGCACCGGGGCCCGCTGAATGACGTCGAGAATGACCGCCTGCCGGCGATGCTTCATAGATGCAAAAACCCCGGGATTTCCGTTTCAAGGATACACCAAAGTCTTGACTGATTATGCATCCGAATGTATAAATATTCTTTCCTGGATCATAGAGGGAGAATGGCCATAGCAGTCCCAGTCAACACGACGAGCAGCGCGACGGATCGCTCCAGCGGCGCCCGTGCGCCGCGCACACGCGTCGCGGTTGCCGGCGCCACTGGCTATGCGGGGCAGGAGCTGGTGCGCCTGCTCGCCAGACATCCGGGCGTGACGTTGACCACCGCGATGTCGTCGGGCGCCGCGAGCACGCCGCGTCCGATGCCCGCGCTGGCGCGGATCTGGGACAGCGAGATGACGCCACTCGATGTCGAGCGGCTCGCCGCCTCGGCGGACATCGTGTTCCTGGCCCTCCCCGAGACCGCATCGGCGGAGCTCGCCCCGAAGCTGCTCGAGCGTGGCCTTCGCGTCATCGATCTGTCGGGGGCGTTTCGCATTCGCGACACGGCCGATCGCCAGCGCTGGTATCCGGCGACGCCGTCGCTGCCGGCCGGCACCGTTTACGGCTTGCCCGAGCGCGACGCGGCGGCCATCAAAGATGCCCGACTGGTCTCGTGCCCTGGTTGTTACCCGACGGCCGCGTTGCTGGCGCTTCAGCCGCTCGCGGACGCGGGGCTCATCCAGGGAAGCGTCATCGTCGATGCCAAATCGGGCATCTCCGGCGCCGGCAAGGCGCCGAGTGACCGGACGCATTTCTCCGAGAACCACGGCAGCGTCGCGGCGTACGGCGTGTTTTCACATCGCCATAATGCCGAGATCGAACAGGAGTTGAAGCGCGAGGTGACGTTCGTCCCGCACCTCGTACCTCTCGACCGCGGCATCCTGGAGACGATCTACGCGTCGCTCGAGAAAGGAGCGACCGAGGCGCAGGTGGCGAAGGCGCTCGAGGACGCCTATCGCGACGCCCCGTTTGTGCGGCTGACCGGCGCGGCGCTTCCGGAGATCAAACACGTCGCGCACACAAACTTTTGCGACATCGGCTGGAAGGTGGATGAAGCGCGCGGCCGGCTGGCGCTCATCGCCGTTCTCGACAACCTCGTGAAAGGGGCTGCGGGCCAGGCGGTGCAGAACCTCAACATCCTCCTTGGCCTCGATGAGCGGACGGGCCTCCTCTGATGGCCGCGGCAGGACGGGGGAAAGCCCGGTTCGTCGTCAAGCTCGGGGGCGAACTCCTCGAGCAGCCAGAAGACCTCGCGCGAATCGCAACAGGGATCGCGGCGCTCGCGGAGCGCACCTTGCTGGTCGTCGTGCATGGAGGTGGCCGCGAGATCGATTCAGCGCTCGTGACCGCGGGCATTCCGAAGCAGCAGGTTGACGGGCTGCGCGTCACCGACGCGCGGACGCTCGATGTCGTCGTCGCCGTCCTTGCCGGGGGCATCAACACGCGGCTCGTCGCCGCGCTGCGTAAAGCAGGGGCACGGCCCGTCGGACTGACGGGCGCCGACGCCTCGGTCGCAACGATGAAACGGTCGCAGCCGATTGCGAGCGTGGCCGGTCTGAAAGTGGATCTTGGGCTGGTTGGTTCGCCGATCAACAACGGATCGCCGCAGCTCCTCACAGATCTGCTGGCGCGCGGCTACGTTCCGGTCGTTGCATGCATCGGCGCGACACGCGATGGCCAGCTTCTGAACGTCAACGCGGACACGCTTGCGGCGCACCTGGCGTCTTCGCTCGGCGCGAAGCGGCTCGTCATCGCGGGCGGAACATCCGGCGTGCTCGACGAAGCGGGACAGACGATCGAACGCCTGGACTCGCGGCGCGCGGCGCAGATGATCAGGGCCGGCACGGCGAACAAGGGGATGGTCGCCAAGCTCGAGGCGTGCCGATCGGCGCTTCGCAAAGGCGTCGGTGATGTGATTATCGCCAACGGCCGCGAGGTGCAGCTCGAGGCGCTGGCCGCGACAAAGGGGCCGCTCGCCGGATGCACGCAGGTGGTGCCATGAAGAAACTGACCCTCGACGAAATCAAGGCGCTCGAAGCGCAGCACGTCGTCACGACCTACAAGCGCCAGCCGGTCGCATTCGTCCGCGGCAGCGGCTCGCGCCTGTACGATGTCGACGGCCGGGAGTACCTCGACTTCATTTCGGGCATCGGCGTCACGTCCCTCGGCCACGCGCATCCGGGGCTCGCCGCGGCGATCGCGGATCAGGCATCGACGCTGCTCCACACATCGAATCTCTACTATCACCCGCTGCAGGGTCAGGTAGCGGCGCGGCTGACGAAGATCTCCGGGATGGCGCGAGCGTTCTTCGCCAACAGCGGGACGGAAGCGGTGGAAGGCTGCCTGAAGTTCGCGCGGCGCTATTGGTACACGCGTGGGAGCAAAGACCGAACCGCGTTCGTGGCGCTCGAGAATGCATTTGGCGGCCGGACGATGGGATCGCTGTCGGTGACCTGGGACGAGCATTACCGCACACCGTTTCAACCGCTGATTGGATCGGTCACCTTCGTGAAGCCCGGCGACATCGCGGCCCTCGAGGCGGCGGTTACCGAGAGGACCGCGGCAATCATCGCCGAGCCGATCCAGGGCGAGGGAGGTATCCGTCCGCTCTCGAAGGAATTCGCGCACGCGATCCGCGATATCTGCAACCGCACCGGCACGCTCTACATCGCCGATGAAGTACAGACGGGTCTCGGCCGGACCGGTCATCCGTTTTACTTCCCCGTCCTGGGCCTCGAGCCGGATCTCGTCAGCGTCGGCAAAGCGCTCGGCAGCGGCGTTCCCGTTGGCGCCATCCTGATGTCGGAGCGTGTCGCTCAGGCAATCTCGCCCGGCGATCATGGGACGACGTACGGCGGCAATCTGCTCGCGTGCCGCGCTGCACTCTTCTTCCTCGAGCAGCTGATGGACACGGGCCTGCTCGATCACGTGAACTCCGTCGGCCGGCTCTTTGAAACGCGGCTGCGCACGCTTGCGCTGAAGCACGCGGTCATCGTCGAAACGCGCGGCGTCGGCCTGATGCAGGGACTGCAGCTGGCCATCGACGCGGCGCCGATCGTCGACACCGCGCGCGAGCGCGGACTCCTCGTCAACCGCACGAACGAGAAAGTCGTCCGCCTGCTGCCGCCGCTCATCATCCAGGCGGCTGACATCGAGCGAGCCGCGGACATCCTCGATGAAGTCTTTGCGTCCGTCGAGACGGAGGTGCACGCGTGATCACACTGCCGCTGGAGGTCCGGCGTTCCGACGGTTCGGAATTCGCGGTTCGTCAACGCCGCGTGACGGATGCGCCGATTACGATCCGCACCGCAACGGCGCACGAAGCCGACGCGATTCACGAGCTGATCGACGAGCATCTCGCCGAGGGACATCTGCTGCCGCGTGAGCTGGGCGAAATCGCCGTACACGCTCACCGTTTCATTGTCGCCGTGCAGGACGAGGAAGTGCTGGCGTGCGCGGAGCTGGCGCCGCTCAGCCGATCGGTCGCCGAAGTCCGATCCTTCGTCGTCAGCCGCGAAGCGCGCGGCCGCGCCGTCGGCCGGCGTCTGGTCGAGGAGCTCGTACGCCGCGCCACCACCGCCGGGTTCGACAAGCTCTGCGCATTCACGCACTCACCCGGGTACTTCGTCCACCTCGGGTTTTCGATCGTGCCGCACGCCTGGCTGCCCGAGAAGATCGTGACCGACTGCCACGCGTGCAGCCAGTTCCGGCGATGCGGCCAGTACGCGGTCGTGCGCGCGCTCGACCGGCCACGTCACGGCTGCGTGCCGCTCGCGGCGCTGCATGGCTGACGTCATGGCGGCGACACGGCGGGTGTCCATCACGCCAATCGAGGGCGGGATTACGGCGCCGACTGGTTTCAGATCGGCGGCAGTGCACTGTGGCATCAAGCCCAGGCCGGAGGCACTCGATCTGACGGTCGTCGCCGTGGACACCTTCGCGTCCATGGCGGGCATCTTCACGACCAACCTGGCACAGGCCGCGCCCGTCCTCGTATCGAAGGGGCACCTCGAAGCGACTCACGGCATCGGTTGCGCGATCGTCGTCAACAGCGGCTGCGCGAACGCGTGCACCGGCGACGAGGGCCTCGCAAACGCCAGACGGATGGCCGAGGAAGTCGCGCGGGCGCTCGGCTGCCCCGCCGAACAGGTGCTCGTGGCATCGACAGGCGTCATCGGTGTCGCCCTGCCAATGGACCGCGTCGTTGCCGGCATTCAGCAGGCGTGTTCAACGCTCGCTCACGGGAAGGGCAGCGACGCGGCCCGGGCAATCATGACGACGGATCCGTTTCCCAAGGAGCACGCAGTTCGGGTGACGACACCGCGAGGTTCATTTGCGGTCGGCGCGATGGCGAAGGGGTCGGGGATGATCGAGCCGAACATGGCAACGATGCTCGGCTTCATTGCGACCGATGCGCAGGTCACTCCCTCGTTGCTGCACCGCGCGCTCGTCGAATCGGCACGCGATACCTTCAATGCCATCACGGTCGACGGCGAGTGCTCGACCAACGACACGTTGTTCGCGATGGCGTCGGGCACCAGCGGTGTCACCGTCGACGAGGAGCTCTATCCGGCGCTGCTCGACGGGCTGCTGTCGGTGTCCGAACCGCTGGCGCTCGGCATCGTCCGCGGCGGCGAGGGGGCGACGAAGGTGATTGCGGTCAGCGTCTACGATGCCCGCACCATCGATGACGCGCGGAAGGTCGCGCGGACGATTGCGAACTCGCCGCTCGTCAAGACCGCCGTCCACGGCGCAGACCCGAACTGGGGACGCATCGTTGCGGCGGCGGGCCGCGCAGGCGTCCGGTTCGACATGCAGCGCATTACCGTTCGGATTGGGGGCATCCTGCTGTTCGAGAACGGGCTGCCACACGACGAATCGGCGGCCAGAGCAGCCGAGATTCTCACACGCGACACGGTGGACATCGAAGTCAGCCTCGGCGGCGGCGACGCAGCCGCCACGATCTGGGGCTGCGATCTCAGTGCGGAGTACGTGCGCATCAATGGCGAATACCGGACCTAGGAATCTGGACGTGACAATGGCGAAGGACTTCCTGTCGGTCCTGGATCTGTCGTCTGTCGATCTCGTGCGCCTCCTCGAACTGGCGCGTCAGATCAAGAGCGACCGGAGACTTGGACGACAGGCGCCTACCGCACGTGCACTTGCTGGATGCCACGTCGCGATGCTGTTCGAGAAGCCCTCGCTCCGCACCCGTTCGACGTTCGAGATCGCCGTCAAGGAGCTGGGCGCCGAGACGCTGCACGTCCCATCCGAGTTCGCTGACGGAACCCGCGAGCCGCTCGACGATGTGGCGAGAAACCTCGAGCGATGGGTCCACGCGCTCGTCGTCAGGACGTATGCGCAGGAGAAGGCCGCGTCGATGGCCGCCGCCGCGCCGAAGCTGCACGTCATCAACGCGCTCAGCGACGAGCAGCATCCGTGTCAGGCGCTCGCCGACATGATGACGCTCCAGGAGCACTGGGGATCGCTGCGCGCGCGCCGCATCGCATTTGTGGGCGACGGCAACAACGTGGCAACGTCGCTCGCGCATGCAGCGGCGCTGCTTGGCGTTCCGTTCCACATCGCATCGCCGCGCGGCTACGAGCTTCCCGCGCAGGTGGTGAAGGCAGCCTGCGAGGCCGCGCGCGGCGGAGCGGAGATTCGGCTCTTTACCGATCCGCGCGAAGCCGTTCGCGATGTCGACGCGATCTACACGGATGTGTGGACGTCGATGGGACAGGAGCGCGAGGTCGATCGGCGCCGGCAGATCTTCGCGCCGTACCAGGTGAACCGAACGCTGATGGCAGCAGCGGCGCCGGACGCGCTGTTCATGCACTGCCTTCCGGCGCATCGCGGAGAGGAGGTCACCTCCGAGGTGCTCGACTCGCCAGCGTCAGTGGTCTTCGATCAGGCCGAGAATCGCCTCCACACCCAGAAAGCCCTCTTGCTGATGCTGCTGTCGTAGAGGCGGACCCTAAGGTCCGCTCCTACTGCTCTCGTAGAGGCGGACCTTCAGGTCCGCTCCTACGAATAGAATGAGCGCCAGCATGGCCGACAAGCGCTGGCTGGCTCAGTACGACGCCGATGTTCCGGCATCGCTTCATCCGTATCCGGACAAAACTCTTCTCGATTACCTTGCGTCGCTTGCCCGCGAGCACCCGGCCAGAGCCGCGCTGCTCTTCAAGGGCGCTGAAGTTTCCTACGGCCAACTGCAGCACGACAGCGACGCCTTCGCCGCGGCGCTGGCGGCTCTGGGCGTTCAGCACGGCGACCGCGTGGCGCTGATTCTCCCGAACTGCCCGCAATTTTTCGTCGCGGAATTCGGCGCCTGGAAATCGGGAGCCGTTGTCTGCCCGATCAACCCGACGTATACGGAACGCGAGCTCGAGAACGCGCTGCAGGCCAATGGCGCTGAAACAGTCATCACGCTGACGCCCTTCTACGGACGGGTGAAAGACGTCCAGCCGAGGACGAACGTCCGCAACGTGATTGCGACGTCGATCAAGGAATATCTCCCGCCGCTGCTGCGGATACTGTTCACGCTGTTCAAGGAGAAACAGACGGGGCACCGGATCTCGATCGCACATGAGGACCGATGGTTCCAGGACGTGCTTCGGCAGCATCGCGGCGCGCCGGCGCCTGCCCGGATCGTCAAGGGCGATGACCGCGCGGTCATCCTTTCGAGCGGCGGTACGACAGGCACGCCGAAAGGTGTCGTCGGGCTGCATCGCCATTACGTCGCCGCCGGTCTGCAGCTGTACCAATGGACGAAATCCGCGAAGCGACCATGGGTGGACGCGATCATGCTGCCGCTGCCCTTGTTCCATGTCTATGCGAACGTCGGCGTGCAGCCGCTCGCGTTCATCGGCCCGAACCCGCTGTCACTCGTTCCGAATCCTCGCGATATCAACGATCTGCTGAAGACGATCCGACAGGTCAGGCCAGCGTTCTTCAACGGTGTGCCTACGCTGTACACCGCCATCCTCAATCATCCTGACGTCCGCGCCGGCAAGGTGGACCTGAGCTCGATCAAACTGTGTTTCTCCGGCGCTGCGGCGCTGATGGCGGAAACCAAGCGCCAGTTCGAAGCGCTTACCGGCGCTCGTCTCGTCGAAGGCTATTCGCTGACCGAAGGGATGATGGCGTGCTGTGTCAACCCGGTGCAGGGGAATAACAAGCCTGGCTCCATCGGTGTGCCCCTTCCAGACGTCGAAGTCCAAATCGTCGACGCGGACGACCCGGAACATCTCCTGGGCCCCGACGAAGTCGGCGAAATGCTGTTGCGCGCGCCGCAGCACATGGTCGAGTACTGGGACAACCCCGCCGAGACCGCCGAGACCCTTCGCACGCACGGGCCTGGAGGCCCATGGGTGCACACCGGCGACCTCGCGCGCATGGATGCCGACGGTTTCATCTTCATCGTCGATCGGAAGAAGGACCTGCTGAAAACGAGCGGCTTTCAGGTGTGGCCGCGCGAGATCGAGGAAGTGCTCGCGACCCATTCTGCGGTGATGGAGGTGGGTGTCGCTGGAATGCCCGATGCGACCAAAGGCGAAGTCGCCCACGCCTGGGTGGTGCTGCGGCCCGGTCAGACCGCGACCGCCGAAGAGCTCCGCATGTATTGCCGCGAGCGCCTGGCGCCCTACAAGGTGCCGGCGCATATCGAGTTCCGATCGGAATTGCCGAAAACGATGGTCGGGAAAGTGTTGCGACGCGCGCTGGTCGCGGAATCACGTCGATAGGCGACGGACGTCGATGTTCGCGGCCTCGAGCGCAGCGCGAATGTGTGCCGCGAGCTCTGCTGCGCCTGGCGTATCCCCGTGCACGCAGATCGTGTCGATGTCGGGACGCGCTGCAAGTGCCGCGACGCGCGACAAGACTTCCGCAGGATCGTGAATGACAGCGCCTGGCTCGGTCCGTGGGACGAGCGTTCCATCGGGACGATAGGCGCGATCGGCGAACGCCTCACGCGCTGCGCGCAGGCCCGCCGCCTCGGCCGCAATCACCAGCTCCGATCCTGGAAGACCAAGCAGAATCAGCGTCGAATCAACCGCCGTGGTTCCGCGCGCGATCGCATCGGCAACGCGCCGGTCACGAACTGCGATGTTGTAGAGCGCGCCATGCGGTTTCACGTGCTGCAGGCGGATGCCCGCATCCATGGCGATTCCGGCCAGCGCGTCGATCTGGCGCGCGACAAGGTCGGTGATCGTGTCCGGTGAGAGCCGCAGTTCGCGACGACCGAAATGCTCGCGATCGTCGAACCCCGGATGCGCGCCGACAGCAACACCAAATTGCCGTGCAAGCAGAACCGTGTTGCGCATGACCGCGCGATTACCGGCATGTAATCCGCACGCCACGTTGGCCGACGAGATGCTGCGCATCAGCGCGGCATCCTGTCCACACTCCTCGCCGACGTCGGCGTTGAGGTCGATGCGCATCTGCCTTATCTGGAAACACCCTTGTAATTCTTCCCTCATTCCCGAAAGCGAAACGGGGCCCTGGCGGCGGTTTTCCAAAGGAATTCGCGCGGCACATCCGTTGCGCTAGGAGGGCGCCGTCGGCCTGTGGTTTACGGCAGGGCGCCGTAAATGCTGGGGGGAGCCAGGTCGACTACCAGGAAGGGGCGCCTTCGGGCGCCCTGTCCGGTTTACCCGCCGTAGCGCTTTGGCGCGAAGGCGGGTTTCGTTTTTACACGCTTCCCCAGACGTTCGCCTTAGACGCCTGCCCCTTCGGGATATTCCAACGCCAGCTTGAGCTCCCGCGCCAGCGTCTCGACAGTTGTGCCGCTGCGCTTCCACGCGCCGTCGGTTTCGAACCGAAGATCCCCGATGCGTCGTCCCCACGGGGCGATAACTCGTCCGATGGCGCGGTAGTCGCCCCTATCGGCGTGATCCTGGTCAAGGCGCCGGACGACGTCGGGCGAAACGCGGATGAACGCGCGCAGAGCCGTCGCCGACTTGATGCTGTACTTGCGGCCTCCCCACGCAGCGCCGAAAACCATCGAGATCTGCCTGAAGTAGTTGACAAAGAAGCGCTTGCCTTCCTCGCGGAAGTCGGCGGACTTGCGCGGGCCTCCGAACGCATCGCTGGCAAACAGCTTCTTGAGCTCTTGAGCGATCGGGGCCTGCGCGACGCGGCCACGGCCGACGCCGAGCAGCTTGATTTCCCCATGCAGCGGCGAGTCTTCCTTGTCGTTGAGCGCGCGCACCACGTCGTGCGCCGCCGCGAGCGAATCATCCCGATAGAGCTGGCGGCCGGACAGGCTCACCAAATGCGAGGCATTCAGCCGCGTGTGCTTGGCGTTGATCGTCACAAACATCTGGACGATGTGATCTTCGGGCACACGGTCGAAGATGATTGCCGGCACTGTGAAGTCGTGGTCGCGGATGTTGTCTATGTCCGCGTGCAAGGCAAGCAGACGATGCTGCCCGTCAATCGCGCGAAGAATCCCTTCGCGTTCTGGAACCTTAAGGCGACCGACCGAAGAGCCTCCGTCAACCGGCTCGAACGTCAGCTTTTCGTCGCACGAGATGATCACGGCGCCAGGAATCGAGGGAAGGTCCTGTGCCTGACGGCATTGCTCGTAATACGCAACCAGTTCGTCAATCTTTCGCCGAATAATCTGGCGTTGATAGGCCTTCTCGCTCGAGGCGATGCGACGTTCGAGCAAGTCCCAGTTCACTTTGGAAGGCGCCTTCTTCTTGCCGCCTCTGACGGGCTGCGCCCCCGAGTCGCCGTAGCTCAGCACCTCGAATCGTACGAGCTTGTCGATATCCTCGGCGGTGAGCGCCGCCTGGTAAAACTGCACGCCAAACTGCTGCATCCGAATCGCAGCGACGTTGATCATTCAGGTGTCCCCTCCGGACCGCATGCATGCGGCCTAGGAAAGCTGCGAATTGTAGTCACCTGCCCGCGAGAATCTCAATGATTTTTTGCACTTCTTTTCGCAGTTTCATCGCCCGTGAAGACCCGAATCTCCTTTTGAGGCAGTTACTTAACAAGTATAATTTCCGCTTCTCATGCAGAGATTCGTCGCATCGTGCGCTTTCGCCATAGCTGTGCTCTTCGCCCCCTCCGCCTTCGGTCAGAACATCGCCACAGGTACGGCAGCCATTCCGGCGGCCGGTCGTCCTGACGCCGCTCCGGCGTCCGGAGCTCCGCCGCGACCCGCCGCTGTCATCAATTACGACACAATCCACCTCGAGAAGCGGCTTACCGCGGTGCGCGCGACAAGCGCGATCACGCTCGACGGTGCGCTCGACGAGCCTGCGTGGAGTGCCGTGCCGGTCGCCAACGGATTCATCCAGAACGACCCGCGCGAAGGGACCGCCGCCACCTACGACACTGACGTCCGCGTCCTCTACACAGACGACGCGCTGTACTTCGGCGTGTTCGCGCACGACATGGAGCCGTCGAAGATCATCGTCAGCGACCTGAAGAAGGACTACAACGTCGGAAGCAGCGACGGCTTCCGCATCGTCCTCGATACGTTTCACGACGGGCGCAACGGCTATCAGTTCGCCACCAATCCCGCGGGCGCGAAATGGGATTCGCAGATGGCGAACGAAGGGCGCGACAACAATTCGAACTGGGACGGCATCTGGGATGTGAAAACCCGCGTAACCGAGACAGGATGGTTCGCGGAAATCTGGATTCCGTTCCGCACGTTGAAGTTCGGCGACGGCGATCCGCAGGTCTGGGGCATCAACTTCGAGCGGAAGCTGCGGCGCTTGAACGAAGACAGCTACTGGTCGCCGATCCCGCGCATTTATGACGCGCAGCGGGTGTCGCTGGCGGGCACACTCGAGGGGATGCGCGGCCTGCACGCGGGCAAGAACATTCGCGTGAAGCCGTACGCGCTGACGAGCGGCAGCCGCGTGACCACGCGGCCGATGGCCGGCGATTTCCAGGGCGGCCTGGACGTGAAGTACGGCGTGACGTCCGGGCTCGTGTGGGACTTTACGGTGAACACGGACTTCTCGCAGGTGGAAGCCGATGAGCAGCAAGTCAATCTAACGCGCTTCAACCTGTTCTTCCCTGAAAAGCGCGATTTCTTTCTCGAGAACCAAGGCATCTTCGCCTTCGGCACCGAGAACGGCAACGGTGGCGGAGGCGGCAACTTCGGGGCGGGCCGCACCAATCAGGTGCAGGACATGCGGCTGTTCTTCACGCGCCGTATCGGTCTGTCGGACAACGGCCAGGCGCTGCCGATCCTGGGCGGCACGCGGCTGAGCGGCCGGCAGGGTGCGTACTCGCTTGGGGTGCTGAACATCGAGCAGCGCGAGGATCAGGGCGTACCGGCGACCAACTTTACCGCGCTCCGGCTGCGCCGCGACGTGCTGGCGAACTCGGATATTGGCGCCGTCCTGCTTGACAAGGAAGTCGCTGGACCACGGTTCAACCGGATGGCGGGCGTAGACACGAACTTCCGGTTCGGTGGTCTGACAATGAACGGATTTGCGGCGAAGACATTTTCGCCGGTCATGCTCGAGAGCCGGGCAAACAAGGGCAACGAGGTTTCGACACGCGCCAATATCGAATATCGCAACCGCCAATGGCGTCTGAGCGGCAAATACACGACGATCGGCAATCGCTTCAACGACGAGCTGGGATTCATTCCGCGCGTCGGCGTGAACGAATGGAACGCGCAGATCAACCGGACGCTTCGGCCCAACTGGCTGCCGCGTGCGATCAGGGAATTCGGTCCCCACTGGGTTTTCGTACAGTCGGATCGCGCCGGTGGAGGTGGGCTCGATCTGCGGCAGCAGGACTTCCATTTCTCGATCAACTTCGCGAACGGGTCGTTTGTCGAGCCGGGCGCAAACACGAACGTCGAAGTCATTCGCACACCGTTCACGCTGAACGGCTCCCGGAAGGTGATAATCCCGCCCGGTCGGTACGAGTACACGGAGTACTTCCTCACGTACCGGCCGGACGACTCCGCGCGCGCCTCGATGGGCGTCCGCTACTCGCTTGGCAAGTTCTACGGCGGGTACAAACGCGGGTACGCGTGGGGTCCGACATTCCGGCCGAACGAGAAATTCAACGCCTCATTGACGATGCAGCTGAACGACATCTCGCTGCCGAACGCGTCGTACCTCTCGACGCTGACGACCAGCCGCATGAATTACAACTTCAACACCAAGGTGTTCGTCAACGCGCTGCTGCAGTACAACACCGACTCGCACCAGCTCAGCTCGAACATCCGCTTCAACGTCATCCACCGGCCGCTGAGCGATTTCTTCTTCGTCTACAACGAGCACCGCGACGAGTTGACCGGATTGCTGCAGGACCGCTCGCTGATTGCGAAAATGACCTACATGGTGGCTTTCTAGAAAGATCCAAGCCTAGAGGGCGCCAGAAGGCTGCAGGCGCCCCACATTCCACCAGTCGACAATCTGATCTTTCAGCTTCGCTGCGCCGAAGAGCGCAACCGTGAAGAGCGCGTAGGCGGTGAACGCCTGGCCGAGGGTCAGGCTCTTGTGAATCGGGCCGCTCAGCACGCCGTACGCGAGCTCCACGTGAATCCAATAGACGAAGAGCGACGCTCGGCCGAACTCCTGTAATGCCGAGCGGCCGGTCCACAGCGTGTTCCACGCGTATGCAGCGGGAAGCGACAGGATCAGAATCCCCAGGCGCAGAAAGAAAAACGTGGGCGAGGTCGTCCAGAACGACGACTCGCGATAGATGGTCGGCAGATACGATGTCGCGTAGGCGGCCGCCGTGACGACGGCGCCAAGCGCCGCGAGGCTCGCATTGACGCGCCGCTCGGCGTCAGGCGTCCGAGCCGCATCGAGCCACACACCGAGGCCCGCGCCCGCGAGAAGAAAACCGGCCCACGGAAACAGCGTGAAGGTACCCCGGCCCGGAATCGGCCGGATATACCATTCGATCGGATCCGGCAGAGCGGCAAGCAGCGGCGTCGCGCGCACGATCGGCGTGGCCATGGCAATCAGAGTCGTCGCCAAGAGCATCAACATCATGCGATCCCATCGCGCGCGGCCCGCGCCCCAGAGCAGCGCGGCCGCGAGCATCGATAGCCCCATGACGTTGAGAATGTCGACTTTCAGCAGCGCCTGTACGGGGTCGCCGCCGCTAATCACCCACGATTGCAGCCGGAACAGAAACGCGAGGCCGAAGATCTGCAGCGCCCGCCGCCGCGCGAGTGCCGCAACGTCGGCGGGCGTCCGTCCCCGCCGTAAGCGCGATCCCGCCGCCAGCGCGAGCGCGATGCCGGCCAGGAACATGAATCCTGGCGCCGCGAACCCGCCAACGATCATCGCCCAGCCATAGGTGCTGTTGTGACGCGCGTCGAGCCGCGTCCAGGCATCCAGCGTGTGGGCTTCGATCATGATCAGCACGGAGAGGCCGCGCAACCAGTCGAGATACCCTCGGCGGCTCGCCCCGTGCGAGCGCGGCGAGTCGAGCGCGCTCACGGTGTGACCTGAAACGTGGCCGAAAACACGATGTCCTGCCGCAGCGAGTGCAGGACCGAGCAGTACTTGTCGCGAGACAGCGCAATGGCGCGCTCGACGGCCTCGGCCGGCACGGCACCCTGAATGGTGAAGCGAAGATCGATTTGAAGGAAGCGGCGAGGCGGCTGCTCTGCGCGGGCGCCAGTGAACGTGACGCTCAGAGCCGTGAGCGGATGCCTCCCCTTGCGAATAATGTCGACGACGTCGCTGGCCATGCAGCCGGCGAGAGCCATCGCCGCGTGCTGCATCGGCGAGGGTCCCTGCCTGCCTTCTCCATCGACAATAGCCGTCGCCGTACCGCTCGACGCATTGAAGTGAAGGTCGCCAGCCCACACCAGCTCGGCGACAAGCGGCGGTCTGGCGTCGGCCATCGGATGCGAATCAGCGTGCAGTCGCGGTATGCGGTCCCGGCTTGTGCGACGTGCCGCGGGTCAGTCCCTTCAACGCGAGCCACGCCGCCGGCAGCAGCACCAGGCTATACGTCAGGGCGTGTCCGAACGCGCTGTCGGGTCCCCACGACTCGGTCGCGTCGTGAATGGGCTGGCTGAGCGAACCGATCATGTTCTGCTCCGACATCTCGTGCACGCCTGCAATGAGCAGCTGCACGACGAAGACGAACAGAAAGATCGCCGTCACCTGGAAGAAGAGACCGAGGTTCACACGGTGGCCGTACCGCGACCAGAGCGACGCGAGCGCTGCGGCGCCGACAAGGCCCAGCGCGGCGCCGAGCACCAGATGCAGCGTCTCCTTCAACTGCAGCAGCAACAGCGCTGTTTCCATTCCTTCACGCGAGACCATGAGGACCGTGAAGAGAAAAACACCGGCGAAGGCCGCCGCGCCGGCGCGTCCACTGGACGCTGCAAGGCGTCCTTCGATGTCGCCCTTCATGCGGCGTCCGGCGCGCCACATGTGGATGACCATCCAGGTTACCGAGATGGCGGCAACAAGCGCGAGCGGCCCTTCCAGGAGCTCCTGGTTCGACGCGTTGTAGAGCACATAACCGCCGACAGCGCTCACCGCGAGCGCGACGGCAATGCCCACGTGGACGGCAGGCGCCAGCTCGCGGCGTCCGGATTTCCGGAGGTACGCGAGGCTGATGGCAACTATCAGGAAGGCTTCGAGTCCTTCCCGCAACGTGATTACAAAGGCCTGTAGCATGGCTGTGGCTTAGAAATGAGATCGAGTCGCAGGAAGTCTAATCCGACCAGTTAGGTCGGATCAAGGCCCGGGCTATTACCGCCGCGTCGAGGGTGGCGAAACCGTCCAAAGAAAGATCGGCCGATCGCTGACAACCAGCCGCTGCTGCGGCTTCCACGACGCCAGGTCGAACGCATGCGAGACGATTCGCGTCCCGGGCTTCAGCTTCATGAGCTTCTCGGTAAGCCGGGAGTTGATCGTCGGCGACAGGTAAAGGGTCACGACGGTCGCCGGACTGATGTCCGCCGTGAAGAGGTCTTCGGTGCGAAACTCCACCTTGTCGGCGACGCCGTTCGCGCGCGCCTTTGCCGTCGCCTCGCGCGTACGCTCGGGATCGATGTCGATGCCAACACCGCGCGCGCCGTATGTTTTCGCGGCGGCAATAACGATGCGGCCATCACCTGATCCAAGGTCGTAGACCACATCGTTCGACGTGACCTTGGCAAGCTTCAACATCGCGTCGACGACATCGGGCGGCGTTGGAACGAAGACGACGTCCGGCTGTCTCGCTGGAGTCGCCTGTTGCGCTCCACCATGCGCGACGACGGGCACCACGAGCAGAACGGCAAGGCCGACGGCGCGAAAAGTCATAGGCACTCCCTTGTTCATGTTACCCCTCGACTTGCGTCGCTCGCGCGGGGCAAGCCCATCAACACGTTTCGTTCCCTTGACTGCGAGCCGCCCGCTCGTTGCTCGCCGTGCCAGCCCGTCGGCTATGCTCAGGCCATGGCCGTGATCGTTCAGAAATATGGCGGCAGCAGCGTGGCGGACGTCGACAAGCTCAGGCGTGTCGCCGAACGCGTGATGCGAACGCACGCGGCGGGCCATAGTGTCGTGGTTGTCGTTTCGGCGATGGGCGACACCACGGACGACCTGCTCGCGATGGCCAAGAAGGTCTCACCCAATCCGCAACGCCGCGAACTGGACATGCTGCTGTCGGCTGGCGAGCGCATTTCAATGGCGCTGCTTTCACTGGCGATCCATGAGCTCGGCGGAGACGCGATCAGCTTCACCGGCAGCCAGTCGGGCATCATCACCAACGATCGCCACGTCGATGCGCGCATCATCGAAGTCCGGCCGTTCCGCGTGCAAGACGAGCTCGCCCGCGGAAAGATCGTCGTCGTCGCCGGCTATCAGGGCGTGTCATATCGAAAGGAAGTGACCACGCTGGGGCGCGGCGGGAGCGACACGACCGCCGTGGCGATGGCGGCGGCGCTCGACGCCGAGTACTGCGAAATCTGCTCGGACGTGGACGGCGTCTACTCTGCCGATCCGCGCGTCGTGCCCGCGGCGCGCCGCATCGGCGTGCTGTCCTACGAAGAGACGCAGGAGATGGCGGAGGCAGGCGCGAAAGTGCTCAACGCGCAGGCGGTTGAATTCGCGAAGGAAAAGGGGATCGCGATTTACGCACGGGCAACATCGAGTGCAGTACCCGGTCTGGATGCATCGGTGGACGGGACGGTCGTTCGTAAATCGCCTCCGCGAATGCCCGGTACGGTCGTCGGCGTCGCCAGCGAAAAAGATGTCATCGTCCTGCAGGCCGAGGCAACACCAGCCGACATCCTCGCGCTCCTCGACGAGCGCGGCGTTGCCGGCAAACAGCTTCATGTGGCGGACAACCGCGTGAGCGTGGTGATCTCCCGCGAGAACCTGCATGACGAACCGCGCGTTCGCGCCGCGCTTCAGGCGCGCTTCGGCGGGCACGCGCGCCTGATTGACGGACTGGCGGCCGTCAGCGCCGTCGGCGCAGGCATCAACGCCAGCTACGCGAACGTGCGCACCGGCTCGGCGCTGCTCGAAGAGAAAGGGATCGCGCCGTCGATGATGGCGACCTCTTCCTTTAGAATCACCTGGATGGTGCCGAGAGACCGTACGAACGAGGCAGTACAGGCGCTTCACCACCGCTTCATCGAGTCGCAACAACCGCTCCTGCCTTGACGATCGTGCCTGGCGACGCCGCAAGCGATCTCAAGGCCCTGATCCAGTCCCGCCATCCCGTCATTACGATCGACACGATCGAAGAGGAACGGGTCGATAACCTGCTGCAGGCCGTTGCAGCCGGTCTGCACATGCCGCTCTTCGCGTGGACCGTTACGCACGGCCTGCAACGCGTCGGCGGTGAAGGGCCTGTCTACGGCACCTCCAATCCTCAGATGCTGGTGCGCCATCTCACCACCCTGACGATCCGTGCCGTGTTCCATCTGAAGGATCTCCACGCGCACCTCGGCGACGCGACGGTCATGCGCGGCGTGCGCGATGTTGCGCAGGCGTTTCTGCGCACCGGCTCGACTGCGGTGCTGTCGGGCGAATCCATCCATCTTCCAGGCGAGCTGGCGCGCGAGGCGATTCCCTTCACGCTCCACCTGCCCAATCGAGAAGAGCTTCAGCAGGTCGTGCACCAGACGCTGCGTGCGCTCAACGCGCAGCGTAATTTGACCGTCACGCTGGGACCCGACGGCATGGAGTCGCTCCTCCAGGCGCTTTCGGGGCTCACGCTGAATCAGGCGCGACAGGCGATTGCGTGGGCGGTTCTCGATGACGCCGCGCTGACGGTGCAGGACATTCCGAGACTGCTGCGGCGCAAGGGCGAGGCCGTACGCGAGGAGGGGCTGCTCGAGTTCTATCCGTCCGAAGACAACGCGTCCCAGCTTGGTGGCTTCGAACATCTCAAAGCATGGCTCGAGCGGGCTCGCGTCGGCTTCAGCAGTGAAGCGCGGGCGCTCGGCTTGCCTGCTCCGCGCGGCATCCTGATCATTGGCGTGCAGGGGTGCGGAAAGTCACTGGCAGCCAAGGCGATTGCCAACGCGTGGAAGCAGCCGTTGCTGAAACTCGATGCCGCGCGCCTGTACGACAAGTTCATCGGCGAATCGGAGAAGAACCTGCGTAAGGCGCTCGACTTCGCGGAAGCGATTGCGCCGAGCATTCTCTGGATTGACGAGATCGAGAAAGGGTTCGCGTCGGGCGGGGAAGCCGATGCCGGTCTCTCGCAGCGCATCCTCGGCTCGTTTCTCACATGGCTGCAGGAACGCCAGTCGCCGGTCTTCGTCGCAGCCACCGCGAACGACGTGCTCGCGCTTCCGCCGGAGCTGCTGCGAAAGGGACGCTTCGACGAGATCTTCTTCGTTGATTTGCCCGATGCCGCGGGCCGTGAGGCGATATTTCGCATCCATCTCGCGCTGCGACATCAGGACCCCTCGAAGTTCGACCTGCGCGCGCTCGTTGCGGCGAGCGAGGGATTCTCCGGCGCCGAGATCGAACAGGCGATTACCGCGGGCCTCTATCGTGCGCTGCACGATCGGCAGCCATTGTCGGACGGGATGCTGTGCGAGGAGATGCGGGGAACACAGCCGCTCTCCGTCTCCCGGCGGGAAGACGTGGAACGGCTGCGCGAAATGGCGCGCGGCCGGTTCGTGCCCGCCTGAACGAAGCGCCCAACTGCCAACCTCCAACTACGAGCTGGGGTTTTGGAGGTTGGTTGTTGGGATTGGGGTTCAGTTCGCGCGCATCGAACGTGCTGGCCGCGGACGCGTCGGACGAAGACTCAGCAGGCTGCGAACGAGCCGCGTCATCTGTTGCCGCCATGCGGGCGGCTGCGGGGCGTTCATCTGCGGTGCCGGACGCCGGCGATCGTGTTCCGCTGCAAATTCGTCCTGATACGTGGAGGCATGCGCGATGATCGCCGCGAAGTCGCGGAACGTGCCCTCCGCGCGCCGGTCCCCCTGCGGGAACAGCTTGCAGAATTCATCGACCGTGTCGATCGGGTCGAGACCGATGACGCTTGCGTAGCCGCGAACCCAGGCGCGCGCGTAAATGCCGCGGGGCCAGGTGTCGAGGTCACCCCGCTCGAACGCTTCAAGCTGCTCACGCTTGATGCGGGTCCGGCTGACAACTTCGTCGAGTGAAATGTGGTTCCGCTCGCGGTGACGGCGAAGACGGCTGATGAAAGTCTCCTGAGGGGTCATCTTTCTCTCCACGTGTGGAGGAGAACCCCAGCAATTACCGCGCCTTTACGAAGGGTTCGAGATTGTGCGCGCTACGGCATTCAGGTTGTGAGAGTTATCGGGTGGCGTGCACTTTTGTGATCCAAACAAAGGGGTACGAAATCGCCCCATTGGATCACAATTCCTGTTGCGGATTCGTCACACACCGAGTGACGGCACTTCTCCATTGAGGTACGCCGCAAGCTGGCTTGGTGCGAACTGAATCCCGGTGTAGAACGGCCCGAACTCGGCGAACTTCGCGCTCGCTTCGTCGAACCGCATCTCATAGATCAACTTCTTGAACACGAGCGGATCCTGCGCGAAGAGATCGACGCCCCATTCCCAGTCGTCGAAGCCGATCGAACCGGAGATCACCTGCGTGACCTTGCCCGCGTAATGACGTCCAATCATTCCGTGCTCGCGCATCATCGACGCCCGGCGCTCGAAGCTTTCCGAGTACCAGTTCAGCGCCTCGCCCCGGCGTTTGTTCATCGGGTAGAAGCAGACGTAGCGCGCCGACGGCATGTCCAGAAAGAGGCGGCTCATCACGCGCTGACGCTGCGTCTCCATCTCGACGTCGAATGCGCGATCGAATTCTTCAGTACCGGGCTTATACGCCGCGCTCACCTGCTGATGCACTTTCGCGGTCATCTCGTACATGCCGAGCTCGACGACTGAGACATACGATGAGGTCGGGTCGAGGAAATCGTGAAGCGGCGTCCGCGACAACGCGAGTTGAGCGTCGGCGAGCTGTTCGAACCCGCTGCGGAAGCAGATCACCATCAGGTCCGCCTTGTGTCCGAGCACCTGGACCAGCGCTGTCGATCCCGCATCCGGCACTGCGAGCGCAGCGACCGCGTCGTCCGCGATGCGGCGCCGCTCCGATTCAGGCAGCCCGCGAACGCGATCCCAGCGGACCCTGTACATCAGGTGCAGGATGCTCCAGCCCTCGAGCGTTTCGGGAACGAACGGGTTGTGCATCTCGCGATCGTAAATCCCAAATCCCAAATCCAGAAGCCAAATCCCGATGTCAACGGGACGCCAGCGCCTGATCGAGCGTCGGCAGCACATCTTCCGCCCGGCCGAGTATCGACAGATCGACGAATGACGACGCCGGCGTCGGGTCGAGATTGATTTCAGCGGTGAACGAGCCACGCGATTGCGCGTGGCGCGCAAAACCGGCGGCTGGGTACACAACCGCCGATGTCCCCACCGTGAGGAACACATCGCACGCCGTCGCATCCAGAGCGCGATCGACCTCGTCGCTACCGAGCGATTCGCCGAACCACACCACCGCGGGGCGCGCATAACCACCGCAGTGGGGGCAACGGGGGAGCATGTCCGGGAGCGGCACCCGCTCATCGCGCCACGGCTGCGCGCCGGCTGCGCAGCCGTTGAAGCATTTCAGTTCCCACAACGAGCCGTGAAGTCGAACGAGGTTGCGAGTGCCGGCCCGGATGTGAAGGTCGTCCACGTTCTGCGTGATGACGCAGACACCGTGACGTGTCGACCATCGGGCCAGAACCGCGTGCGCGGCATTGGGCTCGCACGCGGCGACCTTTGCGCGTCGCCACGCGTACCATGCCCATACGAGCCCGGGATCACGCGCGAAAGCCTCGCGCGTGGCAAGGTCCTCCGGCCGGTACATTCGCCACAAGCCCTCAGGCCCGCGAAACGTCGGAACGCCGCTGGCTGCCGAAACGCCGGCGCCCGTCATGACCGTCACGCGCCCCGCGTCACGGACGCGCCGCGCGAGCTCGAGCAGATCGTGCGCCACGCCGCAGATCATTGCGTACAATCCTCGCCTGATGCCGCCGTTCGATGCCGTAATCCTGATTCGCGAATACGGAGACGAAGCGCTCGTTCGCGATCTTGCGCAGCTGCTGGTCGACACGACGCCACAGCAGATCGATGACGTCCAGGCCGCCGTCGCTGCCAACGACGGCGCCGCCCTCCGCGCGGCCGCGCACAAGCTGCGCGGCTCGATTGTGCCCTTCGGCGTGCCCGATGCCGTCGAGGCGGCACGCAAACTCGAGTCGATGGGCACCGCCGGCGATTTCGGCGGCGCAGACGTCCTCTCGCGCGAGCTTATTGCCGGCGTGGAATCGCTGTGCAGGAGCGCAAGGGCGTGGCTGGACGGTGAACGCCCCTCATGAAGATCGCGACATGGAACGTCAACGGCATCCGGGCGCGGCAGAGCGAGCTGCAGGACTTCATCGAGCAGCAGGAGCCCGACGTGCTCTGCCTCCAGGAAATCAAGGCCGCCGTCGATCAACTGCCCGTCTGGTTATGCGAGCTCGAAGGCTACTGGTGCTACTGGCACGGCGGCAAAGGCTATTCGGGTGTCGGCCTCCACGTGCGGAAGGCGACCCATCCCGACCGCCCCGCTTTTCATCATCCCGAGTTCGACTACGAGCACCGAATCGTCGCCGTGCAGCTGCCGCAGGCGACCGTCGCATCGATCTACGTGCCGAACGGCGGCAAGGACTTCCCCGCGAAGATGCGTTTTCTCGAGGCAATGGACGCCTACGCGGCGCAGTTCGAGGCGGCGGGGCAGCCGCTCGTCATGTGCGGCGATCTGAACGTCGCTCGAACCGATATGGACGTTCACCCGAAGGAGCGGAAACCGCGGGCCATCGGCCAGCTTCCGGAGGAGCGCGCGCTGATTGAACGGATTATCAGCCGCGGCCTCGTCGACGTTCACCGGAAGCTGGATCCGGACAACGCGGATCTTTTCACCTGGTGGGCGCCGTGGCGAAACATGAAGCAGCGCAACATCGGATGGCGTCTGGATTATGTCCTCGCGACGGGATCGATCGCCGACCGTGCGGCTTCGTGCGTCGTGATGCGAGAGGTGGGAACGAGCGACCACGGACCCGTGGTCGCCGTCTTTGACTAGTCCGCGTCTTCGGCAGAGCGTTTGATCCGCTCCATCCGCTCGCCCAGACGTTCGAGTTCATCGCGGTCGAGAACGGCCCGCGCTTTCTTGAACAGCTCGGTTTCTTCTTCGTCCATATGGTGCTCGACGTTTTCCTTGAGCACCTTGACCTTCGCCTTCCACAAATCGGTCTCCGGAGGCACATCGAGCAGCTCGTCGAGAATCACGTCTGCGACATGGTGTTCTTCGTATCCTTCCAGCACCTCCTCGCGCGCTTTCTTTTCCTCACGGAGCCGCGGGTAAAGCACCTCTTCTTCCATTCGCTCGTGTGCGACGAGCTCGGTTCGCAGATGATCCATCTGCTGTTCGCGCTGCGATCCTTCGGCCTCGAGCGTTTCCTCGAGGAGCTTCTTCAACCGCTTGTGGTCTTCCTTGATCAGGTCCAGTGCATTCATGGCGTGCGGCGTTGCAACGGCTATGCCTCGACCTTGGACCATCGCTCGGCGAGCTCATCACCGGCGGCGAGATGATTCAAGATGAAGTCGGCCTGCCTCACCGCTTCCTGCAACAGTTGCGCATCGAGCGGCCGCTGCGAGTCGCGGCACTGACGGGCGGCTTCGACGCGTACGAGCGCCAGCGCTGCGTCGAGCCCGCGAACAATGGTCAGGAAGCCGCGCCCCTGGTAGGCGGTCCAGGACGCGAACGCTTTCGCGGCCAGATAGCGTTTCAGCGTGGGATTCCAGTCGCTCCACAGCGGCCGCACGGCAGACGCGTACACAACGCCGAGTCGATGCGTGTCCGGCTCGGGCCGCCACTCCTCCGGAACTGCAGCGATGACGTCGGCCAGATGCTCGAGGCTGCCGTCAAGGGTTCGCGGAACATCGGTGGCAATGCCGCTTTCTGGCAGTCCCGCAATCGCACGTACGATCGATTCACCGGTGACGGGGGCGACCGCCCGCACGATACGAGCGTCGCCTTCGAGCGTCGCAATCACGCTTTCGGCCGAAAGCACGGGATCGACGCACCTCCGCACCATATGCCGTTCCCATGCGCCGTAACTGTCCGCGTCCGCCAACACCTCGGGACGAAGCAGCGGCGGCCAGTCTTCGTCCGTGATGACCAGACCTTCATATTCCGCATCGGGAAACGCGGGTGGACTCTCGACGATCTCCACAGGCACGTCGCGAAACAGCGCCGCGGCTGCTGTCGGGCAGTAATGCGTCAGCGAAATGAATGTTCCCCGGCTGTCACGAACGGCGAGCCGCGGAAAATGTCTGCACGTCGCCGGCAGCAACGCCTCCCCGACATCGCGATGGATCACGCAAAGTCCCGAAAGCCGGTGATAGAACACGCAGTCTCCGGTCGACGTGCGAGCAACCATTGCCGCGGCACCTCGCGGCAGATCGTCTTCGACAACCAACGGAGCCGTGCCCTGTTCGGACGAGGCAGCGGCAGCGAGGCGACCCGACTTCAACGCGTCATCGAGCGTACGGTAGAGCGGCACCTCAACGGGAACATCCCAGTCCGCGGTGCAGCACGCGCCTGAGTGCCGGCAGCGGTAGTCCGCATGGATGCTCAGGGAGAAAACGGCCACGTTCGCAGAATACCCGAGGACCACCATTTGCAGTTCGTGCGGGCATGAGAACGCTCACATTGCTGTGCTGTCTGTTGTCGATCGCCGCCGCTGGCCCGACGGCGCCGGTCGTCAGCGAAGTGCTGGCGACGCAAATCGCGCTCGATCGCGCGGGTTTCTCCCCCGGGGAGATCGATGGTCGCCCCGGCACAAACCTGCAGCGGGCGCTTGCGGCGTACCAGCGATCGCATGAGGAACCGCTGGGCCTGCTGGGTGATGTCCCACCGCTCGTCGATTACACGATCACCGATGCGGATCTGGCCGGACCTTTCACACCCGACATTCCCGCGAAGCTGCCGGATCAGGCCGCCCTCGAGGCGCTGAACTATCGAACGCCGCTCGAGGCAATTGCCGAGCGCTTCCACAGCAGCCCGGCGCTGTTGCGGCAGTTGAATCCCCAAGTCACGTTCCAGAAAGCTGGAGAGCGGATCATGGTTCCGAACGTCGCGACGGCGCCGCTTTCCCTACCCGGCTCGCCCGCCCCAACCTCACCTGCCTCAGGGATCACGATCGTCGTGACCAAGAGCACCAGTTCGCTGACCGTTGAAGACTCGAAAGGCCAAGTCCTCTTTCATGCACCGGTGACGAGCGGAAGCACTCACGATCCGCTGCCGATCGGCACGTGGAAGGTGACCGGCGTTCAGCGCAATCCGAAGTTTCACTACAACCCGGACCTGTTCTGGGACGCGACGCCTGGCGATCGCAAGGCCACGCTGCAGCCCGGTCCCAACAATCCGGTTGGCGTCGTCTGGATCGATCTTTCAAAGCCGCATTACGGCATTCACGGCACGCCAGAGCCGTCGAGGATCGGGCACGTCGAGTCTCACGGCTGCGTCCGAATGACGAACTGGGATGCCGATCGTGTCGCGCAGTGGGTAAAGCCGGGAACACGAGTGGTATTTCGGGAATGAGACGTGTCGATCGGCGGAGAGTCGAGCGTTTGCGGCGCCGCGTGGTCACAATCGGCGTCAGCTTCGCGTCGGGTGCGCTCGCCGCAACCCTTCTGATCGATCGTCTCGATCGGCCGGTTGTGCAAACGGAACCCGTCGCGATTGCGACTGCAGGCACTACCTCGTCTGTCGCCGCGCCACGCGCGACGGCGATTGAAGCTGCGCCGTTGTCGATGGGTGACGCGATTGGCGTACTGGCCGGGCGGAAGCTCGAGATTCCCGTTCGAGGCGTGAAGCCCACCGACCTGCACGACACGTTCGATGATTCGCGCGCACTCGGCCGCAGGCACGACGCCATCGACATCATGGCGCCTCGAGGAACCGAAGTGTTTGCCGTAGACGATGGGACCATTGCGAAGCTGTTTACGAGCCACGCGGGAGGGCTGACGATCTATCAGTTCGATCCGACACGGACGTTCTCGTATTACTACGCCCACCTCGATCGGTACGCGGAGGGGCTCGCCGAGCATCAACCGGTTCATCGCGGCCAGCTGCTCGGCTACGTCGGCAGTACCGGCAATGCGTCGGAAGACGCGCCGCACCTTCATTTCGCCATTGCACGGCTCGACACAGATCGATCCTGGTGGAAGGGCGAGCCGATCAATCCCTATCCTCTGCTCAGCAAGTGACTTAACGAAAGTACACAACTATTACAGTCGGCTGCGGGCCGTCTTGTTATCGTGCATAGGCTTTTTTCCCGATAACAGCAACCGGAGGGCGGACTCGTGCAGCCGACGCTCATGTACGGGCGCAAGTATCAGAAGGGACTGAACTGGATCACCGCCGTTGCGATGATCACGTTCCATATCGGCGCCGTCGCGGCGCTCTTCTTCGTGACGAAGGGTGCGCTGCTCGCCGCGCTGATCCTGTACTTCGTCGCCGGCATGCTTGGGATCGGCATGTCGTATCACCGGCTGCTGACGCACCGCGGCTACAAGACTTACAAGTGGGTGGAATACTTCCTGACGTTCTGCGGCACGCTGGCGCTGGAAGGAGGTCCGATCTTCTGGGTCGCGACACACCGCATCCATCATCAGAAATCCGACCGTGAAGGCGATCCGCACACCCCGCGTGAAGGCACCTGGTGGGCGCACATGGGGTGGATCCTCACCGGCGAAGGTCTCCATCACGACGCGGCGGTGCTCTCGAAATACTGCCCCGACCTCTGCCGGGATCGCGTGCACGTCTTCCTGTCGAACTGGCACTGGATCTCGAACGTGATCGTCGGGGTCGCCCTGCTTGCCTTCGGCGGCATCCCCTATGTGCTGTGGGGCATCTTCTTCCGCACGGCATTCGGTCTGCACTGCACGTGGCTGGTGAACTCGGCGACGCACCTCTGGGGTTCGCGCCGCTTCACGACGCGAGACGATTCCACCAATAACTGGTGGGTCGCCCTGATCACGTTCGGCGAGGGATGGCACAACAACCACCATGCGCATCCCGTGTCCGCGCGCCACGGTCTCGCGTGGTACGAGCTGGACCTGAACTGGATCGGCATCAGCACGCTTCGCCGGCTCGGGCTGGCATGGGACATCAAGATTGCCAAGATCGCGCAGAAGATGAGCGAGGATGTCGTCATGCCGGCTGAAGAAGCGGTGGCGTAAGCAATTCAAGATTCAAAATTCAAAATGCAAACGGAGCATCGTTTGCAGAAAGGGGGGTGAAAGCGTGACGTTTTCACCCTTTCGCATGTACCGCGCAGTGTTTGCATTTTGAATTTTGCATTTTGAATTCTCTAGAATGACTCAATGACCCGGCGCCAAAAGGCGATCGCGTTCTTCGTCGCCCTGTGCGTCCTGCTCGTCGCCGGGGCGATCTCGCTCAACATCGGCTGGATCGTCATCACCGCCGAGCGCGCGCGTCTCCGGGTTCTCGTCTTCGGCATCATTACCTTCGGCCTGATCATCGCCGGTCTGATTGTCTACACGGTGTTCCTCGTTCTCGAAATCCGGCGCAACGAGGAACATGACACCTTCATCAACGCCGTCACCCACGAGTTGAAGACCCCAATCGCCTCGATACGGCTGTACCTCGAGACGCTGCAGTCGCGCACCCTCAACGACGATCAGCGGCGCGGCTTTTATGACGTGATGCTCGCCGACACCGAGCGACTGCACCGGACCGTCGATCACGTGCTGAAGGCCGGGATGACCAGCCAGAAGCCGAAGGTCATTGCGCGCGCGCCGGTGGACATGTCGGCGCTCGCCCGCGAGTGTGTGGAGCTGGCGCTGGCGCGCCACCACCTCCAGAGCGACGCGATTGTCCTCGAATCGCATGACGAAGGCCCGTTGATGGTGCGCGGCGACGCGGAGGAGCTGCGAACCGTCGTGACGAACCTGCTCGACAACGCGGTCAAGTACTCCGCCGACGTCGTCCGCGTCACCGTCGCCGTGGCCGCTCCCTCGCCTGATGCCGTCTGGGTCCGCGTGCACGACAGGGGCGTCGGCATCCCGCGCAAGCAGTTGAAGCGAATTTTCAGACGTTTTTACCGCGTGCAGGTGCGGGGGTTCAAGCAGGTCAAAGGCACCGGTCTCGGTCTCTACATCGTCCGTTCGATCGCGCGCGCGCACGGCGGACGCGTGTTTGCGCAGAGCGAAGGGGAAGGACGCGGCGCGACCTTCACTCTCGAACTGCCTCGTCTCGTCGCATGAATCGGATCCCGGATCCCGGATCCCGCGTGCCGGCATGAGCCGCATTCTCGTCGTTGAAGACGAGCAGCACATCGCCGAAGGTCTGCGGTTCAACCTCGAGGCCGAAGGACACGAGGTCACGGTCGTCACCGACGGCGAGCAGACGCTCGCGTCAATTCTGGACAATCATCAGAGCTTCGACGTCGTCGTGCTCGACGTCATGCTGCCGGGCCGCGACGGCTTTGCCGTTGCGTCGGCACTGAGGTCGGCGGGACAGTTCGTACCGATCCTGATGCTGACCGCTCGCGGGCGCCCGGACGATGTGCTGCGAGGCTTCGAAGCGGGCGCGGACGATTACCTGCCGAAGCCGTTCGAACTGGCGATTCTCATCGCGCGCATCAACGGCCTGTTGCGAAGGCGGCGGTGGAACGAGACGCCCTTCGACTCCGCCCACGGCAAGCACCCAGCGGGTGCGCCGGCAACGCGCGACGTCTACAGCTTCCGCGACCGTACGCTCGACTTCACGGCGATGGAAGTCCAGGCGCGCGGGAAGTCCTATCGACTGACTCAGATGGAATGCGATCTGCTCCGCTACCTGGTCACCCACGCCGGCCAACCCGTATCGCGTGGTGCGTTGCTCGAAAATGTCTGGGGGCTTCACGAGGAGACCGACACGCGAGCCATCGATAACTTCATCGTGAGGCTGCGCAAGTACCTCGAGGATCGTCCCGACTCTCCTCGCTTTCTGCAGACCGTCCGCGGCGTCGGCTATAAGTTCGTGCCCGACGGAAAGTAGAGGCGGACCTTCAGGTCCGCCCTAACGGATCTCCGTGACGTGCAGATAGGTTCCCGAATCGGCAATCAGCGCGCCGGTGGCCGCTGGCAAGTGCCACTGCTGCTCGGCCTCCTGCGCTGTAGGCGCCGGACGGACGATGCCGATGAGTGTGACGCGCGCGCCCGGCCGAAGCGTGGTTTCCGTGGTGCGCTTGACGTCCGGGTCCAGGACGGCAAACACGGGTCGCTCATCTCCAGATCCGATCCAGTAGAAACGATCGCCCACGCGTTCGCGAATGTTGACGCGCTCGAGCGAGGCCTCGCGGCCGACGGCGTTGTTCGTCAACAGCTCGGCTACCGTCTTCACTGGTTCGGTAATGTCGCGAACGGCACCCGTTCCGGTCGTCGCTACGGCGGCGCTGGCTTTCTTTTGTGGCGGCGGCCCAATGCGCCACAACGCGGCAATCGCGAGCGTAGCGACAATCAATGCGGGAATACCCAGTCTGACGACCGCTCTTCTGGCCACGCTTGACCTTGAGCATGAACCGTACCGCTGCAGCATCCGGCGCGCACGCCCGCTGGGGACCCCGCTAGAATGGGCATCCATGACTGCCAGCGACACGATAGAGGCCGAAGGCCACTTGATCGACTCGGGCCATCTATCGGCAATCTTCGACAAGATCATCGAATTCAAGGCGCAATACGAAATCCTGAAGTTCGACATCGGCCGTACCAACGACGACGCCTCGCGAATTGAAATGCGCATCACCGCGCCCGATGCGCATCAGCTGGATGAGCTGCTCCAGGCCTTGACCACGTGGGGATGCCACCCCGTGCGCGAGCGGGATGCGCTCGTGAAACCGGCGGAGAAAGATCGATGCGTGCCGGACGACTTTTACTCCACGACCAACCACCGGACGCACGTACGCGCTGGAGGGCGCTGGCGCGAAGTCGAGAAGCAGCGGATGGACGCAGTGATTGTGGTCAACGACGGCCGCCCGGTTTGCCGAAAGCTGCGCGATGTGAAGGCCGGCGAATCGATTGTCTGCGGCCATGAAGGCATCCGCGTCACGCCCGAGTTCCGCGAACGCGACCGTCTCGGGTTCGCGTTCATGAGCAACGACGTCTCGTCCGAGCGGCGTGTCGAAGGGAGCGTCGCCCGCATCGCGGCAATGATGCGCGAAGTGAAGAAGGCCGGTGGCCGCATTGCCGTCGTCGCGGGTCCGGTCGTCGTGCATACGGGTGGCGTGGAGCACTTCTCCGAGCTGATTCGCGGCGGCTACGTCCACGCCGTGCTGGCGGGTAACGCCCTCGCCGTTCACGATGTCGAATTCGCGCTGTCGGGAACGTCGCTCGGAATCGATCTGGTGGCAGGCGCGCCGGTCGAACAGGGACACCGCAATCACATGGCGGCGATCAACACGATCAACCGCGCCGGCGGTATTCGCGCGGCGGTCGAAAGCGGCGTGCTGAAATCGGGCGTCATGTACGAATGCGTGAAGCACGGAGTCGAGTACGTGCTTGCGGGCAGCATTCGCGACGATGGTCCGCTGCCCGATACGGAGATGGATCTGATTGCCGCGCAGGAACGCTACGCGGACGTGCTCACCAACAACGTGCAGCTCGTGCTGATGCTGTCGTCGATGCTGCACAGCATCGGCGTCGGCAACATGCTGCCGTCGTGGGTGCGCGTCGTCTGCGTCGATATCAACCCGGCGGTCGTCACAAAGTTAAGCGACCGGGGCTCCATGCAGACGGTCGGGGTCGTCACTGACGT
>Ga0075424_100000352_pt1 | contig 34549 bp, 28 predicted proteins | sample SoiMethybrSBSTD3_FD_75301 | JGI IMG/M metagenome (GOLD analysis project Ga0075424, IMG submission 75301) | Bulk soil microbial communities from a Populus tree surrounding site in Tennessee, USA - Soil MetaG P. TD hybrid SBSTD3 | ecosystem: Environmental > Terrestrial > Soil > Tree plantation... | reverse complement strand
GCGGCGCTGCAGACCGCGGTGCAGATGCTGAAGCCGCTGCCCGAGCAGAAGACGCTGCTCTACTTCACGAGCGGCCTGCGTCTGAGCGGCGCCGACAACATGGCGCAGCTGAAGGCCACCGAGAACGCCGCCATCCGCGCCAACGTGACGCTCAACCCGATCGATGCGCGCGGTCTCGTGGCGCTGCCGCCGATGGGCGATGCGACGCGCAGCTCGCCCGGCGGCATCGGGATGTTCACGGGAGCGATCGCGAGCAACGCGATGAACCAGTTCCAGCGCTCGCAGGACTCGCTCTACTCGCTCGCCAAAGACACGGGCGGCAAGGCGATGTTCGACTACAACGATCTCGCGCTCGGCATCAAGCAGGCCGCCGATGCGATGACCAGCTACTACATCATCGGCTACTACAGCACGCACCTCGTCAACGATGGGAAGTATCGCCGTGTCAAAGTCACGCTCAACGGCGATCTCTCTGCGTCCTCGGATCTCGCCTTCCGTCAGGGCTACTACGGCGAAAAAGAGTGGGCCAAGTTCAACGCCGCGGACCGCGAACGTCAGCTCGAAGAAGCGTTCATGCTCGACAACCCGATCACCGAGGTGACGCTCGCCGTGGAGGTGAACTTCTTCCAGCTCAATCGCGCCGAGTACTTCGTGCCGGTGTCGGTGAAGATGCCCGGCAGCGAGGTGGCACTCGCGAAGCGGCGCGGCGCCGTGCGCATGCTGATCGACGTGATGACCGAAGTGAAGGACAACAACGGCTACACGATTCAGAACATGAAGGACAAGCTGGAGGTGCCGGTCAGCCAGGATACGGCGGCGCAGCTCGCCTTCAGCCCGATCCAGTACGAGACCGGCTTCACACTGCTGCCAGGCGACTACGTCCTCAAGCTCCTCGCGCGCGATACGGAGACGGGTCGCATCGGCACGTATCAGGCTGCGTTCAAGGTGCCGAACCTGCTGAAGGAAGAAAAGCGGCTGCCGATCAGCTCGGTGGTCCTCTCCAGTCAGCGGGTGGCGATGAGCGATGCGCTGTTGACGGTGCAGAAGGGCAAAGAGCAGACCACCAGCCCGCTCGTGTACGAAGGACAAAAGCTCTTCCCCAGCGTGACCCGCGTGTTCAGCAAGAGCAGGGACATGTACGTCTTCCTGCAGGCGTATCAGCGCAACGCCACCGAGACGCAGCCGATGGTCGCGTTCGTCAGCTTCTTCAAGAACGGCACGAAAGTGCTGGAGACCGATCCGCTGCAGGTCGTCGACGGAATGGACGCGCGTTCGAAGGCCGTGCCGATGCGATTCAGCATTCCGCTCGACAAGCTCGACCCGGGCCGCTACGACTGCCAGGTCACCGTGCTCGAACCCACCGGTCAGAAGGTGGCGTTCTGGCAGGCGCCGATCGCGCTGGTGCCCTGACGCTGGGCCGGGTCTACCGTACGTGGTGTCCGGCCTCAGCCGGACCCGTACGTAGCGTCCGGCTTCAGCCGGACCTGCTCTCAGCCGATACCGAGGTCATGACCGCTATTCGTGCCACGTTCGATGCGACGATCGATGAGGTCACCGACGTCGGCATGCGTTTGGTGACGAGCACGGACACCTATCGGCGTCAACGACGTTTTGCTGCGATCGCCTGCGGCGGGAGTTGCGTCGCCGCGATCGTGGCGACAACTGGATGGCGCGCGGGATGGAATCCCACCTCCCTCGCGATCGCGGCTGCTGTTGGGTTGCCCGTTGGAATCGTGTGCGCCGTCGCATATGGCTGGTACCACGACAAATACGTCGAACGTCACACACGCCGCGTCTATCGAGAGATGTACCGTGGCGCCTCCACGATTCGCTGCGAGATAGAGGCACGACCTGACGCGCTCTGGTGCCGCACCGACGATGTCGAGATCACGCTCCCGTGGTCACATTTGAAGCGAGTGAGTGAAATACCTGACGCGATCGAATTCTGGTTCGATCCAGGCCTGGCGGTCGTCCGCAACCGAGGGTTCAGCAGTGAGACCGATCGGCAACGCTTTCTCGAAACCGCGCGCGCCTTCCTGGCCGCAAGACCAGATCTGAACTCGGCTTCTCAGCGCCGCGAACCTGCGTCGCCCAGCCCTTCGTGATCTTCGTGGTCTTCGTGGCCAGCCCCTCGTGATCTTCGTGGCCTTCGTGGCCAGCCCCTCGTGATCTTCGTGGCCTTCGTGGCCTGATACTCCCTGCGTCGCTTGACGCCGATATCAAAGCCGATTGCCGAACGCCAGCGCAACCGATCGACCGTCACCACGACGGCGCCGCGCCATCTCCGCGACCGTCGCGATCCTGACGTCGCCTCTCTGGCTTCCGCTGCTGCTCGCTGTCGTCGTGGGCATGCTGACTCGAGTGGCGGTTCTGTACGCAATCGTATGGCTCTGGTGGATTGGCCGCGCCCGCCGACGCGTGCTGTTCGTCTATTCAGACAGCCCGCATTGGAAGCATCACGTCGAAACCAACATCCTGCCCAAGCTGCCGCCACACTCAGTGATACTGAACTGGTCGGAACGCGCGCGCTGGAGAACGCTCACCCTGCCGGTGCTGCTGTTCCACTGTTTTGCCGGCCGCAAAGAATTCAACCCGATCGGCCTTGTGTTTGGTCGCTTCACCATGGTCGAGCGGTATCGCTTCTGGCAACCCTTTCAGGACGCCAAGCATGGACAGTTCGCCACGCTCCAGCAGGTGGAGACCGCTTTTCTGAATCACGCCATTTCGGATTAGCGGCCCGCGCCAGCCATGGGGTCGGCTGGTTCCGTAAACTCAAAAGGAAAAACTCAAAACTCAAAAAGGAGGCTGCAGAGGTGATAGCCCTCGGCGGCCTTTTTTTTGACCTTTGAGTTTTGGTTTTTGAGTTTCGAACCGATACTTGAAGCATGCCAATCCGCTCAACCCGTCTGCTCATCGTTGCGCTGTGCGCGTCTGCGCTCGTCTGCACGACGTCGGCCGCGCAAGCGCCGGCATCTGGAAAGCACTTCCTGTGGACCGTGCGTTCCGGCGGCAACGTGCTCTATCTGGCGGGATCGGTTCATGCGCTGGGCAAGGACGTCTATCCACTGCCCGCGGCGTTCGAGAAAGCCTTCGAGGCATCGAACACGCTGGTCGAGGAGATCAACCTCGGCGAGGTCGAGTCGTTGAGCGCGGCGCCGATGCTGCTCGCCAAGGGCATGTACGCGGACGGCCGCACGTTCGACACCGCGGTGTCGAAGGAGACCGCGGCGCTGGTCGCGGAAAAGTTCAAGCAGACGGGACTGCCCATCGAGATGTTTCGGCCGATGAAGCCGTGGATGGTGATGTTGATGCTCACCGCGCTCGAAGCGCAGAAGATGGGGCTGGATGCGGCGCTCGGTCTGGACAAGTACTTCTACGACAAAGCGAACGCGGCGAAGAGACCGATCATCGGACTCGAGACCGCCGAATTCCAGATCGATCGCTTCGACAAGATGTCCGACAAGCTTCAGGAGCAAATGCTGCTCAGCACGCTGAACGAGTTCGATGCGCAGGGCTCGGAGTTGAAAGGGATGATCGCGGCCTGGCAGCGCGGCGACACCGCTGCACTCGAAAAGACCGTACTCTCGTCGTTCAAGGAATACCCAGAGGCGTACAGCTCGCTGATCGTCGAGCGCAACCGCTCGTGGATTCCGCAGCTCGAAAAATGTCTGTCGCGGCCGATGCCCTGCTTCGTCGTCGTTGGCGCCGCCCACATGGTGGGACCTGACGGTCTGCTCAACCTGCTCAAGGTGAAGGGCTACAAGATCGAGCAGCAATAAGTATCAGTTCCAGAGTTCCGGAGTTCCCGAGTTCCCAAGTTCGCTCGAAGCTCGGCCGTTCATCGCGAACTCAAGTTTCGAACCCCCCGAACTCGAGAACCTTGGAACTCGCGCGAACTCCGGAACTCCGGAACTCGGAACTTCCAGCGCGAAGATTTTTCGTTCGATCAGCGTGCCGCCCGCGTTATTGTCCTCGGGCCCGCATCAGGAGACATCCCATGGCGCTCTACGCATTCGATGGCACCGGCAACGACGACCGTGACGGCGACGATCTCGATAGCAACGTGCTCGATTTCTTCCGTGCCTATCAGGACCCGAATCGCAACGACGATCCGGGCAAGCCGCTTGGCAGCCTGTACCTCAAAGGCATCGGCACGCGCGCGAAGACGATCGTCGGCGACAAGTCGGCAGAGGCGTTCGGCCTCGGCGGCCATCGCCGCGTGCGGCAGATGATCGACCGACTGGAGAACAATCTCGAGAACGGCGACGACAAGGTCGACGTCGTCGGCTTCAGCCGCGGCGCCGCGCTCGCGCTGTCGTTCGGCAATGAGGTGGCCAAGAAGCTGTCGATGGTGACCATCCGCTTCATGGGCATCTGGGATGTCGTCGGCGAATTCGGCCTGCCCGGCCGCTTCGTCAATGCGGGACACGATCTGTCGTTTCCGCCCAACGTCACACGCGGCTATCACGCGATGGCGCTCGACGAGCGGCGGCTGCTGTTTCCGCTGACGCGGCTGGGCCACGGGTTCGATGCGACGAGCCGCCTTCGCGAGGTGTGGTTTCGCGGCGTCCATTCCGATGTCGGCGGCGGCAACGGCAACCGCGGCCTCAACTGGATTGCGCTCAACTGGCTCTATCAGAACGCCATGCGCGACGGGCTGCCGATCGACCGCGCCGCGATCGCCACCAACCTCGTAGACCAGACGCTGCCGCAGCAGATCAGCGACCATAAAGTCGAAGCCGGTCCGCCGCGGCCGATCTTCGACACCGACCTGCTGCATCTGAGCGTCGTGCTCAATCCCGGCATTCCGGGACGGCCGCACAACAACCCGCGTGGGCCGCTCTCTCGCATTGACGACTCCGGGCAGGTCTTCGAACCGGTGTAAACCGGGCGCTCGCTAGCGCTCGCGTGCGGGGCTCGCGAGGCTCGCCGTGCGGGGCGCTCGCTCTCGCTCGCGCGTGCGTGGCGCTCGCTGTCGCTCGCGCGTGCGGGCGCTCGCTGCCGCTCGCGGTGCGGGAGGCTCGCTTCGCTGCCTGTGCGGGCGCCTCGCTGCCGCTCGGCGGTACGGGCGCGCTCGCACGCGAAGCGATAGCGAGCTTCGCACGCCGAGCGCAAGCGAGGCCCCGCACGCGAGCGCAGCGAGCCCCGCACCGCGAGCAACAGCGAGCCCCCGCACCGCGAGCGACAGCGAGCCTCGAAAGTGCTACCTTATCCCCCGCAAAGGGGGATCACGCATGCGCTCAGTCCAGCTGAAGCTCTGGGGGTTCATCGTCCTCGTCGTCATCACCTCATGGGCGCCCTCGTCTGCGCGCGCCATCACCGACAACGGAGTAGGGCCGGCGCTCACCTCGATCGGGCCGCTCGCGTTTGCTCCCGACGGCACGCTCTTCGCCGCTGACAATCAGGCGGCGACGATCTACGGACTCGATCTGGCAGCACAGGGCCGCGGTGCGGTTCCTGGCGCGAAAGGCCTCGACGCGATCGATCAGAAGATCGCGGCCATGCTCGGTACCGGAGCACGTGAGATCGCGATCACCGATCTCGCCGTGCATCCCTCGTCGCACAACGCGTTCGTCGCGGTGATGCGCGGCCAGGGTGCCACCGCCGCGCCGGCGCTCTTCCGGGTCGACGGCGCCGGATCGATCGATCTGATCTCGATGCAGTCGATGAAGTTCTCGAAGCTCGAGCTCCCGAACGCCCCGGCCGCCAATCCGAACGCGCGGCGCAGCGCCCGATCCGATGCGGTGACCGACATGGCGTTCACCGACGGACGGCTCTGGATCGCGGGGTTGTCGAGCGAGGAGTTCAGCTCGAAGCTGCGATCGGTGTCGTATCCGTTCAGCACGATCGATCGCGGCACGAGCGTCGAGATCTTCCACGGCAACCACGGCCAGTTGGAGACGCGCTCGCCGGTCTACACATTCCTGCCGTACATGATCAACAACCAGCCCCACTTGATTGCCAGCTATCTCTGCACGCCGCTGGTGAAGTTCGCGGTGTCGAGCCTGAAGGCCGGCGAGAAGGTGCGCGGCACCACCATCGCGGAGCTGGGCGCTGGCAACCGTCCGCTCGACATGATCCTCTACAAGAAGGGCGGACATGAGTTCCTGCTGATGTCGAACAACAGCCGCGGCGTGATGAAGATCCCGACCGACACCTTCGGCTCGGCCTCTCCGATCACCGCGCCCGTCTCGAGCGAGACCGCCGGCATCGCCTACGAAACCATCGCGAGCATGAAAGGCATCGAGCAGCTCGATCAGCTCGATGCGCAGAACTCGATCGTGATCGCCCGCGACGCGGGCGCGCTGAATCTGCAGGTCGTTCCGCTGCCGTGACCCTCACCGCGCTGCGCGCCGTGGTGCTCGCGATGGTCTTCGCGTGCGCCGCGGCCTGCAGCCGGGCCGCGCCCGCGCCGTCCGGGCCGCCGGCCATCCGCCTGACCACGCCGCGTTCCGGGCCGGCGTTCATCGAAGTCGTCAACCTGCCGGGAGACACGATCGCATCGCTGACCCGCGCGCGGCTCACGCCGGAGCGTTGGTCGTCGGTGCTGCGCGTCGGGGTCGACGCGCAGTCGCCACCGGTGATCGGCGCGTATGCCATCGACGCTGGCATCATCACGTTCACGCCCGCGTTTCCCTTCGATCCGGGCCGCCAGTACGACGTGCGCTTCGATCCATCGAGCGCGCTCGGTGATGAGGGCGTGCGCGGCGAGCCACTCGTCGCGACCGTCGCACTGCCACGCCGCGAGATCGTGCCGTCGACGGTGGTGCGCGCGATCTATCCGTCCGGAGACCTCATCCCGGAGAACCAGCTGCGGATGTACATCGAGTTCTCCGCGCCTATGGGGCTGCGCAGCGGCATCGACTACATCACGCTCCTCGACGAGCGCGGCGTGGAAGTGCCCGGACCCTTTCTTCCCCTCGACTACGAGTTCTGGAATCGCGAGCACACCCGGTTCACGGTGTTCTTCGATCCGGGCCGCGTGAAGAATGGCATCCTGCCGAACCGTCAGATGGGTCGTGCGCTGAAGGCGGGCCACACCTACACGCTCGTCGTACGGCAGGAGTGGCAAGACGCCAATGGCGCTCCGCTCAAGGACACGTTCACGCACACATTCCGCGTCGGCCCGGCCGATACGCAGCCGCTCGACCCCGCCAACTGGCGCATTGAGGCGCCGAAAGCCGGCGGGCGCGCGCCGCTGGTCGTCACCTTCCCCGAGCCGCTCGATCACGGACTGCTGTTCCGCGCCCTTGCCGTGCGGCGGGCAGGAGAGGCACTCGACGGCGACATCGCCATCGATGCCAACGAGACGCGATGGACGTTCACGCCTCGCGATCCCTGGCGCGCGGGCGCGTACGATCTGCTGGCGCTCTCGATCCTCGAGGACCGCGCCGGTAATCAGATCGGCCGCGCCTTCGAGGTCGACAACTTCGAGACGGTCGACAAGGGACCGGATCCGAAGACGGTCACACTGCCCTTCCGGTTACAGTAGACACTCGTGATTCGTGTGTCGCTTCGCGCGTCGCTGACCGCGCCGCTCGCACTGCTCTTCGCGGCGACGCTTGCTTTTTCATTCAGTACGCCTCTGCGTGCGAGCGAGCCTCATCTCGACGAACTGCGCATCATGGCGCCCGCCGCGCCTGGCGGCGGGTGGGATCAGACCGCGCGCGCCATGCAGCAGGCGCTGCTCCAGTCGGGCCTGGTCCGCATCGCTCCAGTCGACAACGTGCCTGGTGCCGCCGGCACGATCGGCCTGGCGCGGTTCATCGGCGCCGAACGCGGCCGCGGCGACACGCTGATGGTCTCGGGACTGATCATGGTGGGCGGCATCGTGATGCACCGATCGCCGGTGACGCTGCACGACGTGATGCCGATCGCCCGGCTCACCGGCGAGTACGAAGTGATCGCCGTGCCAGCGGCATCCCCGTTCCGCTCGCTGCGCGATCTGCTCGATGCGTTCAAAGCGCATCCGGAATCGATTTCGTGGGGCGGCGGCTCCGCCGGTGGGAGCGATCAGATTCTCGCCGGGCTGGTCGCCGACGCGATCGGCGTCGAACCGCGGCGCATCAACTACGTCGCGTTCTCAGGCGGCGGCGAGTCGCTGTCGGCGATCCTGGGCAGTCAGGTCTCGGCTGGAGTCAATGGCCTGGCGGAATTCGCGCCGCACATGGAGGCCGGCACACTGCGCGCGCTGGCGATCTCGAGTGCCGAGCGTCTGCCTGGCCTGGACGTGCCGACACTGCGGGAACAGGGCGTCGACGTGGCGTTCGAGAACTGGCGGTCGGTGGTTGCGCCACTCGGCATATCCGACGCCGATCGCACACGCCTCGAGTCGCTCATCGACGCGATGGTGCACGGCAAACCGTGGCGCGACATGCTCGAGCGCTACCGATGGCTCGATCGATATCTGGTCGGGACGGCGCTCCCGACATTCGTCGATGCCGAAGAGGGGCGAGTCCGCAACATCCTGAACAAGTTCGACGCCGGCCACGACCGCAGCGTCACACTCGCATCAACCGGCGTGTATCCGTTGATCGTCCTTGCCGGCCTCGTCCTGTTCGGGCTGGCCGCCGGCCGCAGCGTGGCGCGATCGACCCGCGATGAGCGTCGGTCGGAGCGCCGGCTCGTCTCGTTGGCGTTGATCGCGATCGGCATCGCGCTTCACGTCCTGCTGCTCGAGCGCATCGGCTTCGTCGTCGCCGCCGCTGTGCTCTTCTGGTTCACCGCACGCGCGTTCGATCATCATCATCCGCTGCGCGATGCGGCGTTCGCGATCGCGCTGGCGGTCGGGTCCTATCTGCTCTTCGCACGTGTGCTGCAGCTGCAGCTCCCGGCCGGAATCCTCGCGAGGCTGCTCTAGTCCGCGATGATGCAGACCCTCGCCGCGCTTCGCGATGGCTTCGGCAGCGCACTCACGTCGGTGCACCTGGCATGGGCGCTGGCAGGCGTGACGCTCGGCACCGCGGTCGGAGTACTGCCAGGAATCGGACCGGCACTCACCGTGGCCTTGCTCCTGCCGGTCACGTTCACGCTCGATCCCACCAGCGCGTTCATCATGTTCGGCGGCATCTACTACGGCGCGATGTACGGTGGTTCCACCACCAGCATTCTGCTCAATACGCCGGGCGAGACCTCGTCGATCGCCACCGCGATCGACGGATACGTCATGGCCCGGCAGGGCCGCGCCGCGGCCGCGCTCACGACAGCGGCAGTGGGATCGTTCGTGGCCGGCACGCTGGCCACCGTCGCGTTGACCTTCTTCTCGCCACCGCTCGCCTCGCTGGCGCTGCGCTTCGGTCCGGCCGAATACTTTGCGCTGACGATCGTCTCCTTCGCGACGGTGTCGACGCTGCTCGGTGGATCATTGCTGCGCGGACTCTTCAGCCTCTTTCTCGGCCTCGCGCTCGGACTCGTGGGCATCGACCAGTTGACCGGAGACGCGCGCTTCTCGTTCGGCATCCCGCAGCTGCTCGACGGCATCGACGTGCTCATCCTCGTCATCGGTCTGTTTGCCGTCGGCGAGACGATGTATCAGGCGTGGCGCTACGGACGCGACGACACCAGCGACGTGCCGCCGCAGCGGCTCACCGGCATGAGCCGCGAGGATTGGCGTCGATCGTGGAAGCCCTGGCTGCGCGGCACGGCGATCGGCTTTCCGCTGGGCGTCCTCCCCTGCGGCGGGTCGGTCATTCCGACCTTTCTCTCCTACACGATCGAGAAGCGATTGAGCCGCGAGCCTGAGCGTTTCGGGCACGGTGCGATCGAAGGCGTCGCCGGACCCGAAGCGGCGAACAACGCCGCCGCCGCAGGCGTGCTCGTGCCGCTGCTCACGCTCGGCCTGCCCTCGTCGGCGACCGCGGCGGTGATGCTGGCCGCGTTCCAGCAATACGGGCTGCAGCCGGGGCCGCTGCTCTTCGCCTCGCGTCCCGATCTCGTGTGGACGCTCGTGGCCAGTCTCTACATCGGCAATGTCATGCTGCTGGTCCTCAATCTCCCGCTGGTGGGATTGTGGGCGCGCGTGATGCTGGTGCCGCGCCCGCTGCTGTTCGGTGGCATTCTGGTGCTCGCCTCGGTCGGCGCCTACAGTCTGAACCGATCGATACTCGATCTGATCCTGCTCTTCATCGTCGGCGGCGTCGGCTGCACGATGCGGATGTACGACATCCCGCTCGTGCCCGCCGTGTTGGGTCTGGTGCTGGGTCCGCTGGCGGAATTGCAGTTTCGCCGCGCGCTCGCGATCAGCGAGGGGAATGCGGCCGTCTTCGTCACCCATCCGATTTCAGCGGTGCTGATCGGGACTGCGGTGATCGTGCTGCTGATGCCCTGGTTTTTGCGCCGCTGGCGTCCGAGCGCGCTCGAGGCTGCCGGATGACGATTCCCGAGACCTGCGATGTGGCCGTCCTCGGCGGCGGCAATGCCGCGCTGTGCGCGGCACTGACCGCTCGTCTGGCGGGGCGCCAGGTGGTGGTGATCGAAGGCGCGCCGCGCGAGTTCCGCGGCGGCAACAGCCGGCACACGCGCAACCTGCGGTGCATGCACGACGGTCCGACGGCTGTTCTCGAGGGGCGCTATTCGGAAGACGACTTCTACTCGGATCTGCTCCTCGTCAATCACGGTGTCACCGACGAGACGCTGGCGCGCATCGTGATTCGTCGATCGAGCGAGTGCACCGAATGGATGACGCGATTCGGCGTCCGATTTCAATCGGCCTTGCGCGGCACGATGCACCTGTCGCGCACCAACGCGTTCTTCCTCGGCGGCGGCAAGTCGGTCCTGAATCGCTACTACACGGCTGCCGCTCAACTGGGCATCGAGGTCATGTACGAGACGATGGTCGAGGATTTCGATCTGATCGACGGCGTGTGTCACGGCATCCGGCTGCGAGTCGGCGGCCTGCGACCGGTGCTTCGCCCGAAGACCGTCGTCATCGCGACCGGCGGATTCGAATCGAACCTCGATTGGCTGAAGCAGGCATGGGGCGACGCGGCCAACAACTTCATCGTGCGAGGCAGTCCGTTCAACACCGGCCTGCCGCTCAAGCGGATGCTCGAGACGGGGGCCCAGGCGATCGGCGATCCGCGCGCGTGTCATGCCGTCGCCGTGGACGCGCGGGCGCCGAAATTCGATGGCGGCATCGTCACGCGACTCGACTGCATCCCGCTCGGCATCGTCGTCAACCGGTTTGGCGAGCGGTTCGCCGATGAAGGACTGGACATGTGGTCCAAGCGCTACGCGAACTGGGGCACACTGGTCGCGAGTCAACCCGATCAAACCGCGTACTGCATCGTCGACTCGAAAGCGATTGGGCGTTTCATGCCGTCGGTATTCGCGCCGATCGTCGGCAGCTCGCTTCGCGCGCTCGCGACCAAGCTCGGGCTGCTGCCGGATGCGCTGGAATCCACGGTGGCGCACTACAACAACGCCGTGCGGCCGGGCACGTTCAACTTCGACGTGCTCGACAACTGTCGTACCGAGGGTCTGGCCACGAACAAGTCGCACTGGGCGCGTCGGATCGACACACCGCCGTTCTGGGGCTATCCGCTCAAGCCTGGCATCACGTTCACCTACCTCGGGCTCAAGGTGGACGACCGCGCACGCGTGTTGACGACGACTGGTGAGCCGATGACGAACGTGTTCGCGGCCGGCGAGATCATGGCCGGCAATGTGCTTCGGAAGGGCTACATCGCCGGCATCGGCATGACGATCGGTACGGTGTTCGGACGTATTGCCGGAGAGAATGCAGCCGATGCCGCTCGCTGATCTGATCGACAAAGGCGCGCACACGATGACGGTGTGCAACGCGTGCCGCTACTGCGAGCAGCACTGCCCGGTGTTTCCAGCGATGGAACGGCGGCTCTCGTTCGAGAAAGCGGATCTCGTCTATCTGGCGAACCTGTGTCACAACTGCGGCGAGTGTCTCTACGCGTGTCCATACGCCCCGCCGCACGAATTCGGCATCAACGTGCCGACCATGCTGGCGCAGATTCGGGTGGCGTCGTATGAGGAGTTCGCGTGGCCACGAGCGATCGCCGCACGATTCCGGGATCCGAGCGCGCGCGCCGCGCTCGGGCTCGCGATGGTGTTCTCGGTTGCGCTCGCGCTCCCTTCGCTCGCGCTCGCACCGAAGAACCTGTGGCCGCGCGATCACATGAGCGATTTCTACGGCGTCGTGTCGCACGACGTGATGATTACGCTGTTCGGCGGCGTCTTCGTCTTCGTGGTCGTCGCGCTGGCGATGGGCGTCTGGCGTTTCTGGCGACACGCGACGACGCCGGCCGACGATCGCGGGCGCCTCCCTGCCTCTTCGGCCTCAAAGAGCAAGGCGAGCGCTGTCGGTGCTGTCGGACGCGCGTTGGGGGCGGCGCTCACGCTGCGACATCTTCACCCGGCATCGGTGGATTGCGTGTCGGGCGAAGAAGATCGCAGCCCCTGGCGGCGCCGATGTCATCACTTCACGGCCTACGGGTTCGCGCTGTGCTTTGCCTCGACCACTGTGGCGGCGATCTACCACGGCATCTTCGGCTGGCGCGCGCCGTATGGGTACTCGAGCCTGCCGGTGCTGCTCGGGACCATCGGCGGGTTGGGCGTGATCGTGGGCGCAGTCGGTCTTCTCGTGCTGCGTCGAGCGCGAGATGTGGCTCTCGGCGCCAACGTTCAGCAGGGCATCGACGAGTCGTTCCTCGCCCTGCTGCTTCTCACCACCGTGACCGGCATCGCGCTGCTGATGCTGCGCCGCCTGCCGGTGATGGGGCCGCTGCTGATCGTGCATCTCGGCGCCGTCCTCGCGTTGTTCGTCACACTGCCCTACGGAAAGTTCGTGCACGGCTTCTATCGACTTGCCGCGCTCCTGATCGACGCCAACGAACAACGCTCTTCGTAGAGGCGGGTCTTTAGACCCGCCTGACCGCGGTAAGATCGCGCCACCATCTTCAAGGAGCCACGCGTGCGACGACATCTCCTTTTCACCATCGCGGCTGTCCTCACGACCACGGCGGCGTACGCCGCGGATTGGAGTCCCGAGGCAGCGGCGCGCTATCTCGATGGACGTCAAAAGGAATGGTTCGAATGGAAGCCGGCGCTGTCGGCCGACGGTCCCTGCGTCTCGTGCCACACCGGCATGACGTATCTGCTCGCGCGGCCGGCTCTTCGCAAGGCGCTCAAGGAAAAGGACCCGACGATCTACGAGAAGGGATTGCTCGATCGTCTTCGCGCCAACGTCGGCGCGAAGCCGGCGGGCGCGCTGCAGTCGGTGGAAGCCATCTTCGCCGCCATGTTCCTCACCGGTGAAGATGTGCCAGCGGCGATGAGCGCCCATCGGCAGAAAGCGTTCGATCAGTTGTGGGCGCTGCAGAACACCGAGGGCAAGAATCAGGGCGTGTGGCGCTGGTACGCGGCCAATCTCGATCCATGGGAGAACCCGGAGTCGGTGTATTACGGCGCATCGCTCGGAGCGCTCGCACTGGGATCGACGCCGGCGTCATACCGCAACGATGCCGCGACCCGCGATCGCGGCGCGGCGCTCACGAAGTACCTCGCGAGTCCGCCAGCGCCGGCGCGGCTTCACGATCGCTTGACAACGCTGTGGGCCTCGTCGTCGCTGACGTCGCTGCTCAGCGACGAGGCGCGTCGTTCGCTCGTCGCTGAAGTGTTTCAGAAGCAGAGCGCCGATGGTGGGTGGACGCTCGAGTCGCTCGGCCCGTGGATGACGCACGAGAACGCGCCGGTGCATCAAGGCAGCGATGCCTACGCTACGGCGTACGCGGCGTTCGCGCTGCACAAAGGCGGCGTGTCTTCCACCGACGCACGCATGAAGAAAGCGATCGCGTGGCTGAAGTCGAAGCAGGATCCGGCGAGCGGTGCGTGGCCGGCGGTGTCGATGAACAAGCAGCGCCCGCCCGATTCGATGGAGGGACGCTTCATGCAGGACGCGGCCACGGCGTTCGCGTCGATCGTGCTCGTCGAGACCCGGTAGACGTCGTGGCCGGCTTGAGCCGGCGGTATCTAGATTCAGCGGATGCTTGCGCGAGCGTTGACCAGCCAGAGCGCGAAGGAGCCGCCGCCGGCGGCCGTGAAGAACGGGCTGTAAAGACCTGCCGCCCGCACGATGTACATGGCGAACAGCGCACCGCATGCGAACAGCGCTGCGGCGACGCGAAGTTTGTGGCTTGGCGCGATCAGCGCGCCAACCGCGACGATGCCGAATGCCGCGAGACCGGCGCCGATGATGATCAGTGCCTCAATGGACGGCTCGTGCCATGGCGCGATGCACCCACCCGATTCCACGAGCTTGGGAGAACAGAGCGCGTTCAGGATCTTGACGGCTTCAAGTTCCAGCACCAGCACGCCACCCCATACGACGACCACAGACACAGGCACGAGGATCCAACGAATGGCGTGCGGCATGATCGAGCGGTGAACGCGCATGGGCGCGTCATCGCCTCCGAACACCAGCCTCCCCCACTCTCTCGTGACACCCGTGTGAAATCGTCACGCCCCGGCTGATGTGAGGCCCGATAATGAATTGATGGTCGCGAGCTCGTCGATTGACGGCGATCTGCTTGCACGGCTGCACACGCGTGCGCTGGCCGATCGATGGGCGCTCTCGCAGAACGCCTTCGCCGCGGCGCTCGACGCGAGCGTGCGGCGTGCGTTCGACGGCACACCCGATCGGCGCCAGCTGGAGAAATACCTCGACACGCTCCGCCTCGAGGATCTCGCGCTTGCCTGGGCGTGCGCGGAAGGGTCGGACGCGGCATGGGAGCACGTGATGCGCGAGCATCGGCCGGCGCTCTACCGCGCCGCGGATGCGATCGACCAGAGCAGCGGCCGCGAACTCGCCGACTCGCTCTGGGCCGAGCTCTTTGGTCTCACCGAGCGTGACGGCGAGCGGCGCTCGCACTTCCGCTACTTTCACGGCCGCAGCAGCCTCGCCACCTGGCTGCGCGCGGTGCTCGCGCAGCGCCACGTCGATCGGATCCGCGGCCATCGCCGGCTCGATCCGATCCCCGATGATGAGAGCACGGCCGCGCTTCCGGCGCCGACGATGGCCCTGAACCCGGCGCGCGCCCGCTACGTGGCGGTGCTCCGCCGCGCGGTAATTACGGCCGTGGCCGCGCTGGCGCCGCGCGACCGCCTGCGTCTCACCTGCTACTATGCGCAGGATCTCACGCTGGCGCAGATCGGCCGCACGCTCGGCGAGCACGAGGCAACCGTGTCGCGTCATCTCACGCGCACGCGCCGCGCGATCCGCGTCAGCGTCGAGCACGCGCTGGCCGAGCGCGAGCGGATGAGCGAGGCGGATATCGCCGAGTGCTTCGCGTCGGTGCTGGACGACCCGGGGTCGCTGGACATCGCAGATCTGCTCGACAGCACCCCCTCGCGCAAGGAAGTCGCCCGTCATCGTTCTACCAATAAGGAGACCTCTGGTGCAGCGGGAGGATGATCGCGACCGGGCGATTGATCGCGCGCTTCGGCAGTCGATACGTAGCGAGCGCAGCGAGTCGAGGGACGCCGCTCGGGCCGAGTCGAACGGGCACGTCGACGGCGAAACGCTCGCCGCTTGGAGCGAGGGACAGCTGCGCCCGGACGAGTTCGCGCGCATCGAGCAGCACCTGAGCGACTGCGCGCGCTGTCAGCATCTGCTCGCGACGTTCGCGCATACAGCGCCGCCTCCAACCGTGACCGAGCCGCTGTGGCGGCGATGGCATCTGCAGTGGCTCGTGCCGATCGCGACGGCTGCGACGGTCGCTGCGATCTGGGTAGCAATCCCTCGTCATGAGCAGACGCGCGCCCTCGTGCCGTTCGCCGACCAGAGGGACGTTCCCGCGGCGGAGCCGACGGCACCTGCCGCCGCCACACAGGCACCGCGTGAAGAGGCCACGGCGCGCGTGCAGCAGTCGGCCCCGCCTGCGCCCGCTGAGAGCGCTCGGCAGAATCAATCACCGCGGCCGCTCGCGAAATCGACGGCGTCGTCACCCACCGCGAAGCGGGAGGAATTCGAGCGGCGCGACACAAACGATCAACTCGCTCGTCAGGCTGAACCGGCTGCGCCGGCCGAGCGCGAGCCGGTCGCATCTCAGGCCGGCACGCGCGAGAAAGACAGCGACAAGCTGCGAGCGGCGCAAGAATCCGGCGCGGCCCCTGCCGCCCCGACGCCGGCGACACCTGCTCCCGCACCGGCTGCTCCACCCCCTGCGTCAACGGTCGCGGGCGCGACCGCCGCCGAGTCGGCAATTCGCGGGCGGGCGTTTGGCGACACGCGCGCCCTCGCGGCTCGCGTCACGGCTCCGCCGACGTCCGACATTCGATCGCCCGACGGCGCGACGCGCTGGCGCATCGTCGGCGGTGGACGGCAGATCGAGAGAACGACCAATAGCGGCGCGCAGTGGGAGACAGCCACGCTGTCGTCGGATGGCGTGGTGACCACGGGCGTATCGCCATCACCGTCGGTGTGCTGGATTGTCGGCCGCGCCGGCGCCATCTACGTGACCACCGACGGCCTCCACTTCGTCCGGGTGATGTTCCCCGAATCGATCGACCTCATTGCAGTGACCGCCGCCGACGCTCGTCACGCCACTGTCATGTCAGCAGACCGACGGTCGTTCCGCACCGACGACGGCGGAATGAGCTGGACTCGATAGGCAGTCCTTCGTTCTTGGTCCCTGGTCCGTGGTCCAAGCGGGAAGGACCACGCACGAAGGACTTGGGACGGACCAACCCGCCTGATGTAGTCTTAAGGGCTCATCGCATACGGGGGACGCATGGCCCAGGTCTCGATTACTGTCAATGGCAAGGTGCGCAAAGCCACTGTGGAGCCGCGCGTGCTCCTCGCGCACTTCTTGCGCGATCAACTGAATTTGACCGGCACGCACATCGGCTGCGACACCAGTCAGTGCGGCGCGTGCACGGTGCTCGTCGACGGCCGCAGCGTGAAGTCCTGCACGGTGTTCGCCGTTCAGGCCGACGGATCGCAGGTGACCACGGTCGAAGGTCTCGCTCGTGACGGTCAACTGCATCCGCTGCAGGAAGGCTTCTGGGAAGAGCACGGACTGCAGTGCGGCTACTGCACGCCGGGCATGATCATGTCCGCGGTCAATCTGCTCAACGAGCATCCGCAGCCCACCGAGCAGCAGATCCGCGAGGGCATCTCCGGCAATTTCTGCCGCTGCACCGGCTATCAGCACATCGTCAACGCCGTGCAGCACGCGGCCAAGGCGGGGAGGTAATCATGTCGACCCCCGTATTGCCCAAGCTCGTTGGCACACGCGTCAAGCGGCGCGAAGATCCGCGGCTCATTCAAGGCCTCGGCACCTATGTCGACGACATCAAGATCGCCGGCATGCAGGTCCTCGCCTTCAAGCGCGCCGACATCGCACACGGCCGCATCACCTCGATCGATACCAGCGCCGCCGCCGCGATGGATGGCGTCGAAGCCGTGTTTACCGGCAAGCAGATCGCCGAGTTCCTGGCACCGATGCCGATCGGCACACCGTTTCCGTCACCCGACCATCGTGCGGTCGCCGTCGACAAAGTGTGCTTCGTCGGTGAGCCTGTTGCCGTCGTCGTCGCCTCCGATCGCTATCTGGCGCGCGATGCGGCCGATGCGATCACCGTCACCTACGATCAGTTGCCAGCGGTGGTCGATACCGAGCTGGCCATGACCGGCAAGCCGACCGTCATCCACGACAAGTTCCCCAACAATCTCGCGCTGCCGCTCCTGCCCAGCGGGACCGGCGTGGCACCCGACGGCAGCAAGATGGACGATACGGCGATCAACAAGGCGTTTGCCGACGCCGACGTCGTGATCTCGCAGCGCATGGTCAACCATCGTCTCGCGCCATCAGCGATGGAGCCGCGCGGAGTGCTTGCGCACTACGAACCGGGCCGCGGCACGATGACGATCTGGTCGTCGACGCAGAACCCGCACATCCTGCGGTCGATGATCGCGGCGATGAACAAGATGGGCGAGGACCAGGTGCGCGCGGTCGCGCCGGAGGTCGGCGGCGGCTTCGGCGCCAAGATCAACATCTACGCCGAAGAGTACGTCGCGGCGGCGATCTCGAAGCGTCTCGGTCTTCCGATCAAGTGGATCGAAGAACGATCCGAAGCATTCGTCGCGACCATCCACGGGCGCGACATCATCGGCTACGTCGATCTCGCGGCCAAACGCGACGGCAAAGTGCTCGGCCTGAAGCTTCGGCTCATCGCCGACATCGGCGCCTACAACATGCTGCTCACGGCCGCGATTCCCACGCTCACGATGCTGATGGCGAACGCGACCTACGACATCCCCGCGGTTCGCGCCACGCTCACCGAGGTCTTCACCAACAAGACGCCAACCGACGCCTATCGCGGTGCGGGACGACCCGAGGCCACCTACTTCGTCGAACGCGCGATGGACATGCTGGCGCGCGAACTGAAGATGGATCCGGCCGAGGTGCGACGCAGGAACTTCATCCCGAAGGACAAGTTCCCCTTCCATACGCAGATGGGCGCCGTCTACGACTCCGGCGACTACGAGAAGGCGCTCGATCAGGCGCTGAAAAATGCCGACTGGAAGGGCCTGCTCAGCCAGCGCGACAAGATGCGCGCCGAAGGCCGACTCGTTGGAATTGGCTTGGCGATGTACGTCGAGGTGTGCGGCATCGGACCGTCGGCCTCGCTGCCGACCGGTGGCTGGGAGCATTCACAAGTCACCGTGGAGCGCGATGGTCACATCAGCGCAACGACCGGAGCGTCCCCGCACGGGCAGGGCAACGAGACGACGTTCGCGCAGATGCTCGCCGATCAGTTCAGCGTCCCGTTCGAGCACGTCACCATTCTTCACGGCGACACCAGCGTGGTGAAACAGGGCATCGGTACGTTCGGCAGCCGATCGCAAGCAGTTGGAGGCACCGCGCTGCTGATGGCCGGCACCAAGGCCAAAACGAAGATGGCGAAGTTCGCCGCAGCGATGCTCGAAGCCAGCGAAGACGACATCGCGTTCGAGAACGGGCGGGTGTTCGTGAAGGGGGCTCCCGCCAAAGGCAAATCGTTCGCCGAGGTCGCGGGGTTCGCTTACATCCCGGTGCCGCTGCCCAAAGGACTCGAGCCTGGGTTGAGCGAGGAAGCGTTCTTCGAGCCGAGCAACAACACCTATCCGTTCGGCTGTCACATCTCGATGCTCGAAATCGATCGCGATACCGGCGAGCCGAAGCTGCTGCGCCTCGTCGCGGTGGACGACGCCGGACATCTGATCAATCCGCTGATCGTCGAAGGGCAGATTCATGGCGGGCTCGCGCAGGGCATCGGGCAGGCCATGATCGAAGAGGTGGTCTACAACTCGGACGGCCAGCTGGTCACCGGCTCGTTCATGGACTACGCGCTGCCGCGCGCCATCGACTTTCCGCGCTTCGAGCTCGATAGCACCGTGACGCCGACACCGGTGAACCCACTTGGCGCCAAGGGCGTCGGCGAAGCGGGCACGCTCGGCTCGACGCCGAGCATCGTCTCGGCTGCGGTCGACGCGTTGAGTCAATTCGGCGTGAAGCACATCGACATGATGTTGCGGCCTGAGAAGCTGTGGCGAATCATCCACGGCCACGGAGGGCAGGCATGATCCCCACTGCATTCGAATACCAGCGAGCGACGTCGGTTGACGACGCGATTGCGAAGCTGAAGGCTGGGGGCAAGATCCTCGCCGGCGGGCACAGCCTCGTGCCGCTGATGAAGCTGCGCCTGAGCGAACCGGGCGTGCTCATCGACATCGCGCGCATTCCCGGCCTTGCCGGTGTGAGCGAGAAGAGCGGCACGATCGAGATCGGCGCCGCCACCGTGCACCACGACGTGGCGACGTCGCAGCTGCTGCGCGACAAGAGTCCGTTCGTCGCCGAGGCCGCGTCCGACATCGGCGATCAGCAGGTGCGCAATCGCGGCACGCTGGGTGGCAGCCTCGCGCATGCCGATCCGGCCGCCGACTATCCGGCCGTGATGCTCGCGCTCGAGGCCGACATCCTCGTCAAGGGACCGAAGGGGCCGCGGAGCGTCAAGGCGAGCGCGTTCTTTCAGGGTCTCTTCACCGTCGATCTCGCCGGCGATGAGATCATTACCGGCGTGCGGTTCGCGCCGGTCAAGACGGCGGCGTACGCCAAGCTGCATCAGCGCGCCTCGCACTTTGCGATCGTCGGCGTAGCGGCGGCGCTCGATGTGAAGGGGGGCACGATTCAATCGGCGCGCCTCGGCCTCACCGGCGCGAGCACGTATGCGACGCGGCTCTCGAAGGTCGAAGCCGCGCTCGCCGGAAAGCCGCTATCGAAGGCGACGATCGAGGCGGCGTCCAAGGATGCCGGTGCCGACATCGCTGATATCAACTCCGACATCCACGCGAGCGAGGCGTACCGTCGAGCGATGATCCCCGTGTTCACGCGGCGCGCGCTCGAAGCGGCGATGGAACGGACGTAGCATTACACGGGGCCACCGCCAGGTGGCCCCTCAACGCAAGGCCGGCTCTTCCCCCTACGCCGCATCTGCCTTCGCTTGTTAAACGAATCGCACATGAACGACGACACGAACCTCGCTGGGCGCCGGTCGCAAGAGATCGACCGGTATCAAGCTTTCTTCAATCACAGTTCGGAGGGTATTTGGCGGCTCGAGTTCGACCCTCCGATCGACACATCGTTACCTGCCGACGCACAGGTCGACCTCGCATATCAGAACGGACGTTTTGCGGAATGCAACCCCGCGATGGCCCGGATGTACGCGCTGCAACGTCCTGACGACCTGATCGGAAAAACGCTCGACTTCATGTTGCCCTCGGCGGATGCCGCCGCTCGTGCGTATCTTCGGTCGATTATCGACGCCGGCTACCGCGTCACCGACGTCGAATCCGCCGAACGAGACGCACACGGCGACATCCGGTTCTTTTTGAATTCGATGATGGGAGTCGTCGAGCATGGCCGGCTCGTAAGCGTCTGGGGCACGCAACGGGAGATCAGCGACCGCAAACGTGCCGAGGCCGTCCAAGGCTATCTCGCTGCGATCGTGGAATCCTCGGATGACGCGATCCTGTCGAAGAACCTCGACGGAATCATTCAGTCGTGCAATCGAGCCGCCGAGCGGATGTTCGGGTATCCGGCCGACGAGTTGATCGGGAAATCGGTTCGAATCCTGCTCCCGCCCGACCGACAAGCCGAGGAGGATTTCATCCTCGACCGCATCCGAGCCGGTGAACGCGTCGATCACTTTGAAACCGTACGTGTCACCAAAGACGGCCGTCCGATCGATATCTCGCTGACGGTGTCGCCGGTCCTCGACGCCTCCGGCGCCATCATCGGCATCTCGAAAACGGCGCGCGAGATCACCGAGCAGAAACGAATCGCGGCGGCGTTTGCCGCGCAACAGGAATGGTTCCGGGTCACGCTTGGCAGCATCGGGGATGGCGTGATTGCGTCCAACGCGGACGGCACAGTGAGATTCATGAATGCCACCGCCGAACGGCTCACCGGATGGCGCGCTGACGAGGCACACGGTCGAGCGCTTGAAGACGTGTTCCACATCGTCAATGAGAAGACGCGCGAGGTCATCGACAATCCGGCCGCTCTGGTGATGCGCCTCGGCGAGACCGTCGGACTCGCGAACCACAGCGTGCTGATCAGCCGACACGGAGTGGAGCGTCCGATCGCGGACAGCGGCGCACCGATCCGCGCCGACGATGGGCGGATGCTGGGCGTGGTGCTGGTGTTTCGTGATGTCTCGGAGGACCGTCGCGCCGAAGAGGCCATCGCCGAACAGCGCGAGTGGTTTGAGACGACGCTGGAGAGCATCGGCGACGCCGTCATTGCGACGGACGTACGAGGCCGCGTGGCATTCATGAATCCGGTTGCCGAACACCTCACCGGATGGCGCCTCGACGCTGCAATCGGCTCACCCTGCAGCGACATTTTCCGGATCCTCAATGAACAGAGTCGCCGTCCTGTCGAGAACCCGGTCACGCGCGTGCTGGCGGATGGCGTGGTCGTCGGACTCGCCAATCACACGGTGCTCATCGCCGCCGATGGCACAGAGCGCCCGATCGACGACAGTGGTGCGCCAATCCGGAATCGCGAGGGGCGCATCGTTGGCGTCGTTCTGGTCTTCCGCGACGTCACCGATCGCCGGCGCGCGGAGTTCGAACGCCAGACTGCATCGGTGGAGCGAGAACGATTGTTGGAGGCCGAGCGCGCAGCCCGCACCGAGGCGGAACGTGCAAGTCGCGTCAAGGACGAATTCGTCGCCATGGTGTCGCACGAGCTCCGAACGCCGCTGAATGCGATCCAGGGATGGACACAGCTGATGTCACGACGGGAAACGGATCCCTCGGTGCTCGATCGCGGCTTGGAGGTGATTGCTCGAAATACGCGGGTCCAGGTGCAGCTGCTCTCGGATCTGATGGACATCAGTCGCATCGTCTCCGGCAAATTGCACCTCGAGGTCCAACCAGTCAATCTGGCTGCGGTCATCGTCGGGGCAGTGGAGACCGTGCAGCAACAGGCCGACGCCAAAGCCGTGATGGTGCGTCAGCAGCTCGACGCGAAGATCGGGCCGATCGCGGGTGATCCGGCACGTCTCGAGCAGGTGATGTCGAATCTTCTTTCGAACGCCATCAAGTTCACGCCGCCTGGTGGTCGCGTCTCGGTCACGCTGCGGGCCGTCGACGGGCATGCAGAGGTCCGCGTCGCCGACAACGGCATCGGCATTCGACGCGAGGTGCTGCCGCATGTCTTCGATCGGTTTCAGCAGGCGAACAGCTCGATCACGCGAAGACACGGCGGGCTGGGCCTTGGTCTCGCGATCGTCAAGTACCTTGTCGACCAGCACGGCGGAATCGTGCAAGCGGATAGTGCGGGGGAAGGCGAAGGCGCGACCTTCACCGTTCTGCTGCCAGCCGGCCTGCCTGCAACGACGGAGACGGTAAGACCGGAGTCCCAGCGAGGCGAGAGTTATGTTCCAGTGTCCCTCGACGGTGTTCGGGTGTTGGTCGTCGAGGACGAGCCCGATACGCGCGAGTTCCTCCACCGCCTGTTGCAGACGAACGGAGCGATCGTGATCGTGGCCTCGTCGGCTGCCGAGGCATGGGCAGCGTTGGAGATGACTCCGATCGACGTGCTGATCAGCGATATCGGACTGCCGGACGTGGATGGCTACGACCTGCTGCAACGGGTTCGACGTGAAGGCCCTGAGTCTGCGAAAGGTGTTCCGGCCATCGCGGTGACGGCCTATGCGCGAACCGAGGATCGCACGCGCGCGCTGCTGGCCGGCTACCAGGCTCACATTGCCAAGCCGGTCGAGTCGACGGGGTTGCTGGCGACCATCGCCAGCTTTGCCGGACTGATCGAGACGAGACGAAAGGGGGAGTAGCGCTCTCCCCCTTCGCCGCCGCTCACGCTACCTCCAGCCGGTGATGTCGAGAATCACGCCGTGTCCAGTGGCGTTGTGCTGGACGCTCACATAGAAGTGGTTTCCGAAGGCATCGAAGATCCCACCCGTCCACTCCGCGGTCAGATCGTTCAGCGTGCCGATGCGCACGCAGCCATCCGACAGCGTATCGGCATCGTCTCCGTCGTCAAGGCACGACCACAGATCGTTATTGCGTCCGACCTCCGGACCATCGCCGTCCTCGTGGATGATCCAGTTGCCGCGGCCCGGTTGATAGGCGATGTTGTCCATCATCGCGAAATCGTGCGAACCGATGACCAAGAACTGGACTTCCGGCACTGCCGTGTTCGCCGCCGCTTGCGCGATCGTGCCATCGGTGATGCAGATGGTCTGGCCCCAGTTGTGGTTCTGGCTCTCGTTCCCGGTGTTGTTGCCGCAGAACCGGACGTTTCCCGCCGCGAGTGCGACGCCATCGAGATCGAGGTCCTCGGGCCGGTAGTACCCGGTCAGCTTCAACGTCGCGGCCACCGCGCGCAGGCCGGCGTTGTTCGCGTTGACGACTTCGATCCAGGTGCCGAGGCCGGTCTCGGAAGCCTGACCGTAATCGGTGTTGTTGCTGCGCTTGCCGAGGCGGAGACCGTAGACCTTGCCGCTCACCAGCGGTGATTGGCTCAGGCTCGTGATCGGCGCGCCGCCGTTCCACAAGGTAGTGGGAATGAACTTGAAGAACGCGCCGCCAGGCGTTCCGTTCAACGGCCGATTCTCGTCGCCGTAGTACATGACGCCGGTCGGATAGAGCGCGATGCCTTCGAACGCCAGGTGACCAAGGGCGGTGCGGCCAATGACGTTCGCGGCGCCGGTGCCGCCTGAGGCGGTGCCAGTTGCACGACTGAATGTGACGCCGGTTGTCTGCAGCGGATTGATGATCTCAATCACCCAGCCGTCAGTGGCTTCTTCACCGACCAGGATGGTGCCCCACGGAGTACGGCGAACGGGATCACATGACGTCGTGCCGGTAAGAATCGTTTCGACCGCACCATCCGACAGGCGGATCCGCTGCACGCCGGGTTCGGCGGTCCCCTGCTCGTTGCAGGCGATCAAGTGCGTGGGGTTCGTGGCATTCGGCCAGAACGCCATCATGTCGATGTTGGCGCCCAGATCGGGCCGTGCGGAAAGCACGCGCGCGTGCAGTCCTTTCGCCAGCGTCGCGAGCTCGGTGGGATCCTGCTCGGCCAGCACAGCGCCGATGCTCTCGGTTGACGATGCCTCGACAGGCTCGACGATACCGAACAACTGTTCCGAGTGCGCGTCCATGTGGTGATCGCGAAACAGCCCGAAATCGAAACCGCCGAAGGCGGCGGCGCTCGTCGCAAGCCCTACGACTCCGAGCGCAATCAACCCTTTCCGTGTGAACATCTCGACCCTCCTCGAATTGGATGAAGCCGTCGAGGAGGTTAGCGAGCCGATATTGCCGCGCTATGACGGCGAGGCGACGTTTGTGATCCGAGGGGCAACGGAGGAGACGGAGAGAAGATCACACGTGTGAATCTATTCCCGCTCCCGCCGTCTTCCCCGATCGCTCCTTCACCGAAAGTGATACGCCGACAATCGAATGCCGGCGAACGTGTCGTTGAAGGCGATCTCAGCGCGATCGTCTCCGGCGGCGCCCGATGCGACCATCAGCGGCAGCAGATGCTCTTCGCGCGGATGCGCGGCGCGTGCGGCGGGCGCGCTGGTCCACTGCTCGAGCCCGCGGTTCCGCGACTCGGCATCGAGCGTCATCGTGTGGCGCAGCCACTCGTCGAACATCTCCGACACCGGCGCTGCTCGCGGATCGCGAAACGCTCGCAGGTTGTGGAAGGTCATGCCGCTCGCGATGATGAAGATACCTTCGTCTCGAAGCGGCTGCAGCGCTCGCCCGATTGCGATGTGCTCGGCGGGATCCAGGCCCTGCCTCAGCGAAAGCTGGATCGCCGGAATGTCCGCCTCGGGATACGTCAATTTCAGCGGAATGAACGTGCCGTGATCGAATCCTCGCTCATCATCGGCACCGCTGGGTATGCCGACCGCCTCGAGACGCTCGCGCACCCGCGCAGCCAGATCGGGCGCGCCCGGAGCGGGCCAGGCGATTTCGTAGGATTCCGGTGGAAAGCCGTAGTAGTCGTAGAGGATGGGCGGTCGATCCGACGTCATCACCGTCGGCACCGGCTCTTCCCAGTGCGCTGAGATCACGAGCAGCGCACGCGGCGGCGACGAAGGCACCTCACGAACCGAGCGCAGGTAGTTCGCCAGACGATCGACGTCGGCCTTCGGCATCCCCATGTCGACGAACGGCCACGGACCGCCGCCGTGGGGGACGAAGACGACGGGCAGGCGGGAGCGGCTCATAGCAAGTGGAAGAAGTGGAAAAGTGGAAGAAGTGGAAAAAGTGAAGTTCTAAAGTACGAAAGTGGAAAAGTAAGTGAAAAGTAAGTGGAAAGTGGCTCAACGTGTCTCAATCAGCTTGCTGCACTTGCCGACTTAAGAACTTCTCAACTTTCACTTCTTCCACTTCTTCCACTTCTTCCACTTGTTCCACTTGTTCCACTTATGTCGCGTATCCCAGCGCCTTGAACATCACCAACCGCTGCTCGCGTATCGGATCGTTCTCCACCCGGCTCTCGTTGTTGAACACCATCGTCGGCCGATCGGTGGCGTTGTACGGCGTCCAGCGCGGCAGCTTCGGGGTGTTGGGCACGCCGCTGCGTGCGAACGCAATCCACGTGTCGCTCACCTTGTCGGCCAGCGCCATCGCCTCGGCGCCTCCGCCGGTGAGACGCGTGGCCGCTTTGATGTTGTCGAACGCGAACGGAATCTCGATCGTGTGCGGCGACTTGAGTCGGCCGCCATCGACGGGCGTCTCCCAGCGGAAGTAGTAGAGATACACCGGTCCGCCACGCAGCGCCGCACGCCGCTCGGCGATCTTGATCACCGGCCCGCTGTAACGATGGTCGCTGGCGATGAGGAAGTAGAGATCCGACGGCGATGCGCCTGGATTGGCCTTCGAGTAGATCTGCAGCGCCTCGTCCGCGTGCCCACCCAGCAACGTCCGAATGCGGGTGCGCATCGCCGAGTCGGTCAGCGAGAAATCCTCCGGCCGCGCGCTCGAGGTGAGCTCGGTGCGCGTGGAGCCGACCATCACTGGCACGTCTCGCGAGACGGGCGACGCGGGGTCGAATGGATGCTGCGGGATGACGCTGCCGTCGACGAGCGGCGAGAATCCCTGTGTCATCTGATCGACGTTCATCTTGCGCACGACCTCGAAGTACGCCGACATGAGGCGATCGAGCGGGATCGTCTGCAGCTCGCGCGCCTGCGTCTTCGAGAGCCCGAGCGTCGACATCAGCTCGCGCGCCACCTTGGTGCCCTGGTTCGGCTCGACGAGACGCAGCGATGCGCCGCTTTCGATCGTGGCGCGATGGAACAGGCCCTTGGCCGACGGCATCGCCAGCAGCGTCGCCACCTTTCGACCGCCGCCCGACTGGCCGAAGATCATCACCGTATTCGGATCGCCGCCGAATTCGGCGATGTTGTCGTGCACCCAATGAAGCGCGGCAACGATGTCCATCATGCCGACGTCGCCCGAGGCCGCGAACTCTGGACCGCCGACTTCCTCCAGCGAGGTGAAGCCGAGCACGTTGAGGCGATGATTGATCGTCACCACGACCACATCGCCGCGGCGCGCGAGGTTGGCACCTTCGGTGACCGGCGACGAGCCCGAGCCGCTGCTGAAGCCGCCGCCGTGGCACCAGAACATCACCGGCCGCTTGCGTCCGTCCTTGATCGCCGGCGTCCAGATGTTGAGCACCAGGCAATCTTCACTCTCTGAGGGAAGACCGGCAGCGGCAACGGCAAGCGGCGACACCGATCGGTTCGCGCCCGGCTGCGACTGTGGCGCGCTCGGCCCGTACGCGATCGCATCGCGCACGCCGGCCCATTTCGCGGGAGCGGCGGGCGGCATGAACCGGTTCTTCCCGAACGTGTTTGCACCGTACGGAATGCCTTTGAAGACTTTGATGCCGCTCGCATCGACGCCGCGAACGCGTCCATATGTAGTCTCGGCGACGACCGAGTCGCCGTCGGCGGCGAACGCGTTCGTGAATCCCGTCTGTGACGCGGCGATCAGGAATCCGGAGTATCGGAGAAATTCGCGGCGTGATGTCGTCATACCTTCCCCTGGAGACAGGCGAAGAATCGATCCTGCATCATCTTCGAGACGTTGCCGATGAGTCGTTGGCCAAGGCGCGCGATCATGCCGCCGGTCTGGACGGTGCCGCCCACATCGACGATCGTGTTCGCGCCGTCGGAGCGCAGCGTAATCGTGGCGTTGCCCTTCACGAAGCCGGGCTTCCCCTGCCCTTCAACCGTGAGGCGGTACGAGGTGGGCGCGGTTTTCTCCGACAGCGTCACCATGCCCTCATAACTGCCGGTGATCGCTGAGAGCGCGACATTCAGCTTGGCGCGATAGCGATCTTCGCCTTCTGGTTCGAGGCTCTCGCATCCAGGAATGCAGGATGCGATCACCGCGGGATCCATCAAGAGATCCCAGACGCGTTGCGGTGGGGCGTTGAACGGGTAGGAACCGGTGATGTCCATGGTCGGGCGCCTGGCCCGCCGAAGCGCTGTGCGCGAAGGCGGCTGGCAAGAGTGTTCAAGTGTACTGCCAGGTCGGCGAGGTTCGACAACGTTCGCACTGGCAAGAAGTCGTCTACAAACGGCAGCGCCGCCTGCAGTCCGCGCGTCAGCGGCGCGTAGCCCACCGTGCCGATCAACGGGTTCAGCCAGATCAGGCGATGGCTGCTGCGCTGCAGCCACGCCACCTGATCGCGGAGCTCGATGGGATCGCCGCGATCCCAGCCGTCGGAAATCAGCAGAACAACCGGACCACCACGCAGCACCCGCCGCGCCCATTGACGATGAAATTCGGCGATCGCCCCGCCGATGCGCGTGCCGCCCGACCAGTCGGGCACCGCGCGCGATACGTCGGCAGCGGCCTGGTCGAGCCAACGCGTGCGCAGCTCCCTGGTGATGCGCGTCAGCCCGGTCGAGAACAGAAACGTCTCGACGCGGCGATGACGACGAGACAGCGCGTGGACGAAGTGGAGGAGCATACGCGAGTAGCGCTCCATCGATCCGCTCACGTCGCACAGCAGCACGAGCGATCGCGGACGTGTGGTTCGCGTGCGTCGCGGCAGCGAGAGCACATCGCCGCCGGTGCGGAGGCTCTTGGCGAGCGCCCGTCTCAAATCGACGCGCGAGCCATGTCCGCGCACCCATCGTCGAGTCCGCCGCTCGCCCGGCGTCCACACCAGCCGCTCGAGCGCCAGTCGCGCCGTCGCTATCTCATCGACCGTGAACTCTGCGAAGTCCTTGTCGGCCAGCGCCGCCGCATCGCTCCACGTTGGCATCGCAACATCGTCGATTGAATCTCCCGCCGTGGGATTCTGATTCGGGGCGGTGTCGTAGGCCGGGTCTTGCCCTCCAGACCCGGCCTCCGCGTCGTTGCGCGCCAGCTCATCGTCTTGTCGATCGTCCAATGCCGCGCCACGAACTGGCACGCCGCGTCCCATCCAGAAGGCCTCGAACGCGCGATCGAAGATCGGCAAGTCCTCGTGGTGGTACACGAGCAGCGCGCGGCAGGTGTGGTAGACCTCGTCGCGCGATCCGAGATCGACGTGCTGCAATGCCTCAAGCACGTCGAGCAGACGCCCAGTGTGCACGTCGATCCCGAGCCGTCGCAGGAGCCGTCCGAAGACGAGCAGATTGCGCGGCAGGTGCGAGGTCTGCACACCCTCACTGTATACCGGCAAGAAACCACAAATTCCCAAGGAACCGCCAAGGACAATCGCTCCCCTTTCGGCGAATACTCCGGCCGACCAGGAGGCGACCATGAAGAAGCTCCTTACGATTTCAGCAATCGCGCTCGCGATATCGGGCGCGGGCACCAACCCGGCGTGGGCAGATGAAGTGACCGACTGGAACCAGACGCTGTTCCGATCGGCCGTGATCGCCGGCACCTCGCCGCTCAACATGGGCCGCGTGGGAGCACTTGTGCAGGCGGCGGTGTTCGACGCCGTCAACGGCATCGATCGCCGCTACACTCCGATTCACGTTCCGCCGGCCGCGCCGGCAGGCGCATCACGCCGCGCCGCCGCCGTGCAGGCCGCCTACGTGATGATCGGCAAACACTACGGAACGGGAGGCCTGTTCACCACCACGCAGCAGGGCATCCTGAACGCACGGCGCGACGTCGCGCTTGCGCTCATCACTGACGAAGAGTCGAGTGCGGCGGTCGCCAGCGGCGTCGCCTGGGGACAGCAGGTGGCCGATGCGATCTGGGCCTGGCGCTTGAGCGATGGATTCAGTCTCGCCCCGCCATCGTTCGTTGGCGGTACGGCGATCGGCCAATGGCGCCCGACGCCAAACGCGCCCGCAGCTGGCACCTCGACACCGGGCGCTGGCTATCCGCAGTACTTCAACATGCCGACGTGGTCGGGCGCCTCGCCTTCGCAGTTCGACCCGGGTCCGCCGCCCGATCTCTCGAGCGCACGCTACCTCGCCGACTACAACGAGGTGAAGACGATGGGCAGCCAGAACAGTGCGCTACGCACGACGGACCAGACCGTGGGCGCTCTGTTCTGGAACTCGAGCACCGCAGGTTATCTCTGGAATCACCTGGCGCTCTCGCTGCTCGACGCCAGGAATCGTAACCGGACCGATGCCGCACCGGGAAAAGGCCACAACACGCTGCTCCAAAACGCGCGCCTGCTGGCCGCACTCAATCTCGCGATGGCGGATGCCGCGATCGGCTGCTGGACCGCGAAGTACACCTATACGTACTGGCGCCCGATCACGGCGATTCGCGAGGACGACAACAATCCAAACACGGCTCAGGATCCCGCGTGGGCGCCGTTGTTCGCGACGCCCGCCCACCCGGAATACCCATCGGGGCATTCGTGCGTCAGCGGTGCGGCAGCTGCGGTCCTCAAAGCCGAGTTCGGCCGCCACGTTCCGATCTCAATAGAATCGGACACCATGATCGGCGTGACGCGTCAGTTCCACGGATTCACGGAGGCGCTCGAAGACGTGAAGAACGCGCGCATCTTTGCCGGCATTCATTTCAGGACGGCAACGGAGGCGGGCACGACGCTTGGAGCTGACGCTGCGAACTATGTGCTCGAGCATCTGTTTCAGCGAGTGGACTGACGTAGGGGCCGCCTCTAGGCGGCCCTTCTTACGTTAAGCACGCTCGGCAAGCGCGGCAAGTTTCAGCACGGTATTCCAGTTGCGACCGGTGCCGCGCGTGCCGAGCGTCTTTTCGATCAGTGCGCTCGTCAGCTTCGATCGGCCGATGCCATCGGGATACACGATGTAGGCACAGCGCCCCTTTGCGCGTACGACCTCGCGGCCTTTGATGGCCTCTTGCAGTGCCTTCACCATGGCCGCCGTCGGGGCCGTCTTCAATACCCCTGCGATCAGGTGCGAGGGATCGGCCTTCGCCTCTTGTGGAAACGGATTGGCGGCGATCATCGCTTTCCATTCAGCCGCCGTGCGGACGAAGAACTCGATGCGCGCGCCGAACTGCTTCTCGCTCGCGCGTTCGAGCTGCTGTTCGAGTCGATCCGCCGCGGCGTCGCTTCGAAAGACGACGTTGCCGCTTTGCAGCAACGTCGTCACTTTCTCTAATCCGAGCGAGGTCATGAACTCGCGTAGGTCGGCCATGCCGACGACGTTCACGCCGGCGAGGTTGACGGCACGAAGCAGCGCGATGCGAGAATTGGGGTCGGAGGTCATTTAAAGAGGACACACGCTAGGATTGACGTTGGCTCTTTCGTCGCGAGTTGCGGAACATCGCGACCGCCGCGCCGCCAACCAACACAACCGATACGACGCTGACCACCATCGATAGCCCGAAGTCTCGCTGCGACCACGGCAGCGCCGTCAGCAGCACGGCGAATCCCAGAATCGCGGAAATGGCCAGCGAGACTCCCATCCGGTGGCTGGCTCTCGGACCGAGACTCGACTTTCTGAGATAGGGCGGGATGTTTCCGCCGAGGTAATGGCCAGGGTTGTAGCGATTGTTCGACCACTCGATGTAGTCGGCAAACGGATCGGGAGGCCCTTTGCGCTTTCTCACCGCGTCTCTCAGAAAACGTATCGGCTGACACCGACTCCCGTTACAGACGTGAAGCCACGATCGCCTGCGCTTCCGGCGACGTGACCACCGGAACCACATCGAAATCGACGATGTCCTGCCATCGCTGCAACCATTGATCGAGGCGCGCGCGATCGGGCGACTCCATCACCTGATAGCAGGTCGTGAGATCGGGGGTCACCCAACTGTTCACGTAGCGGACGTCGTCGGGAGCCATGCGGCCGTGATCGCGGAAGCGCCGGTAGACCGGAATCGGATCCCCGCCCTTGAAATGCTCGATGACCATGAACAGCATCGCAGTTGTCTCCGCACTACTCGTCGAGCGCGCGCAGGACGCGGGCCACGAATTCATCGTGTGCCCAGGCTCCCGCGCTGCGTGTGAGGCCAAGGCGCACGAGGGATCACGGAGGAAATGCACCGTTCGCCCCGAGACGAACACGCCCGAGCACAGCATGTGTGCGACGTATGCCGACCCGACCACCGCGAATTGATAGGCGTAGAAACCGAGGGTAGCGACCACGATCGTGACGATGAGGACAAGCCACGTCCTGCGCGATCTCACCGCGCGGGCGGGTCCAAACGTCACGTCCCGGCCTTGCGCGCGACAAACACGAGGTCGCCCGGATAGGTCGCCCCGTATTCGCTGCGATCGTACCCTCCGTACAACCGATCGACGACGAAGCCTGCGCGAGCGAGCAGGTGCTCGGCTTCGTAGCGGAAGAGATAGCGCATGCGAAAGGCGTGGACCAGTGTGGCCTGGTGGCCGTCTGGATACGTCACGTTGTAGAGCAGCTCGATGTCGTTGATCTGCGAAAACCGATCGGTGGCCACGATCTTGAAAGATCGCGTGACCCGGCGGCCATCGGGCATCGTGAATTCGGGCTCGCCGGCATCGGTCTCTTGTCCGATCGGCTGGTTCGCAAGCGCATCGAGCGAGGGGTTGAAGATGTCGAAGATCAACACCCCTCCGTCAACCAGGTGCTGCCGGATCGCGCCGAGGCAGGAGAGCTGATCGTCAACCGTCAGCAGATGTTGGAAGGGACGGAATGGAATGGTCGCGAGCGCGAATCTGCGTCCGAGATCGAAGTGCCGCATGTCGGCGTGCACGAGCGTCGCTTTCTCCTGCACCGCGGCCGGCTCGCGCAGCAGCCGTTCACGGCACGTCGCGAGCATTTGCCCCGACAGATCGAGACCGACGATATCGATGCCGGTGCGAGCGGTGGGAATGAGCACGCGGCCGGTGCCGCAGCCCACTTCGAGCACCTGACCGCCTGCCGTCACCGCGGCGTCGACGAAGAAGGCGATGTCGCCGCGATCGCGATAGGGGGCGACGTAATCGTAGAGATCCGCGATGGTCGCGTACTCGTCGTGACTGCCGGCGGGGGGCATCATCGATCTACGCCTGCGCCATCGCACGGTCGAGGAGACTGGTCAGCTTTTCTCCGCGAATGACGTCGAGATCTTCCTTCGCTTTGAGCGCGACACCCAATGTGTGGCTGACGATGTCGGCGTCGAGCGACTGCCGATCGAGCGCCGCGAGCGCGGTGACCCAATCGATCGTCTCCGACACGCCAGGCACCTTGTAGAGCTCCTCGCGTCGGAGCTCCTGCACGAGCGTCGTCACCTGCTGCGCCAGCTTGGCCGAGGCCTGCGGCACGCGTGTCCGCACAATCGCCATCTCTTTCTCGAAGGTCGGATACGCGATCCATTGATAGAGGCAGCGGCGTTTCAATGCGTCGTGTACCTCGCGGGTGCGATTCGACGTGAGGATCACGAGCGGCGGATCTGTGGCGCGGATCGTCCCGAGTTCTGGAATCGTCACCTGAAACTCGGCCAGCAGCTCCAGCAAGTAGCCTTCGAACTCTTCGTCCGCGCGATCGATCTCGTCGATCAGCAGCACCACGGGGCGCGATCGGCTGGGATCGATGGCCTGCAGCAGCGGCCGCTTGATGAGGAAGGCCTCGCTATAGAGCTCGCGGCGTGCGTCGTCGCGGCCGAGCCCACCGGTGGCATCGAGAATACGCAGCTCGAGCAGCTGGCGTGCGTAGTCCCACTCGTAGACGGCATGACTGACGTCGAGCCCCTCGTAGCACTGCAGGCGAATGAGATCGGCATCGAGCGCCGAGGCCACCGCCCCAGCCAGCGACGTCTTGCCGACACCCGCCTCGCCCTCGAGGAACAGCGGACGCCGCAGCCGAAGCGCCAGAAACAGCGACACGGCCAGGCCCTGGTCGGCCACGTAGTGCTGCGTCGCGAGCCGCTGCTGAAGGTCAGAAATCGACGTGGGAAGAATGGTGTGCCTCGCGCTCGATCGTACTTCGACGCTGCGCCAAAAGGACAGTGTAGGCCGGGCCTGGCTTTTAGGCCCGGCGCGTGGACCGGGTCCTTTGGACCCGGCTGCAAGAAACGCCCGCTCCCCCGTTCTACGGGTAGGAGGGATTTGCACATGAACGCACGTCTTTGGCTGGCAGCGCCCGTGGTCGCGTTGGCCGTGGCCTATGGCCCGCGTCTGCTGCCAGCAACACCCGTTGCGGCGGCGCCCGCGCCTGCCCCCGCACAGGACACATCCACGCTCGACGATCAGACGGAGCTGTCGCTCACCGTCTACAACTCCGATCTCGCGCTCGTCCGCGACGTGCGATCGATTCAGCTGCCACGGGGCGCGTTTGATCTCCACTTCATGGACATCGCCGCGACCGTCAATCCGGCGACCGTGCACTTTCGATCGCTCACCGAGCCGTCGCGCGTCAGCGTGCTCGAGCAGAACTACGAGTACGACCTGCTCGAGCCGGAGAAGCTGCTGCACAAGTACGTCGGCCGCGACGTGACACTGGTGCGGATGCGTCAGGACGACGGATCGACGCACGCGGAGGAGGTGAAGGCGCGGCTCCTCAGTTACAACGGCGCGCCGGTGTGGCAGATTGGCAGCGAGATCGTCACCGGCCTGCACGCCGATCACATCCG
>Ga0075424_100000351_pt1 | contig 34586 bp, 26 predicted proteins | sample SoiMethybrSBSTD3_FD_75301 | JGI IMG/M metagenome (GOLD analysis project Ga0075424, IMG submission 75301) | Bulk soil microbial communities from a Populus tree surrounding site in Tennessee, USA - Soil MetaG P. TD hybrid SBSTD3 | ecosystem: Environmental > Terrestrial > Soil > Tree plantation... | reverse complement strand
CAAACTGCCGTATCGGCTCCGCGTCTCGATCCGGTGGCACCGCCACGTAATGGGACTCGTTGCCAATATCGATCCCCGCTGCGTTGGGATGAACCACATCGAGATTCAATGTCCAGTCCTGGGCCCCACGCGCTGCCTCCTTCTTGCGCTTTCCCTTCATCGCTTGTTCTCCTGGATGATGTAGCGGCATTCGGCCCGGTTGCGATGGGTTTGTAAGTCTCCTTAACGGGGTCGAGCCTGCTCTCCTTCGCAATCTCGCCACCATGCGAGCGATCGCCTAAACCGGAACCACGCTCTTAATCGGGCATTGAAGCGCCATCTTGTCCACGGTTCTGTTGCCGAATGCCGCCGTTGAGCATGCCAGAGTCTCCTAGTTTCTCCTTCGAGCGACGACCGGAAAGGGCGTCAGGCGCTCTTAAGTAGTCAGGCTGTGGATGCCCATGCTGACGGGCGTAGGTTTTCCATAGAGGTGAGGGAAACTTCAATACGCTGATCTCTTCCGTACAGGCGAAATGACAGCCCGCCTGGTAAGCCCGCCTCTGCAGAACAAAATCAACACCACCAATTTGCCCTTGCGAATCAGGCCACGGTCCACACCTTTCAACCACCTCTCGCCGATACAACCAGCTTGAGGGCGGAATGAAGCGAGTGCCGTATCTACGTTTCGCCCCGGTGCCCCTACTGCCCACATCGGCCCATCAGGACCAAATCCATGCCGTGACTGCATGCACAAAGGCGGCAGCTGCAGATTCCAAGGTCGAGACAAAGTCGCCAGGTGCCAGGGCAACCACAAATCATCCTGTCCCAGATAGGCGACATAACGCCCGCCACCACGCCGCAAGCCTTCGTTATTGGGCGCTCTGGGTGCCGGCGTGTTGGGGAAGATTGACCCAGTTGAAACGTTCGTCTCGGAACCCGCGCACTATGCACTCACTGTCGTGCGTACAGCAATCGCCTACAATCCAGGCTTCAAAATCTGCAAAGGTCTGGTCGCGCAGACTGACCAGCCCGCATTTCAATGTGTGTTGTATGCCGCGGTGATTACGGTGACCGCAGGCATGGCCACACGCCGGATCCATCCGCAAATGCAAACGGGATCAGATCGTTCTTCAGCGGAAGGCGATACCTGTCCGGATCAGCATTGGTCGTAGGGTCGGGTCGGTAGATTAATAAGGGAAGCGTCATCTGTACCTATGTTCTTGAGCGCGTGCAAAACTCCTTTGGGAATGATCACCAGGCGACCCGGATTCCGTTCGCTCATGACGAAGACATTCAGCATGTGATAGGTGGGAGAATCGGGGCGATCATCGAACAAAGCGACACGTATTACGTCGCGAAGGAAGAACAGTCGATCATCCTGCAGCTTGTGCCGCACCCATCCTTTTACCTGGTTCGGCCGAATCGAGACGAAGTATGCGTCACACCAGAGGCTGGGAATGAATTCCCCATTCGGGACTGTAAATCTCACCGGTTCGCCACGTTCGTCTTCTTGTAACGGCCTGCGATGCACACTGACACCAGCAATCCGTTGAGAAATGGGCTCACCCTCCGACGAAAGCGTTTGCCGGTCCTTCACTGGTTGTGCGGCAGATTTCAATCCCAGTGCGCCCTCTTCACAGACTGAGAGAGTCATTCGCTACCTCCATTTCAAATCTATCGAGCTACGACGAGTGGAAGCACTAGTTAGACAGACCTAATCTGTTAAGACCTGGGTTGAAATGAAAGCGCAAGTCAGATGCTTAATCTGGGATTTGGTTCGAATTCAAATGCGCACGTTGGGACGTGCGAGGGGCATACAGGGCATTGCAACTGGAGGCCTATTTGAAGTGGATTGCACCTTCGCTCCGCTTGCGAGTTAACCCGAGCCTTGGTGCTTGCACCTTGGGGATTGAATATTTGGGCTTGATCTCGTGGCAGCCGTCCTCACAGTAAACGCCGCCGAGAGCAGATTCTGGTTTCGGCATCGGCGAGTTGATCGCGATCTCCCGCTCAGCCTCAAGCTCACGCTCAACATCGGCAATCAGATCGCGATTCTGTTCCGGACTCAACCACTTCTTCACATTGGTCAGATAATTCTCAAACCGGGCAATCGGATCCCGCTTGCGCCAGTACTCAAGCATTGCTGAGGGCACGTAGTCAGCAGCATCGTGGATAGCATGCCCCTTCATACGCATCATCTTGGCCTCGATCAACGTCGGCCCTTCCCCACGCCAAGCGCGTCCACAGGCTTGATACGCGGCATCGTAAACTTGGCACGCATCAGTTCCATCCACGATCACGCCAGGGATGCCGTAAGCGATCGCCCGCTCAGCCAGATCCTTCACCCGGAACTGCATCTCCGCCGGAGTGGAGTACGCCCAGAGGTTGTTCTCGACTAGCAGCACCAAGCCGAGGTTCTGGACAGCAGCAAAATTCAGCCCCTCGTACGTCACTCCCGTGGACTGCCCACCGTCGCCGATATAGGTGATCACGGCGATGTTGCGCCCCTGCAGCCGCGCGCCCAGCGCGACTCCGGTCATCACCGGAATCAGATCTCCCAGCATGGAAATCGGCGAGACCACATTCCTTTCGTTAATATCGCCAAAATGTGAGGTCCCGTCGCGTCCCTTGGTCGGCGAATCCGCCTTCGCCATGTACTGCATCATGATGTCGCTGGCTCGAAACCCGCGTACTAGTAACGATCCCTGGTTGCGAATCATGGGCGCAAGCCAGTCGTCTTTTTGCAGTGCATAGGCCGATGCGCAGGAGCAAGCCTCCTGCCCCACCCCGAAGTAGACGCCGCCCACCACCTTGCCCTGCTTATAAAGGTTCTCCAGCACCTGCTCCATCTTCCTGTTCAGCAACATCCACCTGTAGATCTCAATGCATTGCTGTTTCGTCAGGTGCCGCGAGTCGCCGATCGGCGGAACCGGAGCCGAAAAGTTCCCCTCGACCGCGTAGCAGATCTCGTCACCCTTACGGCTCTGGCGAACCGTAAAACTGGATTTTGCCAAACGGTAGTCGGCGATCGTGTAAGTGCGCTGGGAGCTGTCTCGCGCACTCGCCCGGCGATTGTGATTAGCGCTGGCTACAACCTGCTTTTTGCCTTTCTTGGCTCTCGCCTTCATCGATCTCCCAGTACAAATTTAACCCGCAACTGCCCTCGTGCCAAAGCCGCACCGGCCCTCACGCATCACTCTTCTCCGACCACCGCTTCGGCCTCAATCTCCACGAGCATCTCGCGCGAGATCAGCGCGCTCACCTGCACCATCGTCGTCGCCGGACGAATCTCGCCAAAAAACTCTCCGTGAGCTCGGCCAATCTTTTCCCACTCCGCGATGTTAGTTACGAACATGCGCGTACGCACCACATCTTTCAGGCTCGCCCCAGCCTTGCCCAGAGCGGTTTCAATGTTCTTGATGGTCTGCACGGTCTGGGCATACGCATCGCCAACACCCACCAGCTTTCCGTCCGGCCCGGTAGCGGTTGTGCCAGCTACATGGATGTAAGGCCCAGTTCTCACCGCCCGCGAGTAACCAACGACCGGCTCCCATGGTGCACCGCTGGAGATGTTCTGACGCTCCATAAAGTCCCCTACGTTGTCGATGATTCTAAACTGAGCGGAAAGCTGTACGTTAGCAGCCACTCCGCTCGATTGCCAATAGCTTGCGGATAAAACCTTGTAGGTGATGTCGCATTCTAATCGGGTAGGAGGACGAGCTTGCGCGGGACTTACAAAAGTCACTTGCCTTCCGCGGTCAACTGAGGTATTTAATCGCGCAAGCAGTGGGATCCGCGTGTGCCGCGGAATCCAAGGAGCCCTGGATGATTCCGGAATCGCATCCGCTGCAGAAACTTTTCGTTGAACTCGTCGGCCGGCACTACGCCGAGGAAATCGGAATCCGCGATCCGCAGATCGTCGGTTATGTAGCCCATCTTCTGTCTGAATTCTGCGACGCCGAGCAGCTCTTCAAGATCCGCAACGCTGCCGGACAGCCGCTCACAGACGTGGGGGAGATGCTGGTGGAATCGAACCCGGTGTTTGGCCCCGCTCCATCATTCGATCGCGAGCGCCAGGTGCGCAAGCACATCGGTGATTACGCGCTCTTCTTTACCGGCATGTTTCCCGAGAGCATCAATCATTTCCGCCTGCGCCGGAATCGCCTGGAAGGCTTTGTGGACTGGATGAAAGCCGGCAAAGAGAGCTATTTCATCGTGTCAAAGTTCGAGCATTTCGAATACGCCAAGGTAGCGCCGCTGTTTGCCAGCCTCTCGCAGCATTTCGAGCAGTGCGTGTATGGATTGAACCGGGTGAAGAACGACCTGCAGGAAATGCAGCATCCCATCATGCGGCGCGCCGATGAGATTCTGATGTAGCACCTGCTCGTGCACTCTACAACATGTCCCGGCCGTTCAGGCCGGGAAGGATCTACCTATTTTGGGCGTCCAGGTTGCAGCACATCAACTCCTTTTGTAGAAACTCAGCGCCGCATCGCCCTGCTTGAGCACGCGATAACGCTTAAGCCCTTCAGATCCATCTCCCGGATCAAATCTGTTCTGATGCTCAACAACGACCACACCGCCCGCTCTCAGCAGAGATGTCGTGCTCAGCTGCTCAAGCGTCTTCCCGTAGGCTTCCTCCATCCGATAAGGCGGATCAAGAAAAACGAAATCAACACCAACGCCTTCATCCTTGAACTTTTCAAGCGTGCGTAGCACATGTGCTCTCAAAACCTCGAAACCCTCGCTAATGCCCAGCGAGCTCAGGTTCGCCTCAATCAACCCAGCCGCCTCTTTGGAGGACTCCACGAAATACACCCACCCCGCCCCGCGGCTCAGCGCCTCTATTCCCACCGCACCGGTCCCCGCATAAAGATCTAGCCAGACGGTTCCCTCCAGAGCAGTCGGATTCCCCGCCGTCAGCACGTCAAACAGAGTCTCCCGCAAGCGGTCGGCGGTCGGGCGAACATTCATCCCTCTCATGGATCGCAAAGGACGGCGGCGAAACTTTCCCGCGATGACTCTCATGTGCTCTCACGCAAACGGCGCACAACTTTCGATACGCAGAAACCGGAACCTGCGCTGCGCCGCACCGTTTAACTATATAAAATAGGAGACAGGGGAACCGATGAGAAGCTGGGCCATACGTATTGGACGGGTCTTTGGGATCGAACTGCGCATTCATCTGACGTTTCTGTTTCTCGTCGCGTTCGTTTGGCTAACCGAATCCGCGCCAAGCCATCACGCCGATCCTCAGCGTGTTCTTGCGCTTGTCGGCGTGATATTCGGCTGTGTTCTGCTCCATGAGCTTGGGCATGCGCTCGTCAGCATCCGCGCAGGCATTCGGCCAAAAGCGATCATTCTCTTACCCATCGGCGGCGTGACTCTGCTCGATGAAACCCGCCAGCAGCGGCCTCAGCTTAAAAGCTGGAACGGAATTCTCATTGCTCTCGCGGGCCCGCTGATGAATCTATTGGCCGCCTTCATCGCAGCCGCCATCCTGCTGGCCGTTGCGCCGGAGATCCAACTTTGGGCGAAGCCTTACGTGCATTCCAATCATCTGGCGCGCAGCCTCGTGTGGTCTAACATCTGGCTCGCGCTGTTCAATTTATTGCCGGCCTACCCCATGGATGGGGGTCGCATTCTTCGCGCCCTATTCAGCCGGCACATGGATCCGGCTCGCGCCACCCGTCGTGCCGTCTCGATCGGCCAGGCGATGGCCACCGTATTTATGCTCGCGGGTATGCTGCAATACATGGAGGCACACAGCCCTTCGGGCACCTGGCTCACAGTTGTCGGCTTCTTCCTCTTCATTGCGGCACAACTGGAAGAGCGCTCGGCAGTCTTTCAGTCGGTTCTTGAAACTGTCTGCCTCGAGGACGTGATGCTCACGGATTTCGCGACCCTCTCTCCAGCCGACACACTCGAAGACGCCCTCGATAAAGCCGTACACTCCCTGCAGGATGACTTCCCTGTCATTCGCGGCGCTGACATGGTGGGTGTCATCTCCAAACAAAGAATCCTGGAGGCGCTTCGCTCGGAGGGCAACGGATACGTCCAGGCGGTGATGAACAAAATATTTGAAGTCGCGCAGAAGAAGGAATCTCTTGCGTCCGCGTTCCGCAAGCTGACCGCCCGTAATCTGAGTATTATTCCAGTGGTCGAGGATCAGCGCCTGGTGGGAATCGTGACTCTCCAGAATCTCATGCACTCCATGACGCTGCTCGCCGAAAGCCGTAAACTGCGCCGAACCGCACTCAATCCCTAGCTGTGAAGTGAATCGCGAACGACCCACGGCGAGCGACCAACCACAGCCTTTAAAACTTCAACACCACCCCCACCCCAGGCTCCCCCAGATGCCCCCTGGCTCCGGTGAAGAAATTCGGGCCCTTGAAATCAGGTGCCTTGTAGAGAAGTCCGCGGTACTGCAGCCGCACCGCAACCCGGTGCCAGACCCAATAATCTGCGCCTGCCCCGTACAGCAGAGCGGGTTGCGTCTGGCGGGTCTCACCTAAGAGGATCAGAGAGGACGTATCTGCATAGCTGCTGTTGGCATAGAAACTCAGGCCGGCAGCGCCCCCAAACACGAACGGCTCCAGTTTTTCACTTTGCATGAAACTGAAAACGTAAGCGCCGCTGAATTCGCTGATCGTGACTGGCACGCGATACGTAAAAGGAGTCGTGTCGTAAATCTGCGAATTTTTGGTCCGCGCAAAGTTCAAGGCCAGTGAACTCCGGTTGGTAAAGCGCATCCGGGCTGTAGCAAGGAAAGCTCCTGAATTGGTGGGCACGAGCTCAGTTCCATTGCCCGTGGACTTCTTGCTGAAAACGGCCGTCGCCCCCAGGCTCACGTCAAACCGATTTTCCTGAGCGAATGCGACCCCTGGAAAGAGAAAGACCATCACACTCAGAAGCCCTACGTTCTTCAACATTAGATGTCCTGGAATATGCAATCTGAGATCTGAAATCAACAATCCAATATCTGCAATCCGTCAAAACAGCCGCACGGCCTTTGCCTCATCGATCGCATCGACCTTTCTCAGTTCGGCCAGCACCTGTTCGGGCACCCTCCCGTCCACGTGGACAACGGCAATTGCCTCCCGCGGCCCCTCAGACTTAGCCATGACTCGCCGGCCCAGAGAGAAATCCGCGATATTGATCTTGTGCTTACCCAGAATCGTCCCCACTTTGCCGATCACGCCCGGAACGTCACGGTTCCGCATGTAAATCAGGTTGCGTTCCAACGGAGCCTCAACATCAATCCCGTCAACGTGGAGCAAGCGAGGCGTGTCCTTGTGCAGCACCGCGCCTTTTACCAGATGTTCCTCTGCGCCCGTCTTAAGCAGGATCGAAAGCACGGACCCAGAACCGCCCGTCGAACTCTTCGCCTTGCGACCCTCATGAATCCGCAAGCCTCTCGCGGATGCGATCGATCCCGCGTTTACCAAGTTTGCCTTTTCCTCCAGAGCTTCATTCAATATACCCATCAGCCCCGCGTTACGGATCAATTCAGTTTTCCATTCGGCAATGTGCCCGCTATAGCGCAGCGAAATTTCCTCCAGCGTTCCTTCGCTCACTTGGGCCAGAAACGAACCTAAGCGCTCCGCCAGCACAACATAAGGCTTCAGCTCCAGATACTCATCATGCGAAACCGAAGGAACGTTGACTGCATTCTGGATGACCCCATGTTTCAGAAATTCTTTTACTTGTAACGCAATCTGATATCCAACCGCCTCCTGCGCCTCATGCGTCGAGCCCGCAATGTGAGGCGTAAGAATGACGTTATCCATTGCCGCGAATGGAGAATTCTTGACCGGTTCCTCTGCGAAAACGTCCAGCGCCGCCCCGGCTACTGGCCCCTGCTTCAAGGCATTCGCTAAAGCGCTCTCGTTGATGAGTTCTCCACGGGCACAATTGACCAGCCGTACACCACGCTTCATCTTCTTCAATGACCCGGGGTTAATCATTTCCGCGGTCTGAGGGGTCAGGCCGACATGCAATGTAAGGTAATCGGCCTTGGCGTAGACCTCTTCGAGGCTGGCCATTCCAATACCTTGCTCTTTCGCAACGCTCACTGAAACAAACGGATCGTGCGCAATCACCTCCATGCCGAAAGCGCGTGCCCGCCGCGCTACTTCCATCCCAATTCTTCCCAGGCCGACGATGCCAAGAGTTTTGCCGCGCAGTTCGCTGCCCTGCAATGACTTCTTCTCCCACGCGCCGCCGTGCATCGAGCGATCTGCGCGGCACAGATGGCGCGCCATAGCCAGCATCATCGCCAGGGTGTGCTCGGCGACAGCAACCGCGTTCGCGCCGGGCGTATTCATCACTGCAATGCCTTTGCGCGTGGCGGCATCAAGGTCGATATTGTCCACGCCCACGCCGGCGCGGCCGATCACGCGCAGTTTGCGCGCATGAGAAAGCAGCTCCTCGTTCACTTGCACCGTAGAGCGCACTATCAGCGCGTCGGCCGATTCCATTTGAGCAGCGAGATTGCCGTCCATCTGTTCCGGAGTAACCAGGCTCCAATTCCGCTCGCGCAACAGATCAACTGCCTTCGCCGAAATCTTTTCAGCTACTACAACTTTCATCTGCTTTTATTTGCGCTCTTGGCGCCCTTTGCGGTCGGCTTTTCTGCCAACATCAACCGGATACGCCTGCCGTCACCTTGGTGTCCCGACAAACCCGCTCTGCATAAACCTGCTGCGCTGCCCGAAGAGCAGTCCCGTACTCCACGTCTCTTCCGCGCACGCGTGCCAGCACATGCTCGAGCGCAGCTACAATTCCAATAGTGTCGAGATAGTCGTAGTAGCCGAGATGCGCCACCCGAAACAGCTTTCCTTTCATTTCGCCCTGTCCGTTCGCCACCACTGCTCCAAACGACTCGCGAAACTCATTCACAATCGCGCTCGAATCCATTCCGGCGGGCGCCGAAATTGCGGTAAGCGCCGCCGCCGGAGCCGACGCCGCAAACAGCTTCAGCCCTAGCGCTGTCGCTCCCGCACGGGTCATCTCTGCCGCCAGTGCGGCGCTGTCGACCAAGGCCTTTCTTCCAGCCACCAGATCGCCATTACCCATGTCCCGGACGAAGTCGAGCGCCGCGCCCAAAGCCGAAAACAACGAAGTCGCCGGCGTATAAGCAGACTCCCCCTTAGCCGCAGCCTTGCGCTCTTTACGAAAATCGAAATAGTAACGAGGCGATTTCGTCTCCTCCATCCTTTTCCACGCCCGCTCGCTTATCGCGCAATAAGCCAGACCCGGTGGCATCATCAAAGCCTTCTGCGAGCCCCCGATGATCACATCAATGCCCCAGCCATCCACATCAAGGTGCGTCGTTCCCAGCCCGGTGATGGCATCGACAACGAGTAGCGTACGATCGCATCCACGCACTAGCTTCGCAATGCTTTTGACGTCGTGTCGCACACCAGTCGAGCTTTCGGTCGCCTGCACATAAACCGCGCGCACATCCGCATCCAACTTCCCGCCAATTTCCTCCAGCGAAAATGTTTCGCCATAAGGCGCGCTGACCATTTCCAGGGCACAACCGTACGCTTTGGCCAGATCACGCCAGCGTTCGCCGAATTTGCCTGCCGTAAGCACCAGCACCTTATCGCCCGGAGAGGTGAGATTCGAAACTGCCCCTTCCATCACGCCCGTACCCGACGAAGACAACACCAGCACGTCGTTCTCTGTGCCAATGAAGTCCTTCATGTCGGCCAGCACACGCGTAAACAGCGCCCGGAAATCCGCAGTCCGGTGGTGAGCCGTAAAGGCAGCCATGGCTGTCTGTGTCGCTGGCAGGAGGGCCGTCGGCCCAGGTGTAAACAGCCGATTCTTACGAAGCATGGAAATGAGTCCTTTAGGGGAGGTGCTCTGCTAGTTTACCGGAAGACGCTCCTATGGTCCTGTCGCTGACCTCTTGTGACCTCCGTAATTACGCCGTTTGACATCCCGGCTACCCGCTTTCTCACTTCGGTTATGCTGAGCAAAGTGTTGTCATGAAAATCTATCGTGTCGTCCGATTGATCTTTCTCGCCGGCTTGCTTGTAGTGATTTTCCTACTGGTCAAGAAACCTGCTCCCGTTTCCCTGCCCCAGGATCCAAAAACCGTTGCTGCGAATGTGCAGTCTTACGAACAAAAGCTGAACCAACTGGAGCAGGCCCAGGAACGAGGACAGACACCGGGCGAAATACGACTCACTGCGGGCGAAATCAGCGCCGCCATGTCACACGGAGGCAGCATCCCGGCGCCTGCAGTTGAAACTCCCGCCCCTGCAAAAGACAAGAACGCCTCAGAAGAGCCGCCGAAGGTAACGGATTATCAGGTCAGCTTCGAAAACGATGTCGCTCGCGGCCAGTTCGCTACCGAACTCGCCGGAAAGCAAGTGTACGTCACGCTCGCCGGGCACCTGGGAGCCCAGGACGGCTACGCAACATTCGAGCCTACCGAATTCAAAGTCGGTGACCTGAGCATCCCCGTCTCAATGGTGAACGAGCGCCTGCAACAACGCCTGCAGGAAGAACACGAAAATCTAAAGCTTCCGGACTTCGTAGGCGGCCTGAAAGTTGAGAACGGTGAACTGGTGGTTACACCAAAATAAAACCTAGGCAGCGTCCAAAGCTCTAGGACACATTCACCGAATCCTGCGTCTCGACTGGTCGGTACCTGACGGCGGCGGTACGCTCCAGCTTGTCCCACGCAAACGGGCGTCCCTGCACGGCGCGCTTCAAAGTCTTTAGCAGCACCACGGAAAATAATTGGCGATACGCAAACCTTTGCAGCCACACCTGGCTGAGCAGCCAGACATCTTCGCGTGTATCGGGACTACGCCGCTCCAGCGCAAAGGCAAGGCATGAGGCAAGGAAATCGATTACCAGGAACGCGACGAAGAAGACCAGCAAACGGACGAAACTGGCAGGATCAGTGGACTCAGGATGAAAATATTTCTGTATGGCGTACCAGATCGCGCCGACGGTGAACATCACATCAATAAACGGCGAGACGAGCGGCAACAGAATCTGAAATATGAAAATGTTGGGCAGAGCAACCCAGCCGAGCACCCCTTTGCGGCCAAACGCGGCACGATGTTTCCAAACCGATTGCAAAATTCCAAAAGACCAGCGGAAACGTTGCCGCATGAGTCCATTCGCGTTGACGGGAGCTTCCGTGTATGCCAGCGCCGTATCTTCATATTCCACCCGATAGCCGCGCCGCAAGAGCGCCATGGTCAAGTCGGCATCTTCGGCAACGGTATCAGTGTGGTATCCGCCGGCTTCGCGCACGGCCGAGGTGCGCCAGGCGCCGATTGCTCCCGGCACAACACTGACGGCACCCAACGTGTTCAAAGCTCGACGCTCAAAATTCTGGCTGGTGATGTATTCGAGTGCCTGCCAGCGCGTCCACAGGTTCACTCGGTTGCCAACCTTCGCGTTACCCGCAACGGCCCCGACTCTGGGATCTTGAAAATGAGGCACCAACCGTGAAATCGCATCGCGGGCGATAACCGTATCAGCATCGATGCCCACGAAAATCTCTTCATCGCGCAGGTGCTCGAGCCCGAAGCCCAGCGCATCGGCCTTACCAGAATTGGGTTTCGTCAGGACGACGACGCGTCCGGAATTCTGTTCGCGAACCAAAGCGCGGCGGGAGACTTCCAGAGTACGGTCGCTGGAACCATCATCAATAACGATGACGCGCAGATCACGGTAGTCGGAGCCCAGAGCGGCTCGCACCGTCTGCTCGATGACCTTCTCCTCGTTGTAAGCGGGAATGAGAACCGCAACGTGCGGCTGGTAAAAGCCCGTGCGGTGCGGGTTTCTGTGCAGGCGATCAAAGATGGCAAACGCCCCGATCGACAGCAGTCGCCCGGTCATGAGGATGTCACCCAGGATGAAGATCCAGGTAATGCCCTTGATCGTGGCGTCGAAGATCCAGAAGCCCACGAGGTTTAAACGCGCCTCCCAGCGTTCGTTGGGCGCAAGTGGCGGCATAATCTCAGCCTTCGTTTTGCCTAGCAATTCATGAACAGGAACGATCTCAAGCCCTTTCGCCCGCACGCCGTCGATGATCATCGAAAGCGCGCGCACCGTTTCCCGCCGATCGCCACCACCATCATGCAGGAGGATGATATTCCCGCAGCGAATGTCACCTGCAGTACAGGGCGGGACATGTGCAAGCACACCGCCGGCAATCTGCTCGGCTGACCGCCGCGGGTTTTCGCGCCAGTCATTGGGATCGATCTTGTCACCGACCGTCACGTAGCCCATGTCCTGCGTTATTTCGAGGGGGCGGACTTCGTCCTCGGTGTCCGGTTCGGCGTCAATTGAATAAGGCGGACGAAACAAGAGCGTGCGGATCCCCAACCGGCTCTCAAACAATTGCTCGGTCAGGTTCAACTCGACAGCACGCATATAGCGGCGCGAAATATTGCTGATATCAGGATGGGTGAACGTATGATTCCCGATTTCGTGACCTTCACGATAGATCCGCGAGGCCACATCGCTGAACTTCTCTGCCTGAATGCCGATGAGGAAAAAAGTCGCCGGTGCATGCTCCCGCTGGAGTACATCGAGAATCTTCGGCGTCCACTCTGGGTCAGGCCCATCATCGAACGTGAGCGCCACGCGATTCGGACTCGACCCGTAGCGTGCGACACGGTAGGGTTCAGGCAGGGAATCGAAACTCTCGTCAGTGATCTGACCGGAATTGCCATCCAGCACGATGTTCCGTTGACCGTTGGCAGGTCGAGCTTCAATGTGCAGAATCTCGCCAGCGCCTTCCATGTCGACGTCCTGCCCGGGAGGAACGCTCTTCAACCTCTCGGGAGCAGAGCTCTCACCGGGAACATCCCACACCCGCCATAGAGAACGGTCCTCCCAGCCCAAACGCCACAGAGCGAAGGTGTTAATCCCGAGGGCCTGAGCAGCCCGCATCTGGTCTAACGCGGTCACAGCGTCGAGGAACCAGATGTCGTGCTGAAGATTGCGTTCATCAAGGTAGGCGATGTGTGGATTCTGGCTGTCCCCATCGAAATCGATATCTTCTTCCGAGTCGCGGGCCGTTAGCCAGGCGTCCTGCACGCTGACGCTAATGTCCTTTGCTCCGGGCGGAAGCGAACCATGTTTGGGCCGGCGCACCCAGTCGTAACCATAGTTGGCAATGGCGCAAATGAGCTTGTCCTGCGGTATGACCTTTTTCGCCGCTTCCAGGTTCTCGACGAACCAATCCTGCGAAGCCACCGGACCTGGCATTCCTGGCGACGGGTAGTGCTCGTCATAGTTCATCAGCACAACTCCGTCGACGTGAGCCGCAATGGATGCGTAATCGTAATCCTCGCTTCGGGCCTGCAGGCTGACGTACAACTTCATGCCCTTCGCATGCAGATCCTGCGACAGCTCACGCAGAAGCGCGACGTACCCAGGTTGTGCTCGCTTGGGAAAAGTCTCGAAATCCACCATGAGGCCGCGGTATTTGTCCGTGGCAAGAAAGGTGGCAATTTGTCTGCGGAAGTTGCGACGAGCATTTTCGTCGTTCAAGAATGCGCTGATATCTACCCAGTCCACGCCGTCAAAGTTATTGACCATCGGGAATACTTCTGTTCCCGTTTCCTCTGATTTGAGGAAAGGCATGACCTTGTCATCGACCTGATGGACAGTTGCACCTTGAAGCACGGCGAAGAATTTCGCAGTCTGCGGATCTTCGCCCTGGAGGTGGCCATCGGCCGTAATCGTATGCAGCCACTCCGGAAAGAGCAGATCAATCTGCCGTGCGTATTCGCGTAGTGAAGAGAAACTAGCCGCATCATAGGGCACATAGTACGCGGCGCGGATACCCTCCTCAGCGTTCAGCTTCACTTGTGAGGGTGCGCCCTGAGTCTTGCGGTGGCCTCGGCGTGCGGCTGCAGCCAGCCTGCGCCGTTCCTTAGACTTTTGTTTCTCCTTCTCTTTCAGTGCGTGATAGGAACGCTTCTGCGGAGCCCACAGCAGGTCGGGTAACGGCTCGCTGCGCAACGCGGTATAAACAAAAAAAACAACCAGCAGAGTAACCCCGATTCCCAGCACGTCCAAAAGCAGACGCAGCCGCTTCCAGCGAGCTTGGCGGGGATCGTAGAAAATCTGCTGGGCCATTCGTTACCCTCATGCTAAGCCGCGCTTGGTAGAGGGTCAAACTGGGAACTCTCTCGCTCAGCGCAGCACCGGTGGCCTGCCAAAAAAGGCGGTGTATTCTTACTCCGTGCGCCACTTCGTGCGCCAAAATGCCCGCTTCTTCCTGTTAGCGACAGGCGCAGCACTGGCGCTGCGCCTCCTCTTCATATTCCGTTTCCCGGGTGTGACTACTGACTCGTTCGTATACGGAGATATCGCCAAAAACTGGTTGCAGCAAGGGATTTACGGTTTGAGTGGGACTCCTGATGTCTCACCGACCTACATCCGGCTGCCGGGGTATCCGGCTTTTCTGGCATGGGTGTTTGCGATTTTCGGCATGGAGCATTACCGCGCGGTTTTGCTGCTACAGATGTTCATCGACGTAGCCACCGGCTTCATTATCGCGGATATCGCTCGACGCACGATTTCGTCCCGCGCCGTAAAGGCCACTTTCCTGCTCAGCGTGTTGTGCCCCTTCCTCGCGACGTACGCTGCCGCAGCGCTCACCGAAACACTTGAGATTTTTTTCACTGCGCTGGCTCTGGATCTCGCCATTGTCGGTCTGGAAAACCTGAACACTGATTCGCCGCGCATAGCGCCATGGGGGGCTTGCGGTGGTGCTGTAGCAGCCGCGATCCTGTTAAGGCCGGACGGTGGGTTGCTTCTGGTTGGAACAGGGGTGTATCTTGCCTGGCGCATAGCGCGAAAGCGCGACTATGCCGCTGGTATCAGATCGCTAGCCGTTCTCGTAGTGGTTGCGTTGGCTCCATTAATTCCCTGGACTGTGCGCAATCTCCACACCCTTCATCGCTTTCAGCCCTTGGCCCCGCGTTATGCTAACGAAGAAGACCAGTTCGTTTCTGCGGGTTTCAATAAATGGGTTAAGACGTGGACCATGGACTATGCTTCCGTGGAGGAAATTTATTGGCCGGTCCCCGGAGAGCCAATAGACATCAGCAAGCTGCCGAACCGCGCTTTCGATTCGGAACAGCAACGGGCCGAAACAATCTCGGCGCTGACGGATTACAACCGCGAGCTCCACATCACACCGGAACTGGATACCCGCTTCATGGCATTAGCAACGCAACGCATTCATCACGCACCGCTGCGATATTACCTCTGGTTGCCGCTGCTGCGAATCGCAGATATGTGGCTGCGCCCCCGCACCGAAACCCTACCCGCCGACACTCGCTGGTGGGAGTTCAACGATGAACCAAAGTGGTCGACCTTGGCCATTGGTCTTGGCGTGGTTGGGCTGTTCTACGTCGGCGCCGCCGTGGCCGGATTGGCAAGGGGAAAGCCGATCCCGTACCTGGGACTGTTCGTCACATTCGTGGTGCTACGCTCAGCCTTTCTCGCCACATTGGAAAACCCCGAGCCGAGGTACACACTGGAGTGTTATCCGGTGGTGATTCTCCTAGCAAGCGCGTATTTCGCAGTCTCGGGTAAGGACGCTCCTTGATGACCCGACGGCGCCACCACCAGCTCCCGAAAAATTTCCTAGGTGGATGGAACTGCAATCCACGAGATGGCTTACCGCAAGTTTCCTCTCCTCGGTATTCGGACTCGCCGCTTTTCAGCGGTCTAGACAGTCAGGATGGGACGCAGCGCATAACCTCTGCGTCAACAGCGGGAAGCACCACGCTTATCTGCATACCCCTCTGCAAAAAACAGAAACCGCGCTCAGAGCCCGGAAGGAAATACTATCCAGACTCGCTATTTAATGTCCGAGCCCCCTCGGAGTGCGCTCGGTACCGTGTTGCGGCGGAAACATACAGGCAATCGAAAAGGTAGTCAAACGACAAATGCAATTTTTCTCACAGTCTCACGAGATAGGCTGATAACGGTTCATCGGCGTATCAAAAAATCTGCGGAAGGCTTCGGTCATTTTGTTCGGCAATGCCTCATTTTTGGATTTGCCTTTGAAGCCCAGATCGTGGCCTGCGCCTTCGACCGGGAGCAGTTCTGTTCGGGACGGAATCAGCTTCAGGGCTGATTGCACTTCTTCGAGGGAGCCGAAGGGATCGCGCGTGCCGTGCACGAACAGGCCGGGGATTTGCAATTTAGGGAGGTGCTGAATTCTTGGCTGATCGGGCTTGCCCGGAGCGTGCAGCGGATACGACAGCAGGAGCAGGCCGTGCACTAAGTCAGGCGACTCCGCGCACAGCATGGTGGCCTGGCGTCCACCGTAACTCTGGCCGCCCAGGAAGACGCGGCTCGGGCCGAGGTTGCGCGCTGCGGCGACTGCGTTTCTCAAGCCTTCGCGATCGCGCGCGGCGTCGCCGGGGCGAGGGGGGCCATAGAGGCGGGTCTGGCGGAATGGCAGATCGCATCGCAAGACGTTGAATCCGTGTGCGGCGAATTTTTCGGCTAGCGCGATCAGCAGAGCGGATTTGGCGTTGCCGCCAGCGCCGTGAGTGAGCACGAGAGTGGCGATGGCATCGAAGGGAGGACGATGGAGGAATCCGCGGACTGGGGGATCGAGCGAGGTGTCGGCGTAAGGCTCTGGTACGGGATTGCTAGACATCTCAGTGAAATCTGTGCCGTGCCTTCGGCACTCGACAATCTAGGTTCACTTTACCTCGCGCTCACGGGCTGGGCTAATGAATTGCGCCGCTTCGCGGCCTCGCTTCGTTGCCTATGAACCACGGTGGTTCCTGCATTGAAAGTACTAACAGGAATTCTATCGTCCTTCCGGTTTCATGAGGCTCTTGAGTTCGTCGGGATGAGAGGCGTGGAGCAGAGCTTCCTCACGATCTACCAGGCCTTGTTTGACTAACTGCGCAAGGGAATCTTCCAGAGTGAGAGATCCCTTGTTTTTGGTGAGGGTGATCTCCTGATGGAGGTGCTGCAGCGCGTTGCGGCGGATGTGCTGGCGCGCGCCGTAGCCGACCATCAGCAACTCGGCGGCGGGGACGCGTCCGCCACGTTTGTTGGGCAAAAGAATTTGCGTGAGCACGGCAGCCAGACCCATGGCGAGTTCCTGGCGGATCGTGTTCTGGCGTTCGGGGGGAAACGAATCCGAGATGCGGGAAACGGTAGAGGAAACGTCGGTGGTGTGCAGCGTGGAGAGAACCAGGTGGCCGGTTTCGGCGGCGGCCACCGCGATGCGCATGGTTTCCGGGTCGCGCATTTCGCCTACGACGATGATGTCTGGGGCCTGGCGGAGCGAGGCACGCAGGGCTGTGGGGAAGTCTGGAGCATCGGCTCCGATTTCCACCTGCTCGACCACGCTCTTGATGTGCGTGTGCTCGTATTCGATGGGATCCTCGATGGTCACAATATGGCGTGCGTCGCGGCGGTTGATGACGTCGATCAAAGCGGCAAGCGTGGTGGATTTGCCGGAGCCGGCGGGGCCGCCGACGAGGACCAGGCCGTGGGCCAAGTGGGTGAGAGACTCGACCGCGGGGGGAAGCTGCAGCTCGGAAAGCGACGGCACTTTTGTGGGCAGAGCTCGGATGGCAGCGGCGGCGAGGCCGCGTTCGCGGTGCAGATTGATTCGGAACCGGCCCGGACGGGAGCGGTAGGAGGAGTCGGCGATTTGATTGTCGCGGTAGAGTTGCATTCCGTGAGGCGTGAGGGCGGGGAGCACAGCGGCTTCGACCTCTGGGCCGTCCAGGGGTTCGCTGCCGATGTTGCGCACCTGGCCGTCGCAGCGGATGCAGGCTGGGGCGCCGGGGATCAGGAGGAGGTCACTGCCCTTTTGGCGCACGAGCGTTTCGAGCCAGCGGTCGAGCCGGGCGGTGGAGTCGGTGCTGCGATAGTCGAGGGATCGCAGGATAGCGTGTTTCGGTTTGGGAGTATCGTCCATGGAAATGATTTTAGAGTCCGGCTCGCAGAGGAAAAACGGTGCCGTGTCTGTGGCACTCGGCAAGTTTTTTACTTTACCCAGCGCTCAACGCGCTGGGCTGATGAATTCCGCCGCTCCGGCTCTGTTTCCGGTACCCAGGAACGCTGCCAAAATGCGCACCGAGCTTACGGATTCTGACAATCCTATATCCTACGAGCGGAATATGACTATTTTCTGCGTGGACGCGAACGGCCATCCTTTGCACGGGAGAGGTTAGTTTCAGGTTCCGCGGTGACCTGGTGGAGGCGCATGAAGTTGGTGGAACCGGAGGCCATCTGTGTGCCGGCGACTACGCCCAAGACGTCTCCTGTCTGGATTACGCCCTTACGCAGGAGTTCCTGCTCAGCCGCGGCCAGCATTTGGTCGGCGTTGAGGGCGTGCGAGCGGCGGCCGGGATGCACGCCCCAGAACAGATTCATGCGATTGCAGACGGGCTGGACGTGGGCGAATGCATACACTTCAGCCTGAGGGCGAAATTTTGAAATCAGGCGGGCGGTGTTTCCGGTTTCGGTGAAGACGGCGATGGCGCCCATGTGCAGATCGTCGGCGGCGTGGGCGATGGATTCGCAGATCGTCTCCGGAATGGACATGCGGCGCTGCTGGCGGCGGCGAGGTTGCATGAACTCCGTCATATTGCTCTCTGCTTCCACGACAATTTTGGACATCATCGCTACTGCCTGGCGGGGATAGAGACCGATGGCGGTTTCGGCGGAGAGCATCACGGCGTCGGTGCCGTCGAAGACGGCGTTGGCGACGTCGCTGGCTTCGGCACGGGTGGGGCGCGGGTTTTCGATCATGGACTCGAGCATCTGAGTAGCGGTGATTACGGGTTTTCGCCACTCTGCGGAGCGGCGAATCACATGTTTTTGAATCACCGGGACTCTTTCAGGAGGCAGCTCGACGCCTAGGTCACCGCGGGCGACCATCACGCCATCGGCGGCTTCGAAAATTTCTTCCAGCTGATCGAGCGCTTGCGGCTTTTCCAGTTTGGCGATCACGGGAACATCAGTGTCGTGCGCCGCGATGATTTGTTTCGCGGTTCGGATATCGGAGGCGGACCGCACGAAGGAGAGCGCGACAACATCAACGCCGTGCTCCAGGCCGAATTCAAGGTCCTCACGATCTTTGGAAGTGAGCGCGGGAATGGAGAGCGCGGCGCCGGGAAGGTTGATGCCCTGATGTTCGCCGAGAATTCCGCCGTTGACGACCTCGCATTCCACATCGCCGCCACGGATGCGGACGACGCGGAGCTCGATTAGACCGTCGGAAAGCAGGATGCGGGCATCGGGGCGAACTTCCTGGGCCAGGGTGGAAAGAGTTGTGGAGATCAGATTGGAAGTCCCCGCAATGTCCCGAGGCGTGATGGTGACGCGAGCTCCGGACTTGAGAGTCACGGGGAGACGGTCTTTCAGCGGACCCGTACGGATTTTGGGTCCCTGGAGGTCCTGGAGAATGCAAATGGTGCGGTTCTCCTGTTTAGCGATGCGGCGAAGGCGCGTGATGTTGCGCGCGTGTTCGCGATGAGTTCCGTGGGAGAAATTTAGACGGGCAACATCCATACCTAGAAGCAACAGGTCGCGCAGAACAGGTTCGTTGTTGCAGGAAGGGCCGATGGTGCAGATGATCTTGGCGCGGCGATTTGGGGACGCAGCTATGTTCAACGACAAGCCAGAAACCAGGTCCAGCCTGCCTTGCTTCAACATTTGCTCACGGAGTGGCAAAGGTATGAAAGAGGTATCGCTATTTGGTTTCTAAACCCGGGCGCGCCATCTCGATGAGCTCTCGTCCTAAGGTGGTGCGCGGGAAGATCATGGCGTTGAACTCGGCGCCTACGAGGATAACCAGCGAGATCATGTACATCCAGACAAGCAGTGCGATGCCGACGCCGAGCGATCCATAAATGACGCTGTAGTCGGCATAATGCTGGAGGTACCAGCCGAACAGACTGGTTGCGCCAAACCACACGGCAGTTGCCAAAGTTGCGCCGGGCAGCACGCTATGCCAGGGCTGAGTGCGAGGAACTGCATTGTGATAGATCAACGCGATTACCGCGATGCTGGTCAGGCCGGCGATCAGCCAACGGATCACGGTCCACATGAAAAGGACCAAATATCCGAACTCGTGGTTCAGGTGAAACAGGATCCGGGTTTCGATGCGGCTGCCGAATGCGACTAGCATGGTCGCGAACATCAGGGGGATGCCGGCAAGTATGACTAAAGAGAAGGCGATGAGGCGTTCTTTGAGAAGGCCCCACTTTTTGGGGAGCTCGTAGGAGCGGCGAAAGCCTTCCATCCAGGAGATCATCACGCCGGAGGCGGTCCACAGGGTGATCAAGGAAGCCGAGAGCAAAAGCCCGACTGGCCGTTGCGAACTGCCTTTCAGATACGCCAGTGCTGTGCCGCTTCCTGCTGGCAAGATGCGTCCCACGGCGTAGGAGATTTCGCGCAGATAGACTTCGGTCCGGCGCGAAGTGGCGAGAACCGAACCGACAACCAGCAAAAGAGGAAAGAATGTGAGGATAGATGAATAGGCTGATGCCTTGGCGATGGCGAAGGCATCGTGCTGGAAGGCACGCCAAAAAGCAAGCCGCAGCAGGCGTAGGAATTGTGAGAGCAACGGGGTCAGAGTATTGCGCCGGGGCATGGCGCGCAACTGCGAAATGTGGCCGCGTTCCCGATCTCGCACTCGTTGTGGGTTGGCGTGCATGGAAATCAGAAACGGTTCACTTCCAGCAAAATCAAGATCGTTGACCGCAAAGAACGCAAAGAGAAGCCGCAAAGGTCGCAAAGCCAACGCCGTTCTGCGGACTGCCCCATAGACGCAACCGGGGCGGCTTGCTCCGCCCCGGTGCCAGTCAGTTATTCGGCCGGCAGTTCCTCAGCCTCGGTCTCGCCTTCTTGACGCATCAGCTCGAGCGCGCGCTCGGCTTCTTCGTAAGCGGCGGAGACTTCTTCCTGCACCTTGGCCGCGGCCTCTTCCATTTCTGGCGAGAGGCGCACGTTGCGGTAGTACTCCATGCCGGTGCCGGCAGGGATGAGGCGTCCGACGATGACGTTCTCTTTCAGGCCGCGCAGGTGATCCACCTTGCCTTGAATGGAGGCTTCGGTGAGCACGCGCGTGGTCTCCTGGAACGACGCCGCCGAGATGAAGGATTCTGTTGCGAGTGACGCTTTGGTGATGCCAAGCAGCAACGGACGTCCTGTCGCTGGTTTTCCGCCTTGAGCGATGACGCGCTCGTTTTCCTCACGGAAGCGGAACTTGTCGACCTGCTCCTCGAGGAGGAACTGGGTGTCGCCGACATCTTCGACTTTCACCCAGCGCATCATCTGGCGGACGATGACCTCGATGTGCTTGTCGGAGATGTTTACCCCCTGGAGGCGATAGACTTCCTGGATTTCGTTGACCAGGTACGACTGCAGCTCCTTTTCACCAAGCACGGCAAGAATGTCATGCGGGTTGAGCGGGCCATCCATGAGTGGCTCGCCCGCCTTGACGCGCTCGCCTTCCTGCACGTTGATGTGAACGCCGCGCGGAACCGAGTATTCCTTCTCGGTGCCGTTGTCTGCCTGAACGTACAGTTTGCGCTGGCCCTTTAAGACTTCGCCGAATTTGACTGTGCCATCGATTTCGCTAATGACGGCAGTCTCGTGCGGCTTGCGGGCTTCAAAGAGCTCGACCACGCGCGGCAGACCTCCGGTGATGTCTTTGGTCTTGGTGGTCTCGCGCGGAATCTTAGCCAGTACGTCGCCAGGGTGAACGGTTTCCCCGTCCTGCACCATAAGGTGAGCGCGGGAAGGCATCAGATAACGCTTGCTGCCTTTGCCCTTGATCACAATGGCAGGCTGGCGCTTCTCGTCGGGAGAATCGCCAACCACATGCCGGGACAAGCCCGTGACTTCGTCGACCTCTTCGTGCAGCGTGACCCCTTCCTGCAGGTCTTTAAACTGCACGGTTCCGCCGATTTCGGTGAGGATGGCGAAGGTGTATGGATCCCATTCGACCAACACCTGGCCGAGTTGGACCTGGTCGCCTTCGTTGACCATTACTTTGGCGCCGTAAACTACTGAGTAGCGCTCGCGCTCGCGGCCTTTCTCATCGACAACCGCAATCGAGCCCTGACGGTTCATTACCACCAGATTGCCGGCTTTCGATTTCACCGTTTGCAGACCGATGAAGCGGACCGTGCCCGGATTCTTGGCATCGAGGCGCGACTGCTCGGAAACTCGCGATGCCGTACCACCGATGTGGAAGGTACGCATCGTGAGCTGGGTTCCGGGCTCGCCGATCGACTGTGCCGCGATGACTCCAGTGGCTTCGCCGAGTTCGACGAGGCGTCCAGAGGCCAGGTTGCGGCCGTAGCACATGACGCAGACGCCACGCTTGGACTCGCAGGTCAGCACAGAGCGGATCTTGACCCGCTCGATGCCGGCGGCCTGAATGGCGCCCGCCAGCTCTTCGGTGATTTCGTTGTTGATATCGACGATGACGTTGCCGTCATAGTCTTTGATCTTCTCAAGCGACACGCGGCCTACGATACGGTCGCGCAGCGGCTCGATGATCTCGCCGGCTTCTACGATACCTTGCACGTAAATGCCGTCAACTGTTCCGCAGTCGTACTCACTGATGATGACGTCTTGTGCCACGTCGACGAGGCGGCGGGTGAGATAGCCGGAGTCGGCCGTCTTGAGAGCCGTATCGGCCAGACCCTTGCGGGCGCCGTGAGTTGAAATGAAGTACTGCAGCACGGTCAACCCTTCGCGGAAGTTGGCGGTGATTGGCGACTCGATGATTTCGCCCGAGGGCTTGGCCATGAGACCGCGCATTCCGGAAAGCTGGCGAATCTGTTGTTTCGATCCGCGAGCGCCGGAATCGGCCATGACGTAAATCGGGTTGATATCACCTTCCTTGTCGCGCTTCTGCATCTCCCCGAACATCTCGTCGGCAACTTTTTCTGTAATTGCCGACCAGATTTCGATGACCTTGTTGTAGCGTTCGCCGTTGGTGATGGCACCGTCGAGATACTGCTGCGTGACGCTGACGACTTGCTTTTCGGCGTCGCGAACGAGAGTCTTTTTGTTGTCCGGAATTACCATGTCATCGATGCCGATGGAGAGGCCGGCACGGGTGGCAAAGCGGAACCCGAGTTCCTTGACTTCGTCCAGCATCCTGACCGTGGTCTCGAGGCCGAACCTCAGGTAGGTGTAGGTGACCAGTTGGCCGACACCTTTCTTTTTGAGCAAGCCGTTGATGTAAGGCATGCCTTCGGGAAGATGATCGTTCAAGATGGCACGGCCTACGGTGGTGTTCATGAAACTGCGATCGTAGTTCACGGGATCGGTGTGGATGATCTCCTGATCGTCATAGGCGCTGGTGAGATCAATGACTTCGCCCGTGTAGCGCAGGCGAATCGGCGTCAGGGTTTCCACTTCGCCAGCTTCGAGCGCCATCAAGACTTCATCGATGTTCGCAAAGGAGCGCCCTTCGCCCTTTGCGCCGGGTTTGCCTTTGGTCAGGTAGTAGATGCCAAGCACCATGTCCTGAGTGGGCACGGTGATGGGCTGGCCTGATGCCGGTGAAAGGATGTTGTGCGAGGACAACATCAGGACACTGGCCTCGACTTGGGCTTCCGGGGAAAGCGGGATGTGAACCGCCATCTGATCGCCGTCGAAATCTGCATTGAAGGCGGTGCAAACCAGTGGGTGAATCTTGATGGCCTTTCCTTCCACCAGAACCGGCTCGAATGCCTGAATGCCGAGACGGTGCAGAGTGGGAGCACGGTTCAAAAGGACCGGGTGGTCTTTAATAACTTCTTCGAGGATGTCCCATACGATGGACTCCTGCTGCTCGACCATTTCCTTGGCCTGTTTGATGGTGGTGCAGTGTCCAGTTTGCTCCAGACGGTGATAGATGAATGGCTTGAACAATTCCAGAGCCATCTTTTTGGGCAAGCCGCACTGGTGCAGCTTCAATTCCGGACCAACCACGATTACAGAGCGGCCGGAGTAGTCGACGCGCTTGCCGAGCAAGTTCTGACGGAATCGACCCTGTTTGCCTTTCAGCGTGTCGGAGAGGGACTTCAGCGGACGGTTGTTTGCGCCACGGAGTACGCGGCCCCGACGGCCATTGTCGAACAACGCATCGACCGCTTCCTGCAACATGCGTTTTTCGTTGCGCACGATCACTTCCGGCGCGTGCAGGTCCATCAGCTTCTTCAAGCGGTTGTTGCGGTTGATCACACGCCGATAGAGGTCATTCAGATCGGAGGTGGCGAATCGCCCGCCATCGAGTGGAACTAAGGGCCGCAACTCGGGCGGGATTACCGGGATAACGTCCAGAATCATCCAGTTTGGCTTGTTACCGCTTCTGCGGAACGCTTCTACCACCTTCAGCCGCTTGGCGTATTTGAGGCGCTTCTGCAGCGAGGTCTCGTTCTTCATCTTCTCGCGCAGTTCGGTGGAAAGCGAATCGACGTCAATATGCTTGAGGAGTTCTTTGATAGCTTCCGCGCCCATCATGCCTTTGAAGCCGGCAGGGCGGTACTGCTGATCGAGTTCGCGGAATTTAGCTTCGTCTTTAATGACCTCGCGTTCTTTAACCGGGGCGTCTCCGGGCTCGATGACCACGTAGGCTTCGAAGTAAAGCACCGCCTCCAGATCGCGCAGAGAAATATCGAGCAGATGGCCGATGCGGCTGGGCAGTCCTTTAAAGAACCAAACGTGCGAGCAGGGCGATGCCAGCTCGATGTGACCGAGCCGTTCGCGACGGACTTTCGAAAGCGTGACTTCTACACCGCATTTGTCGCAGATCACACCGCGGTGTTTCATGCGCTTGTATTTTCCGCACAGACACTCCCAATCGGTGACGGGGCCGAAAATGCGGGCGCAGAACAAGCCGTCACGTTCCGGCTTAAAGGTGCGGTAATTGATGGTCTCCGGCTTGGTTACCTCACCATGCGACCAGCTGCGGATTTTTTCCGGAGAAGAGAGGCTGATGCGAATGGCATCAAAATCAGCGATAGCATTTGCCAAGTCAAAGGGGCTCGAACGGTACAAGGGGTTCCTCCACTTCCTGCGGCGATTCGCGGCCGCTCGCGGCTCCGTTGGGCCAGTAGTCAGTGCCACTGGCTAGGAAAATTAGCTGAACGCCGACGAGCTTTTCGTTATCAGCTTGTTCTTATTCTTCCTCTGTGATCTCAGCCTCCTCGTGGTCAAAAAAACTAAAAACCACCGAGGACACAGGGATCACAGTAGGGGTGGTTACTAATCTCCTTCTACGGCGACGGCGCCATTCCGGGTCTTCGGGCCACGGTCTACCGAGGCCAGCCGCCCGTATCCGTCACCTGACGAGGGCCCGCCCGCACTCATGGCCGACTTCTTCTCGCCGGCCTTGACCAGTTCCACATCCAGGCACAGCGATTGCAACTCGCGTATGAGCACGTTGAACGACTCGGGCACGCCCGGTTCCATGGCAGCTTCGCCTTTGACGATGGCTTCGTAGATCTTGGTTCGGCCATAGACGTCGTCGGACTTAGCCGTGAGCAGTTCCTGGAGAATGAAGGCGGCGCCGTAGGCCTCGAGCGCCCAGACTTCCATTTCTCCGAAGCGCTGCCCGCCGAACTGCGCCTTGCCGCCCAAGGGCTGCTGGGTGATAAGCGAGTACGGGCCGATGGAACGCGCGTGGATCTTGTCGTCGACCAAATGCGAGAGTTTGAGCATGTAGATGTAGCCGACGGTGACCGGCTGCTCGAACTTCTCGCCTGTCATGCCGTCGTAGAGATACGCTTTGCCTGCTTCAGGCAGCGCTGCACTTCGCAGCAAGGCTTTGATTTCCGTCTCGCGGGAACCGTCGAATACCGGGGAACCGGTAAACACTCCACGAGCCAACGTGGGGGCTACCGCGGCGAGTTCATCATCGTCAAGGTCGGCGATGGTGTCAGCCAAAGTCGTGTCCTTGAACAGAGCTTTGAGTTCACGGCGGATGGCATCTTGTTTCGTGTTTTCCGCCAGTAGTTGCGCGATTTTCTTGCCCAGTTCATGTCCGGCCCAACCGAGGTGCGTTTCCAGAATCTGGCCAACGTTCATACGGCTGGGAACCCCCAGAGGATTCAGCACGATTTCAACCGGCGTACCATCCTCGAGGTAAGGCATGTCCTCTTCGGGCAGAATTCGGGCAATTACGCCTTTGTTGCCGTGACGGCCGGCCATCTTATCGCCCACGCTGAGCTTGCGTTTCATGGCGATATAAACCTTGACCAGCTTGATCACACCAGGCGGGAGCTCATCGCCCTTGGTCAGCTTGTCTTTCTTTTCATTAACGATCTTTTTGAGCACATCGATCTGACGCGAAGTCATTTCTTCGATCTCGTCGATCTGCTCGTTGACTCGCGGATCTTTGTCGGCGTACTTGATCCGCTTGAGGTTGCGGGTTGAGATACGCTCAATGGTGTCGCGATCCACGATTGCGTCTTTGGTCAGCAGACGCTTGTTGGTGCGCTCGTCGTGCAGGTCGGCGAGCACTTCCTTGCCGCCGAGGATATTTTCCAGGCGCTTCAGGCGCTCGTCGGTCAGAATGCGGATCTCGTCGGAAAGATTCTTCTCCAGTTTTGCGATTTGCGTGGCTTCGATGGCTTTGGCGCGCTCGTCTTTCTCTTGACCTTTGCGAGAGAAGATCTTGACATCAACGATGACTCCTTCGATGCCCGGTGGGCAATAGAGGGAGGCGTCGCGCACGTCGCCGGCTTTTTCGCCAAAGATGGCGCGCAGCAGCTTCTCTTCCGGCGTGAGCTGGGTTTCGCCTTTGGGCGTTACCTTGCCTACCAGAATGTCACCCTGCTTCACGTTGGCGCCGATGCGGATCACGCCGGCTTCGTCGAGATTGCGCAGCATGGACTCGCTGACGTTCGGGATGTCGCGGGTGACTTCCTCAGGGCCGAGCTTCGTGTCGCGGGATTCGATTTCGAACTCCTCGATGTGAAGCGAGGTGTAGTAATCGTCTTTCACCAGCTTTTCGGAAACCAGAATCGCGTCTTCGAAGTTGTAGCCGCGCCAGGGCATGAACGCTACGAGCACGTTGCGACCCAGCGCCAACTCGCCATGATCCGTGCAAGGACCATCGGCAATCACCTGTCCCTTGGTGACGCGCTGGCCGCGCTGCACGGTCGGCTTCTGGTTGATGCAGGTGTTCTGGTTCGAACGCTTGAATTTTGTGAGCTGATAAATATCGCTGCCCACTTCGCGAGAGAGCTGACCGGGATGATGCTCGCCCTCGACGCGCACGATGATACGTTCGGAATCAACGGAGTCGACGGTTCCGTTACGGCGGGCCAGCACAACGGCTCCGGAGTCGCGGGCGGTAACACCTTCCATGCCGGTGCCGACAATGGGGGCTTCCGCTCGCAGCAAAGGTACGGACTGACGTTGCATGTTGGCGCCCATCAGGGCACGGTTGGCGTCGTCGTGCTCCAGGAACGGAACTAGCGAGGCGGCGACGGAAACGAGCTGCTTCGGGCTGACGTCGATGTAATCGACTTCGTCTCGACTTACCAGAACGAAGTTGCCGGATTTACGGGCATTCACAAGCTCGCCGACGATGCGGCCTTTGTCGTCGAGTTCGACGTTGGCTTGGGCGATGACGTGGCGGTCTTCTTCCCAGGCCGACAGGTAGAACGAGTAAGGCTCCAGCTCGGCAGGCTTCTTGCGCCGCTCTTTGAGCTCGGCGTTTACCTTCTCGGCTTCGTTCTTTTCAACGTGATCGCCAACTTTATAGTCGCTGTCGCCGGCATTGACGACGGTGACGTAGTCCACGACACGCCCGTTTTTGACGCGGCGGTAAGGCGATTCGATGAAGCCGTAGTCATTGATGCGCGCGTAACAGCTCAGCGAGGAGATGAGTCCGATGTTCGGACCTTCGGGGGTCTCGATCGGGCAGATACGTCCGTAGTGGGTCGGATGCACATCGCGGACTTCGAATCCGGCCCGTTCGCGGGAGAGGCCGCCCGGCCCAAGAGCCGAGAGGCGGCGTTTGTGCGTGATCTCGGAGAGCGGGTTCGTCTGGTCCATGAACTGCGAAAGCTGCGAGGAGCCGAAGAACTCGCGGATGGCTGCCATGACCGGCTTAGCGTTGACCAAGTCGTGCGGCATGGCGGTCGACATTTCCTGGTACACGCTCATTTTTTCCTTGATGGCGCGTTCCATGCGGACCAGGCCGATGCGGAACTGGTTCTCGAGCAGCTCGCCGACGGCGCGCACGCGGCGGTTGCCGAGGTGATCGATGTCATCGACGCTGCCGACGTTTTTGCGCAGCTTTAGGAGATAACGGATGGTGGCGTAGAAGTCCTCAGGATCAAGGGTACGACGGTCGAGATCCGTAGCCTCCTGATTTTCGAACAACTTGATATTGAACTTCAGGCGGCCCACGCGCGAGAAGTCGTACTTGCGCGGATCGAAGAACATGCCGTGGAAAAGAGCTGTCGCGGTATCGAGCGTGGGTGGATCCCCGGGCCGGAGCTTGCGGTAGATCTCGATGAGGGCTTCCTGCGGGGTCTTTACAGAGTCACGCCGCAAGGTTTGGCTGAGGACGGTTCCCACATCATCGCGCTCAGGAAAAAATATGCTGAGTTCAACCACAGGAGCATCGAGAATTTTCGACAGCTTGTCGGCGGTTAGTTCGGAGTTGGCTTCGAGGAGCACCTCGCCCGTGGTCGTGTCTACGACATCACTGGCTACCCAGGCGCCTTCCAGGTCGGAGATGTCGACTTCAATCTCGCTGATCTTTGCCTTCTGGATTTCCTTGAGAACGGCCGGATTGATCTTGCGCCCAGAGTGCACGATCTCATCACCGGACTTGTTCTTGACGCTGTGCGCCAGCTTCATTCCGACCAGGTTTGTAGGCTTGTCGCTGGTTGGATCAAGCGTCCAATAGAGGCGCTTGTCGCGAATGGTCAGGCGGTCGACGGTGTAGAAGGTGCGCAGAATGTCTTCACCGGAGCGAAGCCCGAGAGCTCGGAGGAAGATCGTGCCCAAGAACTTGCGCTTGCGGTCGATACGAACGTAGAGCACGTTCTTCTGGTCGTATTCAAACTCCACCCATGATCCGCGGTACGGAATGATCTTGCCCAGGAAGTAAGTGCGATTATTCGCAGTTTCAAAGAATACGCCTGGCGAGCGGTGCAACTGGCTGACGATCACGCGCTCGGTACCGTTAATGATGAAAGTTCCGTTTTCGGTCATCAGCGGAACGTCGCCGAAAAAGACCTCCTGCTCCTTGATGTCGCGGATGGAGCGATTGCCGGTCTCGGCGTCCTTTTCGTAGATGGTCAGCCGCATCGTGACCTTCAGCGGAGCGGAGTAGGTCATGCCGCGCTCTTCGCACTCGTTGACGTCGTACTTTAGCTGCAACCCAACCGGATCACCGCACTTGTTGCAGAAGTCGGGGGTGTTGGCGTTGTAGGTGCCGCACTTGTGGCAGAGCACGTCGCCGGGGTGGAAGGGATCGGTGATGACGGTGGATCCGCAGTTCTTGCAGGTCGTCCGCAGGTGGTGCAGTCCCTTCAGGTGGCCGCACTTGCATTCCCAGTTACCGATGGCGTAATCCACGAACTCCAATTGCGAGACGTTGCGGAAGTCCGTAATCGGGAATACGGACTGAAACACTGCCTGCAGTCCGCCATCGTCGCGCTCGCTGGGCAGGCGGTCCATTTGCAGGAAGCGGTCGTAGGAGCGCTTCTGGACCTCAATCAGATTTGGAATCTGGATGGTTGCCGGAATCTTGGAAAAATCAAAACGCTTACGGAAAATACCGTTATTTTTCGACATTCAGATGACTCCCAAATTGCAAAACGACGTGGGCTGCGAAAACTGCTAAATGTGGAAGCTTGAGGTACAAAGCTCGCCTAAATGGTTACAGACAGATCGAGCCTGCAGGGACGAACTTCCCCGCAGGCGCCGCATCGTGCGCTTGGCCAATATTGAAATGTAAGTTTCCGCGCCAGTTCTAAGGCCTGTTCCGTCCCGCCGCCCGCGGAACAGTTTTCAACCCTTTTGTGCGACTCTGCTCCGCTTCCCTGGGCTGATTGAGGAGAGCCGCATCACTCGTAGTAATGTTGGGAAGCGGTATTAATATAGATGCTAACACCGCCCCCTAAGCTTCAGCAATAGATCGCCTCGCGAAATTCTTCTTGCATCCTGAATTGGGCAAAGCCGCCGGTGGTGCATTTTGGCAAGGAAGCGAGCCAAGCGCGCGATTAATGTGTGGCAACGAACGCGACACCTCGTGCGGCTCGCTCGGATCCTTCCCTGCGCAAAAGACGCTTGCTCAGGATGACAAAATGCACCACTCCCGCAAATCCGGACTACTTAACTTCGACGGTCGCGCCCGCTTCGGTGAACTTCTTTTTGATGTTCTCCGCTTCTTCCTTGGAAACGCCTTCTTTCACCGTCTTAGGCGCGCCATCGACCAGATCTTTGGCTTCTTTCAAGCCCAGGCTGGTCACTTCGCGAACCGCCTTGATGACGTTGATCTTGTTGGCTCCGACTTCCTTTAAGACTACGGTGAACTCGGTCTTTTCTTCGGCCGGAGCTGCTCCTGCGGCTGCGCCTCCGCCTCCGGCTACCATCACCGGGGCTGCCGCCGCCGCCGAAACCCCGAGACGCTCTTCCAGCTTCTTTACCAGCTGGGCTGCTTCGAGCAACGACAAGCCTACAATTGATTCCTCTAACTGCTGCAAATCCGCCATGTCTAGGTCTCCATTATTCGTAATGCTTTATTTGGTTATCCGCAGACCAGGTTTCCAGTGCGGCTGGTTCGCTTGCGACGCCAGACACGCCGCCGTTGAGAACCGCGCAACCCCTGGTTACGGATAAGCAAATCCACTTTCGACTTCTGCGGCAAAGGCCTTAACCGCAAAGCTCGCAAAGATGACGCAAAGTCGCAAAGAAAACCCTTAAACGCCAGCCGGGGCGTTGTTGGTGAACTTCTGCTTCTCTACGCCCTGATTCAGAACTACTGCCAGGTCGCGGCCTGTCGCATTGATTACTGTAGCCAGCCGCTGTGCCGGGGCATTCAGCAAGAACAAGAGCTTCGAGTGGAGCTCCTCCTTCGAGGGCATGGTGGCCAGTGCTTCGATTTCCTTGATGGACACCACGCGGCCTTCGACCACGCCGGCTTTGAAAGTAAACTCCGGATTATCTTTCGCGTACTTCGAAAGCGCCTTGGCCAGCGCCACGGGATCGCCTTCGGTATAGGCGATCGACGTAACGCCTGCCAGCCCCTTCAGCACCTCTTCAACTTTGGTGCCTTTGGCGGCCCTTTCGGCAAGCGTGTTCTTGATTACCCTATACTTGGCCCCGGAAGACCGGAGCGTCTTGCGCAGTTCGTAATCCTGCGCCACCGTGAGCTTGCTGTAAGTGGCAACGATGACGCTGGAGACACTTTTCAGTTCACTGCTCAGCTTCTCGACCTGTTCCGTCTTTTTCGCTCTGCTGACCGCCATGTCTGATCCCTTTCCGTTGTCCTGGCCTTTACGCCTTTGCCGCTGCCTCTATGCTGCTCGTGTCCAGGGCGATTCCCGGTCCCATAGTCGAGCTGAGATAGCAACCCTTCACGTATTTTCCTTTGGCTACTGATGGCTTGGCCTTGATCACGCTGCTAATCAATGTGGTCGCATTCTCGACCAGCTTTTCGGCAGGGAAGGAAATCTTGCCCACCGGTACATGCACGAGGGCAGTCTTATCAGTGCGAAATTCCACTTTGCCGGCTTTGACCTCTTGCACCGCTCGAGCCACATCGAACGTGACTGTGCCAGTCTTTGGATTGGGCATCAAGCCCTTCGGGCCAAGAATCTTGCCCAGGCGGCCGACTGACTTCATCATGTCGGGCGTGGCGACCAGGGCGTCAAAATCGGTCCAGTTCTCCTTGGTGATCTTCTCGACCATATCCTCGCCGCCGACGAAATCCGCGCCGGCCTGCTCGGCCTCTTTTACTTTCTCTCCGCTGGCAATGACCAGGACGCGCTTCGACTTGCCCAGGCCGTGCGGCAGAACTACGGTGCCGCGCACCATCTGATCGGCATGCTTCGGATCAACCCCGAGGCGCATGGTGACTTCTACGGTCTCGTCGAACTTGGCGTATTTCACTCTTTGAAGCAGCGGTACCGCGTCTTTGAGCTGATAGGGACGGCTCTCGACCGCTTTCCGCGCTTTCTCGATGTTTTTGCCTGCTTTGCTCATGTGCGTTCCTCGTCTCCCACCGCTGATCGGCGTTCTGATCAGCCGTGGTATTCGACACAATCAAAACCAACAAGACTAACCAATTACATCTATTCCCATGGACCTCGCTGTGCCGCGGACGCTGCGAATGGCGGCATCGACAGAGGCCGCATTCAGGTCGGGCATCTTTTGTTTGGCAATATCTTCGACCTGCTTCAGCGTTACTTTGCCAACCTTATCTTTATTAGGAGCGCCTGAGCCCTTGGCGATTCCCGCGGCGCGTTTCAGTAGCACCGAGGCGGGAGGCGTCTTGGTGATGAAGGTGAACGAGCGATCACTGTACACCGTCACAACGACGGGAATAATCAGGCCTTCCAGTTCCTTCTGGCTAGTACGCGCATTGAACTGCTTGCAGAACTCCATGATGTTGATCTGCGCCTGGCCCAGCGCAGGGCCAACCGGAGGGGCTGGGGTTGCCTTGCCAGCCGCAATTTGAAGCTTTACGAAACCTGTTGCTTTCTTTGCCATTTTTTCCCTTCAAGCGAGCACAACTGCCCGCGCTTCTGCCTAAACCCCGGTCGTTGTGAATGCCAACATCACTGGCGGCACAGCGTCCTTTGAATTGGGTCTGCAGCCAAGCCGAGTCCTTCTATGCTATGCGCGCCAAGCACTTCTGATTCTTCACCTTCCGCCATTACCAAGAAATCAGGCACTGAATAGCCATCGACGGAAACGTACACGGCCGCCATGGCGCGCTCCAGTACGTGTCCTTCGATCGTGCGGAAAGGCGATGCGACGGCTTGGCCCTACACCTGGGCGCTCAAGCCGGGGCTCTGGAAATCCAACTGAACGATGCGCCAGTGTCGACGATGGCCTCCAATTCTTCGACACGTTCCGGATGATCGGGATTCCAGATCGGAAACTTTGTTGTGAACGCGCCCATGTCGTCTCGAGCTACCCCGCCTTCTCCACCTGGTTGAATTCCAACTCCACCGGAGTAGACCGTCCGAAGATGGTTACCATCACCTTCAGGGTCTCGCGGTCTTCGTTGACGTCGTCCACGATTCCGGTGAAAGTTGCAAACGGGCCTTCCGTGATTTTTACTGTCTCATTCTTCTCGAATTTGACTTTGAGCTTCGGCTTGTCCTTCGCCTCGCCGACACGATAAACGATGTGTTGTACTTCTTCTTCGGAGAGCGGCGTAGGCTGCTGTCCGGTTCCGACGAAACCCGTAACGCGCGGCGTGGACTTCACCACATGCCAGACGTGATCGTCCATATCCATTTCCACCAGGACGTACCCGGGATAGAACATGCGCTCGACGGTGTACTTCTTGCCTCCGCGAACCTCGGTAACGGGTTCGGTCGGAATCAGCACCCGTCCAATCTTTTCCTGTAAACCGAATGCCTGGATGCGCGACTCCAGCGACTCCTTCACTTTGCGCTCGAAGCCCGAATAGGAGTGGATGATGTACCACTTCATATTGGGATTCCGGGGTGCTTCGCCTAAGGCGCCATCGCCGGATGCTGGCGCCACCGTGGAACCATCCTGCGGCTCGCCAGTGGATTCGGGTTTCTCTTCGTCCTGCATAGGATCCTGCAAAGCAGCTTCTTTTTTGGTCATCTTTATCTATGGGTGAAATACCTGAATAACTGATCGAGACTGTGGCTGAGCACGAGGTCAACGATCCAGAAATAAGCTCCGAACAAAAAGACCGTGATGATTACTACGGTGGTTGTGGCCCGCACTTCCTTGAAAGATGGCGAATTGACTTTGCGCATCTCCGTGCGAACGTCGTTGTAAAAGCTCCGAATGCGCTCCGGCCAGGATTTGAGGCGACCACCAAAATCGCCCACTGCTGCCAGTGAATTCGCCATTTTCTTCGCCTCAACTCCCATCGTGCGCCTTCTTCTGACGTCTCCAAAAGCCTGGCAGGGGCGGAGGGATTCGAACCCCCAAGTCCGGTTTTGGAGACCGGCAGTTTAACCGTTGAGCTTACGCCCCTGAATGCATTGAAGATTGTTGATTTATTGATTGCTGAAGTTCTCAATCAACAATCAAAGATCATCAATCAACAATTATTTCACTTCCTTATGCGGCGTGTGCTTGCGGCATCGGCGGCAGAATTTCTTCAGCTCCAGCCGGTCGGGTGTTGTCTTCCGATTCTTTGTGGTCGAATAGTTCCGCTCTTTGCACTCGCCGCACTGTAATGTAATGATCTCTCGGGGCATGGCTCCTCACTCTTGACTTCAGCTCTGAACTGACAGCTTCACTGCACTATCTCGCTGATCGTGCCTGCTCCCACCGTGTGCCCGCCCTCGCGGATGGCAAAACGCAATCCCTTCTCCATCGCCACCGGCGTGATCAGCTCAATCACCAGCTGCACGTTGTCTCCCGGCATCACCATC
>Ga0075424_100000350_pt1 | contig 34635 bp, 29 predicted proteins | sample SoiMethybrSBSTD3_FD_75301 | JGI IMG/M metagenome (GOLD analysis project Ga0075424, IMG submission 75301) | Bulk soil microbial communities from a Populus tree surrounding site in Tennessee, USA - Soil MetaG P. TD hybrid SBSTD3 | ecosystem: Environmental > Terrestrial > Soil > Tree plantation... | reverse complement strand
CGGTCGTTCCCAATCGCGATCCTCGCCGACTGGCGGATCTACCGTGATGCGATACTTCAGTCGCAGGCCGGCGTTCGCCACAATCCCGCGGAGCAGGTCGTTAATCTTGTTGGCAGCTGCGATCTTGTCGGGAATGGGCATAAGTAAACCAGCCATCAGCTATCAGTCATCAGCTTTCAGAAATCCACAGACGCCGGGCTGGCCATTCTGACGTGCTGCGACTGGCAACCTCACTTGTCTTTCTTCCGCGCACGCTTCTCCAGCATTTCCCGCATCTCGCGGCCCAGCTTCGTGCGGTTCATGACCGACTGCTGCACGATCATGATCAGATTGCTTTCCGCATAGTATAGGTTTAACCCGGCGGCGAGGTTAAAGAAGATGAAGCCCATCATCAGCGGCATGGTCCAGTTCATCATTTTTTGCTGCATCGGATCCATACCAGCCTGAGGCGTCATCCGCTGCATAGCAATCATGCTGACCACCATCAGCCCCGGCAGAATGAACAGTGGGTCGCGCGCTGACAGATCGTGAATCCATAGCCAAGGCGCGTGGCGCAGATCGATTGCCACCGCCAGCATGCGATAGTACGCGAACAGAAATGGCATTTGGATCAGCAACGGCAGACAGCCGCCTGCGGGATTTACGCCTTCTTTCTTGTAGAGCGCAGCGACTTCTTCGTTCATCGCCTGCTTGCGCGGATCGCGCATGCCGTACTTCTTGTATTTTTCCTGAATCGATTTGATCTGCGGCGCCACGCGCTGCATCTTCAGCATCGATTTCATTTGCAAGATGCGCAGCGGGAGCAGCGCAGCGCTGATGATCAATGTCTGGATGACGATCGCCCAGCCCCAGTTGGGCACAACGTGGTTGTAGGTCCACTTCAACCACAGGAAGAGCGGCCTCGCGATCACGCCCAGCCAGCCGAAGTCGACCAGCCTGCGCAGATCGGGTTCGACCCCCGGAGACACACCTGCGACGGGAACCGTCTCAAGGACATTCAGCGCCTTCGGCCCCACATACAGGCGTGCCGAAGTCGCCGCGCCCATTTGTCCAACCGCCGCCCCCAGAATTTCGTATGGATGTTTGGGGTCGGAGGGGTTGTCCAACACATTGTTCAGCGTGACCATGGCCGCGCTGCGCGGGTCCTCGGGCAGAAAGACCGCGGAAAAGTACTGATCGGTGACACCGGCCCACTGGAATGGGCCATGGACCGTATTGCCGCCAATCACCTTCTTCAGGGCGACTCGCTCGACGTTACTGTCGTTCTGATACTCGATGCGGCTAGCTGCGTAGGCCGCGGGATTTGTCTCATCTCCGAAGCCCGCTGGCCACATCGGGAACGCTGAAACCACTCCGCCCTTGTACAAAACCGAGGTCTCGACCTTCACCACATAAGTGTGGTCGAAGTGGAAGGCCTTGCGGACTGAGACGTCCGCATCCGCGTATTCGAAAAGGATATCTGCGGGCGCGGTCAGCGTCCCAGACGCACGAGCCACAAACAGCGCTGAGTTCAACTTGTTACGCAGGCTCTCATCGTAAACCCACAGGGACAGCGGGTCACCGTATTTCGCAGCCGCCGCAGAGTGGATGAGTTCGAGCGGCTGACGCTGGTCGTCAGTAAATGTCTTCAGCACCCACGACTTCACTTGGCCGCCGCGGTTCGTGAAACGAATCTTGTACAGATCGTTCTCGACAATCGTTTCCGCTTCTGATGATCCCTGCATCGTCGAAGCGGACGGTTGGGTCGGGGCAACAGGAGCGGACGCCACAGCAGGAGGCTCGGCAGGAACTGCTGGCGCGTTTTGAGTCTGCGGAGTTTCCGCCGGAGGCTTGGGACCGTACTTTTTCAATAATGGCTGTGAAGCCAGAATGATGAGAAACGTCAAGGCGAAGACCAGAAGCAGGCGCTTCTCGGTGCCGGGTTCTTGCTGAGGATTTTGCAAGTCTGCCAATCGTTCCCTGTATTACAGATCTTCTTTGTGACTCCGATGTGGCTAAGCCTGACCGGGACGAAAAACTTCAGGACGCTGCCGGTCAACCGGATCATAGCCACCCTTCACAAACGGATGGCAGCGCAGAATACGCGCCAGCGCCATCCAGCTGCCTCGGATCACCCCATAACGCTCCACAGCTTCCATCGCGTACTCGGAGCAAGTGGGTACATAGCGGCAGCTGGGCGGGAAAAAGGGAGAAATCATCCACTTGTATCCCCTCAGTACAAAAACCACAGCCTGCCGGACGACCTGCTTCATGACCCGGTACTCCTACTGCTCATGTACGATCCGGACGCGGCGAATGTTTCACCGCCGGTCTTTCCGCCAACTTTTGCGCAATCACTTCGAAGGTCCGGCTGACTTCGGTCAGCAAGTCAGAGAACTCGGCCGTACGCAGTGACTTCTTGGGGTTGATAACCACATCCGCGGAAATGCCCGCCTCCGGCCGCGTCAATCGAACCGACTCGCGCAAGCGCCTCTTCATGCGATTGCGCTCAACTGCTCCACCCAAAACGCGGCCCACGGTGAACCCGACTCTCAGTTCCTCTCCCTCCGCTCGCCCCAGATAAAACACGGTCATGTGCGTGGAGAAGTGACGACGTCCCTGCTTGTAGACGCGCTCAAAATCGGCATGCCGCAAGAGCCTCCCGCGGCGCGGGTTTTTTCGCCTTGCCTTCATTGCCGAGCTATTCCGCCCTGTGGAGCCTTTGTCCTCACCGCCCACTCACAAACCGTCGGAGGCTTTTTAACTCACTCAGGAGACCCTTTGAACTTCGCGACCACACGTGGGGCAAAATGGGAATTATTCGCGGAATCCCGGCTTGACGGACACTCGCTTGCGACCCTTAGCGCGCCGGCGTGACAACACCGCAGCGCCGCTTTTAGTCTTCATGCGCGTCCGGAATCCGTGCTTCTTCGAGCGCTTACGCCGGTTGGGTTGGAAAGTGCGCTTGGGCATGAAAAATAGCTGCTCCTGATTCGATCAATAGCCTTGAGACAAACGATGAGTATAAATGACGCAGGCAGGAGGGGCAAACGTAGCTCCTTCGCCCAACGGCTGTCCACGTTTCAACAGTGGAGTCTTAGGTGAACGGTGTTCGATGATCTACAACTGACTGCGCCGCAATGAGAAGCATTGCAAGCGATGAGAAGGCGACCGTGAATTGCGCGAAGTGCTATTGAAAAATACTTTTGCCTATTGCCTTCAACTCTTCTATCCGCCCGCCAGAATCCGCATCAGATGCGGGGTTTCCGAGAACTACGACGGGGATGCGTACCTCTGCACCATGTATGCGGCAGTTATCAATCCGCTACTTGACAAAAGATTTTCTTCGCGTGCTGAATCTGCTCGGTGGCAAAAAATTGTTCGCGAAGTTTTCCACACAGCGAAAAATTTTGTGCTAGTATGCCGCCTGTTCTCTTTCAGAAATTTTCTTTCGTCCGGCAACCGATCCCGTCGCAACGGGACGTTCTGCACTAAATAGAATTTCTACAGATCGAAATTTGACAGTGGGCTCGAACCAGCCGCCGGGCCCGAGATGAGCGTTTATGTCTGTTCCAAGCACAAGTCTTCCTCATAATCCCTGGATTCGTATCCTCGACGCGCTCGAGAAAAAAGTGAACAGGCACTCCTACGACACCTGGCTGAAACCCACACGCTTCAGCCATGCCAACGGAGGCATTCTGTTCATCCGCGTGCCTACGGTCGAGTTTCGGCATGTAGGCGACAAATATGCCGACCTGATCCAGGAGGCCATCGATAACCTCGGACTCGAATACGAGGACGTGAAGTTCGTTACGCCGGACGATGACCCAGCGGCAACGCCGGTGCGACATGACGGAGGCCTAAGTGCCCTCTCGGTGGTTGCGAGTCCTACTACCGGTCCCGTTTCCCAAGCCCGCTTCGATTGGGACGGTGCCGCGCAACTGAATCCACGCTATACGTTCGACGCATTCGTCATCGGAAGCGGAAACCAGTTTGCGCATGCCGCTTGCCAGGCTGTCGCCGAGCGCCCGTCCAAGGCTTACAACCCGCTCTTCCTGTACGGTGGAGTCGGCATGGGCAAGACCCATCTGATGCAGGCCATCGGACACGAAATCAAGAAGCGCTTGCCGCAAGCAGCGATCTGCTATGTCTCCAGCGAGAAGTTCACCAACGAAATGATCAACTCGCTGCGTTATGACAAGATGACCAGCTTCCGCGACAAGTTCCGCAACGTCGACGTACTGCTGGTGGACGATATTCAGTTCCTCGCACAGAAAGAGCGCACCCAGGAGGAGTTCTTCCACACCTTCAACGCGCTGCACGAGTCGATGAAGCAGATCGTCATCGCCAGCGACCGTCCGCCGAAAGAGCTAGCGGAGGTGGAAGACCGTCTGCGCAGCCGTTTTGAGTGGGGCCTGATCGCCGATATCCAGCCGCCTGATCTCGAAACCAAGGTCGCCATCCTGCAAAAAAAGGCCGAACAGGAAAAGGTCACCCTTCCGACTGACGTTGCTCTTTACGTTGCATCGAACATTCGCTCGAACGTGCGTGAACTCGAAGGCGCCCTGATCCGTCTGGTCGCGCACTCCTCCCTTATTGGCGCAGAAATTACCCTCCCCTACGCTCAGCAGGTGCTCAAGAACTTTATCGATTCACAGGCGCGCAAAGTGACCATTGAATCCATTCAGAAGGCCACGGCCGAGCAGTTCGGCTTGCGCCTGGTGGAAATCAAGGCGAAGAACAACTCGCGCGCGATTGTGTACCCGCGTCAAATCGCGATGTATCTGGCAAAGCATCTCACCGAAGCATCACTTCCGGAAATTGGCAGACAGTTTGGTGGCAAGCACCACACGACCGTTCTGCACTCTGTGGAGAAGATCGATGAGGCGCGAAAGAACGATAAAGATTTGAACAGGCTACTGAACAAGTTAACTGAGCAATTAGGCGGTTGATTCGCGGCCTTGCGCAGTTTTCCACGAAACACAGTGTTCTTCCTCGCTGAGAGCTGTGCAATCAATGTGGAAGCTGTGTAAGACAGGGCTCGGGTCCGGACGAATGCCCGGAATTTGGTAGGGCGACCGTCGCACTCGACCCCTATTTTGGACATGAAAGGTCAGTCGGCAAAGGCGTGCCGTATCGGGACTTGGCCGGGATTTCCACTTTTCCGAACTGCCTGCTGTTACTACTGGTTTTATAGGTTTTTAATTTGATATAAACGAAGTACATAAAAGTAGCGCCGCTACGGGAGACTGTCATGCCGGTTGAAGTGGCTACTGCAACTGGAACCACGTTCGAGATCACGGTCAGCAAGTTCGAACTCCTGCGCGAACTCACCGCGACCCAGGGAGTTGTTGAACGCAAGACTACAATTCCGATCCTCTCGAATTATCTGTTTGAAGCCTCGGCCGACAAACTTTCCCTCACCGCTACTGATCTCGATCTGAGCCTGCGAACTTCGTGCAACGCTAAAGTCAAAAAAGAGGGTTCCTGTACTATTCCGGCGCGCAAACTCTACGATTACGTAAAACTGCTGCCCGACGCCGAAATCACGATCAAGCTGCTTGAAAACCACTGGGTCAGCATTCGCTGCGGCCGGTCCAACACGAAGATGGTCGGCATGGCGAAATCGAATTTCCCCAGCCTGCCGGTGTTTCCAACCGCGGGAGTAGTCAAGATCCCGGCTCAGGTCTTGCGGGAAATGATCGCAAAGACCGTTTTTGCGATTTCCAATGAGGAATCTCGCTACACGCTCAACGGCGCCTTGATGGTTCTTAAGCCGGAATCCATTACCATGGTCGCTACTGACGGACATCGCCTGGCGCACATCGAGCGTGGCGGTGAGAAATTCGAGGGCGTCTCGGGGGAAATGAAAACGCTTATCCCGAAAAAGGCGATGGACGAGTTGAAGTCCCTGGTCGACTCCACCGATGTCGAAACCATAGAATTCGCGAAGGACGAGTCGACGCTTTTCTTCCGCATCGGGCCGCGCCTGCTGACCTCACGCCAACTCACCGGCCAGTTTCCCAATTTCGAAGCCGTCCTGCCCAAGGACAACAACAAGCACGTACACCTGAGCGGTGAAGAGTTCAGCGCTGCCATCCAGCGCGTAGCCCAATTCTCCGACGAACGCTCGCGTGCCGTTCGCCTGCGGCTGGAAAAGGGCGAACTTAAACTCTCTGCCTCATCGACTGAAATGGGCGAATCCGAGGATTCGATCGAAACGCCATTCAACGGCGACGGCCTGACCATCGGCTTCAACGCGCAGTATCTCTTGGACTTCCTGAAAGCCGTGGGGACTGGTGACGTCAGCCTGGAACTGAAAGACGCCCAATCGGCCGGCCAACTCCGTCCCCTCGGGAGCGAAGACTACAAGTATCGCTATGTCGTCATGCCGATGCGGATCTGAAGTCGCGTCGTGGAAGGACGGGCGCCTTCGCCCGTCCAGTCGAGCGGGACGCCGCACTCTCCACCAAATCATGTCCTTGACCCGTCCCTTACGGTGGAAGTACAGTGTCGGCCACTCCAATTCGAGGGGCCTCCATGCTAAGCGGCTTCAAGAAGTTCATCCTTCGGGGCAATGTAGTCGACATGGCGGTAGGTGTCGTTATCGGCGCCGCCTTCGCGACCGTGGTCGGCGCATTTACCAAAGACTTTCTCACGCCGTTGATTGGCGCGATCGTGGGCAAGACTGGCGACTTCGCTACCCTCAGTTTTAATTTACGCGGCCAGGTGTTTAACATTGGCGATCTCATCAATCAGCTCATTTCGTTCCTGTTGGTGGCGGCGGCCGTGTATTTCTTTGTCGTCACCCCTGTTAATGCCCTGCTTGCTCGCATGCACAGGGACGAACCTGCGCCCGCTCCCACTACCAAGAAATGTCCTGAGTGCCTAAGCGATATTCCCCTCGAAGCCAAGCGCTGCGCTCATTGCGCGCAGCCGGTGCCCGTAGGCCGCGCGGCCTGAGGCTGGTTTTGGAGGGACGGGCGTGGACGCCCAACTCTCCACAAAGCACCGCTACAATCCGTTACGATGGGTAAAATGTTGTCGCGCTTCAGCCTCGCTGTAGTGGTGCTATCTGTCGCCCTCACTTCCTCCGGAATACATGCTCAGCAATCATCTTCAGGATCGTCTTCGTCCAAAGCCAAGCACGGCCCTGAGCAACGCGTGAGGTCCGCCCCGCCAGGGACATCGGACGAAGGCACCTACCGCAACCCGAACTTCGGGTTCACCTACCGAGTTCGTTACGGATGGGTGGATCGCACTCGACAGATGCATGACGAAAACGACGATCCTGCGAAATCGCAGCTTCTCCTCGCTGTCTTCGAACATCCACCCGAGGTGACAGGCGATTCCGTCAACTCCGCCGTCATCATCGCCGCCGAGAGCGTGAATTCCTATCCCGGATTGAAGACGGCCGCCGACTACATGGGCCCATTGACGGAACTCACCGCCAGCCAGGGATTCAAAGTCGCGCACGAGCCGTACGAATATCCTGTAGGCACGAAAACTCTGGTGCGGAGCGACTTCGTGAAAGAACTTGGCAAACTTGCCATGCACCAGTCCTCGCTCGTACTGCTGGAAAAACGCTTCTTTGTCTCATTTACCTTCATCGGGGAGAGCGACGATGAGGTAGAAGGACTAATTGAAAAGCTGAGCGTCAATAATGCGAAGCCTCAGTAGTTCCGCGTAGACAGGAAGCACTAATCAAGCCATTCGAGCAAGCCGGAAAGATTTCGAAGTCTGCTCGGAGATAGAGCCCTTAAACCACGTCTAAACCTTTCCAAAATCAGGGGTTACCTCCCCGGTTCCGGCATCGAAAATCCCTTCTCTCTGTGGTACAATCTTATGGAGCTTGGAAAGGCCCTAAGTACAATAAATATCAATAATTTGAGAGTAATTTCCGGGGTCTGAAAAGAGACTCCAGCGAAGGGCTGAGTCCGGCTCGTTTTACGGAGCAGAATGGCCACAAAAGAGACGCTGAAACCAATCGCCATCGACGAAACCAAAATAAAAAACGGGAAGTCACCGAGCAACGGCAACGCCGACTACACTGCCGAGTCGATCAAGGTCCTTGGCGGCATGGAAGCGGTACGCAAGCGCCCCGCCATGTACATCGGCTCGACCGGTGAGCTCGGACTTCACCACTTGGTCTACGAAGTTGTCGACAACTCGGTCGACGAAGCGCTTGCTGGGTTCGCAGACAAGATCGAAGTCACCATCCACATCGACAATTCCATCACGGTAGTCGACAACGGCCGCGGCATTCCGGTCGACAACATGGACATCGACGGCGAGAAAATTCCTGCCGCCCAGGTTGTGATGACCAAGTTGCATGCGGGAGGAAAGTTCGACACATCGTCCTACAAAGTCTCTGGCGGATTGCACGGTGTGGGTGTTTCTTGCGTGAACGCGCTGAGCGAAGAGCTTGAGCTCGAAATCTGGCGCGACGGGTTTACTTGGGAGCAGGAGTATTCGAAGGGCGAACCCACCAGCAAGCTGAAGAAGGCAGGCGCCGCCAAGGTGAAGACGGGTACGAAGGTCCACTTTCTCCCCGACCGAAGCATCTTCACGGTTACTGAGTACAACTACGACACGCTGGCGCAACGGCTACGCGAACTGGCTTTCCTCAACAAAGGCTTACTCATTACACTCACCGACGAGCGCACAACGGACGCTAAGACGGGCGAGCCCAAGCACGCCGACTTCAAGTACAACGGCGGCATTGCCGAGTTCATTAAGCATCTAAACCGGGGCAAGCAGGTGCTGCACGACAAGCCCATCTACATGGAAGCAGAGAAGGACGGCGTTGTAATGGAGATCGGCCTGCAATACAACGACGCGTATTCCGAGACCGTCTTCAGCTTCGCCAATAACATCAACACTGTAGACGGCGGAACGCACCTTTCCGGCTTCCGCACCTCGCTGACCCGCACCATCAATTACGCCGGCCAGCAGATGGGCCTCTTCAAGGACGTCAAAGAGAACCTGACTGGCGACGATGTGCGTGAAGGCTTGGTCGCAGTGGTCAGCGTGAAGCTGCCGCAGCCTCAGTTCGAAGGGCAGACCAAAGGCAAACTAAATTCCGACATTGCCGGAATCGTGCAGGCCTTCGTCAACGAGAAATTGGGAGCGTTCTTCGAGCAGAACACCACCGTCGCACGGAAGATCATCAACAAGGCCATTGACGCCGCCCGCGCGCGCGAAGCAGCCCGCAAAGCCCGCGATCTGACACGGCGCAAGGGAGCCCTCGATGGCGGAGGCTTGCCCGGCAAGCTGGCTGATTGCTCCGAACGTCAACCGGAGCGCTGCGAGTTGTTCCTGGTGGAGGGCGAGTCCGCCGGCGGAACCGCCAAGCAGGGCCGTGATCGACGCTTCCAGGCAATCCTGCCGCTGAAGGGAAAGATTCTGAACGTGGAGAAAGCGCGCTACGACAAGATGCTGGCGCACGAAGAAATCCGCGCGATGATTACTGCGCTCGGCACCGGAATCGCCAAAGACGACTTCGACGCCGCCAAACTGCGTTACGGCAAGATTATTCTGATGACCGACGCCGACGTCGACGGCAGTCACATTCGCACGCTCCTGCTCACGTTCTTCTTCCGTCACATGCAGGATCTGATCAAGCGTGGCAACGTGTTCATCGCTCAACCGCCGCTCTACGGAGTAAAGAAAGGCAAGACGCATCAGTACATCAAAGACGATCGCGAATTCGTGAAAGTCATGGTAAAGCGCGCGGCCGATGGCCTGGTTGTCCGATACGGAGAAGGCGCCGCCAAGCTCGAGGGAGCAAACCTCGCACGGTTCATCACTGTGCTGAAGGAATATCTTGATATCTTCGACAAAGTCGACAAACGCTTGCGCAACGACGCTGTCACCGAGCTTCTCCCCAAGTACGATCTCGCTAAGCGCGCGGACTTCGAAGGCGACAAGAAGACGCAGCCGAAGAAAGTCGAAAAGCTGGAGAAAGAGCTTAAGAAACTGCAGAAAGAGCACGGTTTCAAGAGCGTCGAAGCGCGCTTCGATGAGGAGCACAACCTCTGGGAAGTGCACTTCGTGAACTCGCAAGGCGCCGAGCACGTCATCAACTGGGAGCTGGTGTCCACGCCCGAGTGTCGCCAGCTGCTGTCGAAGTTCAAGCAGATCCAGGAATACATGGAGCCGCCGTTCGTCGTGGAAGCCGTCGCCAAGACAACGGCCGCCGCGAACGATGGTGATGCGGAATCGGCCGAAGCCGAGGGCGCAGAAAGCGAGAAGGCTGCGAAGAAAGCCGCCAAAGCGGCTTTCAAGCGCAAGACGGAAATTGAAGTGGTCGAGAAGACCAATGCTCGCGACTTGTTCGATTACGTTCTTGCCGAGGGCAAGAAAGACTACACCGTGCAGCGCTACAAAGGCCTCGGCGAAATGACTGCCGAGCAGCTTTGGGAAACCACCATGGACCCCGAACGCCGCACACTGCTCAGCGTAAAACTCGAGGACATTGCCGAGACCGAAACGATCTTCACCACGCTGATGGGTGAAGACGTCGAATCCCGGCGCAAGTTCATCGAAGAAAATGCGCTGGATGTGAAGAACCTGGATATCTAGATCGTTTGCCACAAGTCCACGTTGAAGCAGAAGGCCCGACTGCCCTGCCGGGCACAGCGGGCAGGCGCTATGTGCTTTTTAAGGGCGGCTGCGGCCGCCCATTTCTTTCTACATGCCCCGCGTCGCGCTCGCCACGTCCGCGAAGTATCCCGACCTCACTGACGATGACCGCCTGCTGCTTCGGCCGCTCGCCGATTGCGGTCTGAATACGATTCCTGCCATCTGGACCGATCCGAATTTCGTATGGTCCTCTTGTGACGCCGTCGTCATTCGTTCCTGCTGGGACTATCACCTTAAGTCGGAAGAATTCCTTCGCTGGATCGCTTCTCTTGAAAAGGAAGGCGTAGCCGTACTCAACTCTCCTGCGCTCATCCGGTGGAACACGGACAAGGCTTACCTGCGCAATTTGGAAACTCGCGGGGTGACCATTGTCCCCACTGTATGGCCAGAGCCTGGGCTGTCGATGGGGCTGCGAGATCATCTGCAAAAACTCGACTGGCAGAAGGCCGTGGTCAAACCACGTATTTCCGCGACGGCACAGCGGACGCAACTTGTGACTAAGGACGATGCTCGCTCCACGCAAAATCTCTTCGATGAACTACGGCATGGCGTGGGCGTAATGCTGCAGAAATTCGTGGACAGAATCGCGGAAGAAGGCGAGTGGTCACTAATATTTTTCGCGGGTGAATTTAGTCACGCGGTTTTGAAAATACCGAGTGTCGGCGACTTTCGGGTGCAGAATGACTTCGGCGGAAGCTCTCGCATTGCAGAACCGCCCCCTTGCGCGATGCAGAGCGCAACCGGAATTCTGCGGTTGCTTGACCCCACCGTCTATGCGCGCGTGGACGGGGTTCTGGAGGACGATCAGTTCCTGCTCATGGAACTCGAGTTGATCGAGCCTGCCTTGTTCCTTGATTGCCACCCGGAGGCGCCTTTGCGTTTCGCGAATGCCATCGCGCAATCGATCTCGGCGCGCCGATAACGGACCGCGTTCATCAACGGGGCATGCAATCGGTTGACCGAGGAGCGCCGCAACCGTCCAATCGACATGCGCAGACTCGTCTCTGTCGGAATGTTCCTTCTGCTACTGCAGGCAGTACCGGCGTCGCACAAACTCCCGATTGACGATCTGCCCCCTGCTCGGCGCAAGGGAGCGGCCGAAATCCAGACTGCCTGGGACAGATATCCCGACAATGCCTGCGTCTTGTATGAGGTCGCTGTTATTTATTCCCAGGCTGGCCACAAGCCGGAGGCTTTGTCGATCCTCAGAGACATGGCTGACAAACATGCGGGCCTCGACCCACGCGTGGCTGACGGCTTTCAGAATGTGGCGAGCGACCCCGAATTCCTGGCCCTCAAGCAGGAGATCCGTCGCGACTACCCGCCGCCGAACCATGCACAGAGGGCATTCACCTTCGCGGAGGCCGATCTTATTCCTGAAGGCATCGCATGGAGCACAAAGCAGAAGCGTTTCTACCTCGGCAGCGTGAAGCGCAAGATCATCACGTTCGACGAACAAGGTCACGTCCGCGATTTTGTTCCGCCAAAAAACGCCGGCCTGGGAATTCTTGTAGGGCTGCGGGTGGACGATCGACGCGGCGAGCTGTGGGTGGCGTCCGAACAATTCATGCCCACGTCCGGCCTAGTGCGGGGCATCTTCCGCTACCGTCTGAGCGACGGCAAGCTGTTGGGGAAGTATCCCGCGCCGCGCGAAGGCGCCGACCTGGTCAATGATCTCGTGGTCGCGCCGGATGGCACGGTCTACGCGACCGCCAGCGACAGCGGTTCTCTCCTGCGAATTCGCCCCGACATCGACACGATGGAAATCTTCCTGCCGCCGCGCACTCTCCCCGATCCCAACGGAATCACATTCAGTGAAGACGGCCGATTTCTCTTCGTCGCCGGCTGGTACGGCATTACGCGGGTTGATCTGAAATCCAAGGAAAGCCTGCTCTTAAAAAGTCCACCTGAGATTGCAGCAGGGTGCATCGACGGCCTTTACGAGTACCAAGGCGATCTGGTCGGTATCCAGAATTGTGTGCACGATACGGGGCGCGTTCTGCGTTTCCGATTGAACGAGCAAAGCGACACCATCATCTCGTCCCAGGTGCTCGAGTCCTACAACCCGTTGTTCGAGGGCATCACTACCGGTGCGATCGTCGGGGACCGCTTTTACTTCGTCGCCAATACCCAGCTGCATAAAATGGCCGCGGACGGCTCCATTCCCACCGGAGTTCACTTCAGCCCCCTGCAGGTGCTCGATCTGAGCCTGGCCGCTCACCGCTAGAGCGGCTTTCCGGTTCTGGAGGCGTGGGAAGGACCTGCTTTCCCTGCGATCCAGAACGGATTCGTAAGCTCCGCAAAGAATGAAGCTCCGGCAACTATTGCGAGCGTAGGTGCCCGCGAGCCGGTCTTCGGCGCAGCTTCTACGCCGGCCAAAACAATTCTCCTGCAAGTCGCGTATGGCGACGCGTTCTTGCGGACAGGAGACGAAAACTCATGTCAGTGGCAGTGCCTTGGAAATCTGTAAATCGGACGCTGTTCATTTTGGCGGGGACAAGCGGGATATTGTTGCTGGCTGCCACCATAGCCATTCCAAATCTGTTGCGAAGCCGCACCGCCGCCGACCAAGCGAGAGCGATGCGGCAGTCGCATGACCTGCGGCTCTACTCGTATCCAGCACCCGAGAGTTCAACCGTCGGCGGGCGTGCCCTCATGAGTGCAGAACAGCAGAGTGTTGCCGTCTCCGCCGAGTTGAAGGCTGGCAAATCCGCGGTACCTTCTGCCGCTGCCGAGCGCAAGATGATCCGCACCGGTTTTCTCGACCTCACGGTGAAAAGTCCTGCCGAAGCCGCCGAACAGATTCGTCGCATGGCAGAGAGCATGGGAGGCTATCTGGAGAGCGCGCAAGTCGGCGGCACAAAAGAAGCGCCCACAGCCACCATCACCATCCGCGTCCCGGCCACGCGCTTCGAAGACGGCAAAGCCGGAATCCGCCAACTCGCGGCTCGGGTGGAGAGCGAGAAGACCGAAGCCCAGGACGTCACCCGCCAGTACGTCGACAGGGAAGCGCGCCTGCGCAACCTTCGCGCCGAGGAAGCGCAGTATCTCGTCATTATGAAGAGCGCTTACAAGGTCGAAGACTTGCTCAGCGTGAGCGAGAAGCTGAGCGAAGTCCGCGGCCAGATCGAACAGCAGCAGGCGGAATTTCAAACGCTCTCGAAACAAGTTGAGACGGTTGCCATCACAATCTCGCTACGCGCCGTCGCTGACGCACAGGTTTTCGGGCTCAACTGGCGTCCGCTGTATCAACTGAAACTGGCAGCACGCGACGGACTTGACGCCCTGGCGGACTACGCCAGTGCCATGGCTACGACTCTGTTTTTCGTGCCCGTGATTCTTGCGTGGGGCATCACGATCCTACTGGCCATTGTGATCTGCTGGCGAGTGACCCAATGGGTGGGGCGCAGATTCTTCGCCTCGCCGGCTGCTGCTGTCCCGAAGGTTGCGACTCAATCTAACAGCTGATTTGGACCAGAACATTTCCATGACCACTGGCAACGCGGACCGATTCCGCAAAGATCCAACGAACCACATCGCGGAGGTTCCAATGAAACCTCGAACCGCACTCTCGCTCTTCATTCTGATTCTGCTGCCGCTGCTGCTCGTGGTGAGCCCTGGGCCACACTCTCCGGTTCTCGCTGCGCCCGCATCTGGCGAAGCGCCAGGTTTTCTCGCTGTCATCGACAAGGAAGGAAAAGTTACAGGAAGCTGTCCCCTCAGGCACACCGATGTGCACGCGGAAATCAGCGGCTTTGTGGCGCGCGTCACTGTTAAGCAGATCTTTGCGAACACCGCTACTCAAACCATCGAAGCCGTGTACACGTTTCCCCTGCCGCAAAACTCGGCCGTCGACGACATGACGATGCAAATCGGTGAGCGTACCGTGCGTGGCGTGATAAAGCGTAGCGAGGAAGCGCGGGCGATCTACGAGCAAGCCAAGAAAACTGGTCGCGTTGCTTCGCTCCTCGATCAGGAGCGGCTCAACATCTTCACGCAATCGGTAGCCAACATCCTGCCTGGTGAGCAAGTGACCATCTCCATCAGCTACGTCGAGACCCTGCGCTACGAAGCGGGCTCGTATGAATTCGTGTTTCCGATGGTGGTAGGTCCGCGCTACGTGCCCGGTCAACCCGTGAGCCAGCAAGGGGGAGGGTGGGCACCCGATACGGACCGCGTTCCTGATGGGTCTCGCATTACTCCGCAGGTTGCCGCGGAAGGCACGAGAGCCGGGCATGACATCTCAATTGAAGTCGCCTTGGATGCGGGTGTTCCAATCCAGGAGCTGCGCTCCAAAACTCACGACATCGATCTTGATCGCCAGAGCGCCAGCCGTGCTACCGTCCGGCTGCGCGACGAAGCCGTGATCCCTAACAAGGATTTCATTCTGAAATACGATGTTGCGGGAGCCGAGATTGCAGATGCCGTTCTCACTGCACCCGCGCCAGGGCGTTCGAAGCCCGTGGGCGGTTACTTCACGATGATCTTGCAGCCGCCGGCCCGCTTGCCCGAGTCCGAAATCCAACCGAAGGAACTGGTATTCGTGCTCGACACTTCGGGATCGATGATGGGCTTTCCCATCGAAAAGGCGAAGCAAGTCATCAATCGTGCTCTGGATGAGCTCTATCCCGGCGACACCTTCAATCTGATTACGTTTTCGGGCGATACGCATATTCTCTTCCCTGAGCCGGTCTACCCGACAACAGAGAACGTCCGAAGAGCGAAAGCCCTCCTGGCCAGCCGCTCGGGCGGAGGAGGCACGGAGATGATGAAGGCGATCCGTGCTGCCCTCGTGCCGTCTGACAAGCAGGATCACGTGCGCGTGGTTTGCTTCTTCACCGACGGCTATGTCGGCAACGACATGGAGATCGTGGGAGAAGTACAGAAGCATCCTAACGCTCGCGTCTTTGCCTTCGGCATTGGCAATTCCGTGAACCGGTTCCTCCTAGACGAGATGGCCGATGCGGGCCGTGGCGCTGTCGAGTACGTCAGCCTGGCCGACAAGGCGAGTCAAGCTGCGGATCGTTTTTACGAACGTGTTCGCTCGCCGTTGCTGACCGATCTTTCGGTTGACTGGGGTGCCTTGCCCGTCGTCGACGTCTACCCACAGCGGCTGCCCGATTTATTCAGCGGACAGCCAGTGGTCATTGCGGGTCGATATACGCAGCCTGCGCACGGTGCTATTCAGCTGAAAGGCACGCGAGCCGGCGGTCCCTTCACGCGCGAAATCCCCGTGGAGTTTTCCTCGAGCGCGCCTGCAGCCGATGCAATAGCCAGCTTCTGGGCCCGGCGCCGAATCGACTATCTGATGTCGCAGGATTGGCTGGGCATGCAGCAGGGCAGCATGAAGCCCGCACTGCAGGAGCAGATCACGCAACTCGGCTTGGATTATCGCCTGATGACCCAGTTCACGTCGTTCGTAGCGGTCGAAGAGCGCATCGTCACCAAGGACGGTCAGCCCCAGCGCGTCGAAGTGCCCGTAGAGATGCCGGAAGGGGTTAACTACGAGGGCATCTTCGGCGATCGGATGGAAACCGTCACGGTCAATGCGTCTACTGCGCAAATCTCTAGGGGTGGCGTGGCTGGATTCATTGGAGGAGTCTTCGGCAGAAGAGCGTTATCCAAAGCGGCGCCTCCCCCGCCCCCACCACCACCAGCGACGGCACAAAGCATCGCAGTCCCGGGGCAGACGATCCCGGTCCCAGAGGAGACGACTGACCAAGACGCGTTGACTTCGGCCTCAAACCCACAACGCAAGCTTCTGGAAGACAAACTTCAGCCCGCAGTCCTGGCCGCTCTCGATTGCGTCAAGAAGTCGTCGAATGGCGGAACATCGTGCGCGCATGTCCATGCCGGCAAGATCACGATCGAAGTGCGGTTCGCGCAAGACTCGCCGTCCACGCGGACGCAACTGCAGGCTCTTGGCTTCGAACTGAAGTCGGAGCACAAGGAACAGAAGATGCTAGTCGGCGAATTCTCCATCGACAAGCTTCCGGAACTCGTGAAGCTAGCCGCGGTGCAGTTCGTCTCGCTCGAGCGCCGCTAGGACGCCTTGGGCATGAACGAACCACGTAGGCCCAGATGCCCCGTCTGGGCGGCCGGGCGATAGCCCGGAAACTGAGGAGCTTCCGCTCCGCTGGGCAGACGAGGGCGTCTGCCCCCACGTGGTTCCTGTTCTTTACTTCGCGGAGTGGCCTATTACCTTCGAGGTGACATCCAACGTTACTTCCAATTACCTCCGTGTCCCATCATCCCTGCGCGTGCGTCGCGTTGCTCGCAAGTTGTCTCCCCACACCCGTTCCATCTGCAAGACGCAAGATGCCAGCGTCGCAATGAAACGAGGAAACTACTGTGAAGCAACTTATCTGGACAGTGATCCTGTGCCTTTCGGCGATTGCGCAGGAACAATCCCTATCGGCTGCAGGATCTCAACCCATACTGACCATCTATAACCAGAATTTCTTTGTCGCGCGTGAGCACCTGCCGCTGGATCTGAAGCCCGGTGTGAACCATATCCACTATGTTGGCGTCGCCGCTCATGTGGAGCCTGACTCTGTCATCTTGCGCGATCCCGGCGGACGCTCGCTGCAAATACTCGAGCAGAACTATCGCAACGACCCCGTGTCGCAGGAACTGCTGCTCTCCTACTACGAAGGCAAGACGATTGAGTTCATGATTCAGCCCGGACAAGTCGTGAAAGGCAAAGTCATCCGCAGCGGTTACGTGCCGAGCTACAACTACGCTGGCGGATATCAGCAGCCCGCTTATAGCCAGCCCATTGTCGAGGTCGACGGCGTGCTTCGCTTCGGACTGCCTGGACAGCCGCTCTTCCCCGCCCTGAGCGCCGACTCAATCCTCAAGCCCACATTGAGCTGGCGGCTCGAGAGCGATAAGCCCGGGCAATTCGACGGGGAAATTTCCTATGTAAGCGGCGGCATGAACTGGCACGCCGACTACAACCTAGTGGTCGCCGACGGTGTTACGAATCAGACAAATCTCGTCGACCTCGTCGGCTGGATCACTATGCAGAATCAGAGTGGCAAGACCTTCGAAAACGCGCAGATCAAGCTGATGGCCGGGGACATCAATAAGTTGGTCCCAGCAGCGCCTGAGAGCAAGGCCTACGCTGGCGCCGCTATGCGAATGGCGGATGAAGCCATGGCGCCCGTCGTTCGCGAGAAGTCCTTCGATGAATTCCACCTCTACACGCTGGAGCACTCTACCACCCTGCATGATCAGGAAATCAAGCAGGTCGAGTTTGTCCGCTCCACTGGTATTCACTCGCAACGTCTTTACCTCTATGACGGCGCGCAAATCGCGCAGTACGGCTACTACAGCCCGGAGCAGATTCGCCAGGATGTCAGCTATGGCACGCAATCCAACCAGAAAGTCTGGGTCATGCAGGAGTTCAAGAACTCTGAGGGCAATCATCTGGGGATCCCGTTGCCCAAAGGCCGCCTGCGTTTCTATCGTCGCGACACGGACGGTCACTTGGAGTTCGTTGGCGAAAACTCGATCGACCACACTCCGAAAGATGAAACTGTGCGTGTTTACACCGGCAATGCGTTCGACATCGTCGGAGAGCGCAAGCGCACCAGCTATCACGTGGACTCAAGTCAGCACTGGATGGACGAGAGCTTCGAGATCCGCGTTCGTAATCACAAGAAGGAAGCTGTGAGCGTCCGTGTTGTCGAGCATCTCTACCGCTGCAACAACTGGAAGCTGATGGAGCAATCCACCGAGTCGCGCAAGAAAGATGCGCAAACTGAGGAGTTCCCGGTCACGATCAAACCGGACGGTGAGGCGGTGGTGACGTATACGGTTCATTACACCTGGTGAGATTTCCTTAAGGACCGGGCGTTGAAGGCGCGCCTTCGGGCGCGCCATGACCGGTAAAAGAGACCATTCTTCGCTGGGTGCCGACCCGATCTGCGCCCTTACATTTCATTTGCCAGAAAATTACACCCCCTTGACACCTCCTTGACACTCGCCCCCTTGGCCCGTGCCAGACTACGTCAGCGACGAGTCTATCGGAGGGAACCCGTATGAAGATCATCTGTGTTTTTCTGATCGCTATTCTGTGGGCCGGATGTGGATACTCCAATAAAACCACCACTCCTGCACAGCCTGGAGTTGTACCTGCAGTTGCTGCACTCGTTCCTGACAATGCAAACGCAGGAGACCCAGCGTTCACTTTGACGGTCAACGGCAGCGGCTTCGCCGCCAATGCAATGGTGAAGTGGAATGGCGCAGTCCAACCCACGACGTACGTGAATGGGAACCAGGTTACTGCCGCGATACCCGCCACGAACCTTGGCACGCCCGGTAGCGTCTCGGTCACAGTAACCAATCCCGGAACCCCTGGCGGCCAATACGGTGGCGGTACACAGAGCGAGACGTCGAACATGGTCACTTTCACGATCAACTAGAGGGAGACGCCAGGCTGGTGCGTGAAAAGGCGACGGACTGTTAGCAGCGCGTACAGTCTCAGTATTTTTGATGATGTGTGAGAAGATTGCGCGCGTTGAACATCCCGCGGCGGAATTTCGGAGTGTTAGCGGGGTTAGAACCTCTTGTGTGTTTTTCGGAAACGCTACTCCAAAATACTGAGCGGAAACGTCTCTGGCGCTCTCGTCCCAGCAGGCGAACTCACAGTGTACTTCGCCGTCGGGTAGATACGATCGAACATTACCCAGAGCAAGATCAACAGCACAAAGCAGAACACGCTCCCTTCCGGGCCCACCGCTCCGCCCGTCAGCCACTCCTTTCCAACGAAGGAGGAACCCAACAGGTGGCCGGGTTGGATGGTCCCGCTGTTGGGCACCGCGTAAAGGTAGGTTTCTCCCCAGTCCCACGCGGCGTGAAACCCCACCGCGAACCACAGGGTTCCCGTCCGGCGCAGGGTGAGGCAGAAGAAGAATCCAATGGCTGCGGCACCCAGCGCACCGATTGGGTCCTCGCCAGGATTCGGCAGATGAATGGCTCCAAAGGCACATGACAGAACCGCCGCCGCTGGCCAGAAACCTACCCACCGCGCGGTCGCGAACAACAAATATCCGCGAAACAAAAAGTCCTCGAATATTCCAACCAACAAAAAAAATATGCCCCAGAAGGCTGCGAATTTCACAACTCTCATTCCGTGCAACGTCACGTAGCCGAAGTAGAAGACATGGGCAGTTCGCATCGTGAGCAACAGGATCGTTATCGCCGCCAGTCCCCAAAGTCCTCCTACCCAGAACAGTTTTCCGAATGCTTGCTTGCGAGGAAGCCCGTAATCATCTACGGATCGGTGTTCGATCCGTGCCATCAAGAAGGCCGGCAGGCATGCGCCCAGCGCTACCGCAGCTTCCCCGTACAGGTCCTGCCACATTGCTTTCGCGCCGTGTACGGGCTCCGGGAAAAATGATTTTCCCAGCCAGAACAGTATCCAAGCGAGGGCGATGCCCGTCGCCAGATAGATCCCGATCCCCAGGATTGGATGCAGCCCCTTTGGTCCCTGCAACGCTGGAGTCGAAGCTGTCGGAGAAGAAGGATCGGGGAGACCGGCAGTGGGCTGAGAGTCCCCTTCGGACGACAACGGGCGGGGTGTCACCGGTTCGCTCATCGGCGATAGTTCATCAGGATCTGGTCTTGCCATGGTAAAACACTCGCTTCCGTCATGGAGCGATTTTTCACGCGCGAACGCATCGGAAAACCACAATGGATCGCAGGGGCGCTGCTCCTGATATTTCTCGGCCAATGTGTCTGGCTTGTAGGTCACAGCCTCAGGCCCGGAGCAATGGAGCTGCGCGAGTGGTACCGCATCGATACGGGTCTTCGCCGCTGGGATGGGACCGGACACCGTCGTTCTGATCCGCACAGCGCGCTCGTACCGCCTCCTCGCATTCGCGAGAACGACGGCTTCGATCCCGACCATTCGGCGCTGTGGTATCTGATTGCGTCCGCACCGTTGCTGGCCTGGCCCGGGCGCTTTCAATCCGAGTCGCTGGCTTATTGGGGATGGCTCGCGCGTGCTCCCTATTTGCTGTTTGGAATGTTGCTCGGCGCCTCCGTCTGGTACGTGGCTCGCCGCCTCTACGGCAATGCCGGTGGATTCGTTGCCCTTGTTCTCTATTGTTTTTCGCCTGGTATCATTCGTGCGACCGCAGTCTGGTCTGCCGAACCCGAGATCGGCGCTCTCTGGGGAGCCTTCGGAGCCATCTTCACGGGCATCGCAGTAGCGCACACACTCTATGCCCCGCGCGAAGTCGTTCTATGGAACTGGCGACGCATCCTGCTGCTGGGTATTTCTTTCGCACTGGCGGTCGGATCACAGTTTTCGCTGATCGTGCTGGCGCTAGTCGCTCTCGCATTCATGCTGTACCTCGCGCCCACTCGCCGCGGCGCGGCCGCGATGATTTGGCTCGCCGCGTTTGGACTCGCTGGCGTTCTCATCTTGGCAGCCTATTTCTTTCATCCCCATGAATTCTGGCAAGCATTGCGACATGCCACATGGTTTGGAATTACCTGGCAGACTTTCGGCATGAGTGGAGCGTATCGGGAATTGCTGGTCCAATTGGGACAAAACTGCCCCGCGCTCGTGCTCGCTTTACCGGTTGCCGTGATCACCTACGCCATTTGGCCACGCACGCGCTACTTCGGCAACACCGGCCCACTTTTTGTAGCAATGCTTTGTTTGGTTCTTGGCTTCGCAAGTCCTCATTACCAAGGTCTCGGCTTTCAGCTGGTGAGCCTGCCGTTCATGTTCGTCTTCGTCTCCGGCATCAGCGCTGATCTGTTCGAATCCAGGCATCGCAGCCTGGCGTTGGCGTGCGCGTTCGGACTCTTGACAGCCTACGCGATCTGGAGCCTCAGCGAACTGGCTCGGGTGCGAGATCACACAGGGCTGCCCTCGCTTGCGGAGCGACATATTCGCTTAAGTATTTGAACTGAGAGATGCTTACGGTCGCACCCATGCAGCATCCGGAGAGGTGTTTTCAGGCCATTACCCTGATTACCCATCGCCCCGTTCTTCAAGAACGAAAAGGCCTTTCGTGCCATCTAATCAAGAAAAGGGGCATCCCCATGCAAGTACACCTGGGTTATGATCGCGCCATGCGGATTTGGGCGTTGGTTCTTGGTCTAGCAATCGTCAGCATCCTGACCATTCCTGCGTACGCACAAAGCACCACTCAGCCCAACGGCGTGCCTCCTTCTGTCACGTCCTTTGGTTTCGGCGGACACCCCGATTTCGGCGGTGTTCCTCCGAGCGTGACTTCTCTGGGCCAAAGATCTCCGGCGCCGAGATTTCCGGCTCCCGTTCGTCCCACTCCGACTCATCCTCCTCGGGGACCGATCACCTTTGGCCCGCCGGGAAGGGTTCCGGGAGGAAACACCGGTCATCATCACGGCCACAATGAGGTGATCGTCTATCCTTATTACGTCCCTTACTACGTTCCCGTGGCGGATCCGTACGCGTACGGTGGACCGGATGTGATGGAAGGTGCTGCCGCGGCGGCTTATGATCAGGAAGATCAGGATCAATACGCGGGAGGCCCGACTATTTTTGATCGACGTGGTTCCGGCGTCTCGGCACCAAACGATTACGCTCCGCAAGCCGCGAAGTCGAATGTTCCTAAGCCCGACCTCCGCAAGCTGGATCCTCCAGGTGACCCGGCTCCGGATCCTGTCGTCGCGGCTGCTCCTCCGCAGCCGGAAGTGCCCGTTGCGAACCAGCCGGCTACGGTTCTCATCTTCAAGGATGGCCACAGACAGGAAGTTGGCAACTACGCGATCGTCGGCAGGAGTTTGTTCGATCTGAGCCCGGGAAGACGTCAGAAGATCGCGCTCGATGATCTCGATTTGCCCGCGACCCAGAAGGCGAATGAGGATCTCGGAATCGACTTCAAACTTCCTGAACTGCCGACAGGAAACTGAGCTCTTATGGGGAACCAAGTCATCAATGCGTTGCTGGCGGCCATGATCCTGATTGTGCCGCTATCAGCGCAGATGGCTCGTGGTCCGGGCGGTTCGATGTCACGGGGCGTGCGATCCTTTGGCGTGCATGCGAATCCTCGTGGACCGTTTCCAAGCGCGGTGTTCCTGGGGTCGCCATACTGGTTCGCCGATGGTCCCTCTTCATATCCTCAGACTCCATCCGTGATTGTCGTTCAGCCCCCGCCGGCACCCACCGCTCGGGTCTCGCCTGCGGAGGAACCGAAGCTCCCGAATCCGCTGATGATTGAGTGGCAAGGCGATCGCTACGTGCGACGCACGGATCCGGGCAACTCTACTCGCAATAATCAGCCCGATTACATTGCGGAAAGCCGGGCCAGTTCGACGGACAGGCTTCCATCCAAGGCCCAACCTCAACCTGCTTCGTCCCATCCACCTCAGCTCTCGCCCGCAACCTTCGTCTTTCGTGATGGCCATCGCGAACAATCGAATGACTACTCGATTGTTGCCGGGGTGATATATGCGCGCGGCGATTTCTGGACCGACGGCTACTGGTCCAAACAGATTCCAGTGTGTCTGCTCGATGTGCCCGCTACCTTGAAAGCCAACGAAGAGCGTGGCGTGACGTTCCGGCTTCCCAGTGCACCCAACGAAGTCATCACGCGACCGTGAGCAATGCGAACCGGTAGGCAGGCCTACTCGCAAACTGTCATCCCGACCGAAGTGCGGCGCGAGCCGAACGCAGTGGAGGGACCTTGTGTTTTGGCACGGAAGGTCGCGAAAGTCTATTTTGTAATTCCTTAAACACAACACCCTTTCTGAACCCTCCTTCACTTCTCCGCATCTGACTCCGCATGAAGCCGCCTTGCGATGAAATTGCCCTGCGTGCTCCGGCCGTCGATTCTCCATGCGGAGCACAGGCCGCTCCTTGGGTCCTTGCGGCCACCATCCTGGGCAGCAGTATGGCGTTCATCGACGGCACCATTGTCAACGTAGCTTTGCCCGCGCTGCAGGCTACCTTCCAAGCCAGCATTTTCGACCTGCAATGGGTGGTAGAGTCCTACGCGCTCTTCCTAAGTGCATTGATCTTGGTTGGCGGTTCGACCGGAGATCTCTTCGGTCGGCGCCGGATTTTTGTCGCTGGCGTGGCGTTATTTGCTATCGCATCCGCCGCATGCGGCCTCGCGCAAAGCGTTAATCAACTGATCCTCGCCCGCGTTATCCAAGGGATTGGCGCAGCTTTTCTGGTTCCCGGAAGTCTTGCCATTATCAGTGCCTCGTTTTCCGAAAAGGACCGAGGTCGCGCCATCGGCACCTGGTCAGGGTTCTCTGCAATTACGATGGCGATCGGCCCGGTGCTTGGCGGTTGGCTCATCGAGCATGCCTCCTGGCGCTGGGCGTTCTTTATCAATCTACCTCTGGCCGTTGCCGTGATCCTGATCTCGCTGTGGCGCGTCCCTGAAAGCAGGAGTTCAGCAGCCAAGCGGCTCGACACTATCGGAGCGTTGATTGTCACAGTCGGTCTTGGGGGTCTGGTCTATGGGCTCATCGAATCTGCAAGGCTCGGCTGGCACAATCCGAGGGTCACGGGCAGTTTGCTTGTTGGAGCCGCGAGCGTGGCGGTCTTTCCCTTCATCGAGACTCGCACCGATTCCCCGATGGTTCCACTCAAGCTGTTTCATTCGCGAACCTTCACGGGAGCCAACTTGCTTACGCTGTGGATGTATTCGGCGTTGGGAATCTTCTTCTTCATTTTTCCGATGAACCTGATCCAGGTACAGCGCTATTCAGCGACCGCCGCGGGTGCCGCGTCGCTGCCGCTGATCCTGCTGGTGTTTTTTTTGTCGCGCTGGTCCGGCGGCCTGGTCACTCGCTATGGTCCACGCCTGCCTCTGATCGTCGGACCCATCATTACCGCCATTGGTTTCACTCTGTTCGCGCTTCCATCCGCAGGTGGAAGCTACTGGCGTGCTTTCTTCCCCCCGTTCCTGGTACTTGGCTTTGGATTGGCTGTCAGCGTCGCTCCCCTGACCACGGTTGTCATGGGCTCGGTCGATCAGAGCCATGCCGGTGTCGCTTCAGGCATCAACAATGCAGTCGCTCGCGTCGCCGGACTGCTCGCCGTGGCTGTATTCGGCATCGTGATGGTTAACGCCTTTAGCGCCCGCCTGGACCAAAAAGTCGCGAGCTTGGGGGTATCCCAGCACGTGCGAGACGAACTGGGGGCAAATCACATGAGGCTGGCCGCAATCGAGATCCCGCCGGATATAGATTCCCGAAGCCGGACGCAAGCAAAGGCGGCAGTTTCAGACGCGTTCGTTCATGCCTTTCGTATCGTAGTGTGCAGCTGCGCGGCAATGGCATTCATGAGTTCACTCACGGCGAGTGTCACGATTCGACCCAAACCCTCAGCCTAGAGAGTGTCATTGTGGGCCGTCTGACGCGGGTGCACCCCCGGCGAGTACCCGCAAAGGTATGCCAAAAGAACGTTCATTTATGCTACAATAGCTTTTGTTGAATGACCATTAACTTCCTGTAAATGCAATAATTTACAAAGAATCTCAAGGCCGGAGGCACGGTCTGCGAGGCACGCTTGTTTTGCGCCCTGACGATGACCGATGTGAGGCCCCAGAACCAGGCAAGGCTAGCAGCTAGCAGCTAACAGCTGATTTTCTATGGCAGACGATCAAAATCCAGAACTTCCATTGACTCCCCCGCCCGGAGAAGGCGGTAGTCCCGGCGCCCTGAACATTCAACCCGTCAATATCGAAGAGGAGATGCGCCGGTCGTATCTCGACTATTCGATGTCGGTGATCATCGGGCGCGCGCTCCCCGACGTGCGCGACGGATTGAAACCCGTGCATCGCCGCATTCTGTACACGATGCAGCAGATGGGCCTCTATCCGAATCGCGCAACGCGCAAGTGCGCCCGCATTGTCGGCGACGTGATGGGCAAATACCATCCGCACGGCAACCTCGCCGTCTATGACGCACTCGTGCGTCTCGCGCAGACCTGGAGCATGCGCTACCCTCTGGTGTTTGGGCAGGGAAACTTTGGCTCGGTTGACGGAGATCCACCGGCGGCGGACCGCTACACCGAAGCCAAGCTCGCGCAAGTCGCGACTTCGTTGTTGGAGGACCTGGATAAAGACACAGTTGACTTCCGTCCCAACTATGACGGCAGTGAAGTCGAGCCCGATGTTCTCCCCGCGCGCATTCCGAATCTGCTCGTGAATGGTTCAGACGGTATCGCTGTCGGCATGGCTACCAAAATTCCGCCACACAATCTCACGGAGATCGTCGACGCGACCATCACGCTGGTGAACAACCCACACGCCACCCTTCCGGAAATTTTGAGATTCGTGCAGGGGCCAGACTTCCCCACCTACGGCATTATTCATGGCCGAGCAGGTATTCTGGAAGCGTACAAGACCGGCCGCGGGCGTTTCATGATGCGGGCCCGCGCCAAGATCGAAAATCTGACGAAAGAAAAGCAGGCGATCATCGTCACCGAAATCCCGTTCCAGGTGAACAAATCCCGCCTGGTCGCGCGCATCGCCGACCTCGTTAACGACAAAGTGATCGACGACATTTCCGACATCCGTGATGAAAGTGATCGCGACGGCATGCGCATCGTCATCGAACTCAAGCGTGGTGCCGAACCTCAGATCATCCTGAACCAGCTCTTCAAGCACACTGAGATGCAGCAGGGCTTCAGCATGATTCTCTTGGCCATCGCGCACGGACAGCCGCGCGAGATGGGCCTGATCCCGGCCATTCAGTACTTCATCGACCATCGCGTCGAAGTCGTACGCCGCCGAACCGCATACCTGTTGGCAAAAGCTCAGGATCGCGAGCACATCCTGGAAGGCTACCTGACCGCACTTGATCACCTCGACAACGTGATCATCATCATTCGCGCCAGCGCCAACCGCGCCGACGCTCGCGACAACTTGGTCGCGTATTTTGGCGGCAAGAAGATCGACATCAACACCACTGGCCGCGCGCCCAAACTCGATCCTGAGAAGCCCTTCACCGCGAAGCAGGCAGATGCAATCCTCGAACTGCAACTGCATCGCCTGACCAAGCTCTCGATCGACGAAATCTCCAACGAGCTGAAGGAAACCCGTGAGCGCATCGCCGAGTATCAATCCATTCTCGGTTCGGAGAAGAAGCTGCGTGGCGTGATCGTCCAAGAGCTGGAAGAGGTGAAGAAGCAGTATGGGGACGAGCGCCGCACAGTCATCGAGGACGAGGCTGCCGAAATCCTGCTCGAGGATCTGATCGCCGACGAGCAGGTGGCCGTAACCGTCAGCCACTCCGGCTATCTGAAGCGGACACCGATCTCAACCTACCGCATGCAGCGCCGCGGCGGGACGGGTCGCACGGGCATGAAAACGCGCGACGAGGATTTCGTCGAGCAGCTCTTCATTGCCTCGACCCACGCGTACATTCTGATTTTCACCAGTGCTGGGCGTGTCTACTGGCTGAAGGTCTACGAAATTCCCGACGTTGGCCCGGCAGGCAAAGGGAAGCACATGGGCAACCTCATCGCTCTGCAAGCGGGTGAGACGGTGCGCACCATGCTCGCTGTACGCGACCTCGAAGAGGAAGGGAAGTACGTTTTCTTTGTTACCCGTCAAGGTACAGTGAAGAAAACTGCGCTAAAAGACTTCTCGCATGTGATGTCGCGCGGCATCATCGCCATCAACATCGAGCAAGGCGACGAATTGGTGGCGGCAACGCTCACCAACGGTCAGCAGATCATCTTCCTGGCTTCACACGAGGGGCAGGCGGTTCGTTTCGAAGAAGGCGATGTCCGCTCGATGGGACGCAACGCCACCGGCGTCCGCGGAATGAATCTCGCCGATAAGGACTACATCGTCGGCATGGCAACTACGCCGAAACCGGGAACGCCCGGTGCGGGTGGCGCTGCGGAGGCGCCTGCCGAAGGCACAACCGCTACATCCGGGAGTGTCGCCACGGAGGTTGCTGACCTGGTTCCAGTGAAGGGTTCACTGATCCTCTCCGTTACCGAAAACGGCTACGGAAAGCGCACTCCAGCCGATGAATACCGGCTTACGAACCGCGGCGGCAAAGGCGTGATCAACGTGAAGACGACGGAGCGCAACGGAAAAGTTGCCACCATTGCGCAGGTCTCGGAGGACTCGCAGGTCATGCTGATCAGCCAGTACGGCAAGATCATCCGCATGGACTCGAAGACTATCCGTGAATCAGGCCGCTCGGCGCAAGGCGTGCGCCTGCTGAACCTTGAGCCGGGCGACCGCGTAGCAGCGGCAGTCGTGATTCCGCCTGAGGAACCAAACGGGAACGGGTCGCTGATTCAATAGCACTGTTAAGCAGGCACTCGTTTGTCCTCCCGTAGGGCATGCATGGCTCAGAGCTCTCAATCGAAAAGGACGCAAAGGTATCGCAAAGTCCGCGAAGAAAGATTTGGCGTGCTTTACGGTCTCTTTGCGAACTTGCGGTTTTGGCTTTTTAGCTGCAGTTCCCGGATGCCAGGCACCTCTTGAAGCTCACCGTCGAAAAACTCATCTACGGCGGCGATGGACTTGCGCGTCTTCCTGCTGACGAGCGTGGGCGTGGCAAAGCCGTGTTCATTCCTTTCGTGCTCGAAGGCGAGAAGGTTGAAGCGTCCATTGCGGAAGAGAAACAGGGATTTGCGCGCGCTCGGGCAGAGCGCATCCTTGAGCCCTCATCGCTGCGCATTGATCCGACCTGCCCCTACTTCCAGCGCTGTGGTGGATGCCACTACCAGCACAGTACCTACGACCATCAACTGGCCATCAAAGTCGAAATCCTGAAAGAAAATCTGCGTCGACTTGCCAAGCTGGAACTGCAGTTCCCGCTCGAGGTTCATCCTTCGCCACCCTGGAACTATCGCAACCGGAGCCGGTTGCAAGTCCATGCTGATTCGACGTTCGCGCTCGGCTACTTCCGTATGTCGTCTCACGAACTCTTGCCGGTCGAGCAATGCCCTATCAGCTCGCCACTGATTAACCGCGCGCTCGGTGTGCTGTGGAACCTCGGCCGAGCAGGTCGGATTTCGGCGCTGCTCCGGGAGATCGAGCTCTTTGTCGATTCCGAAGATGCCCACCTTCAGATCGAACTCTACCTTGATCCGCGCGAAGAGAAGAGTAGTCGAACACAGGCTGGGGAATCGCTGGCTAAGCTCCTCCACGACACTCTGCCGGAAATCGTAAGTGTCTACGTCTTCCCGCAAAGCAAGCGGTCACTTGCACGCGGTTCAGGACAAACCACAGACCAGCCCGACTGGTCCACCCGCACCAGAGAATTCGGATACCTCACCAAAACTGCGAATTTCCGGGTAAGCGGTGGCTGTTTTTTTCAGGTGAATCGCTTTCTGATCGACGAGATGGTTAACATTGTCACCGCAAACTGCGCAGGAGATCTCGCACTCGACCTTTACGCAGGTGTGGGGCTGTTCACAACAGCCCTGACCGCCTTATTCCGTCACACGATTGCGGTTGAATCGTCACAGAGTTCCTTCGCTGACCTTAAATACAATGTTCCTCCGAACGTGAAGGCTGTGCGCTCCACCGTGGATGAATTCCTTTCCACCAAGGGAGCAAGGCTCCGTCCCGACCTGGTGGTGGTCGATCCGCCACGGGCTGGATTGGGAGAGCGCGTTGTGCGCAGTCTGGCGAAACTGGCCGCACCGCGCTTGACCTACATCTCGTGCGATCCGGCGACATTGGCCCGAGATCTGGTTCATGTGCTCGCCGGCGGATACCGGGTCGAGCAAGTGCATCTGGTGGACTTGTTTCCCCAGACCTACCACATCGAGAGCGTCGTCCAGCTGATCCACAGGTAGACGCAAGAAACACGTTCGGACACCCGCGCATACAGACTCTAAAGCGTCTCGAAGAGGCGGGGACGGCCACCTACCGAACTGACTTGAACGGCGCGGTGACCTTCTATCTCGATGGCCATTCCGTCACCCCGCGGTTGGCGTGTCTTCACTGAGATCGACCTCAGCGGTTTCGTCATCGGTAACGGGTGACTTTTGATATTCCTCAATGACGCGGCGGGCTTCTTCGGCATCCTCCTCCCGCACCAGGATGACCGTCCCGCCAACACCGGGGAACATGTCCTGGATAGCCTCTACCGAGGTCATATCTGCATCGATGCCGGCGGAGTCAAGCAAACCCTTTACGACCAACGTCTCGGATTCTCGTTCGCTATCGAACACTTTAACGAGCTTCTCATTCGGATCGGGTCGCTGCCGGAGGGGGGAACCGGGACTTTCTGGCATAGCACCTCCACACGGGCATCGCCTAAAAGGTTCGATCCCAAGACGTGTCCGCTGATGCTGATTGTAACGCGATGGGGCAGGGCTTTGCCGTGAAATGCCCTACGAAGCCTCCAGATGGCCCGTTCGTGTCGACAAAACACCCCACTGGGCAGTTGCTTTCTGCAACCAATGTTCGGACAATGTAGACAATGAGGGTGAGGCAGCCCCGCCCACGCTTTGTCACCTCGACTGACGTGACGGGTGGCAGGGAAGTCTAAGCACCCGGAAGAGGGCCATATGGAAAACGCAAAACGCGCGGGCTCGGACAGTTCATCTTGCGAAAAACAGGAGGAAGCCAAAAAAATCCGACGACTTCAACTCATGATCAGCATGGTGTCGTCGGTGATTGGCCAAGATCCTAACTTAACGGTCGAAGAAGCCTCCGAGATGGTCGCCAACGCCAAGCGAGCCGCCTTGGCTATGTTCCCCGATAAAGAACTCGCCTTCGATATCCTCTACAAACCTCGCTTGCAACGTCTGATGAAAGAACGCTTCAGAATTCAGTAAAAAGCATTCAGCATTCAGCGATCAGCATTGAGCCACGAACGGCCGGTCTTCGATATTCTTGCGGACCAGCGAGTGCGAGAAAGACGATGCGGGCGTTTGTGGTTTGCTCCGATGATTTCAACGCTTGCGATGGCGCAAAGCGTGCCACTCGACACCATCCTTGGGTCCTACCATTGCAGCACCGCAAACAAAACTCCACCTGTCCTCATGTTTCTCTCCTGTCTGAGACGGCAAATATCTGCGCAGCGGCCGTTTGTCCAAGATGGCCACGACATTATCGCGCATCACAGGAAACGGCCCGCTACAGTCAAAAATGCAAGCGGCAAGCAGATCGTCGCAGTCGCGATTAACGTCGAGGCCCGGTGTGGATTGTTAGGCACGCAGATGGTCTACACGCATGACATGATGTTCAAGCCATCGGGATTCGTGCCCGATGAGTTGATTAGTCTCGCCGTCGCTGATTTTGACATGGGAATGTCGGGCGACGTGCAATTTGCGGATCAGCACGGCCACAATAGGGGAGGCAGCCTCCACAGAAGCGATACATAAGTTGGAACCAAAACACAATCAGCACTCAGCCCGGTCGCAACTGTTTCCCTGGCTGAATGCTGAGTGCTGAATGCTGCTAACTACTTCGACTGATCCATCGTAATTCCGCCGGCCCCGGGCTGCTTCTCAGCCTTCGCTTTCTTCTCGGCCAGGGTCTTGTCCACCCACTCATCTGCGGCCTTCAGGTCCGCCGCTCGCGCTGCCGGATCATCGCATTGCACATCCGCGCGTTCCCGGTACATCAGGTTCATGTACGCCATGGCGTCGTCGTAGTCTTTGCGCAGTTCCAACGCCTTACTCAGGCTGTCGATGCCTTCCTGAATACTCGCCATGCTCTTGTCCCGCAGGGCCGCGCAGGCCTTCTTGTCTTTAACAGGAAGCGCATCTTCATTCTTGAGCCCCAACTCCGCCCGCTTCGTCATCCGGGGCTGGTACGTCTCCGTCCAGTCAATCACGCCGATCGAGTAATACGTCTCCGGATCATTCGGATCAAGCTCAATCACCTTTCGGTGATACTCCTTCGCCTGGTCGAGCTTCTTCATATTGAAGTACAGCGACGCGATTCCCTTCAGGCTGTTTACTTTCTGTTCCCGCGGAGGATTCAACTCCAGCACTTTCTTGAATACCTCAATGGCCTGCTCGGCCACCTTCGTGTTCTCTGGATTGTCTGCTCCGGGAATGTACTGGTTCGCTAGTGCCGTCGCCAGGTAGAGTCGTGCGTTCGTGAGACTCGGATCCAGTTCCACCGCCTGCTGGAAGTGCCCGATCGCCTCCTCGTAATGGGTGTTCTTGTACGCCTGCACACCCTTATTCAGCTGGTCCCGTGCCCTGAGTTTGCTGCAGGCCGCTGTCGATAGCAACGTCAGGCCGACCACCACCAGGGCTAACACTCGTCCGCCGTTTTTCATTGCGTTATAAGTCTCCCTTTCCCAGGAATCTGGGACCTTACCACTCCGATGAAGATTGCGCAAATCCGAACGCACAGATGCCCAGACGAAATCGCCTGGGCGTTTTTGGTTTTCCCCGCCCACTCCCGGTCCGACCCCGGGGCACGGACCCTTCCGTCCGTGCTGGCGAGAAGCTTTTCACCAACGGATGTCTACTGCCCGGCCTCAATCTTGGCAGTGATCAGGCCGACTTTGTCGACACCCGAAGCATGGGCGATGTCGATGACGTTGGCCACATCGAAGAAAGGAACATTGTCGTCCCCTTTTACGAACATGACCTTTTCCGCGCGCGTCTTAAAGATATCAGTCAAACGGCCTTGCAGATCATCCCAGGTAGCGTCTTCCTGATTGATCTTCACACTGGGCGCCTGGCCGGCTCCGCGATCGATCAACTGGACGACAATCGTGCGGTCGGGTGTATTTTGCTGCTTCTGATTAGGCGGCGGCGGCTGGGGCACCAGCGCGTCCAAGCCTTTTGGGGTCAAGGGTGTAATCACCATGAAGATGATCAGCAGCACCAGCAGGACGTCGATGAGCGGCGTGACATTGATGTTTGCGTTCTGGCCTCCGCTCGGGCCAACTGCCATTCCCATAGTCGATCTCCTCTATTGTCCGCCGCTGGGCGGTGGCGCGGTTGTCGATGCGCCCTTTTCCTTGCGCTGGTCGGTCAGCAATCCAAGCTGATCCACGCCTGCGGCCCGGATGTCATCCACGACCTCGACCACTCGGCCAAACTTTGCGCGTGCGTCCGCGCGAATATAAACTCGCTTGTCAGACTTGTTGGCAAGCCGATCTTTGATCTTGCCCGTCAGCTGCTCCAGGCTCGGCAGCTTGTCGTTGCCAAAAAACACGTCTCCCGTGCGCATGACGGCGACGATCAAGGCATCTTCCTTGTCGGCGTCGGGCATTTGCTCCGGGTTGTTTACTTTGGCCAGATCCACACTTACGCCCTTTTGCAGCATGGGCGTGACCACCATGAAGATGATCAGGAGCACCAGCATCACGTCCACCATGGGCGTGACGTTGATGTCCGAATTCACCTTCGAGCCTTCGTCTCGTTTTGCCAGTGCCATAAACTCCACCTCTCCCAATGCGCCACCGCGTGTTCCGATGTTGGACTGGTTGTGCCGCGATCTGAGCCTGAGTGCCCGGCGCCGGAAGCTTCTTCCGGCGCCGGACCGCAACTCACAATCGCAGTCACTGCGCGGTCAACTAGGAACGACGCAGGCTCCGCCGCTTCAGGAAGTAGTCAACCAATTCGCTCGACGAGTTATCCATCTCGACGTCGAACGCCTCGACGCGACCCGTCAGGTAGTTGAACATCATCACGGCCGGAATCGCGACCAGCAATCCCATGGCGGTGGTGACCAGCGCTTCGGCGATACCACCGGCGACGGCCGCCAGACCGGTGGCCTTCTCCTGCGAAATGCCCTTAAACGCGTTCAAAATGCCGACCACGGTTCCGAACAGTCCAACGAAGGGAGCTGTCGATCCGATCGTCGCCAAGCCACCGAGTCCACGCTTGAGCTCGGCATGCACGATGGCTTCCGTGCGCTCCAAAGCGCGCTTGGAAGCTTCGATGGTCTCACCGGGAATTTCGCCGGGGCTGTCCTGGTGCGCCTTGAACTCCATCAAGCCCGCAGTGACTACCTTTGCCAAGTGGCTCTTCTTGTTGCGCTCTGCAACCTTGATGGCTTCGTCGATCTTTCCGTCCCGCAGTGCGCCTGCAACTGCCGGGGCGAACTGACGGGATTGCTTGCGGGCCGCGCTGAATGCCATCCAGCGGTCAATCATTACGCCGATCGACCAGCCCGACATGATGAACAGAATGATGACCACGATTTTCGCCAGAATACCCATCGACTTGACCAGCGAAACCAGGTCCCAACCCACTTGGCCTTCCTGGACAACCCAGGCGGCGATCGCGGGTACATGGTGCACGGCACTTGCTAGATTGGCTACGAACATGAGTTGCTTTTCCTCCTCAGGAACTCGTCACTCTGGTACTCGTTTACATCAGTATTGCGAACTCTAAAGAAGGGTTTCGAGATCGCAATGGCTGTTTCTGGAGTTCGCGCCCCTTCCAGCCACCAGCAAGGTAGGAATGGGGAGGGCAAACGTCAACCACTACGAGAACGAAGACCACAAAAGCTGACCGACGGGTTTAACCGCCGGACAGCGTGAAATTCACCTGAACCTGAGTTTCGACAGCCACCGGCTCGCCGTTCAACATGTAAGGCCGGTACCGCCACTGCTTCACCGCTTCGATGGCCGCCGGAGCCAGCATCGGATGTCCGTTGATCAACCGAAGGTTTTCGATCGTCCCATCCTTGCTGATTTCCGCCTGCAAAAGCACGGTCCCTTGGATGCGTGCTTGACGGGCGAGGGGCGGATAATTTGGTTGAACTTTCTTGACCAGAAGTCCCTGCGACACACCGAGGGAAACTCGGACACGTTGGGGTGTCGCGACGTGAGGCACGGCTACCGGCGTCGAACTAATGATGCCGCCGATGACGCCACCCATCTGGCCACCGGGCACGCCGCCCGGCACGCCGCCCACCACACCCGCCATGGAGGTATCCGGCGGGGGTGCGTCTTCTTCTTTAATCATCTGCACTTTCTGTGGAATCTTGGTCGGGGTGCGCAGCTGACCATTCACCAGGTCGCTCTGGATCTGCTTCACCACCCGAACGGGAGCCGCCGCAGGCGGAGGCGGAGGCGGTGGCGGTGGCGGCGGAG